>Ga0210387_10004420_pt1 | contig 10776 bp, 11 predicted proteins | sample IncBWC7OmetaG_FD_160108 | JGI IMG/M metagenome (GOLD analysis project Ga0210387, IMG submission 160108) | Forest soil microbial communities from Barre Woods Harvard Forest LTER site, Petersham, Massachusetts, United States - Inc-BW-C-7-O ... | reverse complement strand
CATTCACGCGCCATTGGGAGGCCAGGGACTTAACCTTGGGCTGGGCGACGCCATGAACCTCGGCTGGAAGCTCGCCAAAACCATCCGGGAGAAAGCGCCGGAAGGCTTGTTGGATAGCTATCAAACTGAGCGGCACCCACTTGGCGCGCAGGTTCTGGATTGGTCACGTGCGCAGGTTTTAGTCATGAGACCAGACCGAAATGCCCGCGCGCTGAATGCGATACTCCGCGACCTGATAGATACACGCGATGGCGCCACTTATTTTGCGGGACGCGTGTGGGGTGTTACCACACGATACGATCTCGGTGGCAACCACCCGTTAGTAGGCCACAGCGTTCCTAACTTTGAGTTCGAAGACGGTACGACAATTGGCGAGCTTCTGCGCGATGGCCAAGGGGCGCTGCTCGACTTCAATGGGAACGCTCCCCTGGAAACCTTGACGGGTGAATACGGCGATCGAATCAGGTATGTTTCTGGCCGGGCAAAGGAACAGTTGGGGTTGAGTACTGTGCTGATACGCCCCGATGGGTTTGTCGCGTGGGCTTCTGACACTGAACCCGACGAACGATCAATCAGACAATCGGTCGCTCTCTGGTTCGGCCCGGCCAGCGGCTAGTTCATCGTGCGATAGATAATCCCGCCGGGAACCGTAAAGGTGACCGCCGTCCCGATTATCCCTGTATCTGGAGCAGGCCGCGGCGCAGCGCAATCGTCACCGCATGCGTTCTGTCCTTTGCCTCCAGCTTGGAGACGAGATTTTTTACGTGGAAGTTGACCGTCGTCTCTGCGATGGCCAACTGGTCCGCGATCTGCTTGTTGCGATACCCATCGCGAATGAGCCTGAGCACTTCCAATTCGCGCACGGTCAGGTCATCTTCGCCGAGATGCTCGGCCAAGCGTGCGGCGACTTCCGCCGGTACGTGCCGCCGGCCCGCATGCACGGAACGGATCACTGCCAGCAGGTCGTCTTTGGCCATGCTTTTCAAGAGGTAAGCGGCGGCACCGGCTCGCATGGCGCGCTGAATCTCACCATCGGCGTCCGAAGTCGTCAGCATGACGATACGAGCTCGCGGGAACTCGCCGCGGATGGCGATGAGAACGTCGGTGCCGTTCGAGCCGGGAAGTTGCAAGTCCATCAGGGTGACGTCCGGCTGATGGCGGCGAAATTCAGCCACAGCCTCCACCCCATTGCTCGCGAAGCCTACCATCTGCATATCTCTCTGCGATGCGATAACCGTGGCCAAGCCCTCCCGGAAAACCGGGTGGTCTTCGACGCACAGAATTTTTATTGGCGCTGCGGAACTCAGGGGAATACCTCTTGGGGTCGATTCTATTAGCGCCCTCGTTTCAGTGCCCGACGGCCCGTGCACCACACCTTAGAAGGCTTGTCCCTATATAAGAATACAGGGCGGCCACTGCGACATTTGAGGAGGCGGCAATTCCTGACGGGGATGACCCTATCACACGCGCAGAGTCGGCATGGGGCGGATCCATCTCGCGCGGTTTAGGCCGCCGGGCGCCGGCCACTGCGGTTTCCGGAATCTGCGAGGAGAGAAGCGATGACTCAGGTAAGCGAGCCAGGATGTGCGGCGGCGTTTCAGGCGGCAGGAGATGAGTACGGGGATGATCCGTCAGACCTTTGCGTGAAGCCAAGGTATCTACGGGGCGCGCCATATCCGGCGACGCGTATTAGCCGAGCACCCTCGTCGGTAAACACCTGGGGGGTCCGCCGGTCAATCGTCCGGGCCCGCTCTGCGCTCACGCGCATGCGACTCGAAGATGCTTCACGGGCGACGGCGCGGCTCAAGCGGCTGCTGAGCAACCGCAGTGAGCCATCCTTCGCGCGCTATGCGTCCGCCCCGTGGATACTCGAAGCTTCCATCCTTGCGGCAGGGGATGACTTGTCGGCCGCGCGACGCGTGCTGGTGAGCGTTGCCGCGCACACCGGCGACGCGCTTGCGGCAACTGTTCTGCGATACCTGGACTGGCAACGCGGTGAACGCGATGGGCTTGACTTGCCGGATACGGTTGACTACCTCGCGGCTCCCGTTGGAGGGAAAGCGGTGTGTCGCATATTGAGTCTTTGCGTTAGCGCAGCCCTCGCGTTTGATCGCCTGCAGCTGGCTGTGTCTGCCAACCTCGCGACAGAAGCGCTCCAGCTGGCGCGCATACGCTACGGCAACTATTCACCCATGAGCACCTTCCCCGCCACGTTGCTCGCACAGGTGGCTTACGAACATGGACGGCTCGATGAGGTCGAGGCCCTGTTGCTGCCAAGACTCCCGGTGATTCGCACCTCGGGAATACTGGAGTGCGTCGCACGTGCGGGCGTGATCCTCGCGAGACTGTCATTACATCGAGGTCGAGATCGCGCCGCCCTGACAATTCTGCGCGAAATGGAAGCTCTGGGCCGCGCCCGCCGTTGGCCGAGATTGGTCTCCACCGCCTCTTCGGAATACGCACGGGTTCTGCGGATACTTCGGTACGACGAGGGGCAACGCTCGGAGAGAAGCACACCGAAACATATGGCACGCGTCGCTCTATTTGAGAGAAGTCGCCGCCCAAGCATCATAGCCAAATCCTCGCATGAATCGGCGCAGCCCCGAATTTCCCCACTCCCATCCCCAATAGCAGCCCGAGCAGGTTCGGACACGCTGTCACCTGACGACACCTTGAGCTTTTCCGCGTTTGAAAGCGCTTTGCGGTGCGCATGCTCAGCCGCTTCTCAGGGTTCCCTCGATGATAGTGGCCAGCATCTGATCCCCTGGTTGCAGGTTGGCGCCGCGCGTGGCCTGTGTATGGTTTTTGTTGACGCGGGGCGGCCGCTCCTTGCACTGTTAAAGGGCCTTTACCATGCGCCCGAGACGCATGATCGGCGACTCTCCCATTTGCGGCCGTTTATCGCGACTTTGCTTAGAATCGCCGCGAGGGCGAATACCGAAGAATCATCGACAATCACCTCTCGCCCCCTGTCCTCCCGGGAGATTGGAATCCTCCAACTGATCGCCGACGGTATGTCCAACAAGGGCATCGCACGGTCGCTGGGAATCGCGCCTGAAACCGTAAAGTCACACGCCAAGAGCATCTTCGTTAAGCTCGCCACCCGAACGCGCGCTCAAGCAGTCGCCCGTGCTGAGGCGATCGGCTTTCTGTAGATCTCATAGCCTCGCCGATCAACAGCTCCCTGCCCCCGCTACTTCAACCCAACCATCCGATTCTCTGGGTCAACTCGCGAAACTTCGAATTCCGATGCAGGCTTTGAAGCGTAGGCTCCCTCGTTACCTCTATTAAGTCGGGGTTGTGTTCTTCGTACGCCCTAAGCAACCACTCGAGGGCACGATCTGGTTCTGCGAGAGAACCGTAGATCCGGGCAATGTTGTACGGCGACACGTAACGCTTTTCCGACCCAATGAGTTCGCCCTCAATTCGGCGTGCCGCGGCATCATTTCCAGCCGATGCATGGCTCTGTGCCAGTCCGGCCAAAGCCTCTGTGCCGCCTCCGGAAAGAGTTACCGCTCGCTGCATTGCCGCAACCGCCTGTTTCGGTAGACGCTTCTGCTGGTAAACGAGCCCCATGCGCAGGTGAAGAACGTAGTGAGACGGATCAATCTCCACGCCCTGGCGCAGCGCGGCGAGCGCATCGTCATAGCGATGCGCAAGATAAAGGATCATGCCGACCGAAGCGTAAAGCGCGGGATTGATCGGGTCCCATCGCAGACTCTGTTTGGCTCTGGCAATGGCTTCCTCGCACCTGCCCATGGCCATCAAGTACTCGGCGTACCAATAATGCGCGATGGCATTCCCGGGACTGAATTCGATGGAACGGGTGAAGTCTTCCTCGACGCCCACCCAATCCCAGTCGTGTAGTCGCACGTGGGCGAGAGACGCATAGCCTTCGCCCAGTTCGGGCTCGATTCGTAGAGCTTGGCGGGCCGCAGTCTTGGCCCTGTGAAACGCTTCTGCAGCGGGCACGATTCCGCGACAAGCAAGCATCGTGTGGGCGTCGGACACACCATGGTAGGCCGGCGCATAAGACGGATCGTGGCGAATCGCCTTCTCGAAGAACTCGATGCTGCTGCGCATTCCTTCTTCGGTACGCTTGTACCAGAAATGGCGGCCATGGAGATACAACTCGTGGGCTTGAGAATCGATGGAGCGTTTGTTATCCAGATCCAGGCGCGTTTGCTCGTGCGCGGTGAGTTTGATTTGTACTTCACGCGCAATCGCGCGTGCCACTTCGGCCTGCAACGCAAGCACATCATTCAAGCTTCGCTCGTAACTGTGCGCCCACACATGGCATTCATCGCTTACCCGGATGAGTTGCGCCGAAATACGCGCCTGAGTTCCAACGCGCCGCACGCTTCCTTCCAGAACGTGAGTGACCCGAAGTTCCTGGCCGATCTGACCGACCGTCTTGGCGGTGGATTTGTAGTGCATGGAAGATGTCCGCGCGATCACGCCCAATTGGCTCGGGCTGAGCCGCGCAAGCTGCGTGATCATCTCTTCAGTCAGCCCGTCGCTGAAGTAGTCGTGCTTCTCTTCGCCTTGGGTCAGGTTCTCGAAGGGCAGCACTACCAGCATCAGTCGGCCGGCAATAGCCTCGTTGCTCAATCTTCCCACGGACTTAAGCGGGCCGACAAAGCGGTACCCTCGCTTCGGCAGAGTCTCAATAAATTGCTGGGCTCCGTGTTCTCCGAGGGCCTTGCGCAGCTGTGAGATGTGCGAAGTCAGGCTGCCCTGCTCTACGATCGTGGTAGGCCACACCGCACGCAACAAATCGTCTTTTGGGACGGCATTTCCCTGCGCCGTCACAAGGACGATCAGGACATCAAGGGCCTTCGGCGTGAGCGGGACGCGATCGCCATTTCGAAACAGCGCGTGCCCATCGGCGTCCAGATGGTACGGGCCAAATTCGTACTGACCGCGGATCGCCATCGAGCGCACTTCTTTGAGGAATCCGTCAGAAAAATAGCAGCTTCTGCAAAGGACTTCCAGCGCGGTGCAGGCAAATCCGCAGGTCAAGATTTACGCGCCCAAAGATGGGCTTTGGGGGCACTTTCGGTTCCGACCTGCCTAGTAACTTCTACCGCAAAGACGAGTCGCTGTCCGCCGAGAGGCGCTACTACAACGGCGCGCCGCCGGAGATTGTGCGGCTCGGCACGGTTTTTCCCGGCGCCGACATTCAGTTGATCGACAAGACCACGGAAGTGGTCCCGGGGCATTGGGTACAACGCTGAGCATTGGCGCCATGCCGCGCGTCGAATCCGGTCGTAGTGCTGGGGTGCGCGCGTATTTCGACGCAAAGGCCAGAGCGCGCGTCGCTGCGAACTATCCGCCGGATACGGGCGGACTACCACCGCCCCGGTAGTCTAAAATTGCAGCGGGCAGCCGACTTTACCGCTTCACTTTTCGGCATCATGTGGTGTGGCCAATGCAGCAATGCCGGGAGACACGTATTACGAGATACCCAGATGATCAATCCCTGCTCGACGCCTGCCATTCTCACTCTGTTGACTTGCTAAAGCGAAATCTGACGCCCGGCGGCATCCTCGCTGCTTCGCCCAGTCTGCAGGCTGACAAGCGCGGGTATACGGCAATATTCGGGCGAGACGCTGCCGTCTGCGCGATCGGAATGGTCCTGTCCGGCGATCAGTCGCTGGCGCGCGCGGCCGCAACGAGTTTGCACACCCTCGCAGAGCATCAAGCGCCGAATGGGCAGATTGCGAAATTCGTCGACGTGCAAAGACAGGAAGCTGATTTCTGGTATCTGGGATGCATCGATTCGACGCTGTGGTGGCTGATTTCGCTGGCCATTCTGGATCGGCACCGCAGTCCCAGCGGCTTGCTGCGACGATACGCCAAGCGCATCAAGCTAGCCACTCAATGGCTTTTGGCGCAGGAACATCAACGCTTCTATCTGCTGCAGCAAAATGAGGCCAGCGACTGGGCCGACATCATGCCGCGCTCGGGCTTCGTTCTCTATACGAACGCGCTGTGGTATTTCGTGAAGCGGCTCTTTCGCATCGATCATGCGGCGAAGACGCGCGAGAATTTCAACGGACTCTTCCATCCTTTCTCCGCGGGCATTGCCGAATATCGCCGCGCCCGCCTGCTCAACGAATACGTGTTGCAGCAGGGGCGCAATCGTGATTTGTATCTGAGCTTCGTCAATTTCGCGTTCTTCGGCGAAGAGGGCGATGTCTTCGGCAACGTATTGTCTGTTCTGCTAGGACTCGCCGACAGAACCGCAAGCGTGCGAACGCTGAACGCACTCACGAAGGCACGGGTAAGCGATCCTTACCCGGTGCGGGCGGTCACTCGTCCTATCAAGCGAAGCAATTCGCTGTGGCGCCCGTACATGGCGCGTCATCGGCAGAATTTCGTCGGGCAGTACCATAACGGGGGCATTTGGCCGATGGTAGGCGGATTCTGGGTAACGGCGCTCATAGCGGCCGGGCGTGTGGAACAGGCGAAGTCGGAACTGATTAAACTGGCGCGCGTATGCGCGCTTCGAAATTGGCGATTTACTGAATGGCTTCACGGAAGAACTCTCGCACCGCGAGGAATGCCGGGGCAGTCTTGGAACGCCGCGGCATTCCTCATGGCGGAGCACGCGGTCTCGGCCGGCAAGACTGTATTTGCCGATGCAGATAAGCGGTGACTCAGTCGGACCGGCTGGGGTGCAAGAAGTTAGCCTGCCGCAATGCGCAGTGTCTGCACACTGCGCCGCAGGCTCCGCGCGACGATTGTCTTTAGACGGGCTACAATAAGCGCCTAGTAGCGGGCACGATATAAATAGAATGGCTCTGCACTTACGTCGGGGAGAATTGACATGAACCGAAAGCCCTACATCATTCTTGGATTGCTGCTGTGCTTGCCTGCCCTCGCCGAGCCGCAGGGCGACAGTGGCCCTCCGGCGGACGTCCTCGCGGTCCGGAATATCGAGATAACGTTTCACGTCGCAGGCAGCGTCCTTCCCAGCAAGGATCTCGATCTGATGATGAGCCTGTATGCCGACGACGCCGTGCTCACAGATACTGCGCATGAGAACAAGGTGTACGAGGGAAAGGAGCAAGTGCGCACGTACTGGGTGAACATCAGCGGTCCGTTCCGTCCCGAACATCACTGGATTGGCTACACGCCGGCAATGCGGATCAAGAGTCATGTGACAGGAAACACTGCCACACTCTACTTCGAATGCCTGTGGATGGATGTGGACAGCAATGCCATCGGCGCTCACGCCTTCTCCTCGATGGACCTCGCGCGCATCAAGGGACACTGGCTGGTCAAACGCATCAAGGTCGGCAAGGTCGAGAAGCTCTAGTTTGCGAGGCGGCCTAGCCCGCACGAAATGTGAGCCGTATCGTCCAAGTGGGTCCTGCGATTCCGTGCTAGTTCTTTGGTCAGGCGGCAAAGACCGCAACGATAGTGCCTTTGTTAGTCACACGCCGGATGCCCGAGCGAGCCATGCCCTTGTGGACTGACATGATTGCAGAGCCCGCCCGTAGGCTTCTCGTCCACTGGTGCGGGCCATATAGGCCTGCTCTGCCTCGCCGAGGACGACTCCCCCATTCCTTCGAGCCAACATTAAGGCGTAGGTCACCGAAATGTCCGCTGCTGTGAAGCTCTGACCGGCAAGATAAGGCGAGCGCTTGAGCTGTCGCGTCACCAACCTCAGCCGGCTCTCAAACGTTTCCATCGCGTCGCGGGCGCTCCAGTTGTGCCGATCGGCCTCGGGCGCAAAATTGCGGGCGCTGCTGACGTAGTTGATGGGAACTGCGAGGCCGGCTTCCCCGAGATGAAGGAACTGTTGGTAGCTGGGGAAGGCGGCATCGTGCGACTCCGGCGCGAGCGGCGTTGGCCCATAGCGAGCGAGCAGATACTCCATGATTGCAATCGACTCGACCATTGTGACGTCGCCGTCCTGTATTGCGGGTATGAACCCGCCGGGATTGATCGCCAAAAACTCGGGGTCCTTCTCCACCCCGGCCAGCAGGTCCACCGACCTCAGCCGGTAGGGGAGCCCCATCTCCTCCAGCAGCCAGACGACTCGAAATCCCCTCCCCTCGCCGAAGACGACAATCATTAATGGCTCCTTGGTTTATGCGGCAGTCAGGAGAAACGACGAACCGCCGCACCGGAATTCGACAAACCCGAACTCTAACGGTGACAGACGTCTTAGGTTGCTTTGGCACCCGCCCCTGCTAGATCCTGTGCCAAGGACATCAGATGGTTCTTCCTTCTAAAAAGGAACGCGGCAACAATCGTCATGTAGAGCGCTGTTCCCCAGTGAATATAGATGGGCGGCGCAAAGCCATGATGCTTCAGGATGACCAGCCCGTCACAGAACGGGATGAAAATTGCGATAGCAAAGAGTATTGCGGTTGTGCGTCGGTCTCCTCGCAAGAGAAACGCCAGGACTACGAGACCCGAAAAGATGTCGCGAATTCCCTTGATCCACATAAAAGGAAAGGCCGCCGGATCGTGGATTGGAATGCCGAAGCCGGCCGAGGCCTCAACCGGGTTGAGTATGAAATTGATGCCGAGCCCGATGATGCCGACCGGTATCACGAGAGTGCACCAGAATAGCGGCGAATTCATTCTCACTATCGAACTATCCAAGTCTGTTTTCATGTTCATTTGTTTTCCTTTCTTTTCCCGTCAGGTGAGCGGGATGCCGGCCCATCGGAGCGCAGCGTTCGCCAGGATCAATCCGACAAAGCCAATTGCCGGTATGAGGTGTGACAGACCCTCGCGCCATTTCAGAAGCGTCGCAAGTGCGGCAACAATCAATAGGAAAAGTCCAACTAGCGCGATGAGACGGGTGGATGGAAGCAACAGCAACGCCGCTCCGGCGATTTCCAGACACGCGGTCAGCAACCGCCAGCCTTTGGGGTAGCCCCAACGATGGAAATTTGCTTCAGCGTTTCCGACATTGAGGATGTTGGCGAGCCCGGCACCTGCGAAGGCCATCGCCGTAACGCCGTTTACCCATGCGGTGATGCTCATGGCTTTGCTCCCTCGGAGAACCGGCGGGCTACGATGGGGTTGCGCATAAAGGACCTCCATTGCTATGATTCGATACGATATCGTACAACATGAAGAGCATGGATGCAATACGGAAACGTATCGTATGAATGTCATTGATTCTAATAGGAAATGGCGAGCGGACGACCCGCGCAGGCTTCGTATGGCGGAGAAGCGCGCTTCGATCCTGCGGGCCGCGCGTCCGATTCTGCTCAGGGACGGCCTGGGCGGAACCACGCTTGATCGGGTAGCGGCTGAAGGAGGTATCAACAAAATGACCCTCTATCGGCACTTTCCGAACAAGGAAGCGCTGTTCGAGGGGCTGGTGATCGCCATGTGCGAGTACATTCGCGAAGGACTTGAGAACGCGCCCTTGGCCGACATTCATAAACCCGCCCCCGGTAGGCTTGCGGACGAATTGCGCGCCTTCACATCAGCGCTGACCGAGCCGGATGCGCTGGCGCTCTATCGCTTGATCGTTGCGGAAGGCTGGCGTTTTCCTAATCTTGCTCGCGTCTTTGATCAGTCCGGCATGCGCGTTATACGGCAGCGCATTTCAGCTCTGCTTGAGACCGGAGGAGTAACTGTCAACCGATCAAGGCTAGCTGCGGGCGAGGTCGTCGCATTGGCGCTAGGTGATGCGTACCAGCGCGCGGTTCTCGGCATCGTTGAAGACGGGGACAGCGAGGCGTTTGCGAAGCAAATCGAAGTCGCCGTAACTCATGGGTTTAGCCCGGTAACACCTGGCGACACTTCACGGCAAGCCGAACAGACGGTTTCGCAAAAAGTTTAACTCTCATCGAACGCCAGGGTCATGAAGCGAGGGCCTTGCGCATTCTTACACAGGCCATGCGAGCCCCAGAGGGCATGACGTGCTCGCCGCGTTCGAGTGGAATAAAGCCGTTCGCTTCGTAGAAGGGTACGGCGTTGATCGAGGCATCCATGCGCAATTCGGCCACCCCAGAGTTTCGAGCCAGTTCTTCGAGTCGAGCTAGCAGCGCGCGACCTACCCCTTGGCCGCCATATGCTGCAGCTACGTAGACGGCGCGCAATTCTGAATTCGCGGGAACGATTGAGCCGAAACCGATGATCTCTCCGGCGGGTTCCATGGCGACCACAATTATCTCCTCACCGCGCTCGATCCAGCGCTGGAACGATTCGACGCGCTCGCGGATGATGACGACAGGAGACCATTCATCGATGATGGCCGGACTGTAGGCGGAGGCAGCAGTTTGCCTGATCGCCGAGCGTTGCGCTTCAAGGATCGCCAACGCGTCTTCCGGGCGTCCCGGTCGAAGTTGAAAAGGCAGCGCTGCTAACTTCATGCCGCTAGGATAGCGCTCCATGCGGCTCACTTTCCAAGAGGGCGTGGCCTAGGATCACCGGAGCAAGTCACGGACCAAGCGGTTCATTTCGCTATTCTAGGTAGGGCGCGAGCACGGTTTCGATCCATTTCATAAATGCGCGAACTCGGCGCGACAGGTTGCGCCTATGCGCTACTACCAGCGAGACGTCGAGCGGCTTGTGCCGAATGTCGGGTAGAAGCTCTGTCAGCGCTCCACTCTCCAAGTAACGGCCAATCGCCAACAGTGGTAATTATCGCGGTATGTGGGGAAACGCAACGCTTTGTAAGGATACAGCGCCGCGCGAGGTCTCGGGCTCCAGCCCTTCAGTCCAGGACTGCTGAACTGCAACTTATTAGCCTGCACCTGTGTTTTCTTCAGTACAGACCGTCGCTGGAGCGCACAA
>Ga0210387_10004417_pt1 | contig 10780 bp, 11 predicted proteins | sample IncBWC7OmetaG_FD_160108 | JGI IMG/M metagenome (GOLD analysis project Ga0210387, IMG submission 160108) | Forest soil microbial communities from Barre Woods Harvard Forest LTER site, Petersham, Massachusetts, United States - Inc-BW-C-7-O ... | reverse complement strand
AACCACTCAACGGTTGGGCTCGCAACGGCTCGAACAAAAGCCGCTCGAGGCAGAACCCGAATGCGCAGACCGCCAGGAACGTAACCGCCAGCATGGCGATGTAATTCATGCCGGCGACCTGAGCCAGGTAATAGGCTGCGAACCCGCCCAGCATGTAGAACTCGCCGTGTGCAAAATTGATGATGCCCATGATCGAAAAGATCAGGGTCAATCCAAGTGCAACGAGGATATATACGAGCGCGACGCTCGCCCCATTGATCAAAGCTTGGAAGGCTAGCGTCGCCTCGAACATCACCGAGTTTGCGGAGGCTTTACTTCACCATCAAGTCGCGCGGCATCGCACTTCCGACATCCACCATCTTACCGTTCTGATATTGGGTGATGGTGATCGGACGCAGGAACTGGTGGTCGACGCCATAGGTGCCTTTGCCGCCTACGACGACCGGCCCCCATGCCGAATCGAATTTCTTGCCGGCGAGATGGCCAACGACCTTTTCGGTATCGGTTGTGCCGGCTGCTTTCATCGCCTGGGTCACGATATCGAGGGCCACGTAGTTGTCGACAACATAATTGCCGGCCGGCTCGCCATACTTTTTCTGATATTTCGCGACGATTTCCTTCACGGCCGGCGGTGTATTCGCGCCTTCCAGATTTGCCGACCACGGAGCCAGGAGTCTATCAGCGGCCTCGGGGCCCGCTATCTTGATCGCGCCTTCCAGAATCGCCCCCGATACCCAGCCTTTGGTGCCGGCATAACCCATTTCGTGCAGCTGCTTCAGCAGCAGCCCCGCCGTGCCCGGAGGTACCGAACCGAGATCGACGTAGTCGGGTTTCATGGCGAGAATGCGATTCAACAGCGGATAGAAATCCGTCAACGCGCGATCGAAATATTCGTCGGCGAGGATCTTCAGCTCCAACGCCTTCGCAGCCTCTACCATCGAAGCGCCGGTCGTCTTGCCGCTCTGGTCGTTCACATCCAGCAACGCAACGGTATTGATCTTCTTCTGCTCCTTGAGCCAGCGATAGAACGGCTCGACGACCTCCACGTCACTGAACGTCTCCCGGAACGAGTACGGGTATTGCGGTCCAAGCGATTGCTTGCCCCACGAGACAAAGAGAAACAGAACCTTGTTCGGCTCGGTGATCGTCTGCGCCGCCGTGGTTGTCGCGCCGATCGAGTTGCCCACGATGTAGCTGACCTTGTCCTGAAACACGAGCCTGTTGGTGACCGTCGTCGCCTCGGCCGCATTGGCCTTGTGGTCATACGGAATGGTGCGGATGTCATAGGTCGCATTTCCTATCTTTAGACCACCCGCGGCATTGATCTCCTCGGCTTTCATCTCCGCGCCGCGCGCGATCTCGACGCCCCATTGTGCCGCTGGTCCCGACATCGGCCCGATCACGCCAATTTTCAGCGTCTCGTTTGCCGCAGCTGCCGTCCAGCTTGTAGCGCACAGCAATGCAGCAATCAGAATGAAGGCATGCATATTGTCCTCCTGAGGCCCCGGTTACGATGAGCCTATTATCGTATTTGCTTTCAAATCAAGGGGACGAAGAGCCCAGCCAGGGCGGGGCGGAAGGTTATTGTCGGTTGCGGAGCGAGGTAACGGGGTCGAGCTCCGCAATATTTCAGGATAAATGCCGGGAGTGGTTGCGGTATTTCAAGACGAGCTTGACATACTCATCGGCGGCGAGCGCGACCCAGTCCGCCGCTCTTCCGTCCAGGACCTTCTTGCTGACTGCAGGATTGCCCGCCGCGAGCGTATTCGGAGGAATGGTTGAACCCTCGCGCACGACGCTGCCGGCCGCAACAAAAGATCCGGCGCCTATGCGAGAGCCGCTGAGCAGAATCGCGCCCATTCCGATCAGGCATTCCCTGCCGATAAAGGCACCGTGGAGAATGGCGCTGTGGCCTACGGTGACCCGCTCTTCCAGGATGAGGCCCGCGCCCGGCGCATCGGCGTGAGCCACGACGTTGTCCTGGATGCTGCAGCCGGGTCCGATCCGGATCGGCGCGAAATCGGCCCGCAGCACGGCACCAAACCAGACGCTCGCATTTTCGCCAACATCGACATCGCCTACCAGCACCGCATTGGGCGCAATGAACGCACTGGCGGCAATACGCGGCGAGCGTCCTTCAAGCTCGAAGATGACAGGCATGATCGATATCAGCTCTGCTTGGCGCCGGGGAAATAGGCTTCTGCGTTACGGTGGAAGATCTTTTCGAGCACAGTTTCGGAGAAGCCCAGCCCGCGCCAGCGCTCGACCATCATCTCGTATTTGAGAACGGGGTAATCGCAGCCGAACATGATCCGATCCTGCAGCCGGCCGCCGATCTCCCGCTTCAAGGCCGAAGAAAATGTCTTCGGCGACCAGCCGTGCAATTCGTAGCGCACGTTGCCCTTGTGCAGGAGAATAGCGATCATTTCATCCTGCCAGGGGAAGGCGGGGCGAGCCGCCAAAATCTTCAGCTCGGGAAACCTGGCTGCAACTGCATCAATATGGCGCGGATGCCCATCATCGAGCTTGATGCCGCGGCCGCCGGGAAGCCCCTGGCCGATTCCGGTCAGCCCGGCGTGAATGAGGACGGGAATGCTGGCGTCGATGGAGGTCTGGTAAAACGGGTACCAGATCGGATCGCTCGCGGGAAAGCCGCCCGGAGTCTGTCCGATGATCCCAAATCCGATAAAGCCGGCCTGCGCCGACACTGCGCGTTCGAATTCCTTGATCGCGTCCTTCCCCAGGCGAGGATCCAGCGAAAGCCAGTGCCCGAAGATGACGTCCTCGTTCTTTCGCTGCACGTCGAAGGTATAGTCATGCAGAGCGCGGATCTGGTCCAGACTCATCGGGTAGAGAACAGTCGTTGCGAGATCCAGGATGACTCTGACATTGTTCTTGCGGAACGTCGCGACCATTTCGTCCTCGGTTTGAAATGTCGCCTTGGTGCCCCAGATGCGTTCTTGATTAATGAGCTCTTCCTCGGTCTGGAAAACATATCCGCGGCGGGTGCTCCAATGGGAATGACAGTCGAAGAGCCTCATCAGTCTCTTTCCGTCTTCTTCAGGAACCGGCGGTCCAGGAGCCGCTTCGCCTTGCCTTCGCGTCCGAGGTTGGTGACCTCCGCGAGAGCTCCTTCCTCGACCAGCTCCACACCCACCTTGACGCCGAGATCGCCCTGCAATCGCTTCTCCAGGTGCTCCTTCAGTCCGGCCACGCTTTCGACCCCGCGCAGCACCTCGACCCGAACCGTCATTGCGTCCCTGATGACGCCTTTGTCTGTCAACCTCTCGGCGACGCAAATCCATTCGCCAGTCGTCCTGGGATCGCTCTTGACCGCGGGCAGACACGCCATGGGATAAACGTTCACGCCGCGTAATTTCACCATGTCGTCGCTGCGGCCGAGAAACTTGTCCATTCGCTTGAAAGAGCTTCCGCACTCGCAGGTTTCGCTCGACACGATGCGAGCGAGGTCGCGCACGTTGTAGCGGATGACCGGCGGAAGATCGCGGTGCAGGATGGTGACAACCATGTTTCCGGTTTCACCCTCCTCGAGCGGCTGGCCCGTTTCCACATCTTCCAGCTCCAGAAAAATGCAGTCTTCCATGACATGCACGCCGTTCTTGTGACCGCATTCAAAGCCGGCGCCACCCATCTCATTGGTGCCGTAGAGATCGTAGACATCGCAACCCCACAGCTCCTCAAGCTGCTTGCGGAGCGAATTGTCGATGTCCGGACCGAGGAAGCTGTGGAGCGACTTGGTTCTCAGCTCACGAATGTCGCGGCCCAGCTCGTCGCGGCTCACCTTCGCAAGTTGGGTGAAATATTCGGGGAAGCTGCACCAGACATTGGCTCCCCAGTCGAAGGCAATCTCAACCTGGCGGCGCGAGGAGGTGACGATGCCGCTGCCCGTGGTAAGCGGCAGCACGCCGAGGTAATCGTGACAAGCCTTGTAGACGCACCAGCCGAGATTGGCCAGGGAGCAGGTCGCCGGAATCTGCACGACGTCGCCCGGGCGGACGCCCTGGATGTACATGGCGCGCGCGAGGGTGAGGCCATTCATCTCCCAGTCCACCGGTCCGTAGAGAGTTGCGCGTGGCTTCCCGGTCGTGCCTCCACTGGTCTGCACCTTCAGGGGCATCGATTTGAGGAGCCCTCGGCCGGCCCCGTGGAACAGGCCGAACGGGGGATTTTCCTGCTGATCGGTCTTCACATCATCCGACGTGTAGGAAGGCAGCCTCGCGATGTCGTCGATCGATCGGATGTCGCCGGGCTTCACGCCGGCGGCTTCCCATCTCCGGCGGTAAAATTCGTTCTTCCATCCGATCTCGACGAGGCGCATGAAGCGCCTGTTCTGGAATGCGCGCAGTTTATCCCGCGGCCACCGGTAGACGGTGCGCTCGAACACGTCCGGCACGGGATACTCCGCAAAGAAAGCATCCCAATCCAGACTCGTATGATAAATCGGAAGCGTGCTCTGCATGGAGATCACCCGGTTCCCCCGCCGCGCCACACACTTACGCCAGAGGAGCGGCGAACTCCACTATGCAGAGCGATGTCAATCCGCAGTGACATGGACTTAGCGCGGTTGCGACGTTTCCAACTAATCGCACCGCCCTGGTTTGGCTATTAGGTTTCCGTGGGCCCCGCTGGGTAGTCGACGCCCCGCGCGGTCGCCCGACCGAGAACAATTCTCGCTAGCTTAGCTAACCTAACAGCGTCGCCGCGGCGATCACGACTCCGGTAACGACAGCTCCCATGCAGGAAAACAACACCGTATCTATAACGAATCTGATCATTTGCACGCTCCCCGTTTGCTGCACTGCTTCCCCTTTTGCGCAGCGCTCTCGTAGACCGCGGCCGTAGACCAGTCCACCAGGTTGGCTGAAAAGTGACGTCGGGCCTCCAGATTTTTGGGACCACGCGATTTCTTCGCAGCGTGGCCGTTTCGCAACACGCAGGCGCCTTGTTCGCCCATGGTAGCACGCCGCACTTGCTTGCCAGCGCCAGCTCAGCGGCGACCTGCTCGAGAAAATCGGTGGTGTGCACGTCGCGCAGATAAATCTTGAGCTTGATGAGATCCTCGTAGCGAAGGACGCTCTTTCAGACGTGCAGACAGCGACCCTGTTCTGGGACTCGCCACCTCATCGCGGGCTGTCAGGAACTCAGCAACGGCGCGCGTCTGGCGATCCGCCGGAAGATGGCGCTGGCGCGAAAGCGGCCGTGGCGATTAACCGAGAACGTCGAGGCGAAAAACGAGAACCGGGTCGTCACCCACGGCGCTATCAAGGCGATACATGCTGACCAACCAGGGTGCGGCAGGCCCCGCGGAATCTCAGGAGCAATGCGAACAAAGATGCGCGTCAGCAGGCTGAGAGCGGCTGCAACTAGATCACGATCGCGATTGCCGTCGGCAATTTGCGAACCGAGACTTGAATTAAGAGTGGCTGAGGCTAGCATGCAGGAAGCCAGGAGAGATTATTGGATGATGCGGCACGCTGCATGTCTCACAATCGTCGTGTTTGCTGCTTTGCATGCAAACGCGCCGGCGCGCGCTGAAACGATTGCCACCTTCACACGCAATCCCGCAAATCCGATCCTTCGCGGAGTGCGCATCGGAAGCGAGATTGCTGCGAGATCGGCCGGCGCGGAGATCGTGCATTACATCCCGAGGGGCGAGTCTGAGGCCGAGCAGCTTGGCCTCATCGACGAAGTCATCCGCAACAAGCCGGACGCGGTTGTGCTCGCCCCATTTGATCCCATGGCCATGGTTCCTGCTGTGGACAAACTCAATGCTGCGGGCATCCCGGTGACTAACGTCAACGAGCGGCTCACCGGCGGCAAGATCGTGGCCTATGTGGGCACGGACGATTACCAGCTTGCACTTACGACCGCGCGCTATCTCATCGGTGCGATGGGCAAAAAGGGTAGCGTCGTGATCCTGGAAGGTCCGGACAATCTGCCGACCAGCATTGCCCGCGTAAAAGCCTACAACGACGTTCTCAAGGAGTATCCCGACGTAAAACTGCTCGCCTCCAAATCGGCGAACTACGCGCGCACCCCTGCAAAGGAAGCGGTGCGGAGCTTCTTGCGGCTTTATCCGCAGATAACTGGCGTGCTTGCCGCCAACGATCCCATGGCGATCGGGGCGGTCGAGGCGCTCAAGGCCGCCAAGCGGAAAGCTCTGGTCGTCGGCATCAATGCAAGCAGGGAGATAATCGATCTGGTCAAGTCGGGCGATATTCTCGGCAGCGGCGATTACAACGGCTTTGTACAGGGCTGCCTTGCGACCAATATCGCGATCTCGAATCTGCGGAAGCAGCCGACGCCGCAGGAGATAGACCTCAAGGCGGTCGTGATGGACAAGAGCAATTACCAGGATTACGAGGTTCCGATGCAGCAACGCAACTGCCCTTCATTGGACAGTGTCACTGCTCGTTGACAGCCGGACGCCTTCTCGCCCGCCCCATGATCTTCTGGACAACCTTGCTAATTCTCCATGGCCTGTTGGCGCTGGCTCTCTTGGGGGCGATCACGCACCAGACCGTCGCAGTGTGGTGGCCGGTGCGCGCGCCGGCCGGTTCATTCGTTGCGCGCTTCCGGGCGGTGCCGGGCGTGTCCTATGTCGGCGCCATCATTGTTCTTTATGTCCTCACGTTCATGCTCGGTGCGTGGATCTACACCCAGTATCGCTTTACCGCCCGGCTGGCGCTGGAGCAGCTGCGATTTTTCAAGACGGTCGGCATCTTCGAGCTCAAAGAGCACTTGGCCACCATCGGTCTCATTCTGCTTCCGGCCTATTGGGCCTACTGGCGCCAGCCGCTCTCGCAGGAATACGCCAGCGCACGCAGATCCGTGACGCTGCTCCTCGCGCTCCTCGTCTGGAGCAATTTTCTGATCGGCCACATCGTGAACAACGCACGAGGTATGGGCTCGTGAGCGTCTCGGAGAGGATTCCCGTCTTCGCTCTCGTCTTTGGTGTCGGCTACGCCGTGATTTATGTGGTCTGCACCGAGGTCAACCTGCCGCTCATTACCTATCACCCTGCAACCGGCGACATCGGTCTGCTGCGGCAGCCCGCGAGGACGGGACCAGCCATGTACTGGTACGGCTGGATGCTCACGTCCCTTGTTGGCGCAGTTGCGCTCGCCGCCTCGGCGAGCTTCCTTCCGGAGGGATGGGTTCAGCGCACGATCGCATTCGGATGCCTTCTCGCGGCAGCTTACTTTTGTTTTTATGCTGTTGCGCTCTTCGTCTACGACCGTGCCACGGTAGAGCTGGAATTCCTTCAATCCCGCTCCCTGTCGCTTGTCGCTGCCGCGCTCACTGCCGCAATTCTCATGTTCATCACTCCGCGGCATTGGCACAAGCGTCTCTGGTACGGATGGATCTGGGTCGTCCCGGCTGGAGCCATCGGCGTCTTGGCCTATTATCTTGCGCCCTACTTCCGTCAATGAGCATATGAGCCCTCGAGGATGCAACCGATCCCGTTAATGGAAGGGAGGAGTGCATGATGGTCCTGGCTTGGCGCGCCGGCGGGATTGCCAATGCGGTTCTGGCGATCACCTGCGCTCTTTCGATTGCCGCCTGGGCGGGCGGCGCCGGCTTTGGCGATGACGACGATAACAGCGAGGAGGAAGGCCCCTCCTATTTTGGATTCGTGCGGGACACATCCGGTGCCACCGTTCCTGATGCAAAAGTGACCGTTGGTTTGAAGGGACGCGGCGGCATCATCACGCGCACCGATCTGCTCGGGACCTATAAGGTTCCGGGCTTCGGGAAAGATGTCGATCCGAAGGATGTCGAAGTCGCCTGTGACAAGCCCGGCTATAAACAGATGCGGGTCGTGCGACGTTCCACCCCCAGTAAGGATCCCAAGATCCCCATCGAAACCGAGTGCACTCTACAGCGCATCTGAAGGCACGTAATGAGAAAATGGAAAGCTCCGCGGATCGCGTGCGCCTCTCTCGTCATTGTCGCGGCGGCGTCGGGGCGCGTGCCCGCCGAGAGCCCGTTCGGCGATCCGAATGCAGAGCCGGCACCCTTCAACCCGCAGATGGCCGCCTTGATGAGCATGCTGATTCAGCCGCGTCACGCCAAGCTTGGGCTTGCCGGCGAGGCGGGGAACTGGCCACTCGCCGCCTACTCTCTGAAGGAGCTCCGGCAAGGTTTCGCGGTAGCTTCGCGTGCGGTGCCGCGTTGGAGAGGCCTGCCGGTACCTGAGCTGTTCGATGCGGCCGTCACTCAACCGCTCACGCTTCTGGATTTCGCCATCAAGCTGAAATATTCGCGGCAGTTCAATGAGGCCTACGAGCAGCTGACCGCAGGCTGCAATGCATGCCACGCCACAACTGATCATTCCTTTATCGTGATCAAAGTGCCGAATGCATCCGCGTTCCCGAATCAGGAATTCGCGCCCAAACGATAGAAAAAGCACGCGAGGTTCTCGCTTCCTGATGCTTCATCGCAGTTTCCGGTCGAGCCCACGGCTCATTTGGCTGCGCAGCCTCTGTGCAGGCGCGCTCTATCTGGGCGCCTGCTTCGGAGCGAGCGCACAGGGCATCCCTCTTCGCTATGCGCAGGCCTATTCCGCCCTGCGGAGCGTCTACGCACTGCCGCTTCTCGTTGCCGAGCGCCAGGGCTTCTTCGTCCGCGAAGGCCTGGATTTCAGCATGCTTCCGGTTCCTGGCGGAGGTGAACGGCTTATTGCGGCCCTGCATGACGGCACCGCAGACATCAGTCATGTGGCCACTGCGTTTCTGATCCAGTCGTCCCTTGCGGGCTCTGATGCCGTCGCCATTGCGGCCGAATTCAACAACCCTGTCTACAGTCTCGTTGCCAAGCCCGAGAACAAGACCTATGCCGATCTAAAGGGAAAGCTGATTGGCGTTGCGGCGGAAAACGGATCCATCACACTTTCGATCCGCAAGCTCCTCACTCTCAACGGGCTTGGCAGGGATGACTTCCGGACCAAGTTCGTCGATGGCACGCCGGACAGGCTCGATTGCCTCATGGCAGGTGATTGCGATGCGGTCCCGCTCGGCCAGCCCCAGGACTTTGTCGCCATGCGCCGGGGCAACCGGCTGCTCGGGCTTTCGACCGACGCCGTTCCGGAATATCTATACACAGTCACCGCGGCACGGCGGTCATGGGCAGCTGCCCACAAGGACGCGCTGGTACGTTACATCCGCGCCCTTGCGTCGGCCTTCCAATTCATTCGCGATCCGGCCAGGCGCGGCGAAGTCGTCGCCACCCTTGTGGAGACGACTGGATTTGGGCAGGCCAACGCGCAGCTGACTTTATCGCTCTATCTCGAACCCGACCGCGGCGTCTTGCCGAAAGCGGGCGAGATCAGGCTGCGAGGCATGGAGCAGGTGATCGCGATGATGGGTGAAGGCGGCACGATCAAGCCACCGCTGCCGCCGCCCGAAGGGTTCGTCGATTTGCAGTACCAGCATGCCGCGGGCGTTCAATGAACGGCTCTCACGCCGCCGAACCCGGGCGTGCTGGGCCTGCACCACCGCGACGGCGTGCGCCAAGCGCTGGAGTCGGTCGGCTGGAAGGTCATGGAAGCGGAGACCGGCCAGACTGCCGAAGGAGCATAGCAGAGCTGACTTCGTTATCCGGGGATTGCCACCGGGTGCGACGAGGTTGAAAATGAAAGAGAGCATCAAAGGAGCTAGCAATGACTATCAAGCAGCGGCTGTTTCTGAGCGTGGCCGTGGTCGGCGTTTTGGCAGTCGCCGCCGGGCCGTCAAATGCGCAAACAGCGGCGGTTGCGATCGACGATGACGACATCGGCGGCGTGGTCACGGGAGCAAACGGGCCCGAAGCCGGCGCGTGGGTCATTGCGGAAACGACAGATCTGCCTACCCGGTATGCCAAGATGGTCGTGACCGACGATCAGGGGCGTTACGTCGTTCCCGACCTTCCGAAGGCCAAGTACAAGGTCTGGGTACGCGGCTACGGCCTCGTCGACTCGCCGAAGGTGGACAGCGAGCCGGGAAAGCAGCTCAACCTGCGCGCCGTCGCGGCACCGAGCGAGGCAGACGCAGCGAAATATTATCCCGCCATCTACTGGTATTCGATGCTGAAGATTCCGGACGCGAGCCAGTTCGGCGGGAAAGGCGACCTGCCCCCCAACGTCAAGCAGAGCGACTATCTCAATCTGATAAAAAACAACGGCTGCATCGGCTGTCACCAGCTCGGACAGCTGTCCACCCGCACGATTCCAAAATTTCACAGCGAAGAACGCTCATCCACCGAGGCGTGGATGCACCGCATCCAGTCCGGGCAGGCGGGCGAGCTGATGGTCAATATTCTGGCGGGCCAACTCGCCACAGTCCCGATCAAATACTATGCGGAATGGACCGATCGCGTAGCCAAGGGCGAACTCCCCCATGCCAAGCCGACGCGGCCGGAGGGGCTCGAGCGCAACATCGTCGCCACCACCTGGGACTGGGGGGACGAAAAGCACTACCTGCACGACCTCATATCATCGGACCGACGCAACCCAACGGTGAATGCGCATGGCCCGGTCTACGGTTCGCCCGAATACTCTACGGACATGATCCCGATTCTCGATCCCAAGACCCACAAGGTGACGATCTTCAACGCGCCGGTGCGCGATGCGGATACGCCCGAAGCGCTGGGACCGGGCCACGCGGCCATGGCAAAGCCGCTCGGCCCTTCGGCCTACTGGGGCGACGAGAAGATCTGGGACACCAAGGTCAACAATCACAATTCCATGATCGACAAGAAGGGGCGGGTGTGGATGGCCGCG
>Ga0210387_10004416_pt1 | contig 10780 bp, 11 predicted proteins | sample IncBWC7OmetaG_FD_160108 | JGI IMG/M metagenome (GOLD analysis project Ga0210387, IMG submission 160108) | Forest soil microbial communities from Barre Woods Harvard Forest LTER site, Petersham, Massachusetts, United States - Inc-BW-C-7-O ... | reverse complement strand
TAGGGCGCGGCCGCAGATTGTATTCGATGCAGTCACGACCGCCGAAGGCATCGCGCATTGGTGGGGACCTGACGCAGGCCCTGTTCTCCTGTCGGAATCCGATCCGCGCGTCGGTGGCCGCTATCGCGTGCGTTTCCGCAAATTGGACGGCACCGAGCATGAGAGCAGCGGCGAATTCCTTGAGATCGTCCGGCCGGAGCATGTCGTCATGAGCTGGCGCTGGAAAGGCGGCGTGGAAGACCCCGGCGAATCGCGGGTCGAGATGCGGCTTAGAGCCATTCCCGAAGGTACCGAACTTACCTTCATTCATTCGCGACTGCATGACGAGGAAACGAGCCGCAGCCATGAGGAGGGCTGGGCGGGCGCGCTTGACAAGCTGGAAGCGCATTTGGCCGCAGGAAGGGCCGCATGATGTTCTAAAGGTAGGGAGAAACGAGCCATGAAAGAGAGTGCAATGTCGCGCCGGATGCTGCTTGGGGCAGGTGCCTGCGCACTGGCTGCAGCGTCGGGCATTTCGCGCAGCGTCAGCGCGCACGCCAAGACGGCGCTGAGTCCAAAAAACGAAGAGACCATCCGCAAATATTATGCTGCGTGGCCGACCAAGGACTGGCATTCAATCGACGTGCTGCTGGCGGAAGACTTTACATTTGCAAGCCCGCTCGACGACCCCCTGAGCAAAACCGATTTCAAGACAGGATGCTGGGACACACAGGTGGCATATATTGACCGGTTCGACCTGAAGCAGGTGATTGGAACGGGCAACGACGCATTTGTGATGTACGTCTGTCACACCGCGAACGGAAAGACGTTTCGGAACGTGGAATATTTTCAGCTTCAAGATGGCAAGGTGAGGGCAGTCGTATGTTACTTCGGTGGGAAATCCAGCTTTCCGTCCGCGGTGAGCAACGGGAAGGGGTAACGCGCGCTAGTCACGTCTGGGAACGGCAGTGAAAATATTGGTAGTGGAGACCTCGGCGCGGTCGCGATATGACCTGATCCGGCTCTGCCGGCGCGGCGAGGATCTGCAGGTGGTCGGCGATCTCGACTGCGGTAAGGCCGCCATGGATGCCGTGGGCACACTGAACCCGGACATATTGCTCTTGGATGTGGAATTGCCGGACATTTCCGGCTTCGATATCTTGCGCGCCGCGGCGGCGGGCCCCCGTCCCCTAGTAATCGTGGTTTCGAACTGCGCCGATCACGCGACCCGCGCGTTTGAAGAAGGCGCATTTGATTATTTTGTGATGCCCGTGGCTGCAGAGCGGTTCGACCGCGTCATTAATCGCGCCCGCTATCGACTCGAACGCGCGGACCCCGGCAGCGATCACTTCCATTCAGATTCGTCCGAGGTCGGTCGAACGGTGCCGGTTCGACCGAGGTTTTTGGTGGGTGAGCGTCAGCGCAAATTATTTCCGCTCGATCCGAAGTACATCGACTACATCGAGGCTGACGGCAACTACGTAACCCTGCGCTCGGGCAAGGTGGAATATCTCAGCCGCGACTCGATTAAACATTTATCGGCGCAGCTTGCGGAACTGGGCTTTGTGCGCATCACGCGGTCGTTGTTGGTGAACACCGCCGCGGTGTTATATGCCGAACGGGCCGGTCATGGTATTTTCGCGCTAACTCTGAATTCCGGTGTTTGCCTGCATTCGAGCGCCGCTTTCCGCGAATCGATCCTGCGCATTATTCCGCTGCCAGCCCTGTCGAAGCGCTTGGGCGCTGCGTCTTAAGGCGCTCATACACCGACCTCGGAATGGGCTGGGTTCGTCACGATGGCGGCTCTAGTCATCCCAAAGTGATCGCGCCAGTTTACGATGCTGCTAATTTTGAGGAATGAGACTGGCGGATCGTATCGCCCAATGTCGAACTCCGTTCATCGTTGCGAACACGAAGGATGGGTCCATGACGCATTTGAACAATGCGGCCGCGTACGCCAAAGACATCAATAATTGTCCAACCCGATATGTCCTGAGCGATGAGCTGGCGGGTTTGTGTACAGCGCTCGCATATTCGAAAGGAGCGCGGACGCTCGGTTGTGCGGACCTTTTGCACATTCCGGCGGAGCGCGTATGGGTCGAGTGGGCGGAAGCGCCCTGGCGAAACGAGCTTGCACGTTACGGTTTCAAGACGCCTGTTGACTCGCCCAGCGCGGGCCGGCGGGGTGTCTTCATTCAATCCACTCCCCAAGGGCGTCGCGGCTTGTTGAGAACATTCTGGGCAATGGGAGAGACGGAATTGGATGTGCTTTCCAGCAGCATGGAAGCTTACTTCGATTTTGATGCACAAAAAGGCGAGGATCCGGAAGTCGTCGGCCGGCAGCAACAACTCTCATTTTGCGTATCGGACCACGCCGTCGGGGATGCGGATCTCTTGCGGCGCTGCTTTCGATTCCGTTTCGAGCGCTCCTGGCAAGACTACTACGAGAAGGCACAATTGACGTCAGTACAAGCCGCTGCCCTCGCTCGTCACGCACTGGGTACCATCGCGATCGATATACCCGTTTTGTTGGCCTTCTTTTTGCTCCTCGCGACTCGTCCCGGCCTGCCACGTCGACCTCTGATGCTCGAGCGTCTCAATAAGGCCCGGGCAAGGTCCGGAAAGGCGGCGCTTTTGGAACAAATCGAAGTCTTTGCGCCCATTTTGTCGGAGTACAAATGCCGCAGTGACCACGCTTCAGAGGCATCTCGACGAACGCCTAGGCTTCACCATGTGCGAGGCCATCTCGTGCGGCGTGGCAGTACGCTCTTCTGGCGAGTGCCGCACATGCGCGGAAACGCGCGGGCCGGAACCATTCGGACCCGCACCGTTACCTGGCAGTTCGATCCATCGGCTTGCTCATCGCGCATTTGCGGCAATCCAGAGCCACCAGTGGCTCATATGTCTTGAACGCAAATGACGAAACTGCGATGACAAGGCCGTTTTCAGTTGCCCTCAAGCAGCAGATGGTTGCCCGACTGACCGGCGTCAATGCGGTGAGCGCGGCGCAGCTTGCCCGTGAGACCGGCATCACGCAGCAGAACTTATCGCGATGGCTGAGCGAAGCGCGGAATTCGCCGTTCGGGGAGGCCGGGCAAGAGTCTGTGGGCATGATAAAGCCGGTCCGCAAGCTCGAACGCGAGTTGACGCCTAAGGAGAGCGCCCTCGCCGAGGCAGCCACGCCGGACGCTCCGAAGCCACCCTCATCAATCGCAGATTACGTGCGGCGTAGCGCCGCTAATCCAGGCTCCAAACCAGTCCGCAGTGCAGCGCCGCGCATTTCCCGCGATAAGCCGATAGCTCCCACAAGATAGTGAATGGCCGCCCAGGCATAGAGCAGCACTGTCGCGATGATGCCTTGCCGCGACGACAGGGCCAGCGTGGATTCGCAGGCCTGTTTTAAAACCGCGCCCGCCGCGGCCGGCAATTTTCCAGAACCACACATCAATTTGAAGGATCCATTCAGCGCGAAGGCGCTGAAATTGAATTCCGCCAGGCGATCGATCAGCCAACCGGTGAAGGGAGGACCGCATCCGAGACAGATCACGGTCAGAAGAATGTAAACCAGAGCCGTCGCCGTTGCGCGGCGGTGCGAGTCCACGATGTTTTGCACCACGCCCACGGTGGGGCCAAAGGAGAGGTACTGAAAGAATCCCGCCAAGCCCAGAAATAGCGCGCTCATTCTCCAATCGGCCTGCAGAAAGGCCAGTACGTACAGGGGTAGCGCGATGATAAGCCCGCCGGCAGGCACGAGTGCATACCACTTCGCGTCGCGCGCGCCGAGTGCATCGGTGAGGACGCCGCCCGCTGCCAGTCCCAGGCCCACCGTAGCCCCGCCCGTGACGGCGGAAATGATGCCGATCGTCGCGTAATCAAGACCAAAGGCGCGGCTAAAGTAGGCGGGCACAAATGCATAGGAGCCCTGCGCGGCGAATGAGGCCACGATCAAGCCCAAGAGCATGTTGGCGATGGGCCGCTTTAGGAACAGCGTTCTTGCCACTTGCATCACTTCCTTGAGTTCGGCGCCGAACTCAACGCGTCGAGAGGGCAAGGCCGGTCGGGCCGATGGTGTCGCCGTCTCATTCATCGGCGGGTCGGAATGGCCGCGCGGCGGCTCTTTGATCAACCAGCGCAGAAGCAGGGCGATGCCAATACCGGGCAGTCCGACCACCATGCAGGCGATGCGCCAGCCATAGTGGGAGGCGGCGTAACCGCCCACGACGGCGCTCAAGATGTAGCCGAATGAAATCCCGCAGGAATAAATCGACAGAGCGGTACTGCGGCGCGACGGTGCAAAGTAATCCGAGATCAAGGAGTGAGCCGGCGGCGTGCAGCCGGCTTCGCCCACGCCGACTGCCATCCGAAGCATGAGCAGCTGCGTGAAGTTCGCCGCCGCCCCGCACAAGGCGGTAAGAGCGGACCACATGGCCAACGCCGTCGATATGATGATCACGCGATTGAAACGTTCGGCCAGTCGGGCGATGGGTAGACCACTGAAGGCGTAAAGCGTCGCGAACGCCGTGCCGATAAGAACACCCAGCTGCGCGTCCGTTAGATTCAGATCGACCTTGAGCGGCTGGCCAATGATGGCGATCAGCGTCCGATCCGCTGAATTGAGCGTGTACGCCAACGTCAACAGCAGGATGACGGAGCGCTTGTAGGCGATCGAATAGCCAATACGGTCGGGTTTAATACCGTTCAAGCTGGATCATGCGCACGCGCGGCTCGGGCTTCCTCGGTCCAGTCCGGCTCGATGTAGAAGGGGCCGGGCTTTTCCCGCAGCTCTTCGTATTTGCAGATCTCGGGCTCGGGACCCAAGGGAGTCGACACGCCGCCGCGAAAAGTCCATTCGCCGCGGTCGCTATCGCTCGCACGAACATAGCTGCTGATCATGAAGCGCCTGTCGTAGGTGCTGACGTTGGGCGCGGAGCCGTGGACGGTGTACAAGGTCCAGAGCAGCAGGTCTCCGGGTTCCATGGTGCAGGTCACGATCGAGGCCGGGTCGAGTCCGACCCGCACGAGATCCTCGTCCGGAGTCTCGCCCGTCATCAGGGTCTGATCTTCCGACAATCCCAGATAGCCGAGCAGATGACTTCGCGGAACCACGCGCAGCGCGCCGTTCTCCACGGTCTGCCGGTCGATCGCAAGTCCGGTATTGATGCTGCCGTAGAGAAGGTTGCGAACCGCGGACTGGTTGCGAAATTTCGCGTCTTGATGGTAGCGGTAGTACGTGTATTTCGCGCCCGGCGGTTTCCAGTGAAGCTGGTGCGTAATCTGCTTGATATCTGGGCCGAGCAGAGGTCCCAGCAATTCGAAATATTTCGGGTGGCGCCGCATGCGTTCCAGATAGGAGCTGATCCATGCGGTCCAGTGTGCCTGAATGACCACGCGGCGCCGTGCTTTTGGGTCCTCGAGCACCTCCAACAGCAGGTTCTTGTGGCGATACGTCGTGTGATGCTTGAGGCCTTCCTGGTAGACCCGGTCGGTCTCGAGACCGATCTGCTTCATCTCGTCGGCATCGAAGAACCCCCGCACGATCGCGTAACCCTCCGAATGCAGTTGCGGCTGTACATCGTGCATGATGAGTCCCGAGGCGCCTTTGCCGTGAATGCTACGATGCACGCCACCAAGAAGCAAAGAGCGTTCCTGATGGCCAGCGTCGAGGTTGCGAAACTTCCCTTGCGGTTGCGTCAAGCGACCGTCATCGCGCTCTTGTTCGGCGGTTATGCGTCGCTGTATTTCTGCCGGGCGGACCTGTCGGTGTCGACGCCGCTGCTGATCGACGAACTCGGAGGTCGAGGCCTCAACCACGCCGATGCCATCGTGCGCATGGGCCAGGTCTCATCGCTCGGGGTACTGGCCTATGCACTCGGCAAGCTCTTCTTGGGGGGCTTGGGCGATCTATGGGGCGGGCGCGTCAGCTTTCTCATTGGTCTGGCGGGCGCGGCCGCGTTCACCCTGTTGTTCACCGTCGGTGGAACCGTGCCGCTGTTCATGCTCGCGTGGATCGGCAACCGGCTCACACAGTCCATTGCCTGGGCGGGGCTCATCAAAGTTTCATCGAAATGGTTCGACTTCACCTCCTATGGCAGCGTCATCGGTGTATTGAGCATCAGTTACCTGGTCGGCGACGCAGCGGCGCGCCAGTGGATGGGCATGCTGATTGAACATGGCTTCGGTTGGCGGGCGCTCTTCTATTTCGCGGCGGCCGTGGCGGGTGCGATGCTGCTGTTCAATGCGACGTTCTTGCGCGAATCGCGTAAGGATTTGAAATTCGATGAAGCCACACCCAATCCGCTGAATTTGTTCGGCGCCGAGGAGTCGCGCCCCGGCGTGCGCAGCCTGCTGCTGCCGCTGCTGCGCAGCCGCGCATTCCTGCTGATTTGCTTTCTGTCCTTGGGATGCACCATCATTCGAGAAACCTTCAATACCTGGACACCGGTGTATTTGCGCGACTACTTGGGCTATGGCGTGAGCGATGCTGCGCGATTGAGCTCAATCTTCCCGGGAGTCGGCGCGGTGTCCGTTGTCGCCTCGGGATGGCTCAGCGATCGCATCGGCGTCAATGGCCGCTCGTTGGTGCTTTTTCTCGGTCTCGCAGCGACTGCAGCTGCGCTCTTGCTGCTCATGTCGATGCGCTCGAGTACCGCCGGTTCGCTGCTGCCGCTGGTTGCGATCGGCGTCATTGCCTTTTGCTTATTGGGGCCCTATTCCTATCTCGGGGGTGCGTTTGCGCTTGATTTCGGGGGCAAGCGAGCTTCGGCAGCCTCGTCAGGCATCATCGACGGCATCGGCTACTTGGGCGCGGTGGCGGCCGGCGACAGCGTGGCAAGATTGTCCGTGTCATTCGGCTGGCAGGGCGTATTTGTGACACTGGCGGCGGTCAGCGCCGTGGCGGCTGTGGGCTCGGGCTATTTGTATTACCTGAGCGCGCGCGCGGCGCGTGCCGGACGGCACTTGCCTTGAACATTCCGGCTACTCTCAAGGGTGTCCTGGCGAGCGCCGACTCGCTGACATTGGAATGGACGGACGGGCGGACCAGTCAGTTCGCCGCCATCTGGCTGCGCGACAACCAATCCGAACAGCGCGATGCTCACAGCGGCCAGCGGTTGGTCGATATCGCGGATTGTCCGGCAGCGCCGAGGATTCGCAGCGCCTCGCTGCACGCAGACGTGGTGCAAGTACACTGGGAGAACGAGGCTCATACTGCAACGTTCGATGTTGGGTGGTTGGCCGCGCAGGTGGATACGCCCTTCGAGCACGTGCCGATGCAGCCCTGGATCGGCGGGGCGTTGGACGCATTCCGTGATTTTGCTTGGGTTGGCCTGAGGCAGGCCAAGGAAAACGCCGCGGATCGCTCGCGCTGGCTCATGCGGCTGCTGACCAACGGCATTGCCTTCTTGAGCGAGGTGCCGGCCACCGACGATGCCATCCTCGAGGCGATGTCCTTGGTCGGCCGCGTCGCCGAGACCAATTATGGGCTGGTGTTCGACGTGCGCTCCGTCGCGCAGCCGGAGAACCTGGCGTTCTCCGACTTGGGATTGGGTTTGCATACCGACAATCCGTATCGAGAACCCGTGCCGGGCTTTCAAGCTCTGCACATGTTGATCGCATCGCCCGACGGCGGCGAGAATCTGTTTGCCGATGGCTTGGCGCTGGCCGCGCACCTGCGGCATAACGATCCCAAGGCGTTCGCGCGATTGACCAGCACTGCGGTGCCGTTCCGGTATCAGTCCCGGGATGCGGACCTGTATGCCGAACGGCCCTTGATCCAACTGTCCTGCGATGGTGCGGTGACGGGGGTGCATTACAACAATCGCTCGATTGCGCCGTTGCGGCTTTCGCTCGAGGACACGCAAGCGTTTTATGGCGCGTATCGGAAGTTCGCGCAGCTATTGCGCGACCCGGCATTTCAGCTCAAGTTTCGATTGCGCGGCGGCGATCTCGTGGTGTTCGACAATCAGCGCGTCCTGCATGGCCGTACGCCGTTCTCGTCGGCGAAACATGCGCGCCATTTGCGCGGCTGCTATTTGACGCGCGACAGCGTCTACAGCGAATCGGCCCTGCTGCGGCGGCACCTTCGCGCGGTGCCCTCCATATGAGCCCAGTCGATGAGATTTTTGCGCTTTTCAAGCAACACGGAGCGGGTGCGTACTACGGCGAGTCGGTATCGATGACGGAACACATGCTGCAGGCGGCCTATTTCGCGCAAGCCGAGGCCGCGCCGGCGCCGCTCGTGATCGCTGCATTGCTCCACGATGTGGGGCATCTCATCGAAACGGTACCCGACGATATCGCGGATTGGACGACCGATGCGCGCCACGAAGAAGTGGGCAGCCGCTGGCTGGCACAACGCTTTCCCGCTTCAGTGTCGGAGCCGGTGCGCCTGCATGTTCCCGCCAAGCGCTACCTCTGCGCCACTGAGAGTGCCTATTTTGCGAAGCTTAGTCCGGCTTCGATCGTCACGCTGGAGCTGCAAGGCGGTCCGATGAGGCGCGACGAAACGGCGCGCTTCGAGTCCGAATCCTTCTATCGCGATGCCGTGCGCGTCAGGCGCTGGGACGACGCCGGCAAGGTCGCCGGCATGGCCACCCTCAAGCTCGAGGACTATCGCGTGCTGATCAATTCAATGAATGCGCTGCTTCGATAGCATAAGGCTTGATCGGGGCTGTCTTGCGCAGAAAGTACAGGGCCGAAAGGCCCATTAATATCGTTCCGATCACGCTGGTGCCGTACGCGCTGGCCGTGAAGACCTGCAACCAATTCAGCTGCACCAGGCCGAAGTTGCGCCAGAGCAGGAGCGCGCAGCTGCCCAAATACCCGGACGCGTCGGCAACATAAATGAGAAACCCGGCTGTCCCCACCGTACCGCTCGCGGCGATCAACCGATCGAACAACATGGCGTTGAAGGGTACATAGGCCATGTAGAGCCCGGCACCGCTCAAAATCATCCAGGCTAGCGGTGGGAGCGCGCCCGCTTGAAAGGCCAGCGTCGATGCGCCGAGCAGCAGAAACCCAGCAATCACGACGCCGTGAATCACCAGCAGGGCCTTGGTGTTGTCGCGCACGACGATGATGACGGCCAGCACCGTCAGCGACAGTACCGCCACCGGCAGCTCGCTCGCCGTAAAGACTGCGGCTGCATGACCAAATCCCAACGCCGTCCAGATTTCGGCCGCAAAGTTGTCGCGGAAGTCGCGGATCGCCGTGGTCAGCACGTAACTGAGCACCAGCAGGGCAATACCGGGTCCATAGCGCTGCAGGAAGCGGGTGCGAGCGGCGCCATCCATGGGCGCGCGCCGCACGCGTGCAGCCTCATCCTGTGCACTGGGCGGCGGCAACTGCCAAAGCACCCACACGGACAAGCCCAGCAGCGGAAAGAATAGCGCGCCGGCGGCGGCCGGCATCCAGAATGGGCTGACGTTCCAGACATCCATGAGTAATTTTCCCACAGACTTTACCGCGCCCGAGGAGACGATGAAGCTTGCGCACAGGATCGCGCCCAAGACTTCGGAAGTACGACGGCCCTCCATGAAGCCAAAGACCAATCCCCAGATCAATCCCAAGGGCAGGCCGTTTAAGAACATCGCAAACACATTCCAGGGTGCCGGGACGAGTGCGAACAGGATGAGCGCGAGCCAGGCGAGAAAGATGAGCACCAGGATGGCAGCGGCCCGTTTATTCGGCGTGATTTCCGCGATCAATTTCACGCCGATCAGTTTTGAAACGGCATAGCCCAGCACCTGCGCCAGCACCAGGGCAATCTTGTAATCCAATGCGAAGTGCCATCCCGGAACGTCGGTAAAAAGGGCGACGGAAAACGGCTTGCGGAATGCGTACATCGAGAAGTACGCCGCAAATCCGGCGAGCCCGGCGAAGATCGTGAAGACGACGGGATTGGCCCTTTCAAGGGCCTGATGGAGCCTGGAAGTCACGCGCGCGAGACTACCATACGGCGAAATGAGGGTCTGCCCGGTGTGCGCGGCAGACCCTTATTCTTCGCTCTCGAACGCGGCCACACTTAGTCGTGATGCGATTCGAATCCCCGTCTGACTTCGCCCCGGATTTCGCCGGCTGGGAAGGCGGTCGTGTGGATATTCGCGTACGCCGTATCGCTCTCCAGCGCGTCAACCACTGCCTGGAAATCGCCCGCGGTTACGTTTTGTCCCGCGAGTGCCAACACATTGGCCGCGCTCAACATGCCCGTCACGGTTCCGCCGCTCGCCGGACAGGGCTGAGTACCGGCGGGTGCGGAAGCCAGATTCGAGCAGAAGAAAACCATGACTCCGCCCGCCATGTGTTTCTTGCCGAAATGAATATGCGACTGCGTGACCGGGGCGCTTAGATCCGAATACGTGAGGACGAAGCTCAGAGTTTGATTGACGCGATCAAGGCGTAATTCGAGCGTCCCGTGGCCCGGAGACAGAATGGCGCCGCTCTGCGCGTTCAACGCGCCGACCTCATTGAAACCCGAAAAATTTGCATGGAATTGTTGTGTGTGAGGCGACGCGATGGCCGGTGCTGCTGCCGCGGCAAAAAGGATGAGTCCCATCAAAGTTCGATACATGACTTGCTCCTTCTCGTTGGGGATGTATAACTGCCGAAAACATGCCGAGTCTACTCACGGGAATGTGAATTTAAAGCGGCCCGGATCGGTCGCAAGCGGCTCTCTTTGACTGATCGACCGCACCTCGGTCGATGGGATGCTGCTGTCACGGTGTTGTAGTAATCACGCACGGGAGCCATGGCCTGAAATGCTGAGCAAATCATTCGATCTTGCCGTTGTCGGTGCGGGAATCAT
>Ga0210387_10004415_pt1 | contig 10780 bp, 8 predicted proteins | sample IncBWC7OmetaG_FD_160108 | JGI IMG/M metagenome (GOLD analysis project Ga0210387, IMG submission 160108) | Forest soil microbial communities from Barre Woods Harvard Forest LTER site, Petersham, Massachusetts, United States - Inc-BW-C-7-O ... | reverse complement strand
GCTCAAACGCGCCGCGTCATTACCGCGAATGAAAGATGGGAGACGGCCACCCATGCATGTGCAAGCAGTCAGCGAGGGAGAGAAAGGGCAGAATGACGAAGATGATGAGGGAACTCCCCCTCCCGAAGACAAAGCTGAAGAGGCTGTGGAAGTGGAAGTAGAAGTGGGAGTGGAGGTGGAAGTGGAAGTGGAACCGGAAGTGATGGAGGTGGAGGTGGAAAGACTGACAGTCACCCCGGAACCCGCAGCACGTACAAAACGACGCTCTCGCTCTCGTTCTCGGTCAAGGGGCTCTAAGGACCTTCGGGGAAAGGCCAGAGCGACGCAATCCCCAACGTCAAGTCCCATGATCACTGGAGATTCGTCACAGGATGAAGCTCCGCCTCCACCGCCGCCCATAAACATACCAGTGATTCCGCCACTCCTGTCGCCGATTCCATCGCGCTTTGCTGAATTCCAAAGGTCGCGTCTATTGAGGTCTCCTCCACCTACGTCTCCAGAGCCTTCGTTATTCTATCCTGGAACCTCACCGCCGACACCAATCCCGCTTCCCACCCTTGAGGCACTCCAAAGGGGTCTATTTCGCTCCAACAGTGCTGGTAGTAGTAGTACGGCGGGTCGAAGGATGGCAATGCATAAATTGACAGGCGGTACAGAAACGTATGATCCATCACCTTCACCTACACCTCCGCCTCTGCCTGGGAAGCTGGGCCGCAACAACACCGTTTCAGGCGGAGAACGTACCGCAGCAAGACAGTTCATGCTAAGTCGATTGGGGGGGCGAATCACAAAGGAAACAGATGGTGAACAAGCTAGTGGGGGTGAAGAATTCGCAGCACCGTTTCCTACTCCAAAGCGTAAACGGCGCCGCTCTCGCAGAGGTTCGGCAGGTACCCATACAGGCGTCTCGGATTCTGAATTTCTGTCTACATCTCCGACTACTCCGGCGGTCCCACCGACACCTTTACCGCCTACACTCGACGACCTGCCTGATTTCCGGGGAACGTCTGTGACACCTAATCAAGCTGCCAGTCCACGAAATCCGAGTCCTGAACGGGTTTCCGAATTTCCCCATCCGGTAACTACCAGAGAGAATGCTGTCGAGCAGGAGCGACCCGAACCGACTCGGCGGAGAAGTGTTGTCGTGGAAGAGGAGGAGGAGGAGCATTCATTACCACTACAATCGAGGTATCTCGGACTCCCAAATACTCCCGAGCGTTCACCGGCACAGGTTGACCCGTTGCGTCTTCCTCACACCTCAAATGCTCCATCCAATGCCTCGACAGATTCGGTCTCCGCATCAGCGATTGGTGTGCCTGTGTATCTCAGCCAAAGACCGTCGCCGAGGCATGAACTTTTCCCCAGTAGCCCGTTCACAACACCTCTGAAGGAGAGACCCTCTCGAGACGAGGACGAAGAGGAAGTCTTGTATCCAGCGGACACTTACAGACCGCGGACGCCATATGATGACCATGAACGTGAATTTAGTTGGGTGGCATCTCCTGGTGAGCTCCTTCTCGATTTGTAACATATAGTTTTTTTAATTCGTCCCAATAGTTCCTGAAATTCGTATGCCGATTGACGATGATGAGGACGATGATGATGATGAAGAGGAAGATTACGATGAACCTCCTCTATCTCCTAGGTCTTCTAACGGCTTCTTACCTCAGGAAGCTTTCGACGATACTTCTCCACGTGTGTCTTCAGACTCCAAAAGCTTAGTCGTTGAATCAGAAACTTTGTCGGATACTACCCCATCCTTTGTTCCTCCTTCACCCTCTTCTGTGGCCGCCCTGTCACAAACTGCGTCGATCACACGTGCAAGTGATGATTCATCGTCTCCCCAGATGTACCCAACGCGTCTCTCTGTGGCCTCTCGCATCCAGAGCGATCGATCTCCATTGAATACTGAATTTGGGGATTGGGATGACCGAGCAGTCACGAACGAGACACCACCGAAGCGCAATGGTGAAGTGACATCGACGAGCACATGGGGAAAGGTCAAAAACACCTTCTCGAGGGCTGGGTCAGGTGGCGGGCGTCGCTCTCGCACAAATAGTATTGTAACTCGTGAACGACGGGATCATACGGACTCGAGCATTAGTCGAGAAAGCGGCGCCAGTCTTACAAGCACAAAGACGGACAGGGCCGAATCTATTGGTACCTTAGCGCATCAACAGGCGCAACAACCTTTGATGCAGTCGCCATCTGCCTCCGCGTCCATTTTGTCGTTGGCACCGCACTCGGGCCCTCGTGGCGGTGTTTCACCTGTTCCACCGGCATCTTCGGCTGATTTGCTCAAATATCAGAGCTCCAAACTATTCCCTTTCCCAGGAATGAAGAAGTTGGAGGAACAACGCAATCGTGCAAAAGGTCTCCCGGTTGTGTCTGCGTCCACCCCAGATGTCACATTCTTGCCCAATGGCAATGATGATGATCAGCCACCACATTCCTCCAGTTCGTTCAGCAATACACCAGCCCAGACACCAGAGATGGGAAGAGATCGCAGATTGTCGCATCAGGCATCTGACACACGGTTATTGGCAAAGTACAACCTGAACTCCCCTCCAATCTCCGCGACTCCCTCCTCCACTTCTCATCCAGACTATATCAACATCACTCCTCCTCATATCCCCTCCCAGACGACCTCTTCTATCAACTTGAAGCTCCCTATGACTCTTCCGGGGGTGAAGCAATGGCTGAGTAAAAATAATAGGAAGATATTCTCTTCTCAGGGTTCGTCCTCGCCACCCTCTTCTGCACCAATATCGTCGCCAGTTGAATTTCGAACATCCCCCAATGCAAGTAAGAAGCCATCGCTTTCCGACCTACTCCGTATCAAGAAAGACAACGAGTTGGGTACAGATTGGGAAGAGATTGGAAGTGAAAAATCTCGTACTCCGACAAGTGCCAGCGGTAGTACTCTCCTAGGGAAGCAACTGGCGGCAACTGACATCAAAGAATCCATACGAGAGAGCATACCTCCTAGAAGTGTGAACCAGGTCCGTACTGACCATGTTGATACCGAGAAGACATCAAAGACGAAACAGGTTGCTCCCACTCCTGAACTTAATGGCGAGGCCGAAGTTCACCTGCGCTTCGATCCTCCTTTGACCGTAACGTTACCGCCGGAACCTCCTTCATCTATGACCCCTGATCCTTCGTCTTCCTTGAGTGACTACCCAGCTCCTTCGACATCTGAATCTTCGTCTACCACCTCGTCCCAGTATTCTCAATATGCGACCAGTGGCAATGCCCGCTCTCAAGGAGCTGTCGTTCTCGAACGCCTCGACGAAAACCTGGCAAGGGGACCACGGAGTCCTATGTGGGCAGACGCTATTGATGACCCAGCGCGAAAGTTGCTACGTTCGATCCCAGTGCTGCAGGTTGTAAATCCCAACACAGTCAAAGATCGTTTTCTCTTCTTGTTCAGTGATTTGCTCGTCATTGCCAAGCCTGTGATACAGGACCAAGACAATATCATGGATTCCTACAAGCCGACTCCGTTGGACAGGAAGTTTATTGTGAAGAGTGTCGTTCTTCTGCGCCAGCTCCGTTTTAGTGGTGATCGCGCGGAACCCCAGACGAAAACAACTAGCTACGCAGCAGCGCCCCGTAACCCTTTGATCAGAACTTTTGTCCATCAGTTTGCAAAAGACGCTGATCATGCCATTTCGTCCCTGTTCGACAAAGCAGGAATTCAGGACGACCCCATCGTCCTCGGGCAATTACTGTTCAAGACGTTGGATCTGGACAGGGTCCGACTTGGTGATTATCTTTCGCGGCGGACATCAAAGGTGGTATTGAAGGCGTACGTGGATAGCTTCGGGTTCACCGGCATGAGAGTTGACAGAGCCCTTCGAGTCTTCCTCTATTCAATCAATGTGCCTGTAAGGAGTTCGCATAATCACAGTCCCCTCGACTATTTGCTGGATGCTTTTGCCAGTCGATGGTACGAAGCGAACGCGAGGATCGTCGCCTACGACAAAGACCTGGCGATACGTCTGGTGCGAGCGCTCGTTCAACTTAACGAGCTGCTTCACGATGGCATTTCCCAGGAACCTGGTTCGACCAACTATCCGAAACGGAACATTACCAGTAGAGATTTTTTGGAGGCCTTCAGAAGATATGATGTGCGATATTTAGTATCTGATGAACTGTTGGAGGATGTCTACGAGTCTGTTCTTGAGGAGAAGCTCTCTCAGGCGCGGAACACGTCCCACGGTGGTCCATCGGATGTCACCATCATGATCAAACGGCCTTTGCCTACTCGCCTAACATACAAAGTCCAATCCGATCCTATCATCCTTCGTATACCGCAGGCCGATCCCCAGCTGACCATTCAGCTTTATGGTCAAGACTTGATTTTCGAGCCATCAGTATTGAGTTTCACCAAGTCGCTGGAGGCGTCGTTCCGTGTCATGGGAACATCGCTTGGCTCGAAGACAATGATCATGTGTCGATCTGGGCCAAATGCGCTCAGATATTTTGGTCTTCCTTTGAGTAACTCCTTGATGGTTGAACGTGCTTTCATGCGGAATACCTTCCAGTTGGCGTTCTCGAACCACAACGGGATGAAGCGCAGGTATATGTTCAGCGTGGACGATCCGCTAATCCGACACGATTGGGTGATAGAACTGAAACGGCAGATTGACAACGCGACTTCGTTGGCAACGGCCCCGTCATCTCCTGGAGCATCGAAATTCCACCGTGCAGCCGAGCACATTGCCTTCAAGATATTACAGGAGACATTGATTGGCGCATCGCCCCCTGATCCGCTTGACAAGGCCCTTCAACGACTCAACTCTTCCCCTCGCCACACTCTTAACGGGAGCCCATCTCGTTTCCTTGTACAACAACGTGCGGCGACGACAAATAATGCCCGGCTCAATGGATTCCGGTTTGGGCCTTCCCACGTCCGCTCGAAATCTCGCAGTCAGGTGTATCATCGTCTGGGTGCAGGTAAAAATGAGTTGGACCTGAACCACAATGGAACCGATAGTCGTGGCTCCCGCGAAGTCGATAACAATGGAAGAGAAGAAAGTACTGCAATGTATGATTATGACCAACCATCACGTGTAGAGGGGCCAATATGGTCTGGTCGGGATTTGGCGATGCAGTGCCAACAAAATAGCTCAATTGCACTGGTCCTTTCATTTCTACAGGTCGGAGCCCCAGACCACGATCAGGGGAGCTCGTAACCCTTGCTTGGCCCCTTAGGTGTTGTTGTGTCGTCACCATTTCGTTCGTCGTTTCCTACCTCTTAAACTGTGACTGTTGATCCTGACTTGCATTTATCAGTGTTTGACTATTTGCTATAATCTAGTATTCGTCGCTTTCGTATGCACTCCACCCTGATCAAGTCTGTCCTCTTCGTATATCGTCATAGGACACTGCTACTATTTATAAAGCGTTATGACCTTCTTTAATAATTACCATATATCTGCAATCCGTCTGTCCTGAACCGTCAAATAATTGTTCCCTTCGTTGTGACAACAGCTCCCAATCCTAACATGAGCAAATAAATGACTCCTTCAATGGGCAATTTGCAAGAAGATCCTATTGCAACTTGATGATATTCATAACTTGCCAACTTGTCTATACGCAATCTGCCACCGACTCTCCAATGGGCGACGGACTTGTGATACCCTAATGACTTTGCAGGTATCCCAAAAATCACCACAAGCTTAAGCTTCACAAGGGAACTATGGAAGGTTAGACAAAATCCTGAGGTGGAAGCCATCTTTTAAAGGCCGGAAATTGGTCTACTTGATCGTCTGTCGTCCTCACGACCACGACGTTGGTTTTTGAGTTTAATCCGATGAGCATGCCGTGGTCCACCCGATGGCGATAAGGGCGTGTGGGTCAGATAGTACTTGTAGACTACTAGTAGGTCGCGGTGTGCAGGACCGACTCCGAGAACATTGATAGGGTCACGAATCATCCCAATACGTATACCTCCTCCTTTTATTTCGAGTTCGCACAAGAAACTTGAGGAAAATTTCAAACCATCAAACCCTCAAATTTCAAACCCCAGATGGCACTGTAGATTCCTTCTGAAATGAATTAAATGGTTCTGTTGCTCTTCCTGCAATTCTTCATGCCAACCCAGTATTGAATTGCTGGTGTTAACCAGGTAATTACCGCATAGGCCCGGGGTTGTGAGACATGTTCATGGATCATCGATGTTTTGCAATTGTTAGTAGATTCCCTGTCACCTAGAAATTGTGAGTTTTCAAGCCACGGAGAAGTACTAGTAGGTATACAATTCAAGTGGCATTGCGAGGGTAATAAATATGCTAGGTTTGTTTAGAACTACTAGTACGGTACAGGTGAGGAAAAGAACTGAATAACTATTTGTGATTAGTCATCAATATACATTAATATTCGGGGTTTCCCATTAATATGATTCTGTATTTCATTTGTTCCTCGCGTTGTCTCGACTGTTGACTGCGTTTTTAAATGCGCCAGCTGTGCTAATATCTCCACAGCACTTCCATCTTCTGCTAGAGGTGTAGTGGAATTACCGACAGTCTCCTGATAGATGGCTCGCGTTTATTCCGATGTCAACGCCGTTCTTGGACGAAGTTGGTATGACTATGGCAAGTTGCGGAGCTTTTGCCTCAGCTTCTATGTCGCATTAACCATGTACGTCTGCGGTCATGTCTGTAGACAGTTTCCGAATCGATTGGAGCCCTCCAGAACGCTATGAAATCGTCCTACGTGTGGGAGGCGGAAAGTATTCGGAGGTTTGCAAATTTCTCAGTCATCTCTGAAGGCCTCTAATGGTATTTTCCGCAGGTTTTTGGTGGCATCGATATAGTCAACAGTGATCAGATTATCATCAAAGTGCTTAAGCCTGTGGCAGCAAAGAAAATCAAGCGAGAGATCAAAGTTCTGCGAAACTTGACTGGTGGGCCCAACGTGGTTGCCCTACTTGATGTTGTGCGTGATCGTGAGTTTCATTATATCGTCGGATTGAATACCACTCCGAATGTCATCGTTGACTTTGTCGATTGCCTTACTACAGCATCGGGCAGGTATCACAGTTTGATCATGGAGTATGTGGAGAATGTGGACTGGAAGCAACTGTTCCCCCGTCTGACGGAGGTGGACATCAAACATTACACCTTCCAGCTTTTGAAGGTAAATGTTAACCGTCCACATCCTTTTCTTGTTTCCTCAATGATTTCTTTTGAAGGCTCTAGATTTCGTTCATTCACATGGGGTGATGCATCGAGACGTGAAACCGGGAAATGTCATGATTGACTATCAACAGCGAAAGGTATAGTTATAGCTTCTCGTCCATATGAGAACCTGACGTGGCGTTCAAAGCTTAAATTGATAGATTGGGGGTTGGCAGAATTCTATCACCCTGGTACAGAATACCACATCCGTGTCGGGTCTCGATACTACAAAGCGCCTGAATTGCTAGTTGGATATAAACAGTACGACTACAGTCTCGATATGTGGAGTGTTGGGTGCATGTTCGCATCCATGGTAAGCAAAATTAGTTATCGCATGCCCAGGCTTGATCCTGATCAGCAGCAGATTTTCCGGAGGGAACATTTCTTCCGTGGCTCTGATAACAACGACCAGCTGCTAAAGATAATGAAAACCCTCGGCACCGAGCAGTTTGACGTGTACTTAAAGACATACGGCATAAACTTTGAGACAGAAATGGAGGCCTTACTGAAAAAGTTAGTCGATCTAATTCAAATTTGACTGCGGCCTACTGATGCATCGTTGCAGTTATACAAAACAACCTTGGTTACGTTTTATTACATCGGACAATCAACCGCTGGCTTGCCCAGAGTCTATGGATCTTCTGGACAAACTGCTTAAATATGACCATCGAGAACGACTTACGGCACACGAAGCTCAAGCGCATGTGTACTTCAGTGAGCTGTTTCTCTCGAATTATGCCGAACTTACATGTTCAAGGTTCTCTCCCTTGCTAGACTCCGTTCGTCTGGAAGCCACCTCGACCAAGGGGGAATCAATCAGTGACTCTGGATTCTGCTCAACATGATGCAATGGTTATTCTGGCTATTTATTCTCTTCATAACGGCGAGACGGACGCTTTCGACTATTGGGTTGTAGAGTTTGATCTTAATAGCTGGCCATGTGCTATCTGTGTAGCTTATCAGTCTGTCTGAGATTCTTATTATGGTTGATCGGTCCCAGCCCAGTGAACCTCAGATGAGAATTGCAAACGTGTTTGCAATTGCTTGGTATTTTCCTACCGCAAAGCGACACCCGTCACCAGCGTGGCTTACAATGAGGCTGCGAGGTACGTATCCCGGCATGCATAGACGCCGCATGATGTCCTATCAAGAGACTTCGTGGATATCACGCTTATGCAACGCCTTTCATTGCATTGACCTGGAAGGGATTTATTACACTGAGCGAGCTCGTTTGACCCATCAAATCCTCCTGGAGAGATACGGTTTGCCTTAGCTGAGCTTGGTATTCTTTGACTACGACGACTCATCAGTTCCAATGACGACTTTACAACCTCGCGCTTCTACTCGTCATCCCCGTTCCCATATCTTGCGTTCACAGACAGATCTTCCACAGAAGTCCGTCCGACCAAGCGTTGCTCGGCCTCAAACGTATGACAAGGACGGCGCAGGTGCTGGACCTTGGCAGCATATGGCACAGACGTACGCTTGGGTTGTTGAGCAGGAGTTCGTGAGGCTGGAGAAACGCAGCAAGAAAACGGAGCAGTGGGTACTGGAGCAGCAGATATTATTGATGGACGGGACCAGAAGACAACGATCCGACAATGGAGCACCCCGTCGGAAGATGTGGGAGGAAATGATGTATGTTTATGAGGTCGAAGCAGAGAAGTGGATGTTGCACGAAGAAGAGGCAAGGCGGATGGCAGCGGAGAGGGAGAAGGAGAAGGCAAGGCTTATCCAAGAGGAGATCAAACGGATTGAGGCACGGATCAGAAACAAGCGAGACGCCGAGAAAAGGAAGATGGTAGAGGAGAAGCTCAGGGTATACGCGGAACACAAAGATCGCGAGAAGAAGGGACGAGCAAAGGCAGAAAAGGCTGTTGTGGATGCCTGGCGCAACTACGAGGACCAGTGGGCTACTCTCGCCACGTCTTCGGAACCGCTCACGTTCACTGAGATTCCTTGGCCACTCATCTCGCCTCCTTCCAGTGCCACGAACATCACTTCTGCAGGCGTTGTTTTGTTCCTCTTCTCCCCGTTTCATTCACAAAACTTGTCGCGCAAGGATAGGATCCGAAGCGCGCAGCTGCGATGGCACCCAGATAGGTTTCGAAGATTGATGGGAAGGGTGGCGCAACAAGATAGGGCTGCAGTTGAGGAGGGAGTGGGGGCTGTTGCGCGGTGTTTAAACGATTTGATGGCTCGAGAGACAAATGCGTCTCGCTACGTAAGGCCGATCCACTTCTATGTGAGCGGCTGTCGCTGACCATGTTGTATTAGGTCCGATGAAGATGTGGATGAATGGATTCGCCATTTTTTTCCGCCACTGGTGTTTATTTAACGCAGCTTCATAACGAAATGCGGAAGGGCGGGATGACTCTTGTTTTGGAGCTCCCACGAGACAAGGGGCGCCTGGCGCGCCAGATGCACCGTGTAACCATCTATATGATCGAGGAAGCAGCGAGACAGTACCGGTACGGACAAGTAGTATGTGTGGCAGAGGAATGACGGGTAGGCAACCCCATCGACATCACGAAGGAGTTAGAACGTAAGAAAATTCTCTTGAAACGATCGGTAGGAGTCCCCGATCCTATCTTGAAGATGCCACTGGCAGCGTGAAGACTTCGTTGGCTTTCCAGATCCACATGCCCGACAGGTGTACTACAACGTTGAACTTGACTGAGGCGAGGAGTATCTCGTGCAAGCCATTACGATGAATCCTATGCCTAAATAAGCAGTGTGAGAATGCCCCCCCCCGAGACAATATTCGAAAGATTTTGGCTGTCGACTTGAAATAGGCTCGACAACGGGTGGGGGTCGCGACTAATAGGTGTAATCGCCCGTCGCCAGAAGCCTGTCTGCTTGCATGACTCGGAGCACTCAAGGCAAGCTCACTACATAACTACTAGGTTCAAAACAAGTTGAGTACGTATATTTCGGCCCGGCCCGGAGTGACCCGGAGGTTTGACCCGGTAAAAACTGTTCTTACTCAGCTTACACTCAGCTCAAATATCCCCTAGGCCTGGCATCCTCTGAGTTCTCCAAATGTTGCGTCGTCTGGCTCTACGCAGATGTCTGCACACTCCCCCACCACGTCCACAAGCTCGCTACAATTCTAGCCATCTTCGTTTCACGCTGGGAGTTTCAGTAATTACCGCAACTTATTTGACATGGCGTTTGACCTCGGACAGTCATTATATCGCGTTGGACAGTCCCGAAAATATCAGTTGTGAGTTTCCGAGTGTTTTCCACGTCTACAGATATTTGGTTCTAAGAGCAAACCTGACGCCAGCGCTCAAACAGCCCTCACCTTTGTCAAAACCGACTTTATCAAACCCCAGCCATCCTAAAGTCCTCAGTCCTGATTCAACGCCCCCCCCATTAAATCACGATTCTGAATACGAAAAAAGCCCACCATCCGAACCCGACAGTGAAGGATCGAGAGAAGGATTGGATGACACAACAGAAGCTGATGCGGAAGGCGAGTCGCCCGACGAAGGAGCATTTAATCCTGTAACGGGCGAAATCAACTGGGATTGTCCTTGCCTCGGCGGAATGGCTCACGGGCCTTGTGGTGTAGAGTTCCGTGAAGCCTT
>Ga0210387_10004414_pt1 | contig 10780 bp, 8 predicted proteins | sample IncBWC7OmetaG_FD_160108 | JGI IMG/M metagenome (GOLD analysis project Ga0210387, IMG submission 160108) | Forest soil microbial communities from Barre Woods Harvard Forest LTER site, Petersham, Massachusetts, United States - Inc-BW-C-7-O ... | reverse complement strand
CCCGACCCGCATCGAGATCATCCTTGCCGCTGCGACCTTGCCGCCGCGGCTCGGCTGGCGGAAGCGCTTCTCGATCGTCGCGGTGATCCTGCCGTTCGTCATCGTCTCTGCAGGATCGATCGCATATCGGACCGTGCCGGCTGCCGCGCATGCCGTCGATACCGCCATCGATGGCACGGCGACGGCACAGCGGCCGCAGCACACGGCATTCTATGCCATGGGCTCGGGCGCGGTGTTCGCGATCTCGGGCGAGGGCGATGAGCTGTTCGGGCAGGTGACAGGCGCGCGGCGGCTGCGTCTGGCCGCGATGAAGGATGGGACCCACTCCTATTCGGCGGCGGCCGGCGAGATCACCTTCGCCGGCGGCTATGACCCGCAATCGAAAGAGCTCGCGCTGCGCCAACATGGCCATGAGGTGCGCGCGGTCCGCATCGCCGAATTGTCCGGTGAAACGGTCGCCTCCGACAAGTCGCGGCCCGAAGAATATGTCGGCTGGTATCGGCTGACGCCGACCCGGGTGCTCACGGTGACGCGAGAGGGCGACCATGTGCTGGCGCAAGACACCGGCCGTGCGCCCGCAGAGCTCGCTGCAAGCGGCACCGATGCATTTATGGGGGAGAATGGCGAGGTCGTCATTTTCCTGCGCGACGATAAAGCTGAAATCAATCGCATCCTGTTCCAGGATCCCGTGTACGGACCGCGGATTGCGCCACGCGTCGATGCCGAGCAGGCGAGGGCGGCGGAAGCGGCCTTTGCACGTCGCGTCGCGGAAGTCTCGAGCCGCTTTGCAGAGCAGACGCCGGCGCCGGGCAGCCGCGAGGCGGTGCTGCGCGGGATCGAGGACATCAGGCGCGGCACGCCGAACTATGATCGCATGAGCGAAGGCCTTGCCGCCATTATCCGCCGGCAGCTGCCGGATCTGCAGGCGATGCTCGTTTCATTCGGCGCGGTTGACCAGATCTTCTTCCGCGGCGTCGGTGGGGCCGGTTATGACATCTACGGCGTAAAGTTCGCCAATGGTTCGGCGGAGTTCCGCTTGTTGCTGGCACCCGACGGCAAGGTCAGAGATGTCCTTTTGCATGCCGACGGCAACGACGAGCCGGGCGGTGCCGTGGAGTGCGGCAAGGAAGCAAGTCTGAAGCCGTCGAGCGACAACATTCCGATCCACATCACGCTGTTCAATAATACGGGGAGTGATATCCAGATTTACAATCTGGACCGCAACGGAGGCCGCACCGAGCATGGCACCATCGCCGACAGCAAGTGGTCGGTGGTCCTGACTTCCGTGAACAGTCCGTGGGTCATCACGGATCGTTCGGGGCAATGCCTTCAGGTCGTGCTGCCGGGGCAGGACACGCGCTACCACCCGATCGAAGCTGGCGGAACGGACATGCCGGTCCGCTCGAATAAGCCCTCGCGTAACGCGCCGCAAGCCGGCAGCGAGGAAGGCCTGCGCGAATATATCATCGGGCTTAGCCAGGGGCAGCCGAACTATGAGCACATGACGCCTGAGCTTGCGGACTGGACGAGGCTGCAGCTTCCCTATGATCAGGCAGTCGTGCGCAAGCTCGGCGATTTGCGGGCACTGTCGTTCCGGGGTCTCACCCGTACCGGCATGAACATCTACATGGCGAGCTTCGCCAACGGCACCGCCGAGTGGCGGATCGGGCTTGCCCGCAACGGTGCGGTCGCACGCATCGCGCTCGGCCCGCAATACTAGCGTGCTGCCGACACCTCGCCCCGCTTGCGGGGAGAGGACGGATTGCGAAGCAATCCGGGTGAGGGGGCTCTCCACGAGTCTATCTCTCACCGTGTTTGCGGAAGCAGCCGCTCACCCCAACCCTCTCCCGTAAGAACGGGGAGAGGGGGGAGCACTATCCCGGAATCCACGCTTGCCTGCTCCAGCCTTAAAGTGCTACAAGCGGTAGCACTACGTTTGGTAACACGGAAGAATCAAGCCATGATTGTCCGGCAGCAGGATTCCACCATCGGCAACGAGGCCGCCGCCAAGGCCGTGCTGGCGCTCAACCGGTTCGGCATGGGGCCGCGGCCGGGATCGGTCGAGGCGATCGCGACCGATCCGCGCGAGGCGTTGCTCGCCGAGCTCGATCATCCGCCTGCGTATCCGGCCGCCGCCGCGTCGCTGCCGTCGAGTGCCAGGGCGTACCACACGGTGACCGACGCTAACGCCAAGCGGCAATCCAAGATCGTTCTTGCCAAGCGCGCATCGGAGCAGGCGAAACAGCAAATGGCCGCCGCGCCCATGATGATGGAGGGGACCGCGGCAGGGACTGCGGAAGGCGCCGGCGACGCAGCGATGAAGGCGGCTGCCGAGGCGGTGCCCGACCCGGGCCGGCAGATCTATCTCGATGAAGCCAAGCTGCGGGCCGAGGCGGCGCTAACAGCCAATATCGGATTCACGGAGCGGCTGGTCTGGTTCTGGTCCAACCATTTCTGCATCTCGGCGGACAAGATCCGCAGCATGTGCGGCGCCTATGAGCGCGAGGCGATCCGCCCGCACGTGCTCGGCCGCTTCGCCGACATGCTGCTTGCCGTCGAGGGCCATCCGGCGATGCTGTTCTTTCTCGACAATCTCGGCTCGATGGGCGCGAATTCGATCGCCGGCATCAACCGCAGCCGTGGCCTCAACGAGAACCTGGCGCGCGAGACGCTCGAGCTGCACACGCTCGGCGTCCGCTCGGGCTACACCCAGGACGACGTCATCGCCTTCGCCAACGCCTACACTGGCTGGACGCTGGTGCCGCCCGGCGACAATCCCGAGCATGGCGGCGAGTTCAGCTTCAATCCACGCCTGCATGAACCGGGCCCGCAGAAGGTGCTGGGCAAGCTCTATGAGGCCGAAGGGGTCGAGCAGGCGAGGGACGTGTTGCGGGATCTCGCAGTCCATCCCGCCACCGCGATGCATCTTGCGACCAAGCTTGCCACTTACTTCGTCGCCGACACGCCGCCGCCGGCGCTGGTCGAACGGATGGCGAAAGCGTTCCTCGACTCTTCGGGCGACCTCAAGGAAGTCGCGCGGACAATGGTGCTGTCGTCCGAGGCCTGGGACGGGCCGCCGAGCAAGCTGAAGCGCCCGAGCGAATGGGTCATCGGCATGGTGCGCGCCACCGGCATCACGGAGGTGGATGCCAAGCGCTACACCGGCGGGCAGGCTGTGCTCGGCGAGCCCTTGTGGCGACCGTCTTCGCCGAAGGGTTTTCCTGACGACGAAGCCAGCTGGATCGACGGCATTGGACGCCGGCTCGACGTCGCCAATGTTTTCGCCGAGCGCGTCGCCGACAAGGCCGATCCCCAAGAGATCATCGGCAACGTGTTCGCTTCGTCCGTATCGCCGCAATTGAGCGAGGCCGTGAGCCGTGCTGAAAGCCGCCAGCAGGCGCTGGCGTTGCTGTTCATGTCGGCGGATTTCCAGAGGAGGTGAGTATGGCGCATTTGGTCACCCGGCGTGAAATGCTGCTCGGCTCCGGCGCGCTGTTTGCCTGGTCGCAGATGCCACGGCTCGCGCGCGCCGAGGGCCGCGACCCGCGGCTGCTCGTCATCATCCTGCGCGGCGCGCTCGACGGCCTTGGCGCGGTCGCGCCAGTGGGCGATCCCGACTGGATCGGTCTGCGCGGCGATCGCGCGCTGGTGTTGGACGGCAAGACGCCGGCGCTGCCGCTCGATTCCTTCTTCGCGCTCAATCCGGCGATGCCGAATTTTCACCGCCTCTACCAGGCCAAGCAGGCCGCAATCGTGCACGCCACCGCCACGCCCTATCGCGAGCGCTCGCATTTCGACGGCCAGGACGTGCTCGAGAGCGGCATCAACCGTCCCGGCGCGGTCGATTCCGGCTGGCTCAATCGCGCGCTTCTTGCCCTTGAGCCGAACGGATCAGTCAACCCCAGCGGCAGCCGCGCCATCGGCATCGGCACGATCACGCCGCTGATGGTGCGCGGCCGGGCCCCGATCCTGTCCTGGGCGCCACAAAGATTGCTGCCGGCCAGTGAGGACACGCAGGCGCGCCTGCTCGATCTCTATCAGCACACGGATGCCAAGCTCGCATCCGTGCTGGCCGAGCGCCAGCGTCTCGCCGGGCTCGGCGGTACCGCTGTGGTTGTCGATCCCATGTCGGAAGAAGCATTGCTGGGCACACCGATCGCCGCGCGCATCCGCACCTATTTTGCCGAGACCGCCGGCGCCGCCGCGCGCTTTCTTGCCAAGCCCGACGGACCGCGCGTCGGCGCGCTCGGCTATGTCGGATGGGACACGCATATGAACGAGGGCGCGGCCGTGGGCCAACTCGCCAATCTGCTCGGTGCGCTCGATGGTGCGATGGCCGCGGTCGAGAGCGGCATGGGTGAGGCCTGGCGGGAGACGGCTGTCGCCGTCGTCACCGAGTTCGGACGAACCGCGCGCATCAACGGCACCGACGGCACCGACCACGGCACCGCCACGGTGGCGTTCCTCGCTGGCGGCGCGCTGGCCGGCGGACGCGTCATCGCCGACTGGCCGGGGCTGAAGACCGCACAGCTGTTTGAAGCGCGCGACCTGAAGCCGACCACCGATCTGCGTGCCGTCCTCAAGGGCCTGCTCAGGGATCATCTGCGCGTCGAAGAACGCGCGCTGGCGGAAAGCGTGTTTCCGGGCAGCGCCGATGTGCAGCCGATGTCGGGACTGGTCTAGCCATGAAATCAGCAACGAGAAGGAAGAAGCCATGAAACCGCTCTCTATCGCGCTGTCGATCGTCCTCGCCGCGGTCGCCGTATCGTCGGACATTGCGCCGGTATCGGCCAGCAGGATGAACGGAAAATGCTGCATGTCATCCGATGGCGGGCGCTCCGCGCGTTACCGGCATTACTCGAGGCTGAACGCCCTTCCGCGCACCTGCAGCGCCTACGCCGCATCCTGCCTGCGCGTTGCCAGCAGGCGGGAGGAAGACGGCTTGGCCTGCTACATGGCGAGGACTGAGTGCATGCAGACGGGCGTTCATGTCGGTCCGTTCAGCGGCATCCATTACGCCGGACTGGAGCGAAAGTAGTCGGCGAGGCGGTCGCTCGCCTCGCGGCGTATCGTTACGCAGAGCCGCACGATCACCGAACCACCGGCGTCCGCTCGGCAATCGCCTTTCTCAGGACGCGCGACAGCGACTCCACCGAATAGGGCTTCTGGATCAGCTCAAATCCATGGTGGGTGTTTTCGGCCAGCACGTTGCTATAGCCTGACGTCAGCACCACGGGCAGGCCGGGATAGCGCTCACGGATCAGGCCGGCGAGCTCGACGCCGTTCATGCCGGGCATGATGACGTCGGAGAAGACGAGATCGACGGCGAACTCGTCCTTTTCGAGGATGGGGAGTGCGGCGGCCGCGTTCGCGACCCGGCGGACGGTGTAACCGAGATCTTCCAGGAGCTCGGTCGAGAAGGCGCCGACCTCGTCATTGTCCTCGACCAGTAGCACGCGATAGCCGCGCCCGGTGGTCGCGGGCTCGCTCCTGATCGTAGCGCTTTCGGCGGCGTCGGCAGGCGCCGCCGCTTTCGGCAGATAGATCGTGAAGGCCGCGCCGTGTCCGGGTGTGCTAGTAACCGCTATCTCGCCGCCGGACTGCTTGGCAAAGCCGAAGGCCTGGCTCAGCCCCAAGCCCGTACCCTTGCCGACTTCCTTGGTGGTGAAGAACGGCTCGAAAATGGCGTCGATGTTCTCAGGCGCAATGCCGCAGCCGGTGTCGGTGACCGAGACCGCGATGAAATCGCCGGCGCGTGCCGGCTGGGCGCGCAGGGCAGGGATCGCGGCGACCTTGTTCACGGCAATCTTCAAACGTCCTTCGCCATTCATGGCGTCGCGCGCGTTGGTGGCAAGGTTCAACAGCGCCGTTTCGAATTGTCCGAGGTCGGCAATGGTGTAGGCATCATCATCGCCGATCTCGATCTGGATCTGGATGCTGCCGCCGACCAGAGGCCGCAGGAGCTGGGCTACATTCTCGACCTGACTGCCGACATTGAACACCTGCGGCTTCAGCGGCTGGCGGCGGGCGAAAGCAAGGAGTTGTGCGGTGAGTTTCGACGCGCGCTCCACGGTCTCCGAGATCGCATCGACATAGCGGCGGCGCCGCTCCTCGGGAAGCTCGCGCCGGCGCAGGAAGTCGGTGGCCGAACGGATAATGGTGAGGAGATTGTTGAAATCATGGGCGACGCCGCCGGTGAGCTGGCCGACCGCCTCCATCTTCTGCGACTGGCGGAGCGCTTCCTCGCCCTGTCGGCGTTCGGTGATGTCGGCGGCTTCCGGCACCGCGCCGGTCACCGCGCCATGGCGGTCGTAGAGCGGGCGCATGGCAAAATCGAAATAGCGGTCGCCGGTCGGCAACTGCAACATCATATCGAAGCGGACTTCCGCGCCCTTCAGCACGGCGTTGAAGGCATCATGCACGGCATCGACCATGCCTGATGTGGTGGTGAACCACGGCGCCTCCCAGAATGAAGCGCCGATCACGTCACCACCATCGGAGCTGATGCCGGCGAGCGCGGTCTTGTTGGCATAGAGCAGATCGCCTTCGCCATTGAGCAGCCATTGATATTGCAGGCTGGTCTCGAAAATGGCGCGCATCTGGGCTTCGTTGGATTCGAGCTGCGCGGTGCGGTCGCGGATGCGCCGCTCCAGGGTCTCGTTGAGTTTGCGCAGCTCGAGCTCGGCTTCCTTGGCGACGGTGATGTCGTGGGCGATGCCGATGAAGCCGATATGCTTGCCGGTCGCATCCCATCGCGGCTGCGATTCCGATCGGAGCCAGCGCCATTCGCCTGATGCGTTGCGATAGCGCGCCTCCAGCACGAAAGGTTTCAACGATGCTTCACCGCTCATCTGTTCCTGGAGGACGCGCGGCAGGTCGTCGGGATGCAGCGCCTTGCGCCAGTCGAACACGACGGCCTGTTCGAACGGCAATCCGAGAAAATCGACATAGGCCTGGTTGGCGAAGGAACGGGTGCGGTCGAGCTTGGTCACCCACATCGGCACCGGCGCGCTGTCGGCAATCAGGCGGAAGCGTTCCTCGCTCTCACGCAGGGTGTCCTGCGCCAGCATCTGGTCGGTGACGTCGAGGTCGGCGCCGACCAGGCGCAGCGCACGCCCCGTCTCGTCGCGTTCGATCTTGGCGGCGACGCGAATCCAGCGTCTCTCGCCGTCATTGGGACGGATGATGCGATAGACGTCGGTGTAATCCTCGTTGTTGCCCTTGAGCACCTCGAACAGGTGGTCGGTGGTGCGCTGACGATCGGCGGGATGGATGCGCGCGACCCAGTTCTCATAGGTCTCGTTGGCGGCCTCGCTCGGCAACCCATGAACGAGCAGATATTCGGGAGAGCGGCGGTTCTTGACGCCATCGCGGAAATCGATCTCCAGTCCGCCGACCAGCGCAATGCGCTGGATCCGCGCCAGCTCCGTCTCGCGCGCCTGTAGCGCCAGATGCGCCGTGTCGCGCTCGCGCGCAACCTCTTCCAGATCCCGCCGCAGATTTTCCGCAGCAGTGGTCTCCGGAAGCGTATCGTTCGGGCCGGTCATGCACGCCGAATTTCACACAGGAAGCGGCCCTTGGCTATCTCTGTGCAATATTGTTCCACCGCTTGGAACGATGGATAAGCTGCCGCGTCTTCGCAGGCGCGGTAACAATCACAGCCTTTAAGGAAATGTTTTGAAGCTTTTTGTCTGTCAGTCCTGCGGCAATGTCGTCTATTTCGAAAACCGCAGTTGTGGCCGCTGCGGTCATCGTCTGGCTTTCCTTCCCGAAAAGATGACCCTGTCGGTGATCGAGCCTGACGGCGAGGGCTGGCGGGCGCAGGCCGATGGCGGCGACGTTCGCTTCCTGTGCGCCAACGCGGAGCAGGATGCCTGCAACTGGTTGACTGATCCCGGCACGGGCGGCCGCTTCTGCCGAGCCTGCCGGCATAATGGCACCGTGCCCGATCTCTCCGATCCCAGGAACCTCGCGGCATGGCGAGAGCTCGAAATCGCAAAACACCGGCTGTTCTATTCGCTGCTGCGCTGGAAGCTGCCGCTCGCGGCACGGAGCGAGGATTCGGTGCATGGCCTCATCTTCAACTTCCTCGCCGACGATCCCTCTTCGGGAACGAAGGTTATGACCGGCCATGACAACGGGCTGATCACGATCGCGTTGACGGAAGCCGACGACGCCGAACGCGAAAAACGAAGGCTCCAGATGGGCGAGCCCTATCGCACGCTGCTGGGCCATTTCCGCCACGAGGTCGGGCACTATTTCTGGGATGTACTGGTGCATGACGGCGGCAAGCTCGATGCCTGCCGAGCCGTGTTCGGTGACGATTCAGTTGATTACGGCGAAGCCTTGCGGCGGCATTACGCCAACGGCCCGCCGGCTGACTGGCAGCAGAATTTCGTCTCGGCCTATGCCACGACGCATCCATGGGAAGATTTTGCGGAGACCTGGGCACACTATCTCCACATCGCCGATACCCTCGAAATGGGGTCTGAATTCGGCATGGAGGTTCATCCCTCCGCCGATCGCACCGGCCAATTGTCGACGCGCGTCGCCATCGATCCCTATGTGGCGGAGAATTTCGACGCGGTGGTCGCCGCCTGGCTGCCCTTCACCTTCGCCATCAACAGCGTCAACCGAGCCATGGGGCTTCGCGACCTCTATCCCTTCATTCTTTCACCGTCGGTGATCAAGAAGCTTTGCTTCGTCCACGACCTGGTGCAGGGCGTGGGCAAAGGCAGATGAATGGGGAGGTGAGGGGGATCAGCCGAAGGTCTTGTTGGTCGCGCGCAGCCGCTGCGCCAGCACGCGCATCACTTTCAACGCGAAATAGGGCGTCTGGCCGACCAGAAACAGGAACTGTTTCTCCGAGACGGCGACAAGCTCGACATCGGTGACAGCAAGCGCGGTCGCGCTGCGGGGCTCGTTGTCGATCAATGCCATCTCACCAAAGACATCGTTGGCGGAAAGTTCGGCCAGCGTGCGGTTGCCGAGCTGGATCCGGACCTGGCCGCTCTTGATCACGAACAGCTCGTGGGCCTCATCGCCCTCGCGGAAGATGATGCCGCCGGCCTTGATGAACTTCGTTTCGATGTTGTTTCCGGTCAGGACAGCAAAGCTGGTGTCGTGCTTCATCTTCTTCCGCTCCATGACATTTCGGTGACAGGGTAGGGGTGTGGAACCCACACGGCAAGAAGAAGCTGCAACGCACCATGGATACGAAAGATTTTTGGATTGCTCGCGGATTGACGGTGCTGTCCTGGTCGGGCTGCGGGCAATGAGCGCTGGAAGCCATGACGAGGCCGCCTACTGAGGCGGCCTTTCGTCCGGTTTTTGGAACGCGTGAGCCATTGCCGCCCCGTTTATGAGGCTCTCTATATGGTCCGCAGCATCAGTAAGATCGGCGCAGAGCCTTGCGAACAGCTCCCGCTTCTCTTTGGTCTCAGCTTCCGCGCTGAGTAGCGCGCATTCAGCCGCGTGATCACGCAGCCGCTCCAGATGCGCCTTCATGTCCTTCATGGCGGCTGGGCTATTTTGGAGGCTGCAAGCCCGGAGAGGTAATCCATCCGGCCATTTGAGCTACCATTTCGTCTTCCCGAGCCTTCCGTAGCAGGTCTGCCTGCTCTGGGCCGGGCTGTAGCTTTCTGGCTTCCTCACGTAGCCGCTTCGCGGCTTCGGCAAGGCGGGTTTCAAGGGATTGGGTTTGTTTGAAACGGCGACGACGCTGCATGACAATCTCCCCTCGTGCTTGCGGGTCCTAAGCCGCATGGTTCAGCACTGACGATCCTAATATGCAGTCGGGCGGGAGTCAGTTCCCTAGTGAACAGAAGAGCGAATTAGGACGCTAGTAACTTTGAACTAGACACCTCGGTCAAATACGGACACCACCCGGATTGACTTTTAGAACATATCATGAACATAGATGTGTCCGGCCGCCGAGGGAGCCGAAGCCATGTCCGCCAAACCCAACCATGCCCCGGCGGACGACGGCGAGCTGGAAGCGGCCGTCGATGAGGCGATCGCCGCCTGCGACGGTGACCTGCGGGCGACGATCCGCGCGTTGATCGTCGCCAACAATTTTCTGGAATCGGAGGTAACCGAGCTGATGAAAGCGGTCTCGCACGCCTATGCCCGCGGACGATTTCACAGCTATTCGGGTTGAGTTGTTCGTCGCCCGGCTGCGGGCTTGCCATGATAGGCGGTTGCCACCGCCCCAATTTGCTGTAGACGCAATTGTGACGTCCGCCTTCGCATGCCAGATTACGAGGGAGGAACCCGCCCAAAGGTCATAACAAACAAGATGTTCAAGAAAATTCTGATCGCAAATCGCGGCGAGATCGCCTGCCGGGTGATCAAGACGGCCCGCCGCATGGGAATTGCGACGGTAGCGGTATATTCCGAGGCCGACCGCGATGCGCTTCATGTCGAAATGGCTGACGAGGCGGTGCTGATCGGCCCGCCTGCCGCGGCCGAAAGCTATCTGCTGATCGACAGGATTGTCGACGCCTGCAAGAAGACGGGCGCCGAAGCCGTGCACCCCGGTTACGGCTTCCTGTCCGAGCGCGAAGCCTTTCCGCGCGCGCTGGCGAAGGCTGGAATCGTCTTCATCGGGCCTAATCCCGATGCGATCGCCGCCATGGGCGACAAGATCGAGTCCAAGAAGGCCGCAGCGAAGGCAAAAGTCTCGACCGTGCCGGGCCATCTCGGCGTCATCGAGGACGACAAGCACGCGGTGAAGATCGCCGACGAGATCGGCTACCCCGTGATGATCAAGGCTTCCGCC
>Ga0210387_10004413_pt1 | contig 10781 bp, 12 predicted proteins | sample IncBWC7OmetaG_FD_160108 | JGI IMG/M metagenome (GOLD analysis project Ga0210387, IMG submission 160108) | Forest soil microbial communities from Barre Woods Harvard Forest LTER site, Petersham, Massachusetts, United States - Inc-BW-C-7-O ... | reverse complement strand
GGATATTCGGGCCAAGCCTTTGATCCCCCGGCCCGAACCTCGGGCTGGGGAACCAATTTCGCCGAGGACAAGAGGCGTCCAACCTGCCGAAGCCACTGCGATAAATCGTGTCCCGAGAACCGAGATGGAGCAGCAGCAGCTTCTTCTCGTACGGCCGGTTGGCTGGGAATTCCTTTACTTCGGCGCCCGGTTGCTCCAAGAGCTCAATGCTGCTGAGGGCAAATATCGTGATTATCTGGTCGGTTATGCCCCACCAACCGGCGAGGTTGTTAGCCGCCTGGAAGCGGCAGTCTACATCGAAAATGCCCTCTATGACACCCAGCGAATTGTTGAAGAACTTGGCCACATTATGAATGACAGTGATGCGTACGAACGTGCGTTCGGCCGACCGGGCGAAGATGGCAACCCTGAGGCTCTGGCTGATTATGCAAAGCGCATGAACGGCAAGTATGAGGGACTCATAGACTGGGCGCCTAGACTTCGCGGCGCTAGCATACCTTCCGAGTTTGCTAAGTATGTCTGGCTGGTGGCAAGTATTAATGACAGCTCAATCTCCGCGTATCGGGAATTCGTCAAAGATTACGTAGCCGCGAATGACCTGCTTCCGGCGCAAATTGCCGCAAGTGAGCCCGTAAGACATAACTGGATTCTCCGTTTCACAATACCGGATGACACGATAAACGGCATCCGGGCAGAGGCCGAACGGCATATCAACACCTTTAAGGCCGAGGATGATCGGCTTCGAGTTATTGCGGCCGAGGTTAAGCAGCTTGGCAAGGATTAATTACCATTTTGTGGCGGTACATCCGCTGACATGGTGCTGGCGATCACAGGGAGCCTACAAGGAGAAGAGCACACCGCGGAATGCTCGCAGGATCTACCCTGGACCCAGCGAGCCGCTCGGTTCGCATTCGGTAAGGGACCACAGTCCCCACGACAGGCACAGGAGACGTGTGCAGCATACGATCTGGCATGAACACGGCGTCATTGACATAAGCCGCTGGGCTAGCAGCCTGATCAGCCCGATGTGGAACATCCAACGACCGCCCGCCAGGCACCTCCTAAGGAGCCCGGAGGACGACACGACGCTCTGCGATCACCCCTGGCGGGCGGGTAACACAGTGGAGCACACGTACATCGAGGGCGAGTCGATCGAATGCACGGATTGCACGACCCGGGTAAGTAAGAACTAGCCTCCGACCTCGATCAGCTGCGCAGGCTCCGTCGCCTCCAGGTGGCGGGGCCTGTTCCTTTCTCCAAGGCCGCGACTGCTGCCAATACTGCTGCCATGGCTGCGGACAACGCCAGTCGCGCATGGACAACCCTGGAATATCGGCCCAGCGCACTACCGCATCGGACGGTCCTGGACGGTGTGCCCACTACTACGGATCAGATTGTCGGTCGGCCGAGGAGCTTAGCCTTCATCTGGTCAAACTCCTCACGGGTCAGTAGACCTTTTTCGAGCAAGTCCGCCAGCTTGGTCAGCTCTTCGACCGGTGAAGGGGACGCAGCGCGCGCTTCTTGCTGGGCGCCTCCCGCCACCTCCGCTGCTCGTGCTGAGCGGATAGTGCCGAGCGTGCGCGACATCTCGATCCGGAGCTGGTCGGGAGTCGCCTTGGTGTAGAGCAAGAACAGCTCGCAACCAGTGCCCTGTATCCGTACGACGGTCTTGATAGAGGTTCTCGCGGTCAGCCCGTTCAGCACAGCCGCAATGGCCATCCCCTCCATTGCACCGGTCACGCCGAATCCGCCGCCGACGAACCCGCCGCCCCTCCTGATCAGGCCGGGGCCGCCGATCTCTACGTGTTCAATCTGGCCGTATGGCACCTCTACGTGTGCATCGGCCTTACGGTACGCGAATATCGCCAGCCGGTCTTCAAGGAACCGCACGTCGCACCGCTCGCCCGGTGTGATCGCCGAGTCTGGGACGTACCCTCCCAGGTAGGCCACCTCGTGCAAGGTGATGAGAGTGCGGGCGTCAAGCTCCTGCCAGTCTCGCTTTCTCGCCGCCGCGGACTCCTGGGCTTCCAGCCTGGCCCGCACCTGCAGGGCGGCGGCAGGAGCCTGCTTGATCAGGGACTGCCAGGCGCGGGTCCATCCGGCTTCGGTCAGCGGGAAACTTTCGACGACTTTGAGCGAGCCGAGCCCAGTACGGCGCACTGATCACAAAGACAGGGCCGCCCTTGGCTGTCGGCTGGAATTGCCACCCCAGTGTCGGGCTGACTCCGTCCAGCAGCGGAAATGGGTAGCCAGGGGCCTCTTCGCTCGGCGAGATAACCGGCGTAGCAGGTATTCCAGCCTGCTCCTGCCTCGCGGCATCGCGCCCGCCAGGACGCTCTGGGGCAACCGGATCTCCCATGACCAACTCCTCTCGCTCGGTTGCTATCGTGCCACGGTCAGCCGAGCTTACGCTTCCAGCTCTCACGATCGTCGTGCCAGCGGATCGGCCAACTTGCAACCAGTACGCCTGTAGTTCAGGACGACCGGCCAATCCCTGGCCTCACGGGATATACGCGAGATGATCCTTGGGCAGCATAAAGGCCGACATGGTTAAGTCCAGGAGGAGCAGCACCTAACCGTAAATCACCTACGCTCTTGAAGCGCTAGGCCTTGACGGCGATCGGCCGGAGCAGCTGAGGCCAGAGCCGTCGGGCCATTAGCGGGCCATTAACCCCGGTGAAGAGCGGTCTCCCACGGTCACTCGCGGACAGCCCACTCCGCAGGTCAGGCCGCATAACAGGCCCGAGCGGTACAGCTTCCCAAGCTGATAGTGCGAGTTCTACGAACTCGCCGCCTACCGTGGCGCGAGAGGCAGTGATTAGCCCCCAGCCTCGGGTTCGATGTCCTGCTCGGCGGCAAGCTGAAGGATCTTCGCCGATGAGGTGATCTGCGGCTTGGTCGGCTGCAAAATCGCATCCCGCCATGGGGGCCGCAAGATGGGAGATGTCTCGCCGAGGCCGCCCCAGGCCACGTCCTTACGGGGGACCAGCCGCAAGCGTTCGTTCATCGCGGTACGGAAGGCCTGCCGCTGCGCCTCGAGGTCGCGGATCCGGGCCGTCTCGCCGCTCCTCTGGTGAGGAACCACGTCCAAGGGCTGGTGTTTAGCGTCATCGACCGAGGCTGGCTCTGCGGAGCGCAGGGACTCGATCTGCCGGTCAGGGTGGCGGCGGCGGAGTTCGGCGTCGGCCGCGATGGCGAGATGGCGCGAGTGGGCGGTGGCCTTTTCCCATTCCTGGCGGTCGGCCATGGCTGATCAGCTCGGAGCAGCGCGGCACGCCTGATACTGCTTCCTGGCGCAGCTGACGCTGAGCGTCAAGTCTGTGATGCCGGGCGGCGGCTGGGGAGATTCGGGCAGGGTGCCAGTCATCTGCGCGGTGAGTAGATGTGCGAGCGGTTCGACGTCGACCGGAGATTTCGAGCCTGCAGGAGCGGGAAGGAAGGTGCTGGCCATAGAGATGCCGGTCAGCTCGACGAAAGTACGCCTTCTCACCGGGTCGCTATCCTCCTCGCCACCTTGGTGCGCTGATTGTCGTCCCGGCTGGTGCCTATCGCCGCCCAGGATCAAGCCCAGCCTGCAGTACAGCAGTTCGTATCGTTCGGACGGGTAGTGATCGCCGCGCTCCCAGGCGCGGATCATCCGGACCAGACCGTCGTGAGCGGCTATCGGCTCGTCGGCGGCACGACGAAGCTGCCGTGCCAGTTCGGGCACGTCCCACCCGCGCGACCTGCGCCAGTCGCGCAGCGCACTGCCGCTGGTTTCGGTCATCGCGCGTACCTTCACGTCGCTGTCATGTCGGGGAGCACGGCCATGCTCCTGAGCACTCCTGCGTGCTCACAATTGTCACTATCGCACGACAGCTCGCGACCGGTGGACTGGCTTTACCACGTTGGCACGCGAAGTTGAGGAGGCGTCCGCCATGGGACGGGCGGCGAAATCCGGCACCAGGCAGGAATCGGTACAGGGCGGTGGCCGGTGAGGTACCGCGACATGGAGAAGATCGACCTGGATGCCGCCCGGAGGGCTGTCTGCGCATGGCTCGACGAGCATAGAGACGGCACGCTCGCGCAGATGGCCGACGAACTCAAGCATCGCTACCCGGACTATCCCGAAGAGATGGCGATCGTGCTGCGCGGCATGATGGCCGCCGAACTGCGTCGACGAACCCAGCCGGGTACATCTGCCCGGTACCGTTGAAGTACCGCGGTGACCGTCCCACATGAACCGCTGCGAGCCATCAATGGCGGGCTATCTCCCCGGCGTGACTCCGTAATCCGGCTTCACCGGTTCCAGGGTGACCACCCTGACGTGCAGTTCACCTCGCCGGTGATAGGCCGCTACGGACAATACATTGCACTCATTCCGCCTAGGACGATCCCGGGGGAATCTCGCGAGATCATCGTCAAGAGCCCGGACCTATGCGGCCTGATGGATCAGCTTGATGATCTTTTCGGCTCGCCTCATAAGGCCGATCCGCGCCCGCGCATGCCCTGAGGGCGACAGGTCGTTTCCGCGGGAAATCTGCGGTTAGGTACGCAGCTAATTATGGCTTTTCGAACATGAAATCAGTATTGCTCAGGTAGCGGCGCAAGTCCCAGGGCTCCACTGCCGCGGTGGTGGCACGGACAACTGGCCGAGCATCTCTTGCTCGGCCAGTTTGCACAGCCAGGTCGCATCCAGATCGTCTGGGCACCTTCTTGACATTGCGGGCGGAGCAATGGCTTCCGTCCGGCGCGCATGTGTCTCCAGGCTCGGTAGCCAGCTGACCGGCGAGGTCGGCTGGCGCATGATCGTGGCAGGACGGACTGTGGTTTCAAGCAAGACATGGACATGCGCGAACTAGCCTTGCGTCCCCCGGTTACTCAACGTTCTATTCGGGGCATGGACAGTACGTTCCAGTTGACGACAATGGAGGTAATCGGCGCGAGCGGGACTAATGGAACGCTGAGGGGGTGCGCTAGTGAACGGCTCAACGAAGTCAGCCGACGGGGCCGCTGTGCCTGGGAGCAGCGGCACTGGAGCGCGACGGCCTTGGCAACCTAGAACCCATGCTACCGTAGCCGGTTCCGCCGGAGGTAGCCCGCTGATGTCACTCCGAGGGACGCTGAGGCGGTTGTTCGCGCGAATCCGGCGAGTCCTCGGGTTCGGAGTGATGCACGCGTCGGCTCCGTTGAGAAATTGGAGTGGAGAACCGATCCGTGCGCGTGCCTGGTTGGAGACTGCTCGGATCGAGGAACGGTATCAGTACAACCAGGAGATCTCACTAAACGCCGCAGTGCGTGAGGTGGGGGAACCAGTCGGGCTGATCAAGCTCGTCCTTCCTTATGATGGAGAAAAGTACTTCACCCGGCAGGCATACCGGGATGTGGTCGGCGCGCGGAACGGCGGCGCCAGTCCCTCCGATGAAGCCATCGTCGGCTTCCTCACGCTTACCGGCTTTGAGAAGACTGGCCTAGAAGGACCGCTTGGCCTGCAGGCCAATTTCGGCTCTGTCCCAATCCGGGTGGATCTCCCTTCCCCGCCCGCGCCAGGCGAAGCCGACCAACTCCTCGCCGATGGTAGCGGCTGCGTGATCTCGCAGAAATACCGTCCTGAAGGACCCAGGATCGTTCCGATACATATCGATATTGAACTAGACGATCCTGATACAGCCGTATCTAGCGGTGTGGCGGGGCGCTCCGGAGTAGATGGCATCTCGGGCCTAGAGGTGCGCCGGGAGGTCGGTGGGGTGGTGATCGACGGGTTTCCTGAACGGCAGCGCGATTTCAAGCCAGATCTGTGGCTTCGCATGACGGTGCGCCTCCACCTTCCGTACACCCAAATAGATGGGGTGGCTGTTGAGGTCAGCAAAGTCTTCATGAGTTGGCCGACGCACACATCGCTGAGTTCGCTGGTACTGCATGCGGATGGGCAGGCTCAACTCCGGTATAACCCCGAGCAAGAACACGAAGGCTGTAGGGGCGGCCTGGAATGGTCAGGCGTTCCGCTGACAGTCGAAGGCACCGAGCCTGTAGCGAAACAGACGGGTGCCTCTCAGGCCTCGGAGGACGAGATCGTCACCCTGAGTAGCGGAGAAATGACTTTGGCGGTATCGAACCCCGGCGAACTCTATAAACAGGAGAAGCTCAGCGGCTGGGTCGAAGTGACCGTGAACCGTCTGCTGTCGGGCATGGATGCCCGCCTCTACGATGCAACGGGGAAACAACGTTACCCTTGGCGGCCCGAGTTGAAACTGAAAAGCATCGTCACTACCGAGTTCTCGCTACCGCTTTATGATGCCTTCGCCCGACGGACGATGTCGCCTTATCAGTGGTTGTACTTCGACGAGGTAATTCCTAACGAGATGCGGATCGACGATATTGTGATGGCGCTCAAGAACCGAGGGTTCGACGTGGTCGCGCGGGAAGGCGTCAATCCGGAAAATTGCTCGATCGTTGCCGAGCGCGTGCACGGTCCAGACCGGCTACAGCTCGACGTGCATATCAGGGGCGAGCGGTACAAGGCGCGGCGCGAACGAAGCGTTCCGGGTGGCATGACGTACCGGACTGCGGTTGACAGCGGCGAGTTGCGGATCTATGTCTACGGTTCCCTGCGTGCCGAGAGCAAGTCGGTGGTCCATGAGATCAATGCGCTACGACGGGGGCTGCGCGAGCGATTCGACCGCCTCCCGGCCGGCCGCTGATCCAGAGAGGCGGTCACATGGAGGTCACCGTCGAGCAGCGGGCACCAGTAGTCCGCTGCTACGAGTGCGGCTCGTCGTATGTTTCCGCGCTGTGCCACCATTGCTGGCGGCCAGGGTGCGTGAAACATGTTCTGCCTTCGCCACTGTGGGCGGAGAAGTTGTTCGGTCGCGAAGGCGGCGGTCCGGGCTTGCAGAAGACCCATGCCCGCCATTGCGGCGACTGCGCCCATATCCGAGCCGTAACCACCGGGCCCACAAGCCGCTGGGTTGCGGTAGGCGTGGCTGCCACGGGGCTGGCGGCGATCGGTCTTATCGTCGTCTGGCTGAGCCTGATCGCGGGGCTGACCTTTCTTCTAGTCGGTGGGATATCCGCCGCCTGGGTCTATCGGAGTGCCCGCCGCGACGCGGCCAAAGTGCGGGCGAGTATGCCGGTGCCGCTCTACCCCAAGATCGCTGATGTGCAACTAGTTGAGCAACTACGGGGAAAAACCACCCTCGGGTCTCATGGAGACGACTATCAGACTTTCCTGGAACCGGTCGAGGGCAAGATCAGCATGACCCTCACTTTCGGTCGACCCGACTGTGACCGGGTGTGGCGTTGGCGGAAGCGCCCGCACGTAACGGGACCCGAGGTGCCGTACTGCGCCGGGCGTCTCGTACTTCGTGGCGAGTTCGGTATCAGGGATGGAGAGCAGATCCGTGGCCCGGTCTTGGCGCTCGATGGCGATGCCAGGGACTACCCCGTGTTCCGTGCCGAGGATCCGCCTTCGTCCAGCCGGTGGACCTTCTCGCGGCGTTACGAGCTGCGTACTGAGCCTGACATCAGCTCCGGGCCGGTGTGGATCACTCCTTCGATCGTTCCCGAGTCTGACCGCCACGCACTTGAGCTGGACGTCCAGTGGGTCGAGTTCGGTCCTGATGAGAACAAGCCGCTCAGTCTGGAGAAGATAGAACTGCTGCGGCTTGAGTTCCCGGTGAGCTGGGGGGAGATTCGCGACTGGGGAATTCTTCAGGGCGTCAGCGTCCTCACACGGGCGGTAAGCGGGCTTATGCCGGAAGGGCGCCGTTCGCTCGAATTGACAGGGCTACCTCCGGCTAAGCAGGAAAAAGAAGATCAGGAACGCCCTGCAATGCGCCTGACGCTTGCGATCCGGTTCGCGGGCCAGGTCGATCCCGAAGACGAAATATCCGGGCGGCTCAAGGCCACCATGCAGGGAACGCTCTCTGGTGTAACCGGAATACGGCTGTTCAACTCGCTCGGTGAACACCGAGGTTATACGGGGGCAGCCAGCATCAAGACGCGCGTAGACGTGGACTTCAGGCTGAGCCTGGCGAGCATTCGTTACCAAGCGGTACGGGTCGTTCCGGATCGCGCGGCGGAGGACAGCGACCGTGACAGCTATGCGGACGAGTTCGCTGTGGTCCCGGGTGACGAGACGGTGATCGCACTGACGAACGCGATGAGCGAAGAAGGCTATTACGTCAAGCACGTGATCGAGAATCCGCCTCGCAGCGGTAGGCGGGCAGATCTGGTGCAGCGTTACTGGGATATCGCGGGCAGGCGGTATGAGGGTGTCTATCCCATTGATTTTCATATCATCCTTACCGGCGAAGAAGTTCATAGCGGCGGCATCCGCCCAGAGAGCGGCACCACGAAGGTCCGGATCGTGGTCAAGGGCGCCTACACCGATGACGAGATGGATAACCGCATAGGCGACGAGTGGAAGCGGCTCCGTGACCTGACGCTGGAGACACTCGGACGTCGGGATTCGGCAGCAAGCGAGCCGAGCTGAGGCATGCTAGGAGGCGGTTGTGACCTGGGAATGCGCCGAGTGCAACGTCGACGACCGACAGAACCGGATAGATGGAGTCTGCCACCATTGCGGCAAACCGCTGTGCCGAAAAGACCAGGTGCTGATCGCTGACGATGCATTCGCCGCTTTTTCAGGCGGAGCCAGCCGGGTAGCCGTTCACTGTCGGGTATGCCGAAGACAGCATCATCCGGCGGCCATCCCGCTGGCGAGGGAACGCCGATGATCGAGGTCACAGTGTCGCCCGCGAGAATTCCAGTTGGTGCCGCTGCCAGGATGGAAATCCGCCTGACGAACAGCGGGCGTAGCGCGTACCTGAACATCATCTTCATGATCAAACTCCCGGTCGGGATCATGCAGCTTCGTGGCCCGGACAGGGTGACAGTGAGCAAGCTCTCCCCAGGCGAGTCGATTACGTTGCCGCTCCGCGTCCGAGCCGACGGCGCTGGGAGTTACCAGCTAACCAGCCCGAACTTCTCCTACCAGGACCACACTGGCCATGCCCACCGCGAAACCGGCTTTGCCGCTGAGATCGTGGTAGATCCGGAGCCAATTCCAGCGCCTGAACCGAAAATCACCGCCGAGCTGAAGACAACTGAGCTGCCTCTTGGTGAATGGAGTACCTTGCGCGGCCGTGTCAGCAACGTCGGCAACGTAGACGTCTCGGAACTAGAGATCATCCTGTACGGGCAGGTCACTACCGAGAATCGCAGCAAGAGCTTCGTGCTAGAGACCTTGCAGGTCGGCGCCTCAGTGGATGCGTCGTTTTCCGTGCGCGCCCTAGAGGCAGGTGCGCAGGTGCCGATCCATCTTGATCTCGCTTACAGCGGGCCGGATCGACGTCACTACAGCACCATGACCAGGACTGTAAGTGTGAGCAGAGCGGCGCCAAGCCCCGAACCCGCGCAGAACCCCGGCCCGATCGTAAAGATCCTCTTTTTCGGAGCCAATCCCGTGGGCACGCCGCAGCTTCGGGTAGACGAGGAGATACGCGAAATCCAGCAAACTATCAAGCGGGGCAGGGAACGAGACAACATTTTGGTCAATACTGAGTGGGCGGTACGTCCCCGCGACATCACCCAGGCCCTGATCGATTTCCAGCCTCACTTCGTCCACTTCGCTGGCCACGGCGGTGGTGAGGAGGGAAGCTTCGCGGCAGAAGACGATATCGGGTATGCGCACGTCATCCCTGTGGACGGGCTGGTAAAGGCATTCAAGGCGGTCGGCCGAGATGTACGGTGCGTCATCGTCAACGCGTGTCGGACGGAGCTGCTTGCCCAGGCGCTGGCAGCGGTGGTTCCGTACGTTATCGGCATGCGGCAGCCCGTGGGTGACCGGTCAGCGATCCGGTTCAGCATCGGTTTCTACCAGGCGCTGGCGGCCGGTGAACCAGTCGAGACAGCGTTTGATGTCGGCGTAGCCCAGTTGATGATGACGCCCGAAGGAGATGATGCCCAGGCCCCGCTTCTGCTTCATGGTCTTGGCAGAAGAAGCTAGCACCGGCTGGGATGGCGAGGTCACGGACGAGGCCGACGCAGAGTTCGCGGGTCTCCGATGCCTGGACCGCTTATAGGCGCGGTTGCAGGTAAGTGTTGACCCAAACGGAGCAGTATCGAAGCGACGACGTCGGAGGCTGGGTCATTCATTTGGCGGGTGTCGCACACGGTGATCATGCGCAGACCAGGTTTGCTTGCGAGGCCTGACGACCTACTCCTCTGTCGCCGCGACCGCTGGTGCCTGACCGGCGAGTGCTTGCGGGCTCAGGCGATTTTTAGCTGCTCGTCGCCGAAGTCGGCGATGAGCTTGAGGGTGCCGCCGAGGGCGGAGACGTAGCGGTTCAGGACGTCCTGGGTGGAGACGTCGCCGCGTTCTATCTGGGAGACCCGGGCGACTGAGATGCCCATCCGGATGGCCACCTGCTCCTGGGTCATCCCGCGGCGCTTGCGCATCTCAGCCAGTCGCCAGCCGCGGGCGTCATCCAGCATCGCGGCGACGGCCTCATCGAAGGCCTCCTGGCCGCCCGCGGTCGCTACGGCGCGCTCCAGGTGACCAGTGTCCCGCCACCGTGACACGCTGCTCATGGACCCATCATCTCCTTTGTCCGCTCGGCGAGGTAGTCGTCGTAGAGTTGCTCGGCCCGTGGGATCGCCGTGCGGTACCACTTATCCCACTGCCCGGACTTGTCACCTGCTACGAGCAGGACCACCGACCGCCACGGGTCGAAGACCAGCAGGATCCGGATCTCGCTGCGCCCAGCTGAAGGCGGTCGCAGTTCTTTCATGTTGGCAAT
>Ga0210387_10004412_pt1 | contig 10783 bp, 2 predicted proteins | sample IncBWC7OmetaG_FD_160108 | JGI IMG/M metagenome (GOLD analysis project Ga0210387, IMG submission 160108) | Forest soil microbial communities from Barre Woods Harvard Forest LTER site, Petersham, Massachusetts, United States - Inc-BW-C-7-O ... | reverse complement strand
CGGCGGCCGAGAATCTGGCGCTCCCAGGCATTTGCGGGAGCTTCGTAGCCCTGCAACTGACGGAGAGCTTCGAGCGTGCCGCGTTCGCCGAGTAGTTGAGTGGAGGGAGCGACATGCTGCCAGCGGAGAAGCCAGTGCATGAATTGCGCGGCGTTGACCGGCTGAATTTCATTGCGAAGCCTGCCGAGAGTGAGGCGATGAATTCGAGCGAGAAGGCGGCGGTCGCACCATTCAGTTTCATGCGTGGCGGAATCGGTGAACTTTCCGCGCAGGACTGAGCCAGCCGCTTCGAGGCGCAGGAGCGACTTTTGGATTTCGGGTGCGGGAATGCCGAGAATTTCGCCGAGTGCGGTGGCGTGCACTGGACCTGAGTGCTGCATCCATCCGGTGACGAGCGTGAAGAGAGCATCGTCTTTCGCGGGGGCTGATTTTTCCACTTCTGCGACGGGAGATTCGAATCGAGCGTCGGGGAAAATGACGCTGAAAGTTTTTGCCTTTTCGGCTGCAACCCAATAGGAATAAGTGCTCGTGAGGGCGCGAGCGGCGCGGCCTTGCGAAACGAGTTGATCGAAGTGGCTGCGCCATGCGGCAGCTTCATCGGCTGCGAGGTTAAAGATTTCCGGATTATTTTCGCGCGGCTCCGGCAGCGCGATCAGTGTTTGCAGTCCGTCGTGCAGCTCGTCGGCGTCGCGAACGTCGAGCCGCGCTTCCGCTCGAACTTCTGCGATCGCGGCGGGATCGAGGCGGCCGACTTCCGAGAGAATCGCTTCGGGAAGGACGCGGCGCATTTCGACGCCGCGGGCGCGGCGCTCTTCGAGCGGAGCATCGTCGAGGTAGGCGAAGGGATTGGCGTTGAGAATCTCGTGGGAAAACTGCGAGGGCACGGGTGTGTCGACGGCGAGGCATTGAATGCTGCCGTCGAGAATATTCGCGAGGAGTTGTTTCAAGCCGTCGATGTCCATCGCTTCGGTGAGCGCGTCTATCATCACTTCGCGGACGAGCGGATGATCGGGGACTTTCAGTTCGCCTTCGAGATTTTCCGGGCACGCAGCGGCATCGGGAAAGACGGCGGCGAGCAAATCATCGGCACGCATACGCTGAATCGGCGGGGCGACTTTTTTCCCACCCTGAAAGCGGAGGAGCATCAGGGCGCGGGAGGCATCCCAGCGCCAGCGAGCAGTGAAAATCGGGGAGGCGAGAACGGCTTGCTCGAGCACTTGCTGGACGGACGCTGGATGCAGAAAGCGGAACACGTCGGCCAGCGGAAAGCTGTGTTGCTCGGCGAGCGAGATGTTGAGGCCGTCGTCGGTGGCGGCGGCTTGCAGCTCGAGATTGAACGAGCGGCAGAAACGTTTTCGCAGAGCGAGGCCCCAGGCTTTATTGATGCGGCCGCCGAAGGGAGCGTGGATCACGAGTTGCATGCCGCCGCTTTCATCGAAAAAGCGCTCGGCGATGATTGTCTTTTGCGTTGGGACGGCGCCCAAGACGGCGCGGCCGGCGACGAGATATTCAGCGGCTTGTTCGGCGCCTGCGTCGTCGAGGGAACATTCTTCTTTGAGCCAGGCAAGAGCGGGTTGCGCGGCGGGAAGATTTTTCACCTGGACGCCGGGCGGGACATCGCGGGTTCGCTCGTCGATTTGCGCGCGAAGATCGGCGACTTGTTGGCAGAGTTCGGCGGTGCGGGCGGGAGCTTCGCCGCGCCAGAACGGAACGGTGGGAGCGGCTCCGTGCGCGTCTTCGACCTGCACGCGACCCATGTGGACGCGGCGGATGCGCCAGGAAGTGTTGCCGAGAAGCATGATGTCGCCGCTGAGGCTTTCGACGGCGAAATCTTCATCGACGGTGCCGACGACGGTGCCTTCGGGCTCGGCGACAACTGTGTAGAGCGAATTGTCGGGAATTGCGCCGCCGCTGGTGATGGCGGCGAGGCGGCTGCCGCGGCGACCGCGGACGCGTCCATTGACGCGATCGCGATGGAGGTATGTGCCGTAGCGTCCGCGGCGAGCGGCGATTCCTTCGGAAAGCATTTCGATGATGGTGTCGAATTGCGCGCGTTCGAGATTGCGATAGGGGTAGGCGCGGCGAATGCGGGCAAAGAGATCGTCTTCCTGCCAATCTTCCGCGGCGCACATGGCGACAATTTGCTGAGCGAGAATATCCTGCGGCGCGTCGGGAATTTCGATGCGATCGAGATCGCCCTGGCGAATTGCGCGAACGAGAGCGGCGCATTCGAGGAGTTCATCGCGCGTGGCGGCGAAGATTCGGCCTTTCGGAATTGCACCGCGCCAGTGGCCGGCGCGTCCGATTCGTTGAAGGGCGGTGGCGATGGAGCGAGTGGAACCGATCTGGCAGACGAGATCGACGGCGCCAATATCGATTCCGAGTTCGAGCGAAGCTGTGGCGACGAGCGCCTGAATTTCGCCGCTTTTCAATTTATTTTCAGCAGCGAGGCGGAGTTTGCGGGATAGGCTGCCATGGTGCGTGGCGACGGCATCTTTCCCGAGGCGCTCTTCGAGATGATGTGCGACGCGTTCGGCGAGGCGGCGGGTATTGACGAAAACGAGTGTGGAGCGATGCTGGCGAACGAGATCGGCGATACGATTGTAAATTTCGCCCCATATTTCGTGGGAGGCGACGGGGCCGAGTTCGCTGCCGGGAACTTCGACGGCGAGATCGAGAGTGCGTTGATGACCGATCTGGACGATGACGGGATGGGGCCTGCCATTTCCGGTGAGGAAATGTGCGATCGATTCGATTGGTTTTTGCGTGGCGCTGAGACCGATGCGAACGGGAGGACGATCGGCGAGGGCTTCGAGACGTTCGAGCGAGAGGGCGAGGTGCGAGCCGCGCTTGTCGTCGGCGACGGCGTGGATTTCATCGACGATAACCGTTTCGACGGATTTCAGAATCTCGCGGCTTTTTGCAGCGGTGAGGAGGATGTAGAGGGACTCGGGCGTGGTGACGAGAACGTGCGGGGGGCGCGTGAGCATTTTGCGGCGCTCGTGCATGAGCGTGTCGCCGGTGCGGACGGCGGTGCGAATTTCGGGCATGAGGAAGCCGCGCTCGGCTGCCAGTTGCAAGATTTCACCGAGCGGGATTTCGAGATTTTTCTGGATGTCGTTGCCAAGCGCTTTCAGTGGCGAGATGTAAAGGACTTCGAGGCGGTCGGTGAGATTGCCGGCGAGCGCTTTGCGTACGAGGCGATCGATACATGCAAGAAATGCGGCGAGCGTCTTGCCGGAACCCGTGGGCGCGGAGATGAGGGTGGTGTTTCCGGCGAGGATGTGCGGCCAGCCCTGCTCTTGCGGTTCGGTGGGCGTGCCGAGGCGGCGGAGGAACCATTCGCGGACGATTGGGTGAGCCCAATCGAGGGACGGCGGCATAGGTGCGGGCGTTGATGCGGCGGCGGGATCTGGGATGGCGGAGATCATGAATGATGGCTCGATGCAGTCGCGGCGGTAAGAGAAGGATGCGGCGCGCGTTTACCGGCGAGATATAAGGATACTATTCGGCGGGGGTGAAGTCATCTTGATGGCTTCGCGGCGGCGGTTATTTCGGCGGCTCGTTGGGAACGGTGTAGGGTTTGCCGTCGTGAAGGTAGAGGCGGGCGGCTTCGTCGCGAGTGAAGGGGCGGGCGCCGCGGCGGCCGAAGACGGCGATTTGGTTGCCGCTTTCGTCCACGGCGCGATCGCGGTCAACTCCTTTTGAAATTGCGAGAGCGGGGCCGGCGGTGCGATAGGTCGCGATGAGTTTGGGAGTAGGGCGCGGGCTGAAGCCGTAGGAATTCGGTGAATCCTCAGGTGAGAGAATTTGCAGGACGCGAAGGCCATTGCGGCCGTCGGCGACGAACGCGAATGCGCTAGCGTCGACCATGCCGATTTTGATGTCGCGGACGTCGGTGAGTTTTCCTTCGCCGGTAAACATTTGATCGAGCTTTGGCGCTTCCGGCTTTTCGACATCGATGATTGCGACGCCTTGTTTTCCGGCAGCGACGTAGGCGTAGGTGCGGGCGACGTAAATGTTGCGGGCGTCGGCGAGAGAGACGACGGCGGCGGGCACGACGCGGGGTTGGCCAAGATCGGAAACGTCGAGAACTTTGAGGCCCGCGCGATCGACGACGAATGCGTAGCGGAATTGGATCGCGATTCCCTGCGGGTCCTCGAGTGCGGGCGCGCCGATTTCTGCGGCAATGCGGGGCTTCAGCGGATTGTCGAGGTCGACTACGACGAGGCCACGATCGCAAAGCATGTAGGCGTAGGTGCCGACAATGTTGATACGGCGCGCGCCGTTGAGAATGCCGTCGGGATTGAAGGCGAAGGCGCGCTTCAGGAAATTGTTTCGCGGGTCGCCGTCGAGGAGCGTGCTGACGCCCGGTGATTTGCTTTTCGGATCGGGATCGCCGATGACGACCAGGCCTTCGTATTTGTCGGCGACGTAGAGGAACGCGTAGATCGGGTGGATGGGTTGCTCTTCGTTTACGGAATTTCGCGCGCGGGCTGGATCGAGAGCCTGGGTCGACGGGCTGGCGACCGCGGTGGCGTATTTCGTGCTCACGTAGAGGCGCTGGCCGAGCGGAGAGACTGGAGCAGTGATGGTGCGCTCGGAGAAATTCTTGTTGTCGACATTGGCGACGTCAAAGGCGCGGAAGCCGCCTTTGCCGAGAGCGGCGTAGAGATATTCGCCGCGAAGCTGTACGTCGAAAACGTCTCCCTCGTGGTGGTAGGCTTCTTTCAATTCGCGATCGCGCGCGACGTGGCGCTGGAAATCCTGGGGATAGGCGACGCGCTGCAGATAGCTGCCAATGATGGCGGGCGGCTCGTCGTGTTCGGCGACGGCGACAGCGTCATATCCCTTCGAACCTTCTGCAACGTAAACATAGCGGCCCATGAAATTCAGGAGGTCGGTGCCCTGAAGGAGAACCTGGGCCATCCAGGCGTTGTTGTCGTTGTGGCTTGAAATATGGCAATCGTCGCAGGCTTTCGTTTCTTTGGCGCGTACCGTGTGCGGAACGAACGTGCTGAAGGCCGTGCCGCTGAAGCCTTCGGAGGAAACCGTTTGCTGCGTGTAATAGAGCCAATCGCGATTTTGATTTTGGGAGCTGACGAGAATCGCGCAGGAAGAACGCACGGGCGCGACTCTGTGGCCGGTGACTGTGCCGTCGATGCCGAGCATGAAACCATCGTCGCGCAACACCTGGAAGTCGTAGGCAGTCCAGTTGCGCGTGAGGAGACCTTCGTTGTGGAGCATCGGCTTGCGTTGATTCGCCATCATGGCGAGATGGCAGCCAAAACAATTCGGTGTCCAGGACGTGTGGCATGCGTAGCAGGTCATGCGGCTATTGGCGTGGGCGAGTTGCGAGGAATCGGCGGGAACTTCGCCCCAGGCCTTTCCGTCGGTGCGGATGGTTTTGGCCCAGCGCGATTTTTCGCTGTAGTGAGCGTTGCCGGGAGTGATGGTGTCGAGCACCTGCACCACTTCCCATTCTTTGTCGGGCTCAACCATCGAGCGCTGGTAGAGTTTGCCTTCGCGGAATTCGAAGCGGCGGGCGCTCCAGGGAGTGCGGAGGGCGTCGAAATGAGTGCCGCCTGCGGGTGAAGCGGGGCCTGATGAGATCAGAGTGGCGCGTTTCTCGATCGTTCCGTGGCAATCGGTGCAATCAAGTTCAATGGCTGCGCGGGGCTCGGCGTAAAGCTTTCCTGTGCCGTGAGAGTCCTGCTCGAAATGGCAATCGATGCAGTGCATTCCTTTTTCGAGGTGAATGTCTGCGAGGTGGACGGCTTTGTTGAATTTCGCAGGATCGTCCGGCGCGACGATCTTGTTTTCGGCGTCGAGCAGATTTCCTTTGCGGTCTCGCTTGTAAACGGCACGAAAAACCCAGCCGTGACTGTGGAAGTCTCCAAATTGAGATTGCTTGAGTTGAGAGTTGAATTCGGGGCTGCCGAGTTTTTCGAGGAATTGGGGATCCGACCACAACCCACGGGCAGCGGCGCCTTCCGGATTTTTGAGCGCGACCTGGTATCTTTCCTCCTCTGATGGATTGTGCTGCTCGCGCGGATACATAGATTCGGCGTCGGCCTCGTTGTCCCACCAGGTGTAGCCGAAGTAGGTGGTCTCCATGTTCGTTCCGGGATGGACATGGCAGATCATGCATTGGCTCGAGGGAATCGCACGCGTGAAGCTGTGGCGGATGGGATGGCCTGATTCGTTTTTGGCAATCGTCGGATCGCTGGAAGAGCTTTCTCCGAGATGGCCGAAGCGTGCGTACGGTCCGGAATGTGCAGGCGAGCGATCATTTGCATACACTACGTGGCAGGCCGTGCAGCCGCTGCCACGATAGTCGCCGGGCTCATCGTTAGTACCCGGCAGCGAAAGAAGCGGGTCGAGCAAGCGAGTTTTCTGCAGGCCGAGAAAAACGGGATCGGTTCGCAGCAAAGTACCGAAGCCGCGCTCGCCCAATTTGTCGTCGGGGCGGCCGGACTCTTCCTCGCGATCCGGGTTTCCGATTTCGCCTTTCTTCCCACCGCCGCGCTCGAATACCCGTAAGACGTTGCCGGGTTGCGAAATTTCCCAGCGCTCTAGAGGAGTCAGTTCGGGGACGATGCCTTTCAGGCGAGTTTCGTCGGGCGAAGGCGGCGGAACCGTATGAATATCCTGCGGCACGCCGGCGGCCGAATAACTTTCACCAAAACGAGCATTCTTCAGCGGGAAGGAACCGTTGTTGTAGAGCGCCGCGCCCCATAACATCGCTCCGTGCGTCATCATGCTGGTTTTCACTTTGAGAACTTCCGGTGCATGGCAGCCAGCGGTGCCGCAGGTTTCGGCCGCGACACGCAAATCGCCGGGATTCACGAAGCGAACGTACTCATAGCTTTCACGCAGCCATTTTGTGTAGAGGCGTGGCCGATTGCTTGACTTGCCTGCGAGCACGGGATCGCTTGGCTGTGGGTGGGCCCGCTTCTTTACATCCTCATATTCCGGCGAATTCGCACTCGTTCCCGAGGCCAGAGTTGCGGTGGAATCTCCACCATGACAATCGATGCATGCGAGGCGAACGGTGCCTGTGGGATGCATCGAGGGCTCGTCGGTGCTCGTGTGGCAGGAGACGCAGCCCGAATTCTTCCGATCGACGTCCGCTTGCGATTGACCGAGCAAGCTGACCTGTTGCGATTGCGCGCGAGTGCGGCCTTCGAGAAATAACGAGGCGGCAGTTGCGCCGATCAGCGCGATGAATATGAGGCCGATTCGCGTGAGCCGTCTTCGTCGAGTTGTTACGCCGTCAGGCGCTGCGTTCATATCCGTCCCGCGAAATCAGAGCTCAAAACTGAAATCTGACGTCCGTGAAAAACGTGTACAGAACCCGGCCGGTATATATGTCTTTCAACCCTTGGCCAGGAATCAAGGTGGCGGCGCCAGCCGTGATGGCAATGTTTTCGGTGAGCGGCGGCCTATATCGCACGCCGACGCTGGAATCGAATCCGATGCTGTGGCGAATCGGTGCTTGAAAAAGTATCTGCTCGAGGGTTTCGGTGCGCTCGAAGCGCAGATAGTTCACATTGGCGAATCCGCGCAACTTGGGGGTGATATCGAAATTGGCGCCAACATTGGCCAGAAAAATCCCCGGATTGACGAAGTTCGCCTGGCCTTCATCTTTGTTCGAGCGCAGATCGGGGAGAAGGCTGTTTCCCGAATTGAGCGCCACGCCCGAACCCGTCAAGCGGATGCTTTCGCGATTCCACAAACTGAAAATCCCGCCCGCGAATTCGGGGAAATCGTCGATGGAATCGAATCCATGTGCGTGGCTGCTCGAAGGATTCGATGAGCCCGACGCGTAGAAAAGCGAGCCCTTGAGCCGAAACCAGTCTCTATCCACAGAAAGTTCTAGCGCCGCCATCTGGGCATTGATCGTGACGGGCTTGCCGGCGATTCCATTGAAGATGTCGTTCCCCAAGGCCTGATAAAAGGCGTGCGTGAGATTCACGGGCCCGATATGGCCATCGCCGGTCCAGCCAATGTAAGCCGCGTGAATACTGTGCGGCTGAAGCATTCCGCTGGAAAAAACCTTGCCGATTGGGGCCGGGCGAACGAGAAAGCCATTGTCGTCGAAATGGAACGTCGCATCATCCTTGTCGTAGTGCACGCTGAGCTGCGCGGTGTATCCCTGGAACAGGAAATCCTGGCGAAACGCATTGGCGACGATTACCTGCTGATGGCGGAGCGCCATGGAATTCAATCCGCTATTGGTATTCTTCTCGAGAAAATTGAAATAGGCGACGTTATATTGCCACCGATTCGAATCGAGATTGCCGAAGATCCTTACGCCGGGTTGCTCTGCCACAAACAGGAAGCCGCGGAAGTCGCTGTTGAATCCCTGAATTCCGGCGCGGACGGAGACGAAATCATAGTTCGGCCCGATGTCGTGAAGTTTCAGTTCGGCGAAAGCTTCCTGCAAGCCGACGTGCGAATCAAAACGCGTGGTGCCTTTACGCGTGTCCACGTTTACGATTTCGCGCTCCTGCACGTCCAGATAATTCAAGCTGACCGCCGGGGTGATCCGGATTCGCCAATCGACGGGACGGAACGAAGTGTCGCCATGAAATAAATCGAAGGAGAAGAGAAAAACCTGGTCGAGGAAGAATTGTTCACCTTTGCCGAAGAAGCCGCTGCTGCCGGGGCGCGCAGAACTGATGTTGCTGGGTGTCGGCAAGCGGCGGAAATCCGCGAATGTGTCACTGATTCCCGTGAGATTCAGAAAGATCTGCTGGCCGATGATGGGAACGTCTCCCTTTAGTTTATTGCGATCGAAGGGATCCCATTTTTTCCCTTTTACGTAGGGATGTTCACCACCGGTTCCGTAGCGGTCCCAGTCGGGCATGGTTATCAACCAGCGATCTGGTTCGGTGCGGAAAACTTGATCGGTCGGCGGCAGCGATTCGGGTGCAGGAGTCGGACTTGGCTGCCCCGCACCAGCGCTCATCATGATGGGCGGTGCTGCGGGAGGAGGCGACGAGGTGCCGGGAGGAGTGTTTGAAACTCCGGCAGGAATTTGGGGGAATGACGGCGGCGGTGCGGCTGTCGAAGGCTCAGCGATGAGCGCAAAGTCGAGAATAAGATTGTCGCCCGGCTTCAATTGAACGCTAGCTTGTATCATCTCTTTGAAGCCAGGAGCGACAGTCTTGATGTCGTAATTTCCTGGAATCACTTCAATAAAGCGAAAAACTCCCTGCGCATCGCTGATTTTCTCGGATTCCTGATTTGTTGCGGTGTTCCGCAGCGAGAGGTGCGCGCCGACGACAGGGCGTCCACTTTCCTCGCGCACAATACCCTGTAGCGAGGCTTTCTTCGGACTGGATTGCCCGGGCAGACGCTGTTGTGATGCCGATTGCTGCGCCGAGATTGCAGAAATACGAGCGGCGGCAGCGCGCGCGTATGCAAGACAGCAGAGGCCGAGAAGAAGGCAGCCCGCCAACTGTCTCGAAAATAACTCGTGTCCTGGCGTGCGCACGTTCTCAAGCCTCGAATGTCCGGGAAATTTCGCGGCGAAGCGCTTTACGTGGTGTTGCTATCACAGTTTTTTTGAGTCTCGCAAGCAATTTCAAGCCGATACGTGCTCGCGATCCGACCGCGTCACCGCACCATTCAATCACGATTGAACAACTGAATTGAGGAATGATTGAGAAGGGTGTGCGGGTGTGATACGAATAGCGCATCCGCAATGAATTGGGGACGAAATTCCGATTTTCGAGATCGCCGACGCAGAGCAATGAGCGCGAGGCTCGGAATTTCGTTCGCCGTCGCGATCTGCGTGGGACTCGGTGCTTGCGGCACAGATGGAGGCGGGAGTGCCGGCGGAGGCAGCTCCACTCCGCCTCCGCCGCCACCACCGGCGACGGAGTTTCTGAGCCAGGCCGACGTGCAGATGCTGGTGCAAGCTGCGGCAACTGCAGCGCAGTCCAATGCAATGGCGATTGCGGTGGTTGACAGGCTTGGCCGCATTCTCGCGGTTTACAAACAGCCGTCCGGGCCGCCTTCGCTGCCGGGAAATTTTGGAGCGCCGGTCCCGCCTGACGAACTCGCGGTGGGGCTCGCGCGGACTGGGGCGTTTTTCAGCAACGATCAGGCGCCGCTATCGTCGCGGACGGTGCGTTTTATCAGCGGCATCCATTTTCCGCCGGGCGTGATGAATACGGAGAGCGCGGCCCTCTACGGAATCGAAAACACGAATCGCGGCTGCGCTCTCGAAGCGGGATTGAGCGCGACTGTCCCGCCTGCAGCAACGATTGGTGGCGCAGTTCCAAGCTTCGGAATTATCACCGGCAAAGCGGACGTGAACGATTCTGTCCCGACCGCCGTAAATCCCGGCGGGGTGCCGATTTTCAAGAATGGGCAAGAGGTGGGAGGGATCGGCGTCGCGTTGGCGGATTCGAGCCTCGCGGAATATGTCGCGTTCGCTGCGGCGGGTATGATCGCGGCGGGCGGGCCGAGCGCCGGAACCGACGGGGTCGGTTTTCCAGCGTTTCCTTCTCCCGGAATCGTCACCATCGCGGGAATTACGCTGCCATTTGTGAATCAGACCACTGCGCCGAGCGGAGTTACGCCGGGAACGTATAACGCTGGGAATTTTACGGTGGGCCCGATGGCGAGTCTGGGAGTGCCGCCCGAGGGAAATTTGATCCCGGTGACGAATGGGTCGCCGGGCGGGCTGACGGCGGCCGACGTGACGCAAATTATCAACAACGCAGTAGCCACCGCCAATACAACTCGCGCGCAAATTCGGCTGCCGATC
>Ga0210387_10004411_pt1 | contig 10783 bp, 8 predicted proteins | sample IncBWC7OmetaG_FD_160108 | JGI IMG/M metagenome (GOLD analysis project Ga0210387, IMG submission 160108) | Forest soil microbial communities from Barre Woods Harvard Forest LTER site, Petersham, Massachusetts, United States - Inc-BW-C-7-O ... | reverse complement strand
CAGTGGGAAGCGTCGGACTGCCTCGGCCTCAACCGCTTCCAGCAATATGCCTACGTGGTCCTGCCGCAGGCGGTGCGCATCGCCATTCCGCCGACCGTGGGCTTCATGGTGCAGATCGTGAAGAACACCTCGCTCGCCTCGGTGATTGGCTTCGTCGAGCTGTCGCGCGCCGGCCAGATCGTCAACAACTCGACCTTCGAGCCGTTCGTGATCTTCTCGGTGGTCGCCCTGATCTACTTCGCCCTGTGCTACCCGTTGTCGGTCGCCGCCCGCACCTTGGAAAGGAAGGCCCATGCCGGCCGCTGACGCCGCCACTGACCCCATCGTCCGCATCGAAAACGTGGTCAAGGACTTCGGGCCGCTGCGCGTGCTGGACGGTGTCGGCTTCGACGTGGCGCGTGGCCAGACCGTGGCGGTCGTCGGCCGCAGCGGCTCGGGCAAGAGCACCTTGCTGCGCTGCATCGCGGGGCTGGAGACGGTGCAGGGCGGCCGCATCGAAGTGTGCGGCCACGAAGTCGGCCTGCCGGGAAGTGCTGCGCGCGCCCAGCTGCGGCGCGACGTCGGCATGGTGTTCCAGAGCTACAATCTCTTTCCGCACCTCACGGTCGAGCGCAACATCACCCTGGCGCTGACCCTGGTGAAGAAGCAATCCAGGGACGAGGCGAGGCAGCGCGCCGCCGAAGTGCTGGGCCTGGTCGGCCTCACCGACAAGCTCCGCGCCTATCCCGAGCAGCTTTCGGGCGGCCAGCAGCAGAGGGTCGCCATCGCCCGCTCGCTGGCGCTTCAGCCCCAGGTCATGCTGTTCGACGAGGTGACGTCGGCGCTCGACCCCGAGCTCACCTCCGAGGTGCTGGCCGTGATGGAGGATCTCGCGCGGCGCGGCATGACCATGATCAGCGTCACGCACGAAATGGGCTTCGCGCGCCGCGTCGCCGACCTCGTGGTGTTCATGCACCACGGCAAGGTATGGGAGACCGGCCCGACCGCCGAATTGTTCGCCAATCCGCGGACGGCCGAATTCAAGCAGTTCGTCGGCAGCGAGCTTTGAGCTACGCCGGAGGGGCGACCGACAGGCCTTTGACGTGGTGCTTCTCGATCAGGCTTGCGACCAGGCCCGACTTCTTGGCCTTTTCGACGAACGCCGCGAGATAGCGCGCGCCTTCGGCCGCGGGTTTGTTGCAGCCGACCGCCTGCTGCACGGCGGTGAACTGGCCGTCGAGGATCTTGAGTTCCGGGTGCTTCGCGAGGTCCTTCAACAGGCCAGGCCGCAGCCCCGCCAGCGCGTCGAGCTTGTCTTCCATGAATTTGTTGAAGGCGCCGTCGAGTCCGCTGATCGGCATCAAGGTCGCGTTCTTGATGTTGTTCTCCAGCCACAGCCCGTAGGCCGAGCGCGCCGAGACGGCGATGCGCACGCCCTTCTTGTCGACGTCGGCAATCTTGGTCAGCGGCGAGCCTGGCGGCACCATGTAGGTCGCTTCGATCTCGACATAGGCCGCGGTGAAGGTCATGACCGCCGCGCGCTGCGGCTCGGCGCCGATCAGGCCGATGTCCCAGACATTCTTGCCTGCCTGGTCGGCGAGCTCGCCGGGCGACTTGAAGGGCACGTAGGTGACGGGAACGCCGAGCGAGGCCGCGATCTCCTTGGCCATGTCGGGTGCGACGCCGACCGGTTCGGATTTCTCACTGCGGCCGGTGACCAGCAGGAAATTGGAGAGGTTGATGCCGGCGCGCAGGACGCCGGTCGGGGCAAGTTCAGCTCGGGCTTTGTCGGACATGGCGCCAGTCTATACTGATCTCCCAGGGGAGCAAAACGGAGACAACGCCATGAAGATCACCGACGTCACGCTCACGCTGTTCGCCTGGGACGACATTCCGCCGACGCAATACGGCCAGCACAGCCGGTTTGCCGGCTCGAGCGCGCTCGGGCTGTTGCGCATCGCCACCGACGATGGCGTCGAAGGCAACGCCTTCCTCGGGTCGGCGTCGAATTCGGCGACCACCGACGGGCAGGGGCTGATCACGCATCTCAAGCCCGTGCTGCTCGGCCGCAACCCGCTGCATCGCGAAGCGCTCGTGGTCGACCTGTGGAAGAAGCAGCGCGCGGCGGGCGTGCGCGCCATCGGCGCGGTCGACGTGGCGCTGTGGGATCTTTTGGGCAAGGCGATGGGCCAGCCGATCCATCGCCTGCTCGGCACCTATCGCGAGGCGGTGCCGGCCTATGCCAGCTCCGCCGTGCTCGCCGCGCCCGCCGCCTATGCCGAGGAGGCGATGCGCTTCAAGGAGCATGGCTGGGCCGCCTACAAGATCCATCCGCCGACGCGCTGGAAAGAGGACATCAAGGTTTGCGAGGCGGTGCGCAAGGCGGTCGGCGACTACACCATCATGCTCGACTCGACCTGGTCATACGACTACCCGACGGCGGTGCGGGTTGGTCGCGCCGCCGAGGAGATGGGTTTCCACTGGTACGAGGATCCGCTCGCCGACCAGGACATCTACAATTACGTGAAGCTGAAGCAGCAGCTCTCGATCCCCATTCTCGCCACGGAATATCCCATTACCGGCCTTGATGCTTACCAGCCCTGGATCATGCTGCAGGCCACCGACTTCCTGCGCGGCGATGTCGCGGTCAAGGGCGGCATCACCACCTTGGTGAAAGGCGCCCATCTCGCCGAATCGTTTCGCATGAACTATGAAGTGCATCATGGCGGCAATTCGCTGAACAACGTCGCCAACCTGCAGGTCATCGCCTCGCTCAGAAACACCGAGTTCTTCGAGGTTCTGCTGCCCGACGCCGCGCAAAAATACGGCCTGGAACAGGACATTGTGGTGGGCCGCGACGGGCTGGTGCACGTGCCCAATGGACCAGGCCTGGGCGCGGCCATCGATTTCAAGCTGATCGAACGCAAGAAGATTTCCGTGTTGTCCTGAGGGTCGAGTGATTTGTCCGCAACCGTCCATGACGGTCCGGCGTTGACGAGGCATCCACTTTCGCAAGGAGGATTCTCATGCAACGTACCTTGCTTGCCCTCGCTTTGATCGTCACCGCCGGCGCGTCCGTCGGCGCGTCCTATGCCCAAACCGCCAGCGACCCCCGGGATCCCTACGGTCATCCGTTCATTGGCCGCAACGATTGGGTCGCCCAGCCTGGCGACCGCACCAACGCCGGCGCGGCACCGCGCATGCATAACGCTGGAATGAACTCGGAGATGGCGCAGGCGCCTGCGCCGGAGGCCATGCCGATGCAGAGCGGCCCGCATCAGGTGGCTTTCAAGGACGAGTATGGCTTCCGCTATGACGCCCGGGGCGATCGCCTGGACGCGCGTGGCAACGTCATCTCGCCTCACACTCGCTAACCAGACCCGCGATCGACTTAATCGTCGACAAGCGCCGGCGGTCCGCAAGGGCCGCCGGCGTTTCGTTTGGCGGGCCTTGCTCCTGCGCGAGCGCAGTGGGAGCTTGTCTGCAATGACCTCGATCTACATCGATGCCGACGCCTGTCCGGTCAAAAGCGAGATCTATCGGGTCGCCGAACGCTACGGCCTGAAGGTCCATGTCGTGAGCAATTCCTACCTCGGTGTCCCGCGCGACCCGCGCATCGAGCTGGTGGTGGTGAGCGACGACTTCGACGCCGCCGACAACTGGATCGCCGAGCGCGCCGGGCCGGGCGATATCGTGATCACCGCCGACATCCCGCTTGCCGATCGCAGCCTGAAAGCCGGGGCGGCCGTCATCGGCAACACCGGCGTGCCCTTCACGACCTCATCGATTGGCATGGCGGTGGCCAGCCGCGAGTTGATGTCCAACTTGCGCGCCATGGGCGAAGTGACGGGCGGTCCCAAGCCGATGAGTCCGCGCGACCGCTCGCGTTTCCTGTCGGCGCTCGACGAGACCGTTCAGAGACTGCGGCGCCGGGCTTCCTGATCTACTTGTCGAGCCACACATCCTCGAAGCGGAAGCCGTTGTAGACGCTGTTGACCTGCGCCACATAGCCCTTGACGTAGGGCTGCATGCAGATCGCCGCGCGGTTCCACATGATCACCGGCCGCGCGCCGTCCTCCAGGAGCTTGCGGTCGATCTCCCACACGATCTTCTTGCGCTTTTCCATGTCGGCCTCGGCCGACTGCACGTCGAACAGCTTCTCGATCTCGGGATTGCAGTAGCCGGTATAGTTGCGCTCCGACTTGCAGGCGAAGTTCTCGTAGTAGTTCTGGTCGGGATCGTCGACGCCGTTGCCGGTCGTGTTGAGGCCGATCTGGTAGTTCTTGCGCGCGATCCGGGGGAACCACTGCGAGGTCTCGACGATGTCGACATCGGCGTCGATCCAGATCTCCTTGAGCTGGCTGGCGAGGATGACGGCCGGGTCCTTGTAGAGCGAGATGCCGCGGGTCGCGATCTTGAGCGGCAGGTGCTTGTCGGGCCCGTAGCCCAGCGTCTTCATGATCGCGCGGGCCGCCTCGCGGTTCTTCTGCACATCGGGGCCGTAGCCCGGCACGGCTTCATAGATCTCCTTGGGCAGGCCCCACACGCCGTCCGGCGGCGGCTGCATGGTGCCGCCAAGCTCGGCGTCGCCCTGGTTGATGATGTCGACGAAGGACTTGCGGTCGAGGGCGAGCTGCAGCGCCTTGCGCAGATCGGGATTGTCGAACGGGGCCGCGTCGCGATTGAGGATCAGGTTGGTGGTGTTGTTCAGCGACGTCACCTGGCACATCGCGCTGGGCAGCTGGCTCTTGATGTCTTTCAGGAGCGGGATCGTCACCTCCCACGGGAAGGTGATGTCGAAGCGGCCGGAAACGAAGCTCAGTATCGCCGTCGCCCGGTTGGGCACGATGGTGAATTCGATGCCGTCGAGATAGGGCCGCCCCTTCTTCCAGTAGTCGGTGTTCTTGGTGAGCTTGATGCCCTCGTTCTGCTTGAACTCGACGAACTTGAACGGCCCGGTGCCGATCGGCTTGGTGCGCATCTGCGCCGCAGTGATATGGCACGGGTAGATCGGCGAGTAGCCCGAGGCCAGCAGCGAGAGAAGCCAGGGCTGCGGCCGCTTGAGATGGATCGTGACCTCGAGGTCGCCGTCGGCGGTGACGGTGTCGACGTTGCCGTACCACGGCCGCCGTGGATTGCGGCGCAGCTTGTCTTCGCCCTTGCCGGTCAGCAGGTCGAAGGTGCAGACGACGTCCTTCGCCGTGAAGGGCTTGCCGTCGTGCCACTTCACGCCTTCCTGCAGCTTGAAGGTCAGGTCCTTGCCGCCGTTGCCCCAGCTCCACGACTTGGCGAGGTCGGGGACGATGTCCTGCGGGCTGTTCTGCGGCTTGCCCTGGTCGTAGAGGACGAGGTTGTTGAACACCGACATGAAGGGCACGACCGTCGAATTGGTCGCCTCCTCATGGATCGAGGCGCTCGGCGGGTTGTCGCGGTGGTACATCTTCAGCACGCCGCCGCTCTTCTGGGCGAGCGCCACGCCACTCCAACACATCAGGGCAGCCGCGAGGCCGCCCAGCAAGACTATCGGACGCATTGTCGTTCCCTTCCCTGGCGCGCCGCGTGTCGAGCCGCAGCGTCGCGTTCCAGTTTAGCGGGGAGGGTCACCCCATGTCATCCTGAGCGAAGCGAAGGATCTCATGCCAGTGGTAAGCGGCGATGAGGTCCTTCGCTGCGCTTCAGCGCGGGGGCTACCCCGCGCGCGACGACAGACGGATCACGCCGCCTGCCTCTGCCGCATCGCCCGCGAATAGCGCGGGCAGACTTCCTCGGCGAAGCGGGTCATCATGCGCTGGCGCAGCTCGATCGGCGTGCCGGGCGTGGCCGACGACACCATGAAGTAGTTGAAGCCCAGCGCCGCCAGCTGGTCGATGCGGCGGCAGATCGTGGCCGGGCTGCCGACCAGGTTGGACTCCATGAACGGGTCGAGCTCGGCGGGGTCGGTGAGCTTGCGCAGGTTGGCGAACATGCGGCTGAAATCCCGGTACTCCGGGATGTCGGCCCACGGGTTGGCGTCGGACTCGTAGTGGGCGCATTGCAGGTCGAAGTAGGGCGGGTAATAGCGCCGGCCGAGTGCGCGTGCCTCCTCATCGGTGTCGGCGATGAACATTTTTACCGAGATCGGCAGGATCGCTTCCCTGGCCGCCGCTCCCGCCCGCGCCCGCCAGCGTTCGAGGATCTTGACCAGGAGCTTGTCGGGAAAGGTCGAGAGGCAGATCGGCGCCACGCCGAGATCGCCCATCACCTCGGCGCTGCCCGGGCTGCCGATGGCGCCGTAGAAGCGCACCTTCTTCGCCACCGGCTCGGGCCTGAGGCGAATCGGCCGGTCGATCTTCCAGAAGGTGCCGTCGTGGGTGAAGGGCTCGCCCAAGAGTCCCTTCTCGACGATGCGGTAGCACTCCGCGAAGCGTGCGCGGGCCTCGTTCATGTCGACGTTGTAGGCGTCGTACTCCATCCTGGCGGTGCCGCGCCCGATGCCGAGATGGAGCGTGCCCGAGGTCAGGCTGTTCAGCATGGCGATTTCCTCGGCCAGCCGCAGCGGATGGTACCAGGGCAGCACCAGCACCGAGGTGCCGAGCGAGAGGTCGGGGAAGGCCGCCGCGATGTGCGCCATGAAGAGCAGCGGGCTCGGCGTCGGGTAATAGTCGCTGAAATGGTGTTCGAGCAGCCAGGCGGCATCGAAGCCCAGCTTGCGGCCCAACGCGCAATCCTCCATGACTTCGCGGTAGAGCGCCTGGTCTGATTTGTGGATGTCGCTGGCCGGCGCGGCCTGGAAGCCGAAGGCGAGATCGTTCATTCGGCGCGTCCTCGTGGTCGTTTCTTGGCCAAGGCTAGCAGACCCGGCCACGTGCTGTCGCGGGCTCGTCTGGATGGCATCCTCCGGCGCCGTGATGCGTTACCACAGGTTATGGTCATGTCCGTGCGTAGAAGAATCGGTTGGGCGGCCGCCGCGCTCTTGGCTCCACTGGTGGTTGCCTACGCGACGGCGCCCCTTTGGATCGATGTCGAATCCTACAAGCCGTCGCTGATCGAAGCCGTCAAGGACGCGACGGGCCGCGAGCTGGTGATCGACGGGCCGATGAAGCTCTCGGTCTTCCCGGTGCCGCGCATCAGCGCCCAGCAGGTTCATTTCGCCAACGCCGCAGGCGCCACGGGCGCGCAGATGATCGACGTGCGCTGGGTCGGCGCCTCGCCGTCCTGGCTGGCGCTGCTCAGGGGCCGGGTCGAGGTCGGACGGGTGACGCTCTACCAGCCGAGCATCGTGCTGGAGACCGACGCCAATGGCGTGCCCAACTGGCAGTTCCAGACCGGCGCCGGGGCAGCCCAGCCGGCCGGCGCGCCCGCCGCCGGCTTCCATCTGGCGGTCGGCGAGCTCCGCATCGTGCAAGGCACGATCAGTTACACCAATCCGCAAAGCGGCCAGACGTTCAAGGCCGAGGAGGTCGCGGCGACGGCGTCGGTCGGCTCGCTGGCCGGCCCGTTCTCGATCGCCGGCAGCGCCACCGTGAACGGCGTGCCGCTGTCGCTCGACTTCAGCCTGGACGAGGCTGAGGCCGACGGCCATGCGACCGACTTCAGCCTGAAGGTGCTGAGCGGCACGCTCGACTTCAAGGGCACCGTGAGCGAGGTCAGTGCCAACGCCGACGTGAAGGGACATCTCGCGGTGTCGACCGGGGCGTTGACCGACTTCATCGGCGCGGTGGTGCGCGCCACTGGCCAGGCGCCACCCATTTTCGATTCATCGGTCGTGGGAAATTTCACCTTCGACGGCGGCATCGAATACACGCCGACTCGCCTCGCCGTCACCGACTTCAAGATGTCGATGGGCGGCGAGACGGCGACGGGCACGTTGGCCTTGGAGGAGGGCAAGGCGCCGTCGTTCACCGGCCATGTCGCCCTGGCCAGGATCGACGCCGAGAAATGGCTGGCCTTGCTGGCCGTGCCCGGAGCCTTCCAGCCTTCGATGCCACAACCCGCGACTCCGGCCCCGGCGGCGCCGGCCGCCAAACCTGCCCCGGCGGCGCAGGCCGCCAAACCTGCCCCGGCGGCGCCGGCCGCCAAACCGGCCCCCGCGGCGCAGGCCGCCAAACCTGGCCCCGCGGCGCCGGCCGCCGCCAAGCCCGCGGCAGCGGCCAAATCCACGTCGCTTTCGCCGTTTCCCGTGGAGATGGACGTTGCGCTGTCGCTCGCCATCACCGAGGTCCTCTACCGCAAGGGCACGGTGCGCGACCTCGCGCTGTCGCTCGACATCCACAAGGGCGTGATCACCGTGCCGCAGGTCAAGGCCGTGCTGCCGGGCGACATGGTGCTGCAGGCGAACGCCACCGCGCCGCTGGCGCCCGCGACGGCACCGGCCAAACCCGCGACGGCCGCGCCGGCGGCGGGCGCCGTCCAAGCCAGCGGCGAGATCAGCGTGGCCGGGCCGAAGCTGCGCGACACGCTCGCCTGGCTCGGCATCGATGTTTCAGGCGTGCCGGCCGACAAGCTGCAGAAGCTCGACCTCAGCGGCAAGCTCGCCTCGACGGCCAACGGCCTGCAGATCAGCGATCTCGCGATCGGTCTCGACGGCCAGCAGGCCAAGGGCAGCGGTGCGGTCACCTTCGCCGTGCCCCTGGTGGCCGTGACCACGCTGCAGCTCGACCGTTTCGATCTCGACGCCTACATGCCGCCCGCGCAGCCGGCCGTGCCGATCGCGCCGGCCGTCGACGCCTCGACCGCCGTCACCACCGCGCCTTCGGCGACCAAGCCGGCGACGCTCGTTCCACCGGCGCCGCCGCCCGACAAGACGCTGCCCGTCTTCGGGCTCAAGGCCCAGGTGGCCAAGCTCGTGTTCCGCGGGGAGACGCTGAGCGGCGTCGAAGGCGACATCTCGGTGCAGGGCAACCTGCTGAAGCTCAACACCGCGAAGGTCGCCGACCTGCTGGGCGCCAAGATGAACGTCCAGGGTTCGGTGACCGATTTCGGCACCACGCCGCGCTTCGACCTCACCTTCAACGCCACGATGCCCGACGCCGACAAGCTGATCGACTACGCCGGCCTGCCGAAGTTCGCCAACGGCAAGATCGGCGCGGCGTCGGCCGGCGGCGGCGTGACCGGCACGCTGGACGCGATCGCGCTGCGCGACGCCACCGCGACCCTGCTGGGGGCCACCATGCGGGCCACCGGCGCGCTGGCGCTCGGCCAGAATTTCCGCTTCGACTTCTCGAGCTTCGCGCTGCAGACGCAGGACGCCAGCCGGCTGCTCGCGGTGGCGACGGGCCGCCCCGGCGCCAGCACCGGCGCGATCGACGCTGCCGGCGCCTTCAAGGGCGACGGGCAGCGCGTGAGCTTCGACGGCAATCTCACGGCGGTCGGCACGGCGATGGCGGGCCACCTCGATGCCACCCTGGGCAAGCGTCCCAACGTCACGGTCAATCTTCGCGTGCCGGGCACGCTCGACTTCGACAGTTGGCTGGGCGTTGCCGAGAGCCCGCCGCCGGCGGCGCCGGTGCAGGCTGCCGCCGCGGCCGCGCCGGGTGCGGTGGCGCCTGTCGCGGTGCCCGTGCCGGTCGGGCCGCCGCGCGTGGCGACCGGCAAGCCGATCGATCTTTCGGCGTTGCGCGCCTTCGACGCCAGCTTGACCCTCGAGACCAGCGCCGTGGCCATCGCCTCGCTCAAGGTCGCCTACGCCGACATGCAGGCGAGCCTGCAGAACGGCGTGTTCAAAATCGCCAAGCTAACCGGCCAGTTCTACGGCGGCGCCGTCGATTTCAACGGCACCATCGATGCCGCCAAGGAGGCGCTCGCGCTCGATCTCCAGGGCAGCCTGCAGGGCATCTATCTCGGCGAGATGCTGCGTGGAACGGCGGGCACCAATACGTTCGGCAACCAGAACCTGATGATTTCGATCGACGGCAAGATCAGCGTCATGAGCATCGAGCTCAAGGGCAGCGGCACGACGCCGGAACAGATCCGCAATTCCCTGAGCGGCAGCGGGCAGGTCAGCGGCTATCTCTACCCCGCCGTCACCGGCGGTTCGCTGGGTTTGGCCGCGTTCGCCACGGGCGTCGGCAGTATCTTCAGCACGGAGATGGGAATGGCTTCGGCGATGCTGGCCGGTTTCATCAACCGCCAAAGTCCCGTCACCGGCCAGCTCCTGCTGGAGGGCAACCTGGTGACCCTGCAGAACCACACGGTGCAGGGCCAGAACGCGGTCGCTCTGATCACCAGCCAGAACAGCGTGACGGCGGCCACGACAGACACGACGATCTCCCTCGACAAAGGCAAGACCGGCCAGGCGGACTATGTCGTGACGGTGAAGGGGCCGCTTTCCTCGCCGACCATGAGCACGCGCGGCGGCAACTGACGCCACCTCTTTCCTCCCCCGTATGACGGGGGAGGAATCAGGCCGCGCGGTTCTTCAGGATGTCCCAGGCCTGGCGGAAGGCCTGCACCATCTCTTCGGCCGGCACGGCGCCGGAGAACAGCACGTGGCCCTGCAAGGCGAAGCTCGGCACGCCCTGGATGCCGGCATTGCGCGCCATGCGATCGGCGGCTGCCACTTCCTTCAGGCCGGCGTCGCTCGACAGCAGCGTCGCCACCTCATCGGCATCGAGACCGCCTTCTTCGCCCAGCTTGGCCAGCACCTTGTCGTCGCCGATGTCGGCGCCGTTGCAGAAATAGCCTTCGAACAGCGCCTCGACGACGCCATCCTGCAGGCCCCTCTGGCCGGCGAAGCGGATGAGGCGGTGGGCGTTGAGCGTATTGGGCGTGCGGGTCAGCCGATCGAGGTGGAATTCCAGCCCGACCGTGGCGGCGGTCTCGGTGA
>Ga0210387_10004410_pt1 | contig 10784 bp, 5 predicted proteins | sample IncBWC7OmetaG_FD_160108 | JGI IMG/M metagenome (GOLD analysis project Ga0210387, IMG submission 160108) | Forest soil microbial communities from Barre Woods Harvard Forest LTER site, Petersham, Massachusetts, United States - Inc-BW-C-7-O ... | reverse complement strand
CCGGCAAACTGCCCAATGCCAGGCGCGTACACCGATCCAGGCAGCGCGCGGACGACGCCCTTGAGATCCGCGAGGGCCTCGTGCGAATGCGACGAGACGACAACGGTCTGCGGCGCGTACGTCAGCGGCGTGAACGCGATCGCCGCCGCTGCCACCTGTAGCACGACTGACCTGATCTCGGCGAGTCCGAACGTACCGAGAACAATCGTAAATGCGCCGAAGGGGATAAAGACATTGTCTGATGATCCCCAGTCGAGCGACCCCATGAACGCCGTCGCGCAAGCCATGATGAACTGCACATGCCAAACAGTCCACCGCTCTTTTCTGGTAAATGGGACAATTGCGGCGACGAACAGGGGCAGATAATTACCGGCGACGAATCGCATCAGCCTCGCGAACGTCTCGACGTTGACCTTGGACCACCCGCGCGGGACGTCGAGTGTGAAGTAATGAAAGTCGGCCCCCAGGGGAGCGATGGCATAGAGAACGGGCCCCAACACGATCGCCACGACCCAATAGGGCCAAGACTTGATGAGCCCTTCGCGCCACGTCAGGTACAGGACCCCGCCGATGGCGAACAGAGCCCCATGCTGCTTGAACCAGAACGACAGTGTCAGCAGGCCGACTCCGCCGAGTCGGCCGAGCCGGGTCTCCGAACGCCCGATGACGTACGTCCCGGCCAATGCCGATGCGAGGAGCCACGAGTCTGAATGCGCCGTATCCAGATACGCGTCCATGACGCGATACGCCGTCGCATAGAACGCGAGCGCGATGAGCCCCCACCAAGCCGACTGCGTCCGATCCCGAACGGCCGCATAGATGATGTACCCAGCCAATGCCATGCCGATGATCGCAACGATCCTGAGCGCGGGCAGATCCAGCCCCATGACCCAAGTGAATGGCACGCACAGGTAGTAGTACAGGGGATTGTACGCGAGCGGCACATACGCCGGCGTCGGTGCAGGGTAGACCGGAAGCCCATGTGCAGCCTGCGCGACGTGCTGGAGAATCGCGCCTTCCATGAGGTCCAAGTGACCCGCGAAGTTGACATGATTGACCCACAGAAACCCGACGAACGCGATCATTAATACCGACCACGCCGCCAGCAGCGCTCGTGATCGCTCGCGCGTCGGGCGCGGCTCGCGGATGTCGAGCCAGATCGCGATGGCGACCGCGCCGAGGAAGATGACGCGCAGGATCGTGAGACGACCGGTCATAACGGGCAGTCCCGGTCGATGATCTGCTGGGCGCGCAGGGTCTGGAGCATGGTTGCTGCGGCCGTCCGCTGTCCCTCGGGCGTCCAATGCCAGGCGTTCGAGTAGTACGCCGGCTGCGGGTCAGCCCTGAGTGGCCCGGTGAGGTCCACCATGCTGACGCCGACGGAATCGGTGATGGTCTTGAGCGTGGTATACGGTCGCAGCAAGTCGTAATGCACAGGGTCTGTCAGCGGGACCCCTGACCTCGGCAGATACTCGATGCGATCGCGCGGGAGCACGGTGACCCCGCCGGGCGTATAGAACACGAGCAATCGCGCGTTGACGCTCTTGGCTTCATCCCGAAACGTGGTCATAAAGCGCGTCATGCGCGCGACATTGGTCGTGTCGTAGAGCGGATTGTCCCCGCGTGTGTAGTACGGAAGCATGAGCTTCCACGTCTGATCGGGCGATGGCGTACCGGTCACGGCCGCCACGCCTGCCTCGTACCACCGGCGAATGTTCGCGACGAGATGCGACCGGTCGCGAAAGATGCCGCGCACCGACCCGCCACTCTGCGTCAGTCCGATGCCGCGCCGCCGCTGCTCGGTGCCGATCGTGATATCCTGCCAGTCGTTCACGAAGAACTCGTGTACGACGACGTCGGGCGTGAACAACGGCCCGAGCTCGCCGAACTGCGCGATCTCTTCCAGCGGCCCATAGCCGGTGACGCCGGCGTTGATGACCTCGACCGGCCGCGGCGCGAGGCATCGCGCCAGCGCCGTCTGGAGCAGCGCCGGATACGACTGCTCGTACGGCAACGCCTCAGGCATCGTGAACGCGTCGCCCATCGTCAGCACGCGGAACGTATTCGCGCTCCGGCGCGCCGCCGGGATCTCGGGGCTCGCCAGCCCGAACGAGTTCGTGCGGATGACGTAGTCGTAGTCGTTGTAACGCAGATGCGTGGTCTTGTTCGGGATGAGACCGAACACCCGCGTCGGATGGATTTCCAGCGCCGGCTTCTCCCCCCATCCGCCGACTTCCCGCGGCGCGAATCGCTTGGCCGCCAGCTCGCCAGCGATGACGACGACCACGGTCACCGCGACGCCGACCACCAGCGACCCGCCCATCGAAGCCAGCGCGATCAGAACCCCCAGGATCGCCGCCAAAAATCCTGACCCGGCGGGAATCACGAACAGATAGAGGACGGTTGACAGGACTCCCGCATTGCGCGGCGCGCGGACGAGCCAAATCAGCGTGATGGCATCGACGGCGAGCAGCCAACACAGCGCACGCTGCCAGTGGCCGTCGGGCGTCAACTGAGGCTCGATGAAGAAGAGCAATAGTGGGATGGCAACGCCGCTGATCCACGCGAGGGGCCTGGCAAACTGCCGCACCCTATCGGCTCCATTGCGCTCAACGTCAGCGACCACACGCTCGATCCACACAGCGGCCGGCCACGAGACGACTAGCACCAGCGCGGCGGCGATGTAGTGTGCCCCCCCGCTCAACCACGCGCCGGTCCACTTGAGAGGCGGCTGATGCAAGAGAAAAATCGCGTACGATGCCGCACCGAGCCGTGTCATCCACGCGACCGGCGCCATGCGCCAGATCGCGTAAAACACGCCGGTGAGCCCTAACGTGATGAGGAGATTGGAGAAAACGACCGTCGGCAGGAAGAATTGCGCACCGAATCCCAGTATATAGCTCCCGATCGCCCAGCCCACGGACGGGAGCTCCCGACCGTTCGTGATCCACCACGCCGCAACCATGCCGGCGGCAAACTCGGCCAACCGGCTGCCAAAGAACATGCCGGTCAGCCAATCATATCGAATAGGAGGAAGCGCCAGCCCAATACCACGCGAGACGATCGTGAACGCCAGCGCGGCCACGAAGAATCGCATCGGCCCCAGTCGCTCCAGCCCGCGGAACAAGATGGGATAGACGACATAGATCTGCAGGATCAACCAGACGAACCACCACGAGGGCGAGATATAGAAGAAGAGCCCCCGCGTGAACCTGAGCCCCGCGAGACTGAGCAACGTCGCCGGCGTGCCAAATGACAGCGTGTTGCCCGGCACAAACAGCGCGGCGCCCAGGATGACGACGTGCATGGCGATGTACAACGGATAGAGCCGCAGCAGGCGCCGTCGATAAAACGCCTTGGTGTCCATCCCGTTGCGAAGCGCCGAGAGCGTCAGGCCGACGCCACTGGCAAAGATGAACACGCCGGGCGCCGCGTCGCCGAGCCAGCCGAGCATACGCACGGCGCCCCATAGGGGGCCGGAGCCGTGCGGGATGGCCGTCGCCACGCGCGTCGACAACGCCGGCCACGAGGCCGTGGGATTGGTGAACCACGGCCCGGGACCGAACTCCTCGACGAAATGGTTGAGGAGAATGCCCAGCAGCGCCAACGCCTTGATCGGGTCGAGCCAATCCAGGCGACTCGTTTCGACGCCGCTCGGTCTGTCCTCGATCCGTGGTGCTGCTGCGGGCCCGGCTGCAGTCATCGCGTGACGGGCACCGGTGCGCGAGCGCCAGCGAGCGCCCGTTCAACGAGTGTACTCCGAAACGGCGTGACCCCAGCTGGGACACTGACGGCGCCTGGATCCGCGATGGCGCACCCGGTCACACACGTGCCGGCCAGCCGCTGCACCTCGGTAAACTGCACGCGATTGAACGGATCGTTGGCCGCATACCGCTCGTTCAGAAACTCGGCGGTGTCCAACACCTCGTTGGCCAGGCCGCGCTCCATAATCCGGAATCCAGCATAAACGCTGTCCAGGAACTCGGCACTCGGCGCCTTGGCGCCGCGCCCAATACCGGTATACGCCACGCGCCCCTCGATCTCGGCCGCCCGATACAGATTGCACCCATCGATGAGCGCCCGCGCTTTGGGCGCCGCCCGCAGCATGGCGTCTCGGCCGGCGCCGAGATAGTCGCGGTGCCCCGTGCACATGATCAAGATTTCGGCGTCGCGCACGGCCGCGTCGAGATCGTTCGTGAACAGGTTCGTCAGCGAGAACTTCGCCAGATTCTGGTCGTCAGGCTTCACGTACGGGTCGTGCAACCGCACCTTGCAGTGCCGGTCGAGGAGCAGTCGAGCCAATGACAACGTTGGCGAATTCCGCGTATCCTCGGAATTGAACCGATACGCCGTGCCGAGCAGCGCCACGGACTTTCCAGCGATCGACCCGATGCGCTGCTCGGCCAGCCGCACGGTCTCGGCCGGCGACGCATCATTGATCCGGCGTGCCTCGAGAATGAGACTCTTGCTCGTGTCCGCGCCGCTCTCGATGCGGCGCCACCAGAAGAGAATGCCGTCCTTCGGCAAGCAGTGCCCACCGACACCCACGGTCGGAATCAACAGGCCACCGCTCGGTACGGCGTTGGGATCACTGCTCGCGCCGTCCGCCTGATGCAGCCGGGCATTGACCTGATCGCGCACCGCGTAGAAATCGATATTGGCCTCGTCACACGCCCGGGCGACTTCGGCCGAGTACGCGATCCGCACGTCGCGATACGCGTTCTCGAGGGTCTTGACCGACTCGGCGGTCATGCTGTTGGTCGGGTACAGCGTGCCACCAGTCACGATGCGCGAATACAGTCGCTTGACCAACTCCGGCGTGATCGGGTGCAAGCCGCCGATCAATTTGTCGCTGGCCGCGACGCGCTCGACCAATCGACCAGGCATCACTCGATTGGGGCTGTTGCCGAGTAACAGGTCGCGTCCTTCGATCAGCCCATACGTCGCGAAATGGTCTTTGATCAACGTGGCCATGGACGATGGCGCGAGCGTCGACTCGAAGACGATAATCGGCATGTTGCCGGCCGGCCGATGACGCAGCTCTTCGCCGATGTGCCCCAGTGCCTCGAACAACGGTCCATAGTCCGGTGCAAACCCCGTTTTGTCAGTCTGCACGCAGATCAAAATCACGTCAGCGTCGCGCACCCCAGCGTAGTCGGACGTCGCCGAAAGCAATCCCTCTTTGACCGATTCGGCGACGATGCGATCGAGATCGGGTTCGACGCCACCGATGGGTGACTTGCCCGCGTTGATCGCGTCGACTTTCCACCCCGATGTCGGCGAGGCGCGCTGCACCACGAGGACGCGGGCTGGCGTGTCGCTGCCCTCACGAATCCGAGCATGCGCGAGCAGTGCCGCCATCGGCATCCCGACGATGCCGGGGCCGACGACCGCGATTTTCTTTACGTGCCAGTCAGGCACGCCTGATGGATCGAGTTTTAAGGGCATTTAATGGGAGTCGATGAACTGTCTGTGCCACAGCTCGAGATTGATCAGGCCCCACAGACGGCGACTGAACGCCGTCTCGTTGGCCATGAGGTGTTCCACTTCAGCTACGTCGAACAATCCGCGATCGCGCGTCGTCGGCGACAGCAGCACGTCGGCGAAGAAATCGCGCGCCTGTCCCTTGGCCCACAGATGCAGCGGCACCGGGAACCCCATCTTGTCTTTTCGGTCGGCGACTGCACGGGGCAGCACGTGGGACGCGGAGCGCTTGAGAATATATTTGAGCTCGCCCCCGCGGAATTTCGTGCGCGGCGGCATGCTCGTCACGAGATCGGCCAGTCGGTGATCGAGCAACGGCACCCGTGACTCCAGCGACGCGGCCATGCTGACGCGGTCTTCGACGTGGAGCAGGGCGGGCAGCCCCGTCACCAGGTCGAAATGCGTCATCTTGTTGTAGTACGACTTCGTGTCCGGGTGATTGAACACGCGCTGGAACCGGGCGAACAAGTGCTCGGTCTCATACTCGGCCCGGAAATCATCACTGAACAAACCCAACGCCCCACCAGATCGATCGATCAATCGGAAATACCGGCGATCCATGGGCTCGAACACATCCTGCGACCAAAATTGTTGCAACATCGGCGCGTATTGTCTCAACGCCGGCAAGTTCGGGATGATCGACTTGAGCGAGACGATATGCTCGGCCTCTTCGGTCGTCTCGAAGATCGCGCCCTTGATGGCCTGCTCTAAGTAAGCAACCAAATATCGGGCGTACCCGCCAAATATCTCGTCCCCACCCTGGCCACCAAGGACCACCTTCACATGTTGCGCCGCGCAGCGCGCAACAATGAACTGGGGAAAGAGCCCGGGTCCAGCCACGGGCTCGTCCATCTGATAGATGATGTGCGGCAGGAGATCGATGAACTGCTGCTCGGTCGGCACGATCTCGTGCATCGTTGCGCCACAGGTCTGCGCGACAATTTTCGCGTACCGACTCTCGTCGAACTCGGGCCCTTCGCGAAAAGACCCGGTGAACGTATGCAGCGGTCCACCCGCATGCGGCGCCGCGAGCAACGTGACGATGCTCGAGTCCATGCCGCCCGAGAGGTACGCACCAACCGGCACGTCCGAGCGCAGCTGCAAGCGCACGGCGTCCTCGATGATGCGCCGGGTCTCGTGGACAAAGTACTCCTCGGTGTGATACGGGTCGATGACGAACCGCGGTTCCCAAAATCGCGTGATCGTACTGGAGCCGGAGGCGAGATCGGTTACCTGAAAGTGCCCGGGCTCGAGCTTCCGGATGCCATCGAACAGCGTCCGATCCCCGGTAACGAACTGAAACGTCACATACTCCCGCACCGAGTCGAAGTCGACTTTGCGAGGCACGTCGGGGTGCGCCAGGAGCGCCTTGATCTCCGACCCGAACAGCATGCGCCGCTCATCGGCCCAGTAGTACAGCGGCTTGATGCCAAAGTGATCGCGCGCGGCCAAGACCCGTTGACGCTCAGCGTCATAGAGCAAGAACGCGAACATGCCATTGAGCTGCCGCACGCATTCGGGCCCATACTGCGCGTACATCGCCAAGATGACCTCGGTGTCCGAGGTCGTCCTGAACGTGTGCCCGAGCTTGATCAGCTCGGCCTTGAGCTCGATGTAGTTATAGATCTCGCCGTTGAAGACGATCGTATACGGCCCGGTCGTCATCGGCTGATGCCCGGTCTTCAAGTCGATGATCGAGAGGCGCTTGAAGCCGAGCCCAACACGTCCGTCGACGAACACACCGTCGTCGTCCGGCCCGCGATGCCGGATGACGTGCGTCATGGCCGAGATGAGGCTCGGCTCGACGGCCGTGCCGTCCTTCTGTATGATCCCGACTATGCCGCACATAAGTCGATGGCTCGATCTTGAAGTGTGGGTCGGGACAAGATGGCGCGGGCGTGGGTGCTCATGTTGACCAGGTCGAAATGGTCTTTGAGCACCCGCAAGACGCGGTGGAAGGTCCGCGCCTTGACTCGCCCGCTCAGGTCCATGCCGGGAAAAAACTTCAACGCCGGCGCTTGGTCTCCGCCAAGGAGATCAAGCGGATGCAACAGGAAGCTCGGTTCCACTCCCATGAGACGACAGGAAGCGATGGCTGTTCTCAAGTAAGCCATCATAATCGTCTCCGAGTATCGACTCAGGTAAAGTAGGTAACTCAGATGGAACGGTGTTTTCACGACGGGAATAGTCGTGACAGGTATTTCGAGTAGCCGGCGCCCTGATGGAAGACGCCACCTGTAAGGTGCGACAGGGCGAAGCCCGTCGCGAACGGTCCCAAACAACGCCCCGCGCTCGGCCTTCTGCTCCGCCGTCAACTTGGCGGTCCAGAAGTAATAGGCTCTTGCCAGAGGACCGAGGTATGTCGGGAGCGTAGATGCGTCGTAGATGTACCCACGATCGAGCAGCACTTCGAGCAGATCGGGACTCCAACTAAATCCGGGCCCTCGGAAGCCAACGGGTCGCTGTCCCGTCGCCGCGAAAATATGCTCCTCGGCGGTTCCGATCTCCGTCGCGAGCTGCTCGCGAGAGTATCGATGCAACCAGGGCTCGTGCTCGTGCGAGTGATTCCCGACCTCATGTCCCGCATCGACGGCTGTGCGCAACGCCGTCCGATTGGCTTCCGCGGCCGCATCAACGCCGACGATGAAGAACGTGATCTTGATGCCGAGCGCATCGAGCGCCTCGAGCGCCGCGGGAAAGAAGACGTCGTAGTACGACGGCCGCGACTCCCACCCGGCGTCGCCGTGCGTCTTCATGTACGACCACAGATTATCGACGTCGAGCGAGACGCTGGCCTTCATGACGGCACCGCCGGAGCCGACGCCGCGAGCATCGCGACGAGCGAGCGCGCCTGCCGATCCGCCAGCATGAGTGTCTCGTTCACGTTCAGGGTCCCATTGGCGATCTGCGCCGAGTTGACGACGAAGAGTCGTTCCTGCGAGGTCCTGAGCGGCGGCAAACAGTTCGCGCTGTAGTCGCGCGTGGTCACCGCGAGGACGTTGCGCACTCGCGAGACTTGCGTCGCCCGCACCTGTCCGCGATGAAAGTGCGGATACATGCGCTCGAGCGCCGAGACGGACTCGTCGAGTATCGTTTCGTCGCTCTTGCCCCAGTCGTTCGCGGTCTGGGTGAGATATCTCGGCAGATAGACGAGATGCTTCCCGCCGAACGTCGCGGGATCCACGAGCGCCGTCATCTCGATGACCGCGGTAAACGGCACCCAGTCGTCCGTGATGTTCGTGACGTAATAGGGAGCCAGAGGCCGGTCGAGGAGCAACGACGGGCACACGATGCCCTGATAGACGACTCGGTTGAGTCGCTCCCGCTCGCTATCGGTCAGCTGCGGACAGAGCGCGCTCACGCGCGGGCAGGGCACGGTCATGACGACCGCGTCAAATCGCCGCGTCGTCCCATCCCCAAACCGCACAGTCCCCCCGTCGCCGTCACCTTCGACCTGTTCGACGGGCTGCCCGGTAATGAGCTCGACGCCCTTTTGGGTGAGATTGTGCTCGAGGCGCGCGAGGACGGTGTCGTAGCCGCCTTTCACGTACCCGAAACGTTCTTCTTTGAGGCCAGACCGTCGCGCGGCGTACATGCGCGCGATGATCGCCCAGATAAATGACGCACTCGCTTGCGTCGCATTGGCGCCGAGCTTGGCCTTGAGCAGCGGCAGCCAGATGCGCTCGACCGTGCGCTTACCGGAGAGCCGTGTGAGCCAATCGACGGCGAGCTCGTGTTCGAGCGGCAGGCCGTCCACGATGCGCGACGCCGTCAGAATCGTGAGACCGAGCCGCACCTTGTCGATCAGATTGAGCGGCGGGAATCGCAGGAAGTCGATGGCGTTGTTGAACGGATAGAGATGCCCGTCCGTGAAGAATCCAGTGCGTGTCGTGCGCCATTCGATGCTGTCTGCCAAGCCCAGCTCGCCGAGTAGGTCTCGCAGGGCGGCATCCGACAGAAGTGTCACATGGTAGAAGCGATCCCACGTGATGGGCCCGAGCTGCTGCGCGCTCGCCAGGCCGCCGATCCGAGGGGCGCCCTCGATGACCGTGACCTCGCAACCGGCGTGTTTGAGCCGACGCGCGAGTCCCAGTCCGAGCATGCCGCCGCCGACAATACCGACGTGTGTCACACTAGGAACTTTAGCAAGCAACCGGCCACCTGTCTGTGCCACCCATCACGCGTGTAACTGAAAGCATCGCATAGGATAAGCGCGAGGCTCACCTGGCGGTCGGACCCCCTCTGTCGCGCTCGCTCTACACTGATGTGGTTCGCTGTTTGGGGCTGGGAAGCTTCCACCGGAGCAGCAAGAGCTCCATGAGCAGTTTCACGTGACCGGCGATCGTCCGCAGCACTTTCATCTTCGACCGCCCGATCATGCGAACGGCGAGCGTCGTGGGGAACTCGACGATCTGCGATCCCGTGAGATCGAGCTTCCCGATCATCTCGGCGACTCCGAGGAATCCCGGATGGTCGATGTTCGTGGGCGCGACCGCGTCGCGGCGATACACTCGGAAGCAGCTCGTGTATGTCGCGAGCCGCTGGTGGAGGACGACGCGATACATGCGCGACAGCGTCTTCGACAGCGTGAGCCGCCACCGCGGCACGTTGAGGACCGCGCCCTTCGGGTGGTACGGCGACGCCGTCACCAGATCCACGCCATCTGTAAGGAGCGGGATCATGCGCGCGAGCTCGTGCGGATCGTACGTGCAGTCACAGTCCATGGAACACACGATCTCGGTCGATGCCTTCCGAATCCCAGTCATGATCCCGGCCGCGACGCCGCGATTGTGCGCATGACGCACCATCACGCAATTCGCCCGCTCGCCGAAGATGCGGTGCAGCGCCGGCCAGGTGTTATCGGTCGAGTGATCGTCGACGAAGATGAACGTGAGGTCGAACTGTGCGAGCTGTTCCTCGACGCTGTTCAGCGTGTTCGCCAGGTACGGGAGGATCAGCTCCTCGTTGTAGCACGGGATCACGACCGTTACCGGCGTGCGCGTCGCGGGCAATGATACTGGCGCCGGTGCGACCGCCCCGGTGGTGATGACTGGTGCCGGCCCCGATGTCCGCGCGCGCAGCATCCGCGCCGGTTGCGGGGCGGCGGGCAGCGACGTCACTCCCTCCGTCCGGGTCAGCGTCATGTTGTTGACGCCGATGTAATCGGCCGCGCTCGTGAACCGATACCGGCTCAGGTAATACCGCAGGTACTCCGGCATGAGCCGGAGGTTGCGATACTGACGGACGCGCTGCATCCACGGCGCCGACTGGATCTTCGGCTGGTCCGGATCGAGCTCCCA
>Ga0210387_10004408_pt1 | contig 10786 bp, 11 predicted proteins | sample IncBWC7OmetaG_FD_160108 | JGI IMG/M metagenome (GOLD analysis project Ga0210387, IMG submission 160108) | Forest soil microbial communities from Barre Woods Harvard Forest LTER site, Petersham, Massachusetts, United States - Inc-BW-C-7-O ... | reverse complement strand
CCCCAGCTTAGCCACGACGGAGGAAGCGGCAGCGCGCCCATGCGATCGACAGCGATCTGTTTCTCGGCGGCGAAAGCTTTTACCTGCTGCATCACAAAGTGATGAGCCGTCCAGCAGCACGCCAGATAGAAAAACATCGCGCACGTTCCGGCCTGGCACCATTTGGAACGCTTCACTCGAAAGCCCCAATCACCGCGGGCAGGAAGAAAAAATAGCGCAGCAAGTACGGCGATTGTGACAACCACTATCCAAGCGTGAAACGGGTAGCCGACGGATTGCGCGAGCGCCCAGCCTCCTATCGCAGCGAGCGAAAACAAAATCCACATTTTCGTGGCACGCGCGCGATTTTTCTCTCGATCGCTGTAAATCCACGAAATTATCTGCGGAAGCAGGACGATCGACGTAAACGCGAGATCGATGATGAAGAGAAGATCCCAAGCGACGCGCTGCTGCGAGATTGGCGTCAACATGCGCGTGCCAAACGACGTCATCCCGTCGAGCAGGATGTGGCTTGCGATTCCAACGGCGTAAATCAGAGTGAGGACGCCCCAGGAGGGCGAATCGATTCTCAGGCGGCGCGCCGACCAGCGAGTGAGCCATGCAAGAATTACGGCAAAGAACGGCAGGCCGACGAAAGAGTGCGTGATTCCGCGGTGATATTTGATGATGGCGAGAGGATCGCGGGAGATGGCGTCGGCGATCGTATCGACGTCAGGGAATACGGCGCCGAGCGTGGCGGCGAAGACAGCGATGCGGCCATTGCGCTCGGAGAAATATCCTTTGCCGAGCAGAGCGCCGGTGATGCCGTGGGTTACCGGATCCATGAATGATATGCGGAATGCAGAGTGTACACGATTGGGCGAGGACTCAAAAAATCTCGATCAACGGGTGACGCTTTTCGATGACTTCACCGATGATGCGGGCCGGAACGCGGCGACGCTCCATCGCAGCCAAGGTGGAATTTGCAGCATCTGGTGCAATCGCTACCAGCAAGCCGCCGGACGTTTGCGGATCGAAGAGTAGAGCGCGGAATTCTTCGGCGACAGAATTCTTGAACTCGACGCAGCTTTCGACGAACTCGCGATTATTTTTCATCCCGCCTGAGAAAAAGCCGCCGCGGGACGCTTCGATGGCACCAGTGAGATATTCGATGCGCGCGTGGTCGATGATGAGTGATACGCCGCTGCCGATCGCCATTTCGCGCGCGTGCCCGAGGAGGGCGAACCCAGTTACGTCGGTCACAGCATGGATGAGCGTAGAGCTTTTGGCGGCATTGCCATTTCCACGCACGCCGTCGGCATCGACAATTTCATGCAGCACTTCGGCTGCATCGCGATTGAGGCGTGTCATCGAAGCCGTCGAAGCCTCTACCCAGGCAGGTTCGGCGTGGCCTTGTTTCAACGCGGTGGAAATCACTCCCGTGCCGATCGCTTTGGTGAAGAGCAGAAGGTCGCCAGGTTTCGCACCGACATTTTTCCAGATGCGATCCGGGTGAATGAGACCTGTTACCGCGTAGCCGAATTTCAGTTCCTCATCTCGGATGGAATGGCCGCCAACAACGGTGCAATTTGCTTCCGCCATTTTTTGCAAGCCGCCCCGCAATATCTGTTCGAGGACTTCAGGGGGACTCGTGGTGGGAAACGCGACGATCGTGAGGGCGGAAATCGGGCGGCCTCCCATTGCGTAGACGTCGCTGAGCGAGTTCGCCGCAGTAACCTGGCCGAAGAGCGCGGGGTCGTCCACGATCGGCGTGAAAAAATCGACAGTCTGCACGATGGCGAGTTCGTCGGTGAGGCGATAGACGGCAGCGTCGTCACTGGTCTCGAAGCCGACGATCACATTCGGATCGGATTGAACGGGAAGCCGCTTCAACACTGCGTCCAGGATGCTGGGGCTTAATTTTGCCGCGCAGCCGGCCGACTTTGCCGTGGTTGTGAGTCGAACAGCTTCCGCCAATTGCGACCCCCGGGAAATCAATAGGTGATTATAGCGCCTTGATCATTATGAAGCGCAGAGCTAGACGCAGTTGCTCGCAAGCGGTATCCGGGTGAATTGATACTCAGCGATTGTGTCGCGGACCGTCAAGCCTGGACGGCGACGGAACGAATTGGAATCGTGATGGCTTTCACCGGGTCGGTTGCGGATTGCGTAGGAGACAGCATGTGGCAACGGCCGTCAAAAACAGCACCGGGCTCGATGATCAGGCAGGGTGTGTGAATCTCTCCAGTGACGATAGCTTTGGCCTGAATTTCAACTTTGCCGCGGGCTTCGATCACTCCGTCAAAGCGACCGCCGACGATTACGTTGTTCCCGTCCACTTTCCCTTCGATGGTCGAGTGTTCGCCCAGTATCAGCGTCTCTCCAGAAACGAGAGTTCCCTTTACGAAGGCATCCAGACGAAACGTTCCCTGCACTTCGAGCTTCCCCTCGAAGCGAACACCCTTCTCAAGGAATCCGGTCCAATCACCTGTGTCGTGATTTTTCCTGTCAAACCACGGCAGTGCCATACGACTACCTCCTACACATGTAATGTTATTTTGCCATCAGCTTGTCGTACAGCCGAGCCAAATCACTATCATTATAGTATTCAAAGATTAGCTGACCAGGCCGAGCTTGCGATTTCGGATGGACAAGTACTCGCGTTCCGTACTCGCGCTGAAGCTCCTCTACAGCGGCCTTCATATTCGCGTCTGGTTGAAATGGAATGCGTGCGGCGCGCGGTTTTCCGCCTCTCGTAGCCAGCCGCTCCACTTGACGAACCGTCATTCCGCCGCGAGCGATTCGGCGCGAAAGCTCAAGACGCTCCTGGCTGTCGGCAATCGCGAGCAGGGCTCGCCCGTGACCTGCCGTGAGACGACCCTCTTCGAGCAAATCCTGAATGGAATCTTCGAGCTTCAGGAGGCGAACGGCGTTGGCAATGGTCGCGCGGTCCTTCCCCGTGCGGTCAGCTACCTGTTCCTGCGTGAGATTGAATTCTTCCGTGAGGCGTTGGAACGCGCGCGCCTGTTCAATTGGATTTAGATCCTCGCGCTGAAGGTTCTCGACGAGAGTCATTTCGAGAGCCATTTCTTCGGGCACATCGCGCACTACTACGGGAACGCGCTGCATCGATGCGCGTTGCGCGGCCCGCCACCGGCGCTCTCCGGCGATCAGTTGATAGCGATTGTTAATCCGGCGCACAACGAGCGGTTGCACGATTCCGCTCGACACGATCGATCGCGCGAGCTCGTCGAGAGCTTCTTCTCGGAAGCGAGTGCGCGGTTGATAAGGGCTTGGATCGATTAGGTCGATGTCGACCTGAAGAAATCCGTCATTCTGATTTGGCGTTGGAGTCGGCGCTGGAGCTGTCGCCACCGGGGCTGGAGACGTCGTTTGTGGCATCACTGACGGCGTCAGAGCTGGTGCCACTGCTGCTGCTGCTCCCGCTCCCGATATTGCTACCGGCACCGGCTGCTGCTGCGGCGGCGTTTCCGGCTCCCGTATCAATGCGCCCAGTCCCCTGCCCAAGGCGTTTCTCGGCATTCGCGATAACCTCCTTAGCTAGTTGGATGTAGCTCTCCGCGCCTTTACTATGTATGTCGTAGAAAATCACCGGCTTGCCATGGCTTGGGGCTTCGGCTAGGCGCACATTTCTCGGAATTACAGATTCGAACACTTGCGAGCCGAAGAAGCTGCGAAGATCGGCTGCGACCTGCTTCGATAGAGTGGTTCGATCGTCGTACATCGTCAGAAGAATGCCTTCTATTGCGAGACTAGGATTAATTGTTCGGCGAAGCCGCATCAGGGTATCGAGCAGTTCGGAAACCCCTTCGAGCGCCAGATATTCGCACTGAATTGGGACCAGGACGGAATCGCTGGCGGCGAGTGCGTTCAGCGTGAGGAGGTCGAGTGCCGGGGGAGAATCGATAAGGATGAATTCGTACCGGTCCGCGATGGACTGGAGCACTGTCTTGAGTCTGAATTCTCTTCGCTCCGCTGATACCAACTCGACGGCCGCACCTGCGAGGTTTTTGTCTGACGGGATAATGTCGAGAAATTCGACTTGGGTATGAAGAGCAATTCGCTCTATCGGCTCATCGAGGATTAATGACTGGTAAAGGGTGCGCCTGGCGGGATCCTTGGGGAAACCGAGGGCGCTGGTGGAGTTACCTTGCGGGTCGCAGTCCACGACAAGGGTGCGTTTCTCAGCGACGGCTAAGGAAGCCCCCAAGTTCACAGCGGTGGTTGTCTTACCAACCCCACCTTTTTGATTGGAAATTGCGATAATGCGCGCCAAACTGCCCCCCGGGAACGAAGTGTGAATTTACAGAAAGTATCGGTGCGATGCAATATGTTTCACGTGAAACAAATGCGAAGGGGAGATCTATGGCTCGAACGTTCCACGTGGAATGTTCGAAAGCTGCGGCTACTGCTGCGCAGGACTGCCGGAGAGTATAAACCGACGTTGGGTACCCGGGATCGGAACTGGAGGCCTCCAGTCCCAGCCCTTCTCGAGCGTTATAGCGGCAACATCGGAGTCTCCTCCTAGCCAGAGAATGAGCAATCCTCGTGATTCGAAAAGATGCGCTCCTGACCATCTCAGGAGATCGTCGAACTGGCCGAGAGCGCGCGCCGTGACGAAATCCAAGGGTTTCGGAATTGATTGAAAGTCTTCCATTCTGGTTCTGCTGGCGATCACGTTTGTTAGCTGCAATTCTCGGATAACTTCGCTTAAGAACGCGAACTTCTTGATGTTGGACTCGATCAGATAGACGGTCAGGTCTGGAGCCGCCATGGCAAGCGGAATTCCGGGAAATCCGGCACCCGAACCAACGTCGGCGAGCCGACTTTTTTCCACAGGGAGGATCGATCGAACGAATAGGCTTTCGCCGAAGTGGAAACGAAGAATCTGGTTAGGATCCGTTACGGTCGTCAGGGATACGCGTTCATTCCACTTTAGCAGAAGTGAAATGTAGGCGCGGATTTGCGAGGCCATCTGGTCCGGCGGATCCACGCCATAAGGAAGGAGCACACTGTTTATTTCACGGTCGGATGGGAGCTTCACGAAAAATCCGCCCTCGAGATTTCGAATGAAAGCCGGGAGCTAATTCGCATTGGAATCGCCTAAAACGGTGCCAGACAAAGAAGATTCGCGGCGAGAGTCGACGGCAGCTCGAATACGGGACGGAGCGAGAAACCCAACTGTAAGATCAGCCACAAAGTGAGCGACAATCGTCGGAATTAGGCTGCCAGTCCAGGCGCAAACGCCGGAAAAAAGCAGTCCTATCGTGAAAGTAGACGCGATCCCACGCCGGCCCTGATAGAGATGAGCGAGTGAGAAGAGGGCTGCGGATCCAAACATCCCGACTACGAGGGAATTGGACCAGTCTTCAAACACTCGCTGCGCAAACCCGCGGTAGATAAACTCCTCGCAAACTGCGACCGTAAGCGCTAATGAAAAGAAAGCCAGACGTTCAACGGCATCGCGAGGAAAGACCTTGAGGGCGAGCTGAGGCATGATGCCTGCTAGGTCTTGATTTCTTGCGCCTATTCGCTTGAGGCTATAGAGCTGATTTGAAAGGAGTAAAAGTGATATTACTACTGTCATAGTAATAACAAGAATTGAATGTCCCAGCGTGAGGCCAAGTTGCGAAGGCCGAATCCCTCTGGCCGTCGCACGCCACAGAATCACTCCCGATGCGCACCATTGAAAAGCGAGAGTTGACGCATAGAGCGTGAGCCGCTCGACCTTCGTAGTGTCGGGCAAGCCGATCAGCAGGCGGACGCGCCTCCGACCCATGATAGGGACGGCAACGCCAAGTGTGAGCAGGATGAGAGCAAAGTCCCAATGCATGATCAAGTTTAGTCGATTTCTATTTGCACACGGCGCGTCGCGCAGCTGACGGTTGTGTTGGGGCGCAAATATCGCGAGCAACCGCGACAAATGAAAGCATTTTTGCGCGCGTGGAGCAAGCTGAAGTCTGTGCACACTGTCTGTTGACACTGACAGACGCGACACCGTATGTTTCTCGTTCCACATTTTTCAGACTTGCATCAAAAATGACAAAGAGCCCAATGAAAATTCTTGTTCTGGGAAGCGGAGGCCGCGAACACGCGCTGGTCTGGAAGCTTCGGCAGTCGCCCGCCGTTGAAAAAATATGGTGCGCGCCGGGGAACGGCGGAATTGCAAACGATGCGGAGTGTGTTCCGCTCGATTTGAGCAACGTGCAAGCGACGGCTGAACTAGCTGCAAAGCTCGGGGCGGATCTCACGATTGTTGGGCCAGAGCTTCCGCTGGTCCTGGGAATTGCGGACGAATTTGAAAAGCGCGGACTGACGCTTCTTGGACCGTCGCAGAAAGCCGCCCAACTTGAAGGCAGCAAGATTTTCGCGAAACAATTTATGGAGCGGCACGGAATTCCTACGGCCGCCGTGTATGGGATTTATGGCCAGGCTGTCGATGCTTACACTGAATTGTGTTCGGTGGATTGGCCGCTGGTGATCAAGGCGGATGGACTATGTGCGGGCAAAGGCGTGCTCGTCACGTCTTCGCCGGACGAAGCAACCGAGTTCATTGAACGTGTGATGGAGAAAAAGGAATTTGGCGATGCGGGAAAGCGGGTGCTATTCGAGGAGGGACTGAGAGGCGAGGAACTCTCGTTCATCATTTTAACGGACGGAAAAGACTTCGTGCGAATGGCGCCCACGCGCGATCATAAACGCGTATTTGATGGGGACGAAGGACCCAACACGGGCGGAATGGGTGCCTATTCTACTGACGATATTCTGCCGGTCGATCTTGAGACGAAAATCGTCGACACAATCGTGCGGCCTACGCTGGCAGGACTCCAGCAAGATGGAATGTCCTATCAGGGATTTCTGTATTTTGGACTCATGCTATGTCCAGATGGACCTAAGGTTCTGGAATTCAATTGCCGGTTGGGCGATCCGGAAACGCAGGCGATCGTAATGCGGGCGGACTTCGATTTTGCGCACGCTTGCATGGCTGCGGCGCGCGGAGAAGTTGCATCGATCAAAACAAACTGGTCACCCGCTGCGAGCGTGTGCGTGGTGATGGCCTCGGAAGGGTATCCGGCGAACCCTAAAACCGGTCAGGAGATCCACGGTTTGAATGCAAGTCCGGTTCAAATTGGCGAGGTAGTAGTATTTCATTCTGGGACACGTCGATCGGATGGGAAATACTACACAAGTGGTGGTCGTGTTCTTGCAGTTTCGGCCAAAGGAAGTGGCCTCGAGACGGCGCGACGTTTTGTTTACGATGTGTGTAGTCTTATATCTTTCTCTGGCGCCCAATTTCGAACTGATATAGGTCGGCCGCTTGAGCGCAAGATCCGAGTCGCGGCGGAGACTTCGAATGGGTAGCGTGCTGAACTTATTCGTCTGCTTTGTGCACCGCTTCCCGATGAGGGAGCTTGACGAAGCGGAAGCCATTCCAGACAAGGGATTCAAAGGGTGCATTCACGGTCGCCCGGGCAGTAAGCGGCAAATCTCGTTGATGGACATTGAGACGCTGGAGAAGCTGGGAGTTCCCCCCGGGGTCATCAAGGAGAATATCACCACGCGAGGGATCGACTTTCAGGCGCTTGAACCGGGCCGGCAGCTTCGCATCGGCAGCACCTTGCTTGAAATTTCAGAGCCTTGCAAGCCATGTTCGAGGATGGACGAGATTCGCCAAGGCCTGCAGGAGGAGTTGCGCGGACAACGCGGATGGCTTTGTCGCGTCCTCGAAGGCGGAAAAGTCCGGCGGGGCGACCCAATCGTTGTGTGCACCACGAGAGAACAACCAACTGAACAGGAGACGTTACGGTGACGACTGGCAAGAAAAACGGAACAGCGACGGTAGGAATTCTGATGGGATCGGATACTGACTTACCCGTGATGAGCGAAGCGGGAAAGACGCTCGAGAAATTTGGCATTTCGTATGAGATGGAAGTTGTGTCAGCCCACCGGACGCCAGCGCGGGCACACGAATACGCTACCTCCGCGCTGGGCCGCGGCGTAAAAGTATTGATCGTCGGCGCCGGTGCGGCCGCGCACTTAGCTGGTGTGATTGCTGCGAATACCACGCTTCCGGTGATCGGCGTTCCTCTCGCCACCAGTGCGCTGAACGGAATGGACGCGCTACTTGCGACAGTGCAGATGCCAGGGGGAATTCCTGTGGCGACGATGGCGATCGACAAAGCTGGCGCTGTGAACGCTGCGATTTTTGCGGCTGAGATATTAGGCCTGTCGGATGCAGAAGTCGCGAAGAGACTTGTGGCGCATAAAGAAGATTTAGTACGCGGAGTGGCGGAGAAAAATTCGCGACTTCAAGAACAACTCAAGCAGAAGAAATAACTACCCACGTCCGTCGATTAGCAATCTTGTATTTCCCGCAATTCCAGGATTTCCGTTGCAGCTCTAATCACCGGTTGGCTTGAGAAGTGTAGGAGCATCCGCCGGGCGCGGTTTCTGTTCGACCGGCTTTTTGGGTTCCGCGGGCGGCTGAAGTATCCAATCAAACCCTGTCTGAAAACCGATGACGGCCATCGTTTCGCGCGCTTTCGGCACAGCGATGGCATGCATCGCGGCGCGCATGAATTGCGTCGCGTCGGCGGTGGCGATTTTATTGCTGATTCCTTTCAGCAGCATTCCTGCGACGGACGCCATTACTGGATCTGAAGTGGCGAGTCCTTCAATGCGCGGATCTTTCTGGCGCAGCATGTCGAGCAAACTTGTCGACTTGTCGTCCGGCGGATAATCGAATTCCACGAGGGTGAGCGGTTGACCTTTTTCTGGCGGCCAATCCTGTAGATAGGTCGGGTGATGCATCCGCGTTTCCCAATACTCGCCGCGCTGTGGGAACTGTTCCATCGAATAGTTGATGTGCCAGATTTCGGGGCCGTAGCCGGGAATGTAATCGGTAACGATCAGTTCTGCGAGCGGCTCCCCTTGCGGCAGATCCATTTGAACGTGAAGCGCTTTGACGATTACGTTCAGCCGATCTTCCAAGCCCTTCCCGATAAGCTCAATGTCAGTCGCCTCGTTTCCTTCCTCGCCGTGGTGAAGGCTCGGCCCCATGGGAGCGATATGGCCGCGAAGCCGAGGAAGTTCGCGATCGAGCCGCGCTATATCCTGTTGAGAAGTGGGTGAAAACCAGTCGATCGCGCCCAGCAGAACGCCCACGCGTTCGCCGGAGAGTACGATTGGGGTCGGAGGATGCGTTTGAACTTCGAAGGGATTCTCAACGGTACCGACTACGATCGCGTCCTTCGTGACGATGATTATAATGCGGCCTGCCGAGAGATTCGCGACGATCTCTTCGGTGGGCTGGTCCGTTGAGTTCTGCGCGAGTGCGTGAGGCGGACGCGAAAAACAGAGGATTGAGGCGATCGTAGCGAGAAAGGTCGCGACGAGTATGCGATGCGACGCCGAAGGAGACACCGCGAAGGACTTGGGGAACACGAACATCAGTCTCCTGATGCGGATGCGATTTCCCTGCGTGCGATCGCTTGTACGGCCGTGATCGCGACGACCTTGGCGATATCGTCCGAAGTACATCCGCGGGACAAGTCATTCGCAGGACGCGCAAGGCCTTGCAGAATCGGGCCTAGAGCCTCCGCGCCGGCCAGGCGCTCAACGAGTTTGTAGCCAATGTTTCCGGAGTCGAGATCGGGAAAGATCAGAACATTGGCGCGGCCAGCAACCGGTGAACCTGGAGCCTTGCTCGCGCCGATGGATGCGACGAGCGCGGCGTCAACCTGCAGATCGCCGTCGATCGCGAGTTCGGGCTGGCGCGCCTTAGCGATGCGCAAGGCCTCTCGAATTTTTTCGACGCGCGCGTGCGAGGCCGAGCCTTTCGTCGAAAATGAGAGAAGCGCGACGCGGGGTTCCACTTCGAGGAACGCGCGAGCATTTGCGGCCGTGGCGAGCGCGATTTCTGCGAGTTCCTGGGCGGTTGGCTCGGGTACGACGGCGCAGTCCGCGAAAAGCATCGAACCTTTTTCACCGAAGATGATGCCGTTTCGCGGTGGCGCGACCATGAGGAAGAAACTGGATACGAGGTGCGCCTCGGGAGCAAGCCCGATCGAATGCAGGGCCGCGCGGACCGTATCTGACGTGGAATTAGCGGCACCGCCAACGGTGGCATCTGCATCGCCTGCTGCAACGCTCAGCGCAGCGAAATAGAGCGGCTTGCGCGCGAAATCTTGAGCTTCTTCTAGCGTGGCGCCACGAGCGTGACGGCGGTCAAAGTAGATCTGCGCGTACGAATCGAGAAGGGAACTCGAGAGGGGATCGAGAATTTCAACGCCATCAAGCCTCACAGTCTGGCGGTCGGCCATTGCCCGGATGTTCGCGGCGCGTCCCAGAAGCGTGATTTTCGCATAGCGCTCGGTAGTAATTTGTGCAGCGGCGCGGATCACGCGTTCGTCCTCACCTTCCGAGAGGACGATTCGCTGCGGATACGTCCGTGCTTTGCTCTTGAGTTTGTCGAGCAGGTCCATTCAGGTGAAGTTACCACAAATCGGACAACGGTAGGACGCAGGGCGTGCGGGTGGTCCGGAACAAGTATCGAGCGCCGTCACGAGGCCTGGCTTTGGACCTTTCGCCCCGATGGAGGGTATGCGAGCTCGACCTGTAAAGGTCGCAAGTACCGCACTGGACGCCCGGTAGTCTGTTCTATTTGCGCCCGGTTCTAGTAAACTTGAAGGATACAAACCACTATTGCGGAAATCGCGAATGAGCGCATTCGACGTGCTTAATGGAGGGGGTCTGAGATCCCCGAATCGTATTCGTCACAATGGGA
>Ga0210387_10004407_pt1 | contig 10790 bp, 4 predicted proteins | sample IncBWC7OmetaG_FD_160108 | JGI IMG/M metagenome (GOLD analysis project Ga0210387, IMG submission 160108) | Forest soil microbial communities from Barre Woods Harvard Forest LTER site, Petersham, Massachusetts, United States - Inc-BW-C-7-O ... | reverse complement strand
CACCTTACGCTCGACGAGCAGCTCGCTCAACCGGGCGACGGCGGACTCGGCCAAGTCCTTCGCCAGATCCACGCCGCTCACAATGGCGCCGAACGAGCGGGTCACGGGTGTAACTTCAAGGCTCATGGGCATCCTTTGCGGCGGCGTGCGCGCCTAGCAATGGTAACGGACGAGTGCATCACCCAGTGAGTGCCTGAGGGGCTCGAGCCACGGCTCGTACTTCTTCCACTGCTCGAGCCCGTCGCGGAATATCGGCTGGCGCACCTGCTCAGAGCTTGCGCTGAGTACGCTGCGCTCGGTCTTGTGGAACTCCACGCAGGCCGGCTCGAACGGGAGGCCGCAGAAATCGAGAATCCGCCGGACATTGCCTTCGAGGTCCTCGACGACGTCCTCGTGCCACACCCGCAGGATGCGTCCCGGGAGCACCTCATCCCAGTGCCGCATCAACTCGAGATAGGTCTGGTAGTAACGCGCAATGTCCGCGAGCCCATAGCTAAATTCCTGTCCGTTGGCAAACAATTGCTTGAAATTTCCAAAGCAGCAGGCCATCGGCTCGCGGCGGGCGTCGATGATCCTGGCGTTCGGCAGAATCAGATGAATGAGGCCGATGTGCCTGAAGTTATTCGGCATCTTGTCGATGAAGCAGGGCTTGCCCGTCCGATAGACGCGCGTATCGCTCAAATATTTTTCGCCTAACCTGAGAAAGTCCGCGGCCTTCAATTCCGCGAGCACGCGGGGGTAGCGCGGGTTGGCCAGGTCGGGATCGCGCCCCTGCAGCTCCATCGCCATTCGCTGAATGTCCGCCAGTTCGTGCGTCCCCTCCACGCGCGAATGCGAAGCGAGGATCTGCTCGAGCAGGGTGGACCCGGCACGGGGCAGTCCCACAATGAAGATCGGATCGGCGCTCTGGGATCCGTAGCCCTCACGTCCCGCGAAGAACGCCCGCGTGCACACCTCGGACTGCAGGCGTGTGTTGCGCTCGAAGGGCTCCGGCCGGTAGCGGCTTTCGGACCGCTTGAGGGCATTGCCCCGCTCGTAACAGCGAAAGGACTCGTCGTAGCGGCCCCGGTCCTCGTAGGCCTTGCCGAGCGCGAAGCAGAGATGATAGCGGTCGACGAGCCGGGTGGCCGGCGCCGCTTCCACGCTTTGCATGCGCGCGATCTCCTCCTCGGTAAAGCGATAGGTTTTGAGGTTCGCGAGACTCCAATAGGCATCGCCAAAATCCGCACGGGCAGCCGCTGAGGCGCGATAAGCCTCGATGGCTTCCTGCTGTCGACCGAGCGTCTTGAGGCAATGGGCGGCCGACAAGTGCAGATCGGGCGCCCGCGGTGCGCCGATGAGCAGTTCCCGATAGAGAGGCAGGGCCCTGTCGTGTTCCCCCAGGCCGACACAGGTATTCGCGTAGAGCGTCCGATATTCTCTGTTCTCCGGCTCGAGCTGCAAAAGCTTGTCGAGTTCCTCGCGGGCCCGCAGGTACTTGTGCCGTTCCAACAGCACCAAGGCATAGTCGTGGCGGGCGGCCCGATAGTCGGGTGCGAGCTCGAGGACGGCCTCGAGCAGCAACTCCGCATCGTCGAGGACATCGCGCTTGAGCCCGATCCGGGCGAGCAAGCGCATGGCCTCGATATGGTTGCCATGCTCGAGCAGGTAGGCACGGACGATGTTCTCCGCCGGTGTCAGCTCACCGTCCGAAAACAGGCTCGTCGCCCGTATGACCTCCGGCGGCAAGCCTTTGAGCGTGGCGATGTGCGCGGCGGCCGTCTCGGCGTTTTCGCTCTGCCCTGAAATGCGGTACAGACCCTCGAGCATGCTCCAGCTCGCGGGCAGCGCCGGATTGATGTTGACGCCTCGAAGAAACGCGTCGATCGCCCGCGGAGCGTCTTTCAGGGCCACGTAACAATGGCCTCGCTCTTGGTACAGGCGGCTGAATCCCGGGTGATGCTGCTCCAGGCGCTCGAGCGTCGCGAGGGCCTCCGGGATTCTGCCGAGCTGGCGCTGGCTCATCGCCATCAGATACAGCACGTCGCGGTTTTCCGGGACCCGGGCGGCGAGCGCCTCGGCCGCCTGCAGCCCCTCGGCCAACTGCCGGCTTTTCAGGAGCGCTCGTATCCGCCGAACCTCCAGTTCTATCGGCGACGGGATTGGATGGGGGGCGGTCGAGTCCATCATGGTCCGGTGACAAAAAAGGCGGGCATCGCTGCCCGCCTGGAATTCTACGCGAGCCGGGCCGTGGCCGGCTGCCGACAGGCGTTTGCTTTCGGGCCCTAGAATTTGAAGCCGACCGTGACGCCGAGCACCCGCGGACGCAGCGGCACTTCCGCTTTGATGAACTGCGCCGACGAGGTGAACACGCTGGCGTCGCTATTCGACAGGTTCTGGCCAAACGCCTGCACGGTCCAGTTGTCCTTCCCCACCCCGATCGATGCATCGTACGTCGTGTAGCCCGGCTGGTCGTACCGTAGGAAGGTGGTTTGCGGGATGGGTTGGGTGCTGCCGGCGGTGTAAGTGGCCGGGTTGTTGGACATGTCTCCGACGTGGCTGGCGCCGGCCATCACCCACGTCTTGTACTCGTTGATCGTCAGGTCGTAGCGTGCCCGCAGATTGAACTGAAGGATCGGCGAGAACGCCGGACGGGTACCCTCCGCACCGAACGGGTTCACCAGCGGTTCGACCCCGATACCCTTCTGATAGGACTCGGTAATGCACGTGCCGTAACTGGGGGTGCCTATCAGCGCCGGATTGCTGACCGTCAGGCAGGGCGAATTGGTCTGACGCGCGTCGTTGTAGGAACTCGAGCCCATCAGCGTGAGCCCGTCGGTGATCCGTGCCGCCGCCTGCAGCTCGAAGCCTTTGACGGTGAAGTTGGGGCCATTGACAGCGAAGGTCGTGTTGCCGAGCACCGGAGGGTTGTAGAACTCCATCTGCACGTTGTTCCATTTCATGTAGTACATCGACCCGTTGATCTGCAGGCGATGGTCCAGGAATTCGGTCTTCCAGCCGACCTCGTTGTTGATCAGCTCGTCAGGTGCGTAGCCCTGCGGCTTCTGGTACTGATCGACGCCGCCATTTGAAATCGGGGCCTCGAGGCCTTGACTGCGGTTGAAGCCGCCCGGCCGGAAACCCTGCGAGAAGGTGTAATACACCATCACATCGGGGGTTATGTGCCAGGTCAGATTGCCGCGGCTCCTGAATCCGGTGTACGTCGAGTGCAGGTTCTCCGCGGTGATGTTATGGCCGTTGAAGACTGACCCATTGGGCACGTCAGTGAGGGACGTGGCGGTGACGTACTCCGACCCGTCCTCGAAGTCCGTGTAGCGGTACCAACGAGTGCCGGCCGTCGCGGTGAGCACCTTCGGTATCAGGTCGTAGTCGGCCGACAAGAAGACCGCGGTCTGATGATAGCCGCGCTGCGCATCCTCGCCGAATGCCGTGTTGTCGTTGCGTTCTCCCGGGTTCATCGCTTGGGTGCCCGGTGCCGTGATGACGTTGGCCACACAGGGCGCTCCGCCGCCGAGAGCCGTCGCCAGGTTTGACGGCGTGCAGGAGGGGAACGTCTTGTAGAGGAAGTTCATATCGTCCTGGATCTCGAAATCTTCCCAGTAAGCACCGAGGATGCCGCGCGCGCGCCAGTCGTCGGGGGTGCTCAGGCGGATTTCGTGGCTTTGGTGGGTGTTCCGCACCGTGTCCTGCCAGGAAGTGACCGGCGAGTAACACACCACCGGGGTCGGCACTTTGTTGTCGAAGCCCGTTCCATTCGCGCCCCCTCCCGTGCACGAGTAGTAGTAGCCGCCGTTGCTCCGCGCGTAGTTCGTATAGTCATTCGTCTGGTAGAGGTTGCGCACGAGGTAGGCACCGGTATAGACCGCTTTGAGGTCGCCGATCCTGCCGTTGAACGTCCAGGCGGTGTTCTCGAACTTGTCCTTGTCCACCGCCGGGCTGAAAGAGGTGTCCTGCCAGGGACCGAGCGCCTGGCCCTCCGAACCGACCGGGAACTGAGTGAACTCGCCATCCGCTTCCATATTCTGGTAGCTCTGCTGGATCAGCACGTTCCAATCGCTGTTGATGTCCCAGAGCGCGGAGACGCGTATGCCGGTGTAGTCGACCGGGTTCGTAGCGGTCCCCGCGAGGTTGTAATTATTGGCGCTCTGGCTGTTGGCCGGGACGCATCCCCCGGATGTTGGATTCGGTGGAAGACCATTGGGGCACTTGCCGTTCACGGCCAGGTTGCTGAAGTAGTGATTGCCCGGATCGGTATTCATGCGCGTGAAGGTGCTCGGCACGTTGTCGATGTAACCGCCGCGATGGTCGGCATAGATCACTCCGCGCACGGCAAGCGTATCGGCAATCACCGGCACGTTGAGCACCGCGATCCCGCTGCTATTCGGGTCGCCGCCTGACGCCGTGGTGCCGTAGCTGGCTTGAACATCGCCTTCCGTCACGTTGATCTTCGGTTTGTTCGTGATGTAACGGATCACTCCGGCCTCGGCACCACCGCCGAACAGCGTGCCCTGCGGACCTTCGAGTACTTCGATCCGTTCCATGTCCGCGTAGTACACATCGAGGTTGCGGGCGGGGAAGGTCACGGATTGGTCATCGATATAGGTCGCGACGTTCGGAAACGGGGCAATAGTCGCGCTCGACTGGTTGCCGGCAAATCCGGCGCTCAGGCCGCGCATGAAAATGTTTCCCGAACCGGGTCCGTTCGTCCCGAACGTCACGTTCGGCAGGTATTTCAGCACGTCCTCGATGGTCGAAACGCTGAGATCCTTCAGCTGGTCGCCGGATAGGGCTTGAATCGTGATAGGCACGTCTTGTATCGATTCAGAGCGGCGCTGCGCCGTGACCACGATCTCGGCGAGACCGGCTGACTCGGACGAGGCGGTCGACGCGGAGCCGGTGTCCGCCGCATAGCCCGCTCCGGCGTAGCCGGTAAGTGCCGCCGAGATGGCGCAGGCAAGCTTGTAATTGGTGTTCAAGCGTCTGTCTCCCTGGATTATTTGTAGCGAAAAGGCCAAAGCGTCAATGTCGTCGCAAACGCGTCTCAGCGGCTCAAAACAACCGTCATCCCGCACGGCCCCGGGGCCGTGGCGTTGTTTTTTAGTCAAAAGCGGGCCAAAAAAGCTATCGCATAATCATGACCGAACTGTGACAGCCGAAGTTGAGGTCTGCAACGGGCCGCAAAACGGGGCGCATCACGGCCCCGTCGGGTTTGTCCGGGGGTCGACGGATTTGTCGGTTATTTAGCACAGGAGGAGGAGCGTCACATCGGCCCCGCGCCACATGATCCGCGTCCAGCTATACAAAAAGCTGGTCAACCTATAGAAAAATAAGGCTTCCGTTCTCCCGTCGCGGTGATATCCTCAAAATTCTACACATCATTGCGGCCTTTGCTGAGGCGCTTTGATGTGAAAAAACAACGACAGAATAGGGATGGGAAGTATGAATACGAAGCTGTCCTATGCGATTGCGGCGATCTTGGGCGGATCCGCAGGCACCTTGGCATACGCCGCTCCAGCCACCGATACGTCCACCGTCGACGTCGCCTCGGACTCCCTGCAAGAGGTCGTAGTCACGGCGCAGCGGCGCACGGAGAACATGCAGGACGTGCCCATCTCGATCCAGGCGTTGACGGGCGAGACGCTGGCGCAGATGAATGTCCAGACGATCGACGACTTCGTGAAATATCTGCCCAACGTGACCATGCCGGGTGGCGGCCCCGGTCAGGGCAATATCTACATGCGGGGTTTGAGCTCCGGAACCTTGAACCCGCAGTCGAGCGGCACCATCGGCACCTTCCCGAACGTCGCGATCTACCTCGATGATCAGTCCGGCCAGCTCCCGGGCCGCAACCTCGACATCTACGCCGCCGATCTCCAGCGCATCGAGATTTTGGAGGGTCCCCAGGGCACCCTCTTCGGCGCGGGGGCGCAGGCCGGAGTCGTGCGCTACATCACCAACAAGCCCAAGCTCGACGTCACTGAGGGTAACGTCGATGCAAGCTACGGCGCGACCGCTCACGGCGACAACAACAGCAGCGCCAACGCGATGATCAATATTCCGCTGATCAGCGATACCCTGGCGTTTCGGGGCGTGATTTACGACGACAATCGGGGCGGCTACATCGACAACGTGCCCGGCACCTTCACGCGCAAGAACTCCGATCTCGGCATCCACTACGCGGGATTTGCGACGGCCTGCTCGATCGGCGTCCCGACCGCCGGCGGCACCTGCGCGGCCGGCAAGGCGACGGCCTTCGGCGTCCCGCCCGGCAGCCCGTCCGCGAACAACAACAGCCAGGTCGGCAGCAATATCAATCCAGTGACCTATCAGGGTGCGCGCGGCTCGCTCTACCTCAAGATCAATGACGACTGGAATGCGCTGATCAGTCAGACCTACCAGAATATGAACGCGCAGGGCGTCTTCTACCAGACACCCTATGGGGCCGACGGCGCGCCGCTCGCGCCGCTCGAGGTGCAGAATTTCAGTCCGTCCTCCGATAAGGACAAGTTCGAGAATACCGCGTGGACCATCAACGGCGCTGTGGGACCCTTGAAGGCGGTGTACACCGGCGGGTATCTGGTGCGCAACGTCACCCAAGTCAACGACTACACCAATTACGCGCGCGGCGTCTATGCGGACTATTATCAATGCTATGGGGCGCACAAGGGGCTGCCGGCAACGTGCGATTCACCGGTCGCGTCGTGGCAGGAGATCGAGCGAAATACCCACTTGAGCAATGAATTTCGCGTGAGCACGCCCGACGACTGGCGAGTGCGCGACATCCTGGGCGCCTTCTGGGAAGACAACCGGGTCTACGATCAGACCAACTGGCTATACAAGACCTTGCCGCCCTGCACGGCTGCGGGGCAGCTGGGGTGCCTGACCGACGTGGGGCCGCAACCCACATCGACGCTGAACAACCCCAGCACGCGAAATGACAATACGGCCTTCTTCGAGGACGTTCGGCGCGGCTATCGCCAGTATGCGTTCTTCACCTCCGCGGACTTCGACATCATCCCGAAGGTGCTGACCATCACGGGCGGTACGCGCTATTACCACTTCCAGAACGACATGGAGGGCAGCGCCGGCGGCAGCTTTGGCTGCTTCGAGGCGGGACCGCCGCCCTGCTTGGCGAGCATTACGAACATCAACGCCGAGAATCTGCGCTCGAATTATTCGGGCTTCAAGAGCCGCGGCAACGTCAGCTGGCACATAACGCCCGATATGATGCTCTACTTCACATACTCGCAGGGCTTCCGTCCGGGCGCCTTCAACCGCAAGCAAACGTTCGGGGTGGCGGGCGGAGAGTACAACACCCCGCAAGCGTATGCGCCCGATACCTTGACCAACAAGGAGATCGGCTGGAAGACCGCATTCTTCGACCACCGCATCGAGTTCAATGGATCCGTCTACCAAGAAAACTGGGACAACGTTCAGTTCGCGTTCTTCGATCCCGGCCAGCTTGGCAATCTCACCTTCACCACGAACGGCCCCGACTATCGCGTTCGCGGCTTCGAGACCTCGATCGCGGCGCGCCTCTTGGAGAGCCTGACCCTGCAAACCGCGACCTCTTATAACAAGAGCCAGCAGACGAATTCGCCGTTTCTGACCAACAACGTCCCGGGCAGCCCCGGCTTCGGCCAGCCCATCACCTCGTTCCCCAACCCGTACGGCCCCATCGGCAGCCCGAGCGCGAACTCGCCGCTGTTCCAGGGCAGCGTACGGCTGCGCTACGAATTTCCGATCAAGGAGTACCACGCGTTTGCACAGGCGGGCGCCACTTACACGACCAGCTCCTTTACGCAGTCCGGCAGCAATCCGACCCTCGCGGTCGGAGGTGCCGTCAACACGACCTTGCTGCGGTTCGAGAATTCGCCCTATGCAAGCTTCGATGCGGCCGTGGGGATCGCCAAGGATGCCTGGAACGTGCAAGCCTTTGGCCAGAATCTCGCGGACAAGAACGCGAGCGTGTACACCTCGACCGCCCAGTTCACCCAGGAGCAGACGGTGATTCGGCCGCGCGTGATGGGAGTGTCGTTCGGCTACAAGTTTGGCGGCGAGGCGCCCGTGTCCACGCCGCCCCCGGAGCCGGCACCGCCTCCGCCGCCCCCGGCGCCGCCACCCCCGCCTCCGCCGCCTCCGCCGCCCCCACCCCCTCCGCCCCCTCCTCCGGCGCAGGAGGAAGTGCTGCAGGGCGTGACGTTCGAGACGAACTCGGCCAAGCTCCGGCCGGAATCGGCCTCGATTCTTGATGGAATCGTCACGAGGATCGGGCGCTGCCACTGCTCGCACGTCGAGATTCACGGCTATACCGATTCCGTCGGCAAGCCCGAGTACAACCAGAAGCTGTCGGAGCGGCGCGCGAACGCCGTGAAGGACTATCTCGAGGCGCACGGCGTGGCCACCGGTATCCTGAGCGCACAAGGGTTCGGCGAAGAGAATCCTCTCGCCAGCAACGCCACCAAGGAGGGACGCGCCGAGAATCGACGGGTAACCATTCGGTTTACGGCTCCCGCCGGGCAGTGACGGTCGAGCGCGGGCGGCATGAGCCGCCCGCGCTGGCTTATGCCGCATGAGTGGCTCCCGCCTTTCTGAGCCACCCGCGCGTTCACGTATCGAGACGGAGGTACTGCGGCTTCGCGCGCTCCTCGCGAAAGGTGAGCTCGCCGAGACGCTGGAGGGAGCGCAGTCCCTGCTCCAGGAAGTGCCCGAGAATCGCGACGTGTGGTATCTCATCGCGGTCGCTCAGCGGTATCTGCAGCGCATTCCCGAAGCCCTCGCGACGCTCGCCAGATTCGAGCAGCTGCATCCCCTGTACAGCCGCCTCTTCCAGGAAAGAGGCCATTGCTACGCCGCGCTGCGCGAGGCGGGCGCCGCGATCGAGGCTTACGAGCGAGCGGTCAACATCAACCCGGCGCTCCCGGCGAGCTGGAATTCGCTGCGTATCCTCTACGACGTCACCGGCCGGAAAGCGCAGAGCGAGAACGCGGCCGCGCACGTCGCGACACTCTCGACGCTGCCGGAAGAGATCGTCACCGCGAACAGCATGTTCGCCGACGGCGAGGTCTACGCGGCCGAGCAGATCGTCCGCCGCTATCTCCTGAAGCACGGTGATCATGTGGAGGGGATGCGCTTGCTGGCGCGCATCGGCATGAAGCTCGAGGTCCTCGACGATGCGGAGCTGTTGCTCGAGAGCGCGCTTGCGCTCGCGCCGGATTATCGGGCCATGCGATACGACTACGCGCTCACGCTCCTGCAACGGCACAAGCACGTGCCAGCCATGGCCGAGCTCGAGAAGCTGCTCGCATCCGACCCCGGCAACCGTGCCTTCAAGATCACTTACGCCACGGCCTGCGTCGGCGTCGGCAAGACCGAGGAAGCCGTCGAGCGCTATCGGGCGATTCTCGCCGAGACGCCCGAAGCGGCGGACATTCATCTCTCGATGGCGCACGCATTGAAGACGCTCGGGCGACAAGATGAGGCGGTGCAGAGCTACCACGCCGCCTACGCGGCCCGCCCGAGCTTTGGCGACGCCTACTGGAGCCTGGCCAATCTCAAGACTTATCGATTCTCGGACGAGGAGCTCGGGCAGATGCGCGAACAGGAGGGGTCGGCCGAGATCCGTAGCGAGGATCGATATCATCTTTGTTTCGGCCTCGGCAAGGCGCTCGAGGATCGTGGGGAGTTCGCGGAGTCGTTCGCCTACTATGAGCGCGGCAATGCCTTGAAGAAGGCGGAGACCCGCTTCAAGATCGAGCCGATCGAGCGCAATGCGAGACTCCAGGCGCGCATCTGCACGCGCGAGTTTTTCGAGGCACGTCCCGGCTATGGATGCCCGGATCCGGATCCGATCTTCATCGTCGGACTGCCGCGCTCGGGCTCGACGCTGCTCGAGCAAATCCTGGCATCGCACTCGAAGGTCGAGGGCACACACGAACTGCCGGACATCCTGCGCTTCGTGAGCGAGCTGCAAGGCCGCGAGCCTGACGATTCTGATCCGCGCTATCCGCAAGTGCTGCGCGAGCTGCCGCCGGGCGAATTCGCGCGCATGGGTGAAAAGTACCTCGCGGATACCCGGATCTATCGCACGAGCAAGGCCCGCTTCATCGACAAGATGCCGAACAACTTTCGCCATGTGGGACTCATTCACCTGATCTTGCCCAACGCCAAGATCATCGACGCGAGGCGCGAGCCGATGGCCTGCTGCTTCAGCAATTTCAAGCAATTGTTCGCCGCGGGCCAGGAGTTCACCTACGGCATCGAGGACATCGCCCGCTACTACCGCAGCTACGTCGAGCTCATGGGCCACTGGGACGACGTATTGCCCGGCAAGGTCCTGCAGGTGCAGTACGAGCAGGTGGTCGAGGATCTGCAGGGCGAAGTGCGGCGGATTCTGGATTTCTGCGGCCTCGACTTCGAGCCTGCCTGCCTCGAGTTCTACAAGACCGAGCGCAGCATTCGCACCGCGAGCTCGGAGCAGGTGCGCCAGCCGATCTTCAAGTCGGGCGTCGACCAGTGGCGCAGTTACGAGACCTGGCTCGAACCCTTGAAGCGCGCGCTGGCAGGCAGCGATAGCTCGGCTTAGTCGGGTACGGCGGCTAGGGGAATTCGACGGTGGCCGGCAGGCGGCTCCGGCTCCCGAGCCGGCGGCGCAGCATGAACGCGAGCAGCAAAATCCCCACACTCAACAGGCCGAAGCCGAGCGGCGCGCGCTGGTCGGGAATGAAGCCCATGGCCACGACGATCCCGATCATCCCGCAGATCGTGAAATACGTGAGGTAGGGGTAGCC
>Ga0210387_10004405_pt1 | contig 10793 bp, 7 predicted proteins | sample IncBWC7OmetaG_FD_160108 | JGI IMG/M metagenome (GOLD analysis project Ga0210387, IMG submission 160108) | Forest soil microbial communities from Barre Woods Harvard Forest LTER site, Petersham, Massachusetts, United States - Inc-BW-C-7-O ... | reverse complement strand
TTCTGCGGACCACCAGCGCTCCGTCGGAGACCTTCACCATCCCGACCAAAGGACTGCACGACGGGTGGCTCGTCCTCGAGGCCAGTCAATTTGGAGCCCAGGACTCGGTCGGCGCGGCAGAGTTCTTCGACAAGCTCACGCATGCCACGGAGAATCTGACGGCGCCACCATTGGAGCCTGGATGGAGAGATACCGCGCGAGAGGTCTTGCCGCCGTTTGCCCGGCGCGCCATTCGGGCGATCGTTCCGGCCCATCGGTGACATCCGAAGCCCGATGACCTCCGTAACTGTCCTTCACCTCGTACGAAAGTCGAACGGAGCGGCGCCGTTACAGCGGTTCAGGGATTCGTATGTTCGGCACGAGGCCGGAATCCCGCACGATTTAAAAGCTCTTTGCAAAGGCTTCGAGCGGAGCGATGACGTCGAGGCCGTGTTCGAAGGAGTCGGGCGACCCTGTGAATTTCAGGTGATCTCCGATGAAGGATTCGATATTTCCGCCTACTTCAAGGGTGCGGCGGGGGTGGCGACGGAGTTCGTCTGTTTTCTCAACTCGTACAGCGAGATTCGCGTCGACGGTTGGCTCGACAGGCTCGTCGCCGCCGCACGACCATCCGATGTCGGCGCGGCGGGGGCGAGTGCCTCCTATGAAAGCACGCTGACGTCGGCGCTCAACCTGGTACGTGGCCAGTGGCTGTCGTTGATGAGAAGGCCAAGGGAAATGATGCCTCGGCTCGCCGCGATCATGCGAGCTGCTCCGCTTTTCCCTCGATGGCCAAACCCCCACTTGAGGACGAACGCATTCATAATCAGGTCGGCGGTGTTTAAAAGCCTCTCGCTGGCCGGCAGCAGCCGGCGGGCTGCGTTGGCTTTCGAGAGCGGCTATGACGGAATGACCCGCCAATTGAATCGCCGAGGCCTCAAGGTGTTGGTGGCCGGATCGGATGGGCGTACGTTCGAGCAAACCGCCTGGCCGCGGAGCGACACCTTTCAGTCCGGCGACCAAGGGAACCTATTGGTGCACGACAACCACACCAGGCTCTATCAGGAGGCCAGTGAGGAAGAGCGACGGCGCCTGAGCCGACGAGCCTGGGGCGGCCATTCCCCATCGTGACCGATGTCCTCTACGACATCGCGGTGCTGGGGCTCGGATTGCGAGACGTGCGCGCGCGCACCGGTGTTTTTCGGGTCGTCGAGAACGTCGCGGTTGCGTTGCGGAGTGAGCCCTCGTTGGAGCTCCGTTTCTGCGCCACCAGCGGCCCGGCCGCCTGCCTGGATTACCTGCGAACGCACCCGCCCCTGGCTTCGGTTCCCCTGGCGCCCTCGTCGATCAGAACGTCGCTCGACCGCCTGTTCGAGCTGACGTCCGCTTCCGCCCCGTCAGGACGGACCTGGAAGACGCCGGCGGCCCTGGCGCGCAGGGTGGTGCGCCGGTTGGCGCTCGAGGCCCTGCGCCGTCTCCCGGCGGTCGAGCCCGGGGAGCTGAGCCGTGCCCAGATCTTCCACTCGCCCTACTTCCCGCTTCCGGAGGTGACGAGAGGGCTCCCTCGACTGAACCGCTTCCTGACCGTCTACGATCTGATTCCCATCCTTCGTCCCGAGCTGTTCGAGCTCACCGGCGAGCACCCGGTCAAGCAGGCTCTGGCCTCGCTCACGCCGGACGATTGGGTCGTTTGCATCTCGGAGGCGACGCGCCAGGACCTGCTGAGCTACCGGACGGATCTGAATCCGGACCACGTCCGCGTCACCCATCTGGGGGCCGCTCGGCATTTTCGCCCAGAGCCAGGTGAGGAGCGGTGGCCGGAGCTGCGCCGCAGGTACAACCTTCCGGAAGGGCCCTATCTCCTCACGCTGAGCACGCTCGAACCGCGGAAGAACATCGCGCAGGTGATTCGCTGCTACGCGCGCCTCGTGCTCGAGAAGCAAGTTGGCGATCTGCGGTTGGTTCTGGTGGGGACCCGCGGTTGGAAGATGGAGTCGATCTTTGCCGAGCTCGATCGCTTGGGCCACCTTCGCGATCGGGTCATCGTGACGGGATATGTTCCCGAGGAGGATCTGGCGCCGATCTACTCTCGGGCGCTCATGTTCCTCTACCCATCGCTTTACGAAGGCTTCGGGCTTCCCCCCCTGGAAGCGATGCAGTGTGGCACCCCGGTCATCACTTCGAACACCTCGTCGCTTCCGGAAGTGGTGGGGGATGCGGGGCTGATGGTGCCGCCGACGGACGCTGATGCGCTCTGTCAGGCGGTGCTCTCGCTCTACCGCGACGACGAGCTACGTCGACGACTGTCAGCCCGCGCACGGGTACGGGCGAGCGAGTTCAGCTGGTCTCGCTGCGGCCGCGAGACGGTCGCCGCGTACACCAGCGCGCTCGCGGCGCGGTAGCCAGCACCCAATGGGTAGCCGGCACCCGCTGGCGCCGGGCGCCCTTGCCGCCTGGCCACCCATCTTATAAAGTGCCGGGGTGAGTCCTCCCCCCGATCTGACCGTCAACGAGCTCGCTGGCGATGGGGCGGGCTCGAAAATCGATCTCCGCGGCTACTGGCGGACAATCCGCAAGCGATGGCCCTTCGTGGTGCTTTCGATGATCGTCGCGACGGTGATCGCGTTCGTCTATACGTACCGCCAGCCGAAGGTCTACGAGGCGACCTGCCAGGTGATCATCGAGCCGATGGCGCCCCAGGTCTTGCCGGGGTCGAAGGACGTCGTGGAGCTCGGGACGGGGTCGTTCTGGGCAAACAAGGAATTTTACGAGACCCAGTACCGGATTATCCAATCGACCAGCGTCGGACAGCGTACCGCCGAAAAGCTGGGGCTGCAGTATGACGCGGACTATGCGGGCGTGGTCGGGGCGAACCACGATCTCACGGCGCTCGGCCGGGCCATCTCGGGGCAGCTGAGCGTCAAGGCGCTCAAGGACTCGCGGCTGGCGCTCATCACCGTGTCCGACGGAAAGCCCCAGCGCGCGGCGTTGATCGCGAACACGGTGGCGGACACCTATATCGAGTACAACCTCGACTACAAGCTCGAGGGGGCCCGGTCGGCAATGGCCTGGTTGGCGGAGCAGGAGTCGGAGCTCAAGCGACAGCTCGAGGAGTCGGAGCTCAAGCTCTACCAGTACAAGAAGGATCGCAACCTGCTGGCGGTCAGCTTGGACGACAAGCAGAGCATGCTCAGCCAGAACCTGGCGAACGTGAACGCCAAGCTCACCGAGTTGCACATCAAGCTGCTCGAGATGGACGCCAAGCGGAAGATGATCGAGCGCGCCCGCGACAACATCGCCGACAAGGCGACCTTGCCGGAGATTCGGGAGAAGGCGACGATCGAAAGGCTGCGCGACACGTACGTCGAGCTCAACAAGGAGTACGCGGATCTCTCCTCGCGCTATGGACCCAGCTATCCGAGGATGAAGTCCCTCAAGGGTGAGCTGGACTCTATCCGAGCCTCCTACGAAGACGAGGTCAACGGCGTGCTGGCGACCTTCGAGAAGAGCTACCAAGAGCTGCTCGACAACGAGCGGTCGCTCAAGCTCTTGATGGAGCAGCAGAAGAAGGAAGCGATCGAGCTGTCGAAGATCGAGGTCGAGTACAAGCCGCTTCAGCGATCGGCCGAGCAGGAAGACAAGATGTACGGGATCATCGCGGCCAGGCAGAAAGAGATCGACATCACCGGCCCGATGAAGACCAACAACGTGCGCGTGCTCGAGCGGGCGATCGTCCCCAGCGTTCCGGTGCGGCCGAAGCCGGTGCAGAACTTGCTCTTGGGACTGATGATCGGGCTCGGGACCGGCATCGGTCTGGCGTTCGCGATCGAGGCGCTGGACAACACGCTCAAGACTCAACAGGACGTCGAACAGTTCCTGGGTACGCCGGTGCTGGGCCTGGTGCCGGTCATCGGCGCGTCGCCCGGGGGCGAGGCGCTGCAGGTGGGCGACAATCTGCGCGAGCGCGATCTCGGTGTGTTCCTTGATCCGAAGTCGGTGGCGGCCGAGTGCTGCCGGTCCATTCGGACCAACATCCTCTTCATGTCACCCGACCGACCGCTCAAGACGATGGTCGTGACCAGCCCGAGCCCCCAGGAGGGGAAGACCACCACCGCGATCAACCTGGGCGTCACGATGGCCGAGGCGGGCAGTCGCGTCCTGATCGTCGATACCGACATGCGCCGGCCGCGGCTTCACCGGTCATTCGGCGTGCCGAACCAGACGGGGATCTCCACGGTGATCGTGGGGAAGGCGACGCTGGAAGAGGCCATCAAACATACCGACGTCCCGAACCTGGACGTCTTGCCCTGCGGGCCCGTTCCCCCCAATCCCTCCGAGCTGCTTCACACGGAACGGTTCGGCGTGGTGTTGGCCGACATGGCGAAGCTCTACGATCGGATCATCCTCGACTCACCCCCGACCTCGGCGGTGACGGATCCGGCGGTGCTGGGGAACCTCGCCGACGGCGTCGTGCTGGTCATCAAGGCCGGCGAGACCACGCGCGAGGCGGCGATGCACGCCCGCCGTCAGCTGGCAACCGCCAAGGCGCGGCTGTTCGGGGTGGTGGTCAACGCCATCGACTTCTCGAACCCCGCCTACGGTTACGAGTACTACTACCGGAACTACTACCGGTACGGTTACACGTACGGCAACGGCCCGGCGGATCAGAAAGCGACGTCCTAGAGCCCGCGGGATGGGGACTGCCCTCGTCACCGGAGTTACGGGTCAGCTCGGCTACTTCGTCGCCGAGCAGCTCGCCAAGCGCGGCGATACCGTCTGGGGTCTGGTTCGCCAATCGACCATCGGCCGCGGCGCCAATGACCGGGAGCTGCCGTATCAGCCGGTGACGGGCGACCTGCTCGACGAGTACTCCCTGCTGTCGATCCTTGAAGAGGTGCATCCGGATCGGATCTTCAACTTTGGAGCGCAGAGCTTCATCCCGGCGTCGTGGACGCAGCCGATCTTGACGGCGCAGTACACGGGGCTGGGGGTGGTTCGCCTCTTGGAGGCGGTGCGAAGGGCGGTGCCCAACTGCCGGATCCTCCAGGCCGGCTCGAGCGAACTGTTCGCGGGCGCCGAGAGCTCGCCACAAGATGAGGGTGCGCCGATCCGGCCGCTCAACCCGTACGGGATCGCCAAGGCGTTCGCCTACCACACGGTGCGTGCCTACCGGGCCCAGTACCGGCAGTTCGCCGTCAACGCCGTGTTCTTTACCAACGAGTCATTGCGGCGCTCCCCTGAATTCGTCTTCCGCAAGGTGACCCGCGGCGTGGCAGAGATCGTCGCCGGGCGGACCGATCACCTCTCGCTCGGAAACCTGGAGACCGTTCGAGACTGGGGCTACGCGCCGGAGTACGCAGCGCTGTCGATCGCGCTGCTCGACTGCGAGAAGCCGGACGACTTCGTCATCGCCACCGGCGAAGGTCACACGGTGCGCGAGCTGGTGACCAAGGCGTTTGGTCTGGTGGGGCTCGACTGGGAGAAGTACGTTCGGGTCGACACCACCCTGGTCCGCCGCAGCGAGCAAGTTCCCATCGTCGGCAACAGCGCCAAGCTCAAGCGCGCGGTCGGGCGAGAGCCGCAGGTGAAATTCGAGTCCGTGCTCGAGATCCTGCTGGCTCATGACCTGCGGCAGCTGGGGTGCAAGGTGCCCTTCACCAGCCCTCATCCAGACGTCTCGCTCGCGCGAACGTAACCTCAGCCTGCCGCTACTGGCGCGGGAGGGCGGTCGGAGTGGGGAGGCTGGAGAGCGCGACGTTCTGAGCGAGGTCGAGCGCCTCGCCGAGGTGCTCGCAGAAGATCTCGGCGGCGATCTCGATGTCCCGGTCGATCTCGACGCGGCCATCGGACCACCCGAGCTCCAGCGTCCGGACGCTCGCTTTGCCGCCTGGCACCGTGAAGCGGAACCGGAACAGAGGCGCCGACACCTCGTCATCCGCAGGGCCGTGATTGAACGTCGGGAGGGGTGTCTCCGCCGTCCTCGGAGGATTGCTCTGCAAGCTGACCGCGACCGCGCCCAGGGCCGTGGCCGCCTCGACGATCACCGGCCACATCTCCACCGGCGCGCGGAGCTGGCGCAGGCGGCGACCCAGCGGCTGCAGCGTGGCGCGCATGGCGCGGTTTCGCTTGCGGTCGACCGCCGAACCCTGGATTCCGGCGAAACGCACGTAGCCAAGCGAGCGCAGGAAGAAGAACGCCACCAGCGTGAGCACGACCAGCAGGAGGGCCGCCTGGAGGCTGTTCGAATAGGTCAGCACCATCGCCACCGCGCCCAGCAGAATGCAGAACCCATAGAGCACGAGCACCGACTGCCGATGCGTCAGGCCCAGGTCCATCAGCTTGTGGTGGATGTGCTCCTTGTCGGGCTGAAACAGCGGCCGTCCCCGGATCGCACGGCGGCCAATGGCCAGCAGGGTGTCCATGATCGGCAGCCCGAGCGCGATGCCCGGGATCAGCACCGCGACGGCGGTGGAGGCCTTCTGGTTGGTCTGCATGGCGGTCGTCGCCAGGACGAAGCCCAGGAACATGCTGCCGGTGTCGCCCATGAAGATCGACGCCGGGTTGAAGTTGTAGAACAGGAAACCGACGATCGACCCCGCCAGCGCCGCCGAGAACAGCAGCATGAGCGGGTGGCCGCGCTGGAGCGAGACCAGGAACGTCGTGACGACGGCGACCAGCGCCACGCCTCCGGCCAGCCCGTCGAGGCCGTCGATCAGGTTCATGGCGTTGGTCACGCCGACGATCCAGAGCATGGTGAAGGGGAGGTTCGCCCAGCCGAGCGCGATCGGCTCGCCAAACGGGTTCGCCAGGGTGTCGAACCGGAACCCCATCTGGTAGAGAAAGAACGCCACCGCAAACTGGACGGAGAACTTCTTGGCCGCGTTCGCCCCGCGCAGATCGTCGTAGAGGCCCAGCAGCGCGATGGAAATTCCGCCCACGAACAGGCCGATCACGTGCTCGCGTTCCGCTACGAAGAAGGTCCCCACGCCGCTGTGGAACAGCAGGAGGCCGGTGAGCGGGGCGTAGAAGGCGATGACGATGGCGATCCCGCCCAGGCGGGGGATCGGATGTCCGTGAATCTTGCGCGAGGACCGCGCGTGGTCGAGCGCCCCGAAGCGGTAGGCCAGCCGCCGGACGAGCGGCGTCAGCGCCGTCCCGCACAGCATCGAAAGGATGAAGGCGACCGCTGCGGTTCTCATTCAGGCGGCCGCGTCAAAACCCAGTTTCCCAGCGCCAGCACGTCCATCCGGGTCTTGAGGTAGCAGGCCAGCGCCTCGCCCGGCGTGGCCACGATCGGCTCGTGCTCGTTGAAGCTGGTGTTCAGCATCAAGGGGACGCCGGTCTGCCGGTCGAACTCCGAGATCAGCGCGTGGTAGCGGGGATTGGTGGCGGCGCTGACGGTCTGCAGGCGGCCGGTATCATCGACATGCGTCACTGCCGGGATACGCGCGCGCTCGGCCTCGCGGACCTTGTAGACCAGCATCATGAAGGGGGAGGGCTCGCCCCGCTCGAAGATCTGGGAGGCTTTCTCCTCCAGCACGCTGGGGGCGAACGGACGGTAGGTCTCGCGGTGCTTGATCCGCTTGTTGAGGATGTCCTTCATGTCGGCGCGGCGCGGATCGGCGACGATCGAGCGGTTGCCGAGCGCGCGGGGGCCGAACTCCATCCGCCCCTGGAACCACCCCACCACCCGGCCGGCGGCGGCCGCTCCGGCGACCTCGCGGAAGAGGTCGGCGTCCTCCAGCCGGCGGACGTCGATGCGCGCGTCCCAGCCGTTGCCGCGCGCCTTCTCGATGGCCGCCTCAATCTCCGCGTCGCCGAAGCCGAGCCCGGTGTAGGCGTCTCGCATCACGTAGCCGCGCGGTCGGCCGAGGATGGCGTGCTCGACGTAGAAGGCGGCGCCGATGGCGGTGCCGTCGTCGCCGGCGGCCGGCTGCGCGAACAGCTCGCGGAACTTGGTCCGCTCGAAGATCTTGCCGTTGGCGACGGAGTTCAGGGCGCAGCCGCCGGCCAGCGCCAGCTTGTCCAGGCCGGTGCGGCGCTGCAGGTCCTCGAGGACGTGGAAGAAGATCTCCTCGTAGACCACCTGGGCGCTGTGGGCGATGTCGGCCCACTTGCCGAAGAACTCCGGATCCTCCGGGTCGCGGGCCGGGCCGAGCAGGTCGGCCAGCTTCGGCGAGAAGACCAGGCCCATCTGCGGCGCGCCGTCGTCCCAGGTCATCTCCACGCCCTCGGTGTGGTGGCGGAAGTAGTCCAGGTTCAGCTCGAACCGGCCGCCGTCGACGGGATGGATGAGCTGTCGGAGCTTGTCGACGTAGGTCGGCTTGCCGTAGGGCGCCAGGCCCATCATCTTCCACTCCTCGCCGTAGCGGTGAAAGCCGATGAACTGCGTGACGGCGGTGTAGAAGAGGCCAGCCGAGTGCGGGAACTCGATCCGATCGAGGATCTCCAGCTTCCGATCGCGCCCCACGCCCCGCATCGTGGAGACGAAGTCGCCGAAGCCGTCGATCGACAGGCAGGCCGCCTCCTCGAACGGCGAGACGAAGAACGCGCTCGAGATGTGGGACTTGTGGTGCTCGACGGCGTGGAACTTGGCCTTGAGCGCGCGCGGTTCGACCCCCAGCGCGGCGGCCAGCGCCTCGTCGACGCCGCGCACCTTGGCCACGTTGGCCAGGCGATCCTTCACCAGCTTGGTGAAGGAAGGTCGCTTCTGGATGGCGAACAGGATCTTCTTGTGGAGGTTGGCCTTGGGATCGCGCGACACCGCCACGTGATCCAGCTCGGACGGCGAGACCCCCGCCGCGGCCAGCACCGCCTTCGCCGCCAGCGCCGGGAAACCGGCGCAGTGCTTACGCCGGTTGAGCCGCTCCTCCTCCATCGCGCCCACCAGCTGTCCGTCCTTGACCAGAGCCACCGACGCGTCGCCGTGATAGGCGTTGATTCCTAAAATGTTCATTTCGCGGACGGATTATAGATCTACGAAGCCCAGACGGAGGCCGGGAATCTAGCACGGCCGTCGGTGAACCTGATGTTAGACTGCGCCACCCTCTGTACCGGCGGCTGACGAACTTGCGTGTTGCGGTCTTACACAATTATCGGGATGAGCAGAAGCCGAGCATGCGGCTCTACGCCGAGCGCCTCGGTGAGGCGCTCCAGCGTCGGGGGATCCAGCTCACGCGCGTGCGGCCGCCGGGCGTGGTGCCGAGCGCCTGGCGCGCGCGATCGGGGGCCTGGAACAAGATCGACGGATACGCGGGCCGCTTCGCGGTCTATCCGCGGCTGGTGCGGACGCTCGACGTCGACATCACGCACGTGGTCGATCACGGCCAGGGCTACCTGGTGGCCAGCCTGGACGCGCGTCGTACGGTCGTCACCTGCCATGACGTCATCCTGCTGGCGCTGGCCGCCGGGCGGATCGGCGCGGCACGGGTTCCGCAGATCGCGCTGCAGCTCTTTCGATTCTCGGTCGAGATCATGAAGCGCGCTGCCGTCGTGGTGGCCGATTCGGCTCAGACCAAGCGGGACCTGGTCCGTTTCGTGGGGATCGATCCGGACAAGGTGATCGTCATCCATCCAGGTCTCAATCAGCGCTTCGCACCCGACGAATCCCAGGGAGCGGCGCTGCGGCAGCGGTTCAAATTCGGGTCGGGCGCCGTGGTGCTCCAGATCGGGCGCGGCTTCTACAAGAACCTGCCCGGCGTTCTCGGCGTGCTCAGCCGGTTGCGGAAGGATGGGCTGGACGTCAGGGTGGCGCGGGTCGGGCCCCCTCTCGATGGCAGCGATCGCGCGCTGGCCGAGCGGCTCGGCGTGGTCGACAGCGTTCTCGAGCTGGGGATGGTTCCGGACGCCGACCTCGCCGCTCTCTACAACGCGGTTGATCTTTTGCTCTTCCCCTCGCTCTACGAGGGGTTCGGCTGGCCGCCGCTCGAGGCGATGGCCTCGGGGACACCGGTGGTCTGTTCCCGCGCCGGGTCGCTCGACGAGGTGGTGGGGGACGCCGCGCTGACCGCCGATCCCGAGGACGTCGAGACGTTGGCCTGGCACGTGGCCACCGTGCTCACCGACGGTGGCTTGAAGAGCGCCTTGATCGAGCGCGGTCTGGCTCACGCTGCGCGCTTCAACTGGGACCGCACCGCCGAGCGGATGCTCGGCGTCTACCGCGACGTGATCGCGCGGGCTTCCTGAGATGTGCGGGATCGCTGGGATCATCCGCTTCGACGGCCGAGCCGTCCGGCAGGACGAAATTGCCGCGATGATCGGGAGCATCCGACATCGAGGCCCCGACGACGAAGGCCTGCTGGTCGAGGACGGTCTCGGAATTGGGATGCGGCGCCTCTCGATCGTCGACCTCAGCCCGGGCGGCCACCAACCGCTCTACAACGAGGACCACTCGGTTGCCGTGGTCTTCAACGGCGAGATCTACAACCACCGCGACATCCGCTCGCGGCTCGGCGTCAGCGATCACGTCTTTCGCGGGACGAGCGACACCGAGGTTCTGGTGCACGGGTACGAGCAGTTCGGCGCCAGCGAGCTGGTCAGGCGCCTGGCCGGAATGTTCGCCTTTGCGCTCTATGACCGCCGACGCCGGAAGCTGTTCCTGGCGCGCGACGGGTTCGGAATCAAGCCGCTCTATCTGCGGCGCAGCGGCCGCCAGCTCTCCTTCGCGTCCGAGATCCGCGCGCTGGCGTTCGACGGCGAAGGCGCGCTCTCGATCGATCCGACGTTCACGCGCACCTACCTGCGCGTCGGCTACGTCCCCTCGCCGGGGACGGCGTTTGTCGGCGTCACCAAGCTCGCGCCGGGGACGCTGCAGG
>Ga0210387_10004403_pt1 | contig 10794 bp, 18 predicted proteins | sample IncBWC7OmetaG_FD_160108 | JGI IMG/M metagenome (GOLD analysis project Ga0210387, IMG submission 160108) | Forest soil microbial communities from Barre Woods Harvard Forest LTER site, Petersham, Massachusetts, United States - Inc-BW-C-7-O ... | reverse complement strand
CTCTCAGCTATTTACGAATTATCTCAACGGTGACGTCTCACCCGTTATCGCGACAGGACAATCGACCCTCCAGCCTGATAACTCGACTATCTCATGGCTCAGCAAAGGATTGCAGTCACTTAAGCTGACTGTCCCTTTCAAGTCCCTCATCCCTATTGACCCTATCCGAACGATTAGTATTGGAGACCTGGGCCTTCAGTTCACGGAACAAGACCCTTGGTCTCCAAGCGCTGAGAGCAATTCAGTCCAAGCTACCCTCAGTATGTCGTCGGTTTATTTCATTCCTGTGAAGGTGTCCAGCTAATTGGGCTTCATACAGAACTACCGTTCGGGTTTAGTATCAGTATTGACGATATTCAGAACGATTTTAATATCACGAGGGATGGCTACACAGTAGCAGGTCTCGCAACTGTTCGTAAATCTCTACTTGACGTTCCCTCCTTCTCTCTCACGCGCCCTCGTTTATTCAGCCACTGGGAGCATCTAAATCAGCTATTTCTGTTCTCGGTGCTGCAGATACCAGTGGAACGATCAACATCACCATTTCCAACACCAAGCTCAGTTGCCCAGAACCAGATCACCCGTATTTCTCCTCGTTTAGTACATCTGTGGTCCTATTATTACATCGATACATCGCTCAAACCGTTATTTTCAGACGCCGACTTGACCAGTCTCGACCAATCTGAGTTCCTCCTCGTCGGCCACTCCCGCGCAGTGGCCAACCTGAGCCTTGGTCAAATCACGCTCGATCCGATCAAAGTCAATGTTTCAACCAGCCTCAACGGTTTGAAAGGTCTGCAGGGCTTGACGACCATCGAAGGCGTCGACGTGAAAGGTGGATCTCAAGATGCCATCAACCTTGGCATCAATGGTAAGGATTTTCATGTTTGTTCTGTATATGACTAATATCCGTCGATAGTATCCATCTTCAATCCCTCCAACCTCAAATTGGCGACCGGAGATTTGAGTAAGCTCCATTCGCTGATCAGGGGGCACGTTTTTGACACCTTCCCTTAAGGCTTGCAACTCTTCAGAGATGGAGCAGTCTTGGGTACGGCTCTTTTGCCGAACTTGACTCTCAATATGGGCAACAACTCGTTCCTCGCCTCGTCCGATTTCGAGGTGACAAAATCCAGTTGTTAACCTCATTGACTCAACTGACATCGACCCCCAGGCAAACAATAGTCCCCAAGGTCTGCAAACACTCAACGACTTCGTCGGCAAAAAAGGTTTGTAAATCGGACTCCCAAAAATATATGATTAACTTCCTCTTTAAAGATGTGGAGCTGAGCATTGCTGGTTATGATGGGAGTACGAAAATTGCATCACTTGCTGAAGCTTTTAAAACCCTTAAAATTGATGTCACCCTTCCGGCACTCAAAACCAATCTTTTGGACTCGGCAGCACTCAAAGGTATGAGAATCGTTTGTTTTTCTGATCTTCTCTGACTGAATCTTGTCGTCAGTGCTGGCTACTACTGGTCGAGTCAACAACATCAGCCATGTAACAGTCGATTTTGAGAACCCGTTCAGTGCAGCTCTCCACATCACCAAGATCTCGTCTACGGTCAAGTCATTTGGAGTTACTTTGGGCAATATTGACACGAATACGGATTTCTCGTTTGATCCCAAGGCGAGAACGACGTCGCCTAGTCTGGATCTCAACATGAATTTGGATCCGTCCGCACTCTTCTCGGTCACTCGTGCCCTCGCTATCGAAGCCGGTTTGGATATTGCTCCCTTGGATGGGATTGTTCAAATTGGTGGCATCCAATATCAGTTTACCACAGGCAACGCACCTTCGTCGCAACGTCGGGCTAACATCTTCACGTGAGGATCTTCCCCATCTTCCACCTCTATGTCGTAAAGTGCTCACAGTCCCTTCAAGTGGTTTTGATCTGCCTAAATTCGTCCAGACGGCGTTCAAGAAGCTCAAATCTGATGTTGAGCTGACTACTGATGTTACGATCGGTGAGTCACCTTCTATTGCTGTAATTATCAGTCTAACATTAGTACAGGTGATTATCGTACTACATTGCAATACACACAACCCAGTGTGCCAACGGTGACGGATGAGAGCCTCAACCTGATTCTGCCAATTTTGGCCCAACCAATCGTCCAAAAGCTCGTGGGAGCTTCCGTCTTGAGGTTCCAAACTATCGTCCGCCACCTTTTACTTGCGTACTGAAATAGACCCCTTGCAGTATCGATACTGTACTCATCACCGATCCTGAACAAAACTCGTTTGGTAATACATTCAAATGCACCGCACTCCTAAATCGAACTGATTTTGTATACAGGCACGAAATTGAAAGGTAGCATTACCAACGCAGGTCCATGTACGCTCTCCTTTTCATCACTTTTGGACCTTGCTAAAGATTTCTTGGCAGTCGATGCCACAATTGCGTTCGGGTCGGGTTTGACCGTCAGTTGGTCAGGCAAACCCATTGGTAATATCAAATTGGCTGATGTGAAACTCACGGGAGATGTTGGCGCGGCTATGGACATTGAATCAACATTCGAAGTGGCCGACGTTGCTCATTTGACTGAATTTACAAAGGTGGCATCAATATATGGGTTTAGCTTCTTCTCTATACTTACTGGTTCCACTTTTTTCGCAGGTATTGCTTACACAAGAATCATTCGACTGGGACATTGCAGGAGAAAATCTCACAGGTATTATCCTTTAATTTTCTTGCCGGACTACTCTTTGATAATTCTTCATCCACAGTCAGCGCCCTTGGTTAGTCTACTAGCAGTGATAAAGTTATCGTGACAAGAAATTCATCAATATTCCAGGGATCGATGTTTCAGGGATTGCCCTCACATCCAAGACGGTCACGCTCAAAGGTTTCAACGGTCTGAAAAACGGCGTGCAGATCAAATCTTTCGATTTGCCATCGAATGACCCGGCCGGTGGTATTCATCTTACGATCGAGGCGAGCACGACAAATGCAAGTTCTTCTGTGTCTCCAGTTACTTTTATCCTAAATCACCTCATCTAGCCATCACAAGTTGGCGTGGAGCTCAGCTCCATTGCGTTTGAAACCTACGCAGGAGATGTTATGATCGCACCTGTAGCGAGCAAAAGTACTGTGACGCTTTCACCTGGTTCAACGTCGCCTCTGTCTTTGGTAGGCCGACTTATTCCTCAGGATTCCCCTGCTGGTCTGTCAACTGTCTCGGGTGTTTTCAACAACTTCGTCCATGGGAAGGATAGTAATGTAGTGGTGCATGGAGCGAGCGCGGGGCCGAATGATGTACGTACTGGTAACCTATGCATTCCGACGAACATTTCTAACATCGTTCCAGGTTACGTGGCTCAACGAAGGAATCAGATCTCTCCAGATCAGCACTGTGCTGCCGAATCAAGGCGCTCTGAACATTATCAAGTCCATCAATCTCAACGAGTTGAAATTGCTGTTCACCGACAACACGGCATACAACCCCTCAACGAGCAGCAAATCGACAGATGCCGCTTTCGGTTTACCATTTGCGTTCCCTATCGATATTTCGTCGTTGGCGCAGACGATCACCGTCGGTTTCGAAGGTCAATCATTTGCCGAGCTCGCATTACCCAAGGCACCCAGTACTACTGACATCGAAAAGCGAATCATTCACCTCACTTTCGACAACATTCCTTTCGCGGTATTCGGCGGTCAACACCCCACTTTCGACAAATTCGTGGCTGCAACAACGGTTGGGAAAACCCAGACTCTGCACCTTTCTGGAGCCGCGAACGCCGACGCCAAAACAGCTGTTGGTTTGCTATCGCTGACTGATATCAGTTTCTCCGTCGATTCTTCGATTGAGGGGTTGCAAGGCTTGACTGCCAGGCCCGTCACGGTTAGCAACTTGGACGTGAACCATGGATACCCGGACTACCTTCTCATAAAGGCAGATAGCGCACTTTTCAACCCAAGGTGAGGAAATCCTAGCTCGTTCTGTTATAGGGACTTAAGTCTCCTCCTCAGCAATCTTACCATAGGCAAGTTAACCTAGTGCCTGTTCTCAGTGGCCTCTGACATGTTTTCCAGGTACTGGTGATGTCTCATTCTCCTTGCAATTCCAGTAAGACAACTAGTCGCTCCTCAAACTCACCTTATATGAACGAGTTGCCCTCTTTCAGAGATCAAACCATCGGCGCTGCTGACATCGTACGTAATTAGACCTTCTCTCTCAATGACGCTGATTTTGTCTCGCAGAGCAATTTGATCATTACTCCTGGGAATGCGAATTACTCTATTGGTATGTGAATGCAATCTGGAGCTCGTGCATTTTGGTCATTCTCGTTTTGCAGACGTCCATTATGCACCCCAGGGCGGAGCCCAAACCGCCGGTCGCACTCTCCTCCAGAACTACTTGCAAGGTGTCGACGTCGACACCACGATTGCCGGATCAACAGACTCGACGCCCATTGACTCTTTGAAATCCGCTCTCTCCCAAATTCGATTAACGCCTGTTAAGATCCCAGCCCTGCACCAGACCCTCATCAAGAGTGCGTCACTGACGTTCCCGATCGACATTGTACAGACTGGAATTGCTTCTGCGTCGTTCTCGCTGGCCAATCCCTTCACCGCCAGTCTTAACCTACTTAAAGTAGGAGCAACTGCGACTTACCACGGCCTCACATTAGGAATAATTGACAACGTCGATATTTCCAACCCGATTCATGCAGATGGTCACAGCACTATTACGTCATCTACTCTACCTCTGAAATTCAACTTGGAGCCGTTGAATATCATTCAGCTGTTGTCCATATCTTCCCGCGAGAATGGAGTAAATCTTGGACCCCTAGTGCAGATGTTCCAGTTCATCGTTGACCACCCCGACTTCCATCCTCCAGTCAGTTTGAACACTTTTTACCTCAGGATGACGCTTACATTCTCATAGGTCAAGACCACGGTGGACACTAAGGCTCCTACATGTGTCAGGTATATCATATATCGCATACCCTCATGACCACATAAGCACCAATTGACACTTCGGTAGCGGCCATCAATTCGACGCTGCGGGCGCAATTTTAAAATCATTGGCGGGTCTCAAAGTCGATCTCGGCATTGACACTTCCGTCAAGATCGATGATTGTAAGTTTCGCGAAGGTCTTGGTATCTGTATCGATGGCTTACTTGATAATAGTCGCCACTGACCTAACATTCGTCCAGAAAGCCGTTCCTGCCATAGTAAGCTTTCGTCGGTTTCTACTATGATAACCCTAATTCTTTGCAAATAGACCGATAAAACTGCATTGTTCCTGATAGGTGCAGTAGCCGGTCCGATTGCGCAACAACTCGTCAACGGAGCAGCTTTGAAATTTATCGAAGCTAACATCACGTTCGAACCTTTATCCCGCCTTCTTCTTATTCATGAGTAGGCTGATGCGGAATGTATCCAGGAACATATCCGATGATGGCTTTGACCTTTCATTGCAAGGTTCCTTGACTAATATTGGACCTCTCGACGCTCTCATTACCTTTATGGAGCCTGTAACGTGAGCTGGTCTTTCATCTGTTCGTCCAATTCCTCATCACATTTTAGTGTATCATGGCAAGGACAAAACATCGCAGAAATTGCCCTTCCACCTGGTGAGTGTGCCAGCTTTGCATCCCAAAGTAGATTGCTTACGCTGATGCCATAGTTTGTGCGTCGGCTAATACGGGAGTGCCTGATTATCAAACGAAAGCTCGCCTAAAAATTTCTGATCCGTCGAAGTGAGAAATGTTCTTGTTTATTCAACGAGGATTACCCCTGATATCTTTCTTACCAGGTTTACGTCATTTGCTACGTTCCTGCTTCATAACCCCAACTTTGAGTGGACAATTTCGACTCCAAAACTTCGTTTGAATGCGCTCGGGACCATTTTCGACAACGTTTCGTTGACTAAGCAAGTGTCCTTCAAGGCTTTCAATGGACTTCCTGATGTTACTATCAGCAACTTCCAACTTCCTTCGGATGATCCTGCAGGAGGCATCCACATCGAAACTGATGCCCTTATTCCCTCTCCAGCACGTTCGTGATTCTATCCTTTATGATATTATCCCTTGTCTGACGACTGCCACAGAACTAGGCATTGATCTGGGTACTATTGGTTTCCAGGCATTCTTCGGAGGAACTCATGTTGGGCGTAAGGTATTCTGACTTATGTTTGGTACAATGCTGAGAATTTTTCATTAGCTCTCTCGGGAAGTAACCTCTTTCTTGCGGCCAACTCTCAAACTCGTTCGCACCTTACCGGCCGTATTATTCCACAAAGCGGATCTGATCTGGAAAACATCGGGATACTGTTTTCCAAGTTCTTGGCTGGCGAAAACCAAACCTTGACGGCGAAAGGAGATTCCGTCCAGCCCGCCGGTTCGAGCCACCCTGTCACCTGGCTTAGCGACGCGTTCAAGACCCTATCACTTGATGTCATTCTACCCGGTCAGAAATTAAAGGTCTGGTCTTACGTCACTGTTTCTTGCGTTTATTCACCAATCTTTAACACTAGGTCATTCAATCAATCGCCTTGTCTGATCTCATCGTCACTATGCAAACCCAGGATCAAGCTTTCGCCCCCCTCACCGGCTCCAACTTCACTTTGGCAAAATACCAAAATCCCTTCGGTTTCTCGTTACAAGTCGTTGAGGCCGCAGAAGACATCATTCTCAGCTCACACGGTGTGGATATCGCGGAAGTAAGCAAACCTGAATCCGACACTGTATTTTGTCGTAACGGAACTGTCTCGCTATAGCTAAACCTTCCCAAAATGCCTGCTAATGGGGGAGTATCAACGGGGAATGTTGTGGATCTCGCCATAGCGTTTCGTGATCAACCTCTGAAGTCGTTGAATAATCGTGCATTCCAAGCCATGTTCGCTGACGTCACCCTCACGGAAACCGTTGCCCTTAACCTCAAGGGGACCGCCGCTGTGTCAGCCCGGACAACAATCGGTGATGTTCCTATTTCTGGTATCCCATTCGATGTCCCCTCAGCTCTCAAGGGTACACGTTTTCTCCCGCTGCTGTCAACCAACACATCTGATGATGATTTCTGCTCATTAGGCATCCACTCATTCGGGGGTTCCGCATCCTTGAGTAACATCTCCATCGCTGGTAGCGGAGGGAGTGGTGGTAGCGAATTTATTGTGGCCCCACTCACAGCGGCTCTTCAAAATCCGTCCAACATCTCATTGCAAACGGTGCGTATCGCGCTGCCAGTCACCTACAAAGGTGTCATGATTGGACGCACAGCCATTGATGTAAGTTCCTTCCATGTAAGAATCTGATCAAGCTGACAACCCCTATATTCCCCAGCCTTTCAATCTCATACCAGGACAGAATGTTATTCCGACTGAGTTCCATTATCAACCCCAGAACGCGAATGACACTGTTGCTCAGGTTCCTAAATCCAATCGAACATTTTACTTTGTCTAATCTTAATCTATAAAACAGAATTTCCTAACGGCCTTCATCCAAACAGGCGACGCTTTGCCACTTTCAATCAAGGGTGACCCCGCGAGTACGCCATTCGCATCATTGCAACCTGCCCTATCAGGTCTTTCCTTATCAACTAGTCTGCATGGTAGGCTGATGGCGATGAGCTATGGCTACACCCTCAATTCTAACCATGATCCTCGATATCTAGGCATCAATCAACCGACTATTATCACCCATATTACCGTCACCATTACCCTTGAAACGCTTGAAACAAACCTTGTACACGTAAACTTTGACGCAAGTGTTCCTGTGACGTTACAAGTCCCCCGAGCTAATGTAGGGTAATAAATAGGTTCACAATCCTCTGGATATCGAATTGGTCCTTGAATTCGTTCAGTCGGATTCTGGCGTCAACGGTGAAATTTATGCTTTTTTCGGTCAAGGTTTCCCAAGTTTCGTAGTTCCTCCTGGGCAGACAGTCAATTCGGGAGATTTTGGCAATGTTTTGTTGACCAAAGGCGCTCTTGCATCCCTTGAAATTATCCCGCTTGGCAGGCTGGACGTCGCGGCAGCATCCGTTGCGAGAGTTGGCCGGGGTGGCTACCAAATTCCATGGCTCCACCTCGATCAAACGAACGTTCCGACGACTTACAACCTGGCACTTAGTTTGGCGGATATGAGGGACAAAGCAAAGTCCCTCAATGCCACGTCGACTGGTGATAGTTCCACGTCGTCAACATCCTCAGACTCCTTAACTAGTGATGGGTCGTCGTCCTCGTCGGTTTCCCATGCCTCTGCAAATCCCAGTGACGTTGGCCCCCCAGCGTCATCAGCGCCTTTGAAATCCAAGATTATTGAACCATCTCCGAAATCCGCTCCTGCCGCGGTGGAATCGACAACAGTTAGTGTCCTCATGAACCTCCCAACTTGACAGATTATAACCAGTTTCGTAATCTCCCAGATTGCTCCACCTATTAGCTCTTCAGCATCATGAATTTCTCCCCCAGCATGGGGACAAAACCACTGGTGTCTCTGTCTTTGCAACTGTATTTAATGGACACTTCACGCCTTCACTGGCAATCATGCTCATACGCCACCCACGTATATAATAACCAGCATCCTTCATCCTTCATAGTGCAGCCGTCTGCCACGAATTTACCACCATTGTTGCGACGCATACCCTTTCCTCGACGTTTAAAGTTGTCATGTATATACCACCGATATCCGCTCAGTTGTGATACTAGGTTCTGCATTTGTTCTGCATATTGCAATTGCAATTCTGAATTTGAAACACCAAATGGATTCCCACCTTGCGAATAAATCACCGTTGTTAGGCTAAGATTAAAGAAGTGACAAAGGATATCATTTACCTCGCGGCGGATCGCTAAACGACACCATTCTGAGATCTCACGACTCACGAGATGTTTTTTGTTCGGAAGGTACCAGACATTGGTCGACTGCCTAAGAACTCCCAGCGAACGAACAGATCGACATAGTTTTGAAGCATACGACCGGTAAAGACCTAGTCTCCAGCAGTCAGACTACACTTGATACCAATACAGTACTCGCTCAGGCTTCAAGTTTGAAGTTGCCCCTAATCATGTTTGCATTTGTTAGGATCAGAGGTCACTGTCACCTCTCCTTCGATGTTCGAATCTCAGTGTCCGAAGTGTCACATCTGACTGCGTGTTATCTCGAGGTGCACATAGGCCCGTGGCTCGACATATGAACCCCATCTACGCAGGTGGCAAAAAGGCACCCCACAGCACCACCGAGGCCGCGCCCCAAACGACGCTCCACCCAACCCACCATCGCCCGCAACGGGGGTACTCGTGAAGGAGCCACGCGGCAGCCCAATAGGTGAGCGGCATGGAGGCTGCGAGGCGGAGGATGATCTGGACGTGGGAGGCGAGGAGGATGGCTGTACTGAGGATTATGCTGTGGAACACGTGAGGTGTTATAGTGTGCGAAAGGAATGGAAAGGGCCCTCTGGAAATGATTTGAGGTGGACATGAGATTGATTTTCGGTTTCCGTGGGTGACGATTAGTCTAGGAATGAAACCTTGTGCGAAGTGGTAGGTAGAGAATGTGAATAGGAGCAAGAGTGGCGGTGCTGCGATGATGAAATTAGGAAGTTGTTGCAAAGTCCAGTACCGCAGGAATCCGACGTTCCAGTATTTGGACTGGACGTGTGTATAGATGGAAGGAGGGAAGTTGGAGCACCATGCTGGTGGTCGCTCCGATGGGGTGCAGAAAGCGAGGTAGGCAGAGAAGTCATGGTATATAAAGGGCATAAATGTTATCGAAGTCAATATAATAGAATATGTTAGGATTTTGAACGAGGGCTAAAGGGGGATTTTGGTAACCTGAGTAATTGTTCAGATTGGACAGAACGTACTTTCTTCCCATCGAGGAAGGGCTGGATGATTAAATCCCAAAGGATGAATCCGCTCAATAAAATCCCGTTTGATCGAAAGGTTCCTGCTAGTGCAAAAAATAAAGCAGCGGCGAGCCATTGGGATCTCGCACAGCACAACATGCCTTTCCAATCTCTTAATAAAGCACAGGCGAAATGACGCAGATACACACACCTTTGTACGACAGATACGTGAAGAACGGTTCGCTGTAGGCAGCGAAACGTAGAGTCGCGGGACTACTGGGTATCAATGATAAAATGGAAGCCAGAAATGCCAGAGATGGGGAACCCAGGTGGTGCAGAGAGAGATGATAAAGAGTGCAGGTAGTGTCACAGGCTAGTGCGGCCACAGCCCCACCCAGGAGAAAGTTTGGAGGATCTCCTGACTTCACTAGGAGACGCAGAGCTTGGGCGACTCCCCACATGAGCCACGGTACCCCAGGGAAGAAGGCCCATTCATATTCATAGATGTAGCCATGATCAGCTATGCGAGCAAAGTGAAAGGCATCCCAACGGAGAAGGGGCCGGATCCATTTAGATGTGGGGATGGTTCGCGGGGAGGAATCGAAGAGAGGGAGGAGTGAGGATAGGTTAACGAGGGAGAACAAGCACAACCGGGAAATAAATGTCAAAGCCAGGAGCACGCGAAGGTGACGTTTGACTGCGCCCGACGTTGCTGACGGGTCGGCCATGACCACGTCTTTACTGGAGGACAGTTAAGGGTCTTTGTGAAGACAGGTGAGAAGACAGACGAGAGTCTTGAGCTTTATATATAATATTTCTAGCCTGTAAGCAGCTGTAATCTCTACTCCGCACTTCTGAAATGCCTTCACCATCGGCAACTGTGGCCCCGGAAGCTGCCAAAGCTGTATCTCCAGACACTCAGAATGCAGTTCCCGTACTTATCGATTTTCTCAACACTGTGCCTCACCAACTCACCGTCGTCCTCGTTGCGCTTTCTCCG
>Ga0210387_10004400_pt1 | contig 10797 bp, 7 predicted proteins | sample IncBWC7OmetaG_FD_160108 | JGI IMG/M metagenome (GOLD analysis project Ga0210387, IMG submission 160108) | Forest soil microbial communities from Barre Woods Harvard Forest LTER site, Petersham, Massachusetts, United States - Inc-BW-C-7-O ... | reverse complement strand
AAGATCCAGTTCACCGAGAACCAGCGCGTGAAAGCCGGTGACCTGCTGGCCGAAATTGACCCGGCACCCGCGCAGGCGCGCCTGGCGGAAGCGGACGCCAACGTGCTCAGCGCTCAAGCCCAAGCTGATGCGGCGGACGCGACAGCACGCGTGTCGGAGACCAACGCAGTGGGTGACAAGTCGGTTGCCGATGCATCGCTGGTCACGGCGGCCGTCGGTGCGGCGTCGACCTCCGATCAAATCAACGAGGCCATCGCGCAACTCACGTCCGCGCAGACGACGCTCGCGCAAGCGCAAGTCGATCACGATCGCGCTCAGCGTTTGCTCGACACGGGCGCCATCTCCAAAGCGGAATTCGATCGCGCCGACACCCAGCTCAAGGTCGCGCAATCCAGCGTAGATCTAGCGAAGGCGCGGCTGATCTCGATCAAGGGGTCCGCTGCGCAGGCCCAAAGCCGCGTGGTCGAGGCCAAGGCCAAGGCCAAGATTTCGAACGACGTCGACACGCAGATCAGGCTTGCGCAGGCCCGCGCCAACGCGGCACACGCTCAGGTCGAAACGGCAAAAGCAGCGCGCGACCTGGCCGCGCTCGACGTTTCGTACACCAAGATCTTCGCGCCGAATGACGGCGTTGTCTCCAAGAAGAGCATCAACGTCGGTCAAATGCTCTCGCCCGGTCAGAGCATCGTGCAGCTCGTCCCAGACAAACTGTGGGTGACCGGGAACTTCAAGGAGACTCAGGTCGCCAAGATGCGCGTCGGGCAGCCCGCAAAGATCGAGGTCGATGCCTTCAGTGGCACCGAGATCGACGGCGAGGTGGAGAGCTTCTCCGGGGCCACGGGTGCCAAATTCACGCTTTTGCCGCCCGACAACGCAACGGGCAACTTCACCAAGATCGTGCAGCGCTTACCCGTTCGCGTGCGCATCAAAGAGCTGCCGGCTGGCATCGTGCTGCGCCCGGGTATGAGCGTCGACCTCACTGTCGACACTCGGAAATAGGCGTCTTCGAGGCCCATTTTGGCACAATCTGCCGTACCTGGCTTAGCCAAACCGCGCGTTGCCGCTGGCGGCAAGTGGGCGGTCGCGGTCGCCGTGGCCCTGGGCGCGCTGCTCGAGGTCGTCGACACGAGCATCGTAAACGTCGCACTGACCGACATCCAGAACACGCTCGGTGCCACGCTGAGTGAGGTGGCCTGGGTCGTCTCCGGCTACGCCGTCGCGAACGTCATCATCTTACCGATGACGGCTTGGCTCGGTGATCGCTTCGGGAAGAAGAAGTATTTCATCTTCTCGCTGATCGGTTTCACGCTGGCGTCGGTCATGTGTGGCATGGCGACTACGCTGCCCATGCTGATCGTGGCGCGCGTGCTGCAAGGCTTGATGGGCGGCGGGCTGCTCGCCAAAGCGCAAGCCATCTTGTTCGAGACGTTCCCGAAGGAGGAGCAGGGCGTCGCTCAGGCGTTCTTCGGCGCGATCGTGATCGCGGGCCCCGCCATCGGCCCGACATTGGGCGGTTATCTAGTCACGAACATCGGCTGGCGTTGGATCTTCTTCGTCAACGTGCCGCTCGGTATTTTAGCCGTGCTGATGTGCTCCGCGGCGTTGCCGACCGACGTCGAGCAAAAGAACACCTCGGCCATCGATTGGACCGCGATCGGTCTGTTGGCGCTCGGCCTCGGCTCGCTGCAAACGCTGCTCGAGGAAGGCAACTCCGAGGATTGGTTCGAGTCGCGGCTGATCTGCACGCTGTTCGTGACCTCGATCATCTCGCTCGGCGCCTTCGTGTATCGCGAGCTGAAGAGCCCAATCCCGGTGGTGGATCTGCGCGTGCTCCGCTATCGCTCGCTGTGGGCGGGCAGCATCTTGTCCGTGATCGTCGGCATGGCGCTGTACGGCGCGCTCTTCGCCGTGCCGATCTTCGCCCAAACGTTGATGGGTTACACGTCGCAAGAGACCGGCATGTTGCTCTTGCCGAGCGCCCTGGCATCCGCGGCGACCATGATTTTGGCAGGTCAAATCATCCGAAAAGTCGATGCGCGACTGGGCTTGGTGACTGGAGCCTTGATCTTGGTGTTCGCGGTTCATCAACTGAGCAATCTGACGTCGCAGACCGGTTCGGAAGATTTCTTCTGGCCGCTGATCATTCGCGCCATCGGCACCGTGTGTATGTTCTTGCCCTTGAACTTGGCGACACTCGGACCGATCCCTAAGAAGGACATCGCCAAGGCGTCGGGGTTCTTCAATCTGACGCGCCAGCTCGGCGGTAGCATCGGGGTGGCACTGCTCACGCTGCTCTTGACGCAGCGGCAAGCGTTTCACCGCGCCGTGCTGGTCGAGAAAATGGCCAGTGGCGACCCAGCGGTCGTCGACCGCGTGCACACGCTGACGGGCGCCTTCATGGCCAAGGGCGCCGTGCTGTTCGACGCGCAACATCAGGCGCTCGCCGCGCTCAATGGCATCGTCAACCGCGAATCGCTCGTGATGGCGTTCAACGACACGTTCTGGGCAACGGGCGTGCTGATTTTGGTGTTCTTGCCGCTCGTGCTGCTGCTCGGAAGCGTCGACAAAGACGTGAAGGTCGACGCGGGGCACTAGCGTCCTCGAGTCGCGCGCCCGCCGGGGCGAGACCCCTGCACACTACGCCCGCCTCGGCGCGGCAAATGACCGCATTTAGAGCAGACCGGGGGTTCTGCTAGGTTTCACCCGTGCCGAATCTCGAGGCAGATCGCGCCCCGCGCGCCACGCCAGCGTCGGTCGCGACCGCGCCCAAAATTGGGCTCGCGTGGCTACTGCGGCTGCGTTGGTTGGCAATTTCCGGGCAGCTCGCCATCACCGGGCTTGCGGTGCTCGGGCTCCGTATCTCGTTACCGCTCGCGCTCGTCCTCTCGCTGATCGGCGTGACGGCGCTCAGCAATGTGACACTCACGCTTTGGCTGCGCACGGCAGAGCCTTCGTCGCGCGCGCTCTTCGCGGTGCTCTTGCTCGATGTCGTGACATTGACCGGGCTACTTCTCACGGCGGGCGGCGCGTCCAATCCGTTCAGCGTTTTCTACCTGGTGCACGTCGCGCTCTCGGCGCTCCTCTTGCCACCCCGCCGCGCTTGGCTCGTGGCCGCGCTCAGCTCGCTGGCGTTCGCCTCGTTGTTCTTCCTGCCGTCCCACACCATCGACCCGCACGCGATGCACATGCAACACGGCGCGTCGTCCATGCATTTGCAGGGCATGTGGTTGGCCTATTCTCTGGCCGCAGGCTTCGTCGTGCACTTCGTGTCGCGGGTCGCCAGCGCCTTGCAAGCTCGCGAGCACGAGCTCTTCGAGTTGCAGCGCTCCGCGGCCCGCAGTGAAAAGCTGGCTTCGCTCAGCACCCTCGCGGCCGGCGCGGCGCACGAGCTCGGAACACCGCTCGGGACCATCGCGCTCGTGGCCAAGGAGCTCGAGCGTGGGCTCGAACGCAGCGGAGCGCTAGAGGAGCTCGCTCAAGACGCGCGCTTGATTCGCCAAGAGGTCGAGCGTTGTCGCGATATTTTGCAGCGCATGGCCGCCAACGCCGGAGAAGGCGCCGGTGAAATGCCGGGCCAAGTTACGATTTTCGGCGTGGAACAGAGCTTGAGCGACGCGCTCGGGCAAACCTCCCAACGCATCGACTTCGAGCACACTGGCGCAGAGGCCGAGCTCGTCTTGCCCAAGCGACTGCTCGTTCAGGTGCTCGCCAATCTGGTACGGAACGCTGTCGACGCGCAGGCAGAGGCCGGCAGGAGCGAGCCCATTCGCGTCATCAGTCGCGTCGAGGCCGAGCATGCTGCCTTCGAGATCCTCGATCGGGGTGGGGGCATTCCGGAGCACGCGCGAGCGCGAATCGGAGAGCCGTTCTTCACCACCAAGCCTCCGGGGCGTGGCTTGGGCCTGGGAGTTTTTTTGGCGCGCGCTTTTGCGGAGAGAATGGGTGGCGAGCTGACGCTGCTCGCGCGACCCGAGGGCGGCACTCTGGCGCGGCTGAGCGTGCCACGTGACGTGCTCGCTGCCCGGAGCCACGTGTGAATCAGGAACGCGACGCCCATTCCGTGCTCGTCGTCGACGATGACGAAGTATTCCGGACCCGGCTCGGCAGGGCGTTCGCCGATCGCGCGTTCGAGGTGCGCACCGCGCAAAGCGCCGAAGAAGCACTGCTGCTCGCGCGCCAAGAAAGCCCAGAATTCGCGGTGGTCGATCTGCGCATGCCCGGTGCTTCGGGTATCGATCTGGTGCGAGAGCTGTGCGCGATCGATCCGGCGACCGTCGTCGTCATGCTCACCGGCTACGGCAGCATCGCCACAGCCGTCGAAGCAATCCGTGCGGGCGCGGTCCATTACCTGAGCAAGCCCGTCGACATCGACCAGATCCTGGCAGCGTTCGCGGGGCAAACGGCGGCCACGAAAGCGAGCGAGGTCGAGGTGCCTAGCCTGGCGCGCGTCGAGTGGGAGCACATTCAGCGCGTGCTCGCTGACTGCGAGGGCAACATCTCGCGGGCAGCGCGCCTGCTGGGCCTCCACCGTCGCTCGCTACAGCGCAAGCTCTCGAAAGACCCCGTTCGGCGCTAGCCCGTTATTTTCGGCATTTTCGGGCCCGGACGCCCCATTTTGCACCGATCGCAGGGAAAACTAGCTGTGATAGCTTCCCCCCCGATGCGACCATCGCCGCTCGAGGGCCTCCTCGTCCGACTCGGAGAGTTTCAGAATCGGCGACCGCTCCTCGTGGTGCTGCTGGTGCTCCTGACGCTCGTCCCGACGGGTTTGTTGGCCTCACGGCTCACGCTGCGCTCGGCGTTCGCCGAGCTCTTGCCAGACAACAAGCGCAGCGTGATCGAGATGCGACACATCTCCGAGCGGCTCACCTCGAGCTCGACTCTGAGCGTCGTCGCGCAGAGCGAGAACACGGACGCACTCAAGCGCTTCGTCGACGCGCTGGCGCCCGAGGTGCGAAAACTCGACCCTAAGCTCGTAACTAGCGTCGATGACGGCACACGCGACGTGCAGGCTTTCTTCCGCGCTCACAAGCACCTGTACGCCGAGCTCGACGAAATCCAAAAGATGCACGACGACGTGGTCGATCGCTACGACTACGAGGTCCAAAAGAAGAGCGGCATGAACCTCGGCTTGGACGACGAGGACAAGGCGGACGTGCCGCCCCCGCTCGACGCCGACGCGCTGGAAGACAAATTCAAAAAGAAGATCGACGACGCCCAGAAAAAGCAGCCGGGCATGGACGGCTACTACATCGGAAAATCCATAGGCAAGACCTGGGGCATCATCCTAGTGCGCACGCCGCTCGGCAGTATGGATCCACGAGCGTTCGAGCTGCGCGGGCAGATCGAAGCTCTGATCAAGAAGATCAACCCACGGCAGTGGGACCCGGCATTTACCGTCGGTTACACGGGTAACCTGATCACGGCTGCCGAGGGGCACCGCGCTATCACCAATGACCTCACGCAGGTGGGCGCTTGGGGCGTGGGCATGATCCTAGTGGTGGTATTTTTGTTTTTCTTGCGCGTGCGCGTGCTGTTCTGCATGGGGCTGACGATTTTGGTCGGCTGCACGTGGGCCTTCGCGGGCGCCTACCTGAGCATTGGCTATCTCAACACCGCGAGCGGTTTTCTCGTCAGCATCATCGCGGGCAACGGCATCAACTTCGGGATCATCTACATGGCGCGCTACATCGAAGCGCGCCGCAGCGGCCGAGATGTGCACGAGTCGGTGCTGATCGCCCATCGCGACACGCGAACGGCGACGCTGGCAGCGGCGGCGGCGGCGATGGTCGCCTACGGCTCGCTCGCCGTGACGAATTTCCGCGGCTTCAAGCACTTCGGCGTGATCGGCGGCGTCGGCATGCTTTTGTGCTGGCTCGTCACGTATTTGCTGCTCCCGGCAGCATTGGTGTTGACCGAACGCATCAGCCCGCTGTTTCACAGCACACCTACTTGGCGCTCCCGAGCGCGAGGCTTCTACGGCTATCCGTTCGTCTGGCTCGCGAAGCGGGCTCCGCGCGCCATCGCCGTGTTTGGGCTAGTGAGCGGAGCCGTGACGATCGTGGTCGCGACGCGCTATTTCATCGACGATCCGATGGAGTACAACCTGCGTACCGTCTTCAAGACGAGCGGGAAAGCCGGTCAGAACGAGTCGTCCGCGTCGCAGCTCGCTGGTCGCGTGGACGACGTGGTCGGCCGCGCCGGTCAAGACGGCCGCGCCATCGTCGTCGATCGAGTAGATCAAGTCGAGCCGCTGCTGACAGTGCTCTTGAAGCGCCGCGACGACGCGCCGCCGAACCTCAAACCGTTCAGCAAGCTCGTCACCATTTTCGACCTGCTACCCAAAGATCAACCCAAAAAGATCGAGCTGTTGAGCGAGATCCGCGATCGCGTCGAACGCGGGCACAAGCGCGGCTTCGTGAGCGACAAGGACTACGACAAGATCAACGAGTACATCCCGGCAGTGATCACGCCCATCAGCATGGATGATCTGCCGGAGGGCATCGCGCGGCCGTTCATCGACCACGAGGGCAAGCGCGGGCGCATCGTGTACATCGTGCCGACGGAAGGCCAGAGCGTGTACAACGCGCACTACCTGCAGCGCTGGGCGGACGCCTTCCGCGAGACTCACTTGCCGAACGGCGACGTGATCTACGGCTCGGGCGATCCAGTCATTTTTGCCGACGTTTTGCAGTCGATCCGCGACGACGCCCCGAAGGCCATCTTCCTGAGCTTCGTCGGCACGCTGGTCGTGATTTTTCTGGCCTTTCGCGGTCGCCGCAGCGGGCTCTTGGCGCTCTCGGTGCTGGTGATCGGGCTGTCTTGGCTGGTCGCGTTCTTGTCTTGGCGCGGCATCAAGCTCAACTTCCTGAACTTCGTCGCGTTGCCGATCAGCGTCGGCGTGGGCGCAGACTACGCGCTCAACATCATGAAGCGCCGCGAGCTCACCAGGGACGCCGATTTGGCCAAAGGCTTGGTCGAAACAGGTGGCGCGGTCGTGCTCTGCTCGCTCACCACCACGCTCGGCTACGTTGCCCTGATGTTCTCCATGAATGGGGCCACGCAGAGCTTCGGGCTCGCCGCCGCCGCTGGTGAGATCACGACGGTGCTGGCCGCGGTGCTGTTCCTGCCCTCCATCTTGTTCTGGCTGATGAAGAAGAAGCCCTCTTGAACACTTGGGGCGCGCACGCCTCTCGCCTGCGATTCACGACCAATCGCCTCAAAAATCGATGTGCACGACCTCTGCGTCAGAAATGCCGCAAGCCATACCCGGAGTCTCCTCGACGTAAGCAGTGAGGTCGAGCGTGCCGTGCAGCTTGCCCGCGACACTGGCGTCGGTTGCGCCCGCCTCCGTTGCGCGAGCTTCAGTCGTCGCAGCGTCACTCGTGTTGGCATCAGCCGTGTTGGCATCGGCGGCGTCGGTGGCCACACTGCTCGCGCCGGACAGCGCCAGCGAGGTGATCGTCAGAGTGAAGCTACCCACGCGAGCTGCAGCGCTGCCGGCCAAGAATGCGCAGCTCGTCGCGGTTGAGCCCGTGACACTCCAATTGCTGGTTGTCTCGGATGAGAACGCGCCGGGGCTCGGTGCGGGGCCCAAGTCAATCGCGATCCCGAAGCTCGGAACCTGCGGCGTTCGTACCTGAAAATTCAGCGAATAGTCGGGCATTCCTGCGTCCTCGGTGACGCTCAGCGCGCTGCAGCTCGGCTCGGTCACCGAGCTCGAGGTGTTGCCGGAGAACTGTACCGAACACGGCGCGACGCTCGAGCTCGAGCCGTGAGTTTTGTCCGAGCACCCGCCGAGATCGACAGCGCTCAGCAGGAGCAAAGCGCAAGCCGTGCGCATGAAGAAGGCGCGCCGGCTGCTCATCTGCTGATCTGAAATGTCACGGAATCTGCCAGCGCGGCCGGTAGATGCGCGTCGTCGATTTCCGGCACGCAATCGTGCTCACGGTCCGAGGTAGGTGTGCGCTGCTCCCCTGCATCGATATCGAGCTGCGCGGCGAGGCTCCCGGTTTCACCTGTGAGCGAGCGTTCGGCCATTTGCAGCCCGCCCCGCGGCAAGCCATTTTGCACGTTCACGCACTCGTCCGGCCAGTCGACGACGCGGTTCTGATTGCGGTCGTCCCAACCGTTCAGGACGAGCTTGTTCAAGCGCCCGACGTGCGCTTCGATGAGCGGTTGAAGTGCTTCGCCACCAGGACGACTGGCGACGAGCTCGTACATGTCTCGCAGAGCGCTCTGCAGCAGCGCAAAACGCAGCGGCGTGTACTCCACGCTATTCACTGGCGCAGGAGTCGCGCCGTAGATGCGAGCACCGGCGTCGTAAAAAATCTGTTCCATACGCTGAAACACGAGGTTGGCGCGGTCGCGATAGCGCACGTCGGCCGTGGCCAAATATGCCGCAAACAAGCCGCGTACGGCAGCCGTGTGCGCGTCGAGCAGATCACTCGTTGTGGTTGGCTGAGAACGTCCGACATCCCAACCGGCAGACGCGCGACCGGTCGCGTCAGTCAGGTGATTGAGCAACAAGTCGGCCTCACCGTTCAGGAGCTGCAGCAAGCGCTGCCCAAACGTCACGCTCGGATCCGGTAGGTTCAGAGGCAAGGCATCGAGCACGGTGGTACCGAGCGCGGTGTCCGGCGAATTGTTGGAGTAGAGCTCGAGCTGCGAGCTCAGCGAGCGGGCCGTGCTGCGCAAGGCGAGCAGAGCGTACGCGACTGATGTCGTAGACACCGTCGTGCCACGATTGGCCTGATTGCCGATCATGGTTACGTCGTCGACGAGCACCCCGGACATCGGGTCGGCGTGCAGGCGATCCAGGTTGATCAGCGTCACGCGCAACATGGCGAGTGCCCGGTCGTGCAGCGTCGATTCACCATCCGGCAGCTGATTGTCACTAGGGAACGGATCGCCGTCGAAATAGACGGAAGCGGGTTGCGAGCCGCCGACGTCCGCGTTGTTCGTGTCGGTCAGTGAATAAAACTCGGAGTAGCCGAGCAACAGGCCGAGTTGATCGAGCAAACTACTGTTGGCAGAGCCGAGTGTGTACGACGGTCGCGGGAAACCACTCCCGTCATCGCTCTCGCTGACGACGACCTGCCCTGGAAACCACGAGAGGGGCTGCTGATAGTCGTAGCTCAGCGCGGCCAAGAGCGTTGGGAAACCGGTCAACGTGGCACCGTCGCTGGTCGTGAAATGCAAGAGCCAGTCGGCAGCGCGATTGTCGATCGAATCGATGAACAGTTGCGCCTGAAAGCCCTCGATGTTGCTGGACCCCAAGTACACGCCGGTCGTTGGCCGACCGCCGCCGTGCACGGTGTTGCCCGGAATGCCGACGTTGCTGAGATCACCCGAGCTGATCTCGTCGATCGGTGCCTCCGAGGAGTCATGCATGATCTGGAGATAGTTGAGTGTCCAGAGCCCATACTTCCAAGCGCTGAAACCATCGGCGCCCGGCGTAACGACCGCTTCGATCTGACTTGCGCGGTTCGGGAGATGGAGTGTCGTCGCGTCGCATTCGTAGTCCGGCGAACCGAGCGCGCCGCGCGTTCCGGGGTCGTCGTCCGAAGTGATGGCGCAATTCAGATCGACCGCGCCCGTCGGGTCGACGCTCGGATCGAAGCTGTGGAACGCATGCAAAGTGGGCCAAATACCCGGCCAACCGAGCGGGTTTTCGGCCGCCGTGCCCGTGCCGTTCGGGTTCTGGTCACCGCCGCGTGTGTTGTTGACCGGGAAGGTACCCGCCGGAAACACGAAGCGCGTGACCGCGTTGCTGCCTTGCGCGAAGTGCTGCACCTGCGCTGCCAGCAAAGCCGTGGCCTGCGCGCCACCGACGCCGGTCGGGTTCAGAAGCGGCGCGTACGCCAGCGACGTCCCGGCGCCAGACTCGAACGCCACGCTGTTCATGGGCTGCTTCGAATACTCGTAAGATTCGATGCCGGTCGAAAAACCCGTCAGGTCGATCCACGGCTCGCTGTCCGTGAGTGACGAGTCGAAATAGAGATCGGTCGGCAAGTGATCGCGACTGTAGTCGCCGAGATCACGCCCCATGGCTTCTGCGAAGGGCTCGCCAGAGATTTGCATCTCACCGGAGGCGAGGAAATGCTCACGCGTGACGAAACGCGTGCTGCCCACCGTCGCGCTCAGGCGCGCGGTCTGCACCTCCGCGCCCGCCACCAGCGGCGCAACGTTCGACGCCGGTTTGCTGTCGGTGCACCCCGTGACCAAGGCGAGCGCGCCCAGCACGGACAGCCGGTGCGCGACGCCCCATGTCGAGCAGACTCGCGACACGCGAGAATGAATCACTGCTCTCGCGTCCCTTTCAAGAGCGGCGTCGTCGAATGCGCAGGAGCGCTAGCCCGAGCAGCCCGAGGCCCATGAAAGCCGGCGCTCGGCCGCGAGTGCCCACGGTGCTGCAGCCGCAGCCTGCGCTGTCGTGCGAACCGTCGGAGGTGTCGTCCGTCGTGCTGCTCGAAGTGCCAGGACTGCCGCCGCCTGCGTTGTTCACGCCGCCGCTCGAGGAAGATGAGCCAGCCGCATTGCTCGCGCCGCCGACACCGTTGCCCGTACTGCCAGCCGAACTGGTGTTGTCGCCGCCCGCCGCGCTCGATCCGGCGCTGCCGGTTTGACCAGCGACGCTCGTACCGCCCGCGCCGCCGGTACTGTTCGCGCCACTGATGCCGTTTGCACCGGCTGCACCGGACGAGCCGCCTGCACCTGCGCCCGCGCTGCCAGTGCTCGTTCCGCCGACGCCCACGGTGAATGGAAATCCGGTCTTGGATTGAACGCCCACCGCAG
>Ga0210387_10004399_pt1 | contig 10797 bp, 12 predicted proteins | sample IncBWC7OmetaG_FD_160108 | JGI IMG/M metagenome (GOLD analysis project Ga0210387, IMG submission 160108) | Forest soil microbial communities from Barre Woods Harvard Forest LTER site, Petersham, Massachusetts, United States - Inc-BW-C-7-O ... | reverse complement strand
GCGCAGTATATTGCGTGCCTGGCCGCCAGAATTCAGAATGCCTGGATCAAGCCGCCATCGGCGCGAGCCGGGCTTGATTGCGTTGTAAACATTACACAGATTCCGGGCGGCGAGGTCACCAGCGCTCACGTCAGCCAGTGCAATGGCGATGCCGCGGCCCGCCAATCGATCGAGAATGCTGTATACCGGGCCTCGCCCTTACCGGCGCCGCCGGACCCGGCATTGTTCGAGCGCAATCTTGTGATTCACTTTCATCCCGACGAATAGAGTTATCCCATGCACAAACTGTTTTCCTGTTTGGCTGTCCTCGTGCTGACATGGGCGTGCCCCTCGGCGCACGCCAGCGAGTTTGTCGTCGAGGTCACAAAGGGTCAGACGGAAGCCATTCCGATCGCCGTCGTGCCGTTCGCATCGCCGCAATTGATCGCCTCCTCGTTCGATGTCGCGCAGTTGGTGAGCGACGATCTGGCACGCAGCGGCCGCTTCAGGACCATGGACCGCAAGGACATGATCGAGCAGCCGCACACCGGCACCAATATCGGATTCGATGACTGGCGCAGACTCAACAACGACTACATTGTGGTTGGGTCCATGCAAGCGGACGGCCCGGATCACTTCAGCATTACTTATGAACTCTACAACGTCCTCACCAAGCAGCGGCTGCTGGGCTTTCAAGTCACCTCCAATCGGCCGGGCTTGCGATCCGCGAGCCATCAAATCGCCGACGCCGTCTTTGAAAAAATCCTAGGGATCCGCGGCGCATTCTCCACGCGCATTGCGTACATCTCCGTGCTGGGACACCTGCCCGACAAGACCTTTCAGCTCATCGTCGCGGACGCCGACGGCGAAAATCCGCGCGTTGTCATGCAATCCCACGAGCCGCTGATGTCGCCATCGTGGTCGCCGGATGGTTCGAGTCTGGCCTACGTTTCTTTTGAGCAGCGATTGCCGACGGTCTATGTGCAAACCTTGAAAACCGGCGATCGGCGCATCGTCTCGTCGAATGCCGGCGTGAACCAGGCGCCGGCGTGGTCTCCGGACGGCAAGAAGCTGGCCCTCGTGCTGTCCACGCGCGACGGCAACCTCGACATCTATGTGAAGGACCTGGCGACCCAGCAGCTGACTCGAATCACGGATGACCCTGGAATCGATACCGAACCGCAGTGGTCCAAGGATGGGCAAAGCATTTATTTCACCTCCGATCGGGCGGGGGGGCCGCAGATTTACAAGGTCGGAATCCGGCCCGGCGACAAGCCGCGGCGCCTCACTTTCCAGGGCAGCTACAACGCCCGGCCGCGCGTCTCGCCGGATGAATCGCAGTTGGCGTTTGTCACCCAGGAGGACGGAGCCTATCGAATCGCGACCCTGGATCTTCGCGGGCGCGGCGATGTCCAAGTGCTGACCAAGGGTCATTTTGATGTTTCGCCCAGCTATGCGCCTAACGGAGCGGTATTGATTTACGCCAGCCGAGACAAGGGCAGGGGTGTGCTGGCCTTGGTCAGCGCCGACGGCCGAGTGCAGCAGCGGCTGGTTTCGAGCGAGGGAGAGCTTCAAGAGCCGTCTTGGGCACCATTCTAAAATGTACAAACTAATACACAAACAGACGCATCGTCGGTACCCTTACAACCCATTGGATCCAATCGGAACTCGGACGGAGAATTAAATGAAACGCATCCTATCGATCGCCGTGCTCATCGCAGGCGCTGCACTGCTGGCCGGTTGCCCCAAAAAGCACAATGTGAATGACGCTCCGGTCGCCGGTACCGAGGTTCCGGATTCAAGCGGCAATTCCGCGGAAGGCGCATCGACCTCCACCTCGCCGCTCGGCGGCGATGCCAACAGCACGGCGCGCGGCTTTGGCGAAGGCACCGGACCCCTGGCGCGCAAGGTCATCTATTTCGATTTCGACAAGTCGGAGATCAAGCCCGAGTACGCGGACATCGTTACCACCGCGGCCCACAATCTGACCGCCAATCCGAAAATGAAGATGAAACTCGAGGGCAACACCGATGAGCGCGGCACGCGAGAATACAACATCGGTTTGGGCGAGCGCCGCGCGCAGGCCGTGCGCAGGGCACTGATGCTGCAGGGCGTGGCGGAGTCGCAGGTCTCGACGGTCAGTTTCGGTGCCGAACGGCCTGCAGCCGAAGGCGATGATGAAGCCGCGTGGGCGAAAAACCGGCGCGTGGAAGTGGTCTATCTGCCGTGAGTATCCGTGCGCTACTGGGTGTTGGCGTCCTCTGCCTGACTTGGTCGTTGAGCGGCTGCGCCTCGACCCCGCCGGAAGAAGATCCGGTGCAAATCAAGTTGAAGGACCTGGATACACGTCTCGCGCGTATCGAACGGGTCATGGCCAATCAGAGTCTGCTCGAAGTGGCGAATCAGTTGGAGGCCCTGCGCAGCGACGTGCGCGCCATGCACAATGACGTGGATCAGTTGAGCAACGCCTTGGAAGCGGGCCGCAAACAACAGAGGGACATGTATGCGGACCTGGATCAGCGCATGAAAAATCTCGAGTCGCGCGGCAGCGCTGGATCGGCTGGTGCTGCGCCCGCGGCCGGCGCCGCAGCTGGCGCGGGCGCCCCCGCTGTCGCTGCGGCAGGGGCGAGCTCCGCGGACTCTGGCGAGGACAAAGGCGCTTACCAGGCGGCCTTTAACCTGCTGAAAGACGGCCAATACGACCGCGCCATTGTGGCTTTCCAGAAATTCCTGGTGGCGTATCCCGATAGCTCCCTGGCTGACAATGCGCAGTACTGGCTGGGTGAGGCCTACTATGTGAACAAGAGCTATCCGGAGGCGGAGGCGGCGTTTCAGCGCGTCGTCGACAAGTACCCGCAGTCTCGCAAGCTCGGCGATGCGCTGCTCAAGATCGGATTCTGCCGCTATGAGCAGAAGCAATGGCAGTCCGCCCGCGAAGTACTCGGCCAAGTGGTCGCGCGATTTACGGACACTCCCGCGGCGCGTCTGGCGCAACAGCGACTGGACAAGATGTCGGCTGAGAAACATTGAGTGAGCAGGCAGTCAAACCCGAACGCTTGCGCATCAATGAGATTTTTCATTCGTTGCAAGGGGAGGCCGACTGCGTCGGTTTTCCTACGGTGTTCGTGCGGCTGACGGGCTGTCCGCTGCGCTGCCAATATTGCGATACTGAGTACGCGTTCCACGCCGGGGAATGGTTCGATCTCGACGCCATTCTGCGCAAAGTGAGCGACCTTGGGGCCAAGTACGTCTGCGTCACCGGCGGCGAACCCCTGGCGCAACCGAATTGTCTGAAACTACTCGAACGTCTGTGCGATGCAGGTTTTACCGTGTCGCTGGAGACCAGCGGCGCACTCGACGTGACAGCGGTGGATGCGCGTGTTTCGCGCGTGATTGACGTCAAGACCCCGGCGTCCAACGAGGCTTCGCGTAATCGCATTGAAAATCTCGCGCATCTCTCGCCGCGCGACCAGCTCAAGTTCGTGATCTGTTCACGGGCGGACTATGACTGGAGCAAGGCGTTCCTTCTCGAGCATGGTCTCATCGAGCGCTCTCGTATTCTTTTCTCGCCCAGCTACCATCAGCTCTCACCCACCTTGTTGGCGGATTGGATTCTGGCGGATCGGCTACCCGTACGATTTCAGCTGCAGCTTCACAAGGTGCTGTGGGGCGATGTTCCCGGCAAGTGATGGCTGAACCTGCGCGTGCCATTGTGTTGCTGTCAGGCGGTCTCGATTCGGCGACCGTGCTTGCCATGGCGCGCTCGAGGAATTATTGGTGCTACGCACTGAGCGTTGCATATGGCCAGCGGCATCGAGCGGAACTCGATGCCGCGCAACGAGTCGCGGCGCACTTAGGGGCGCATGAGCATCGCATCATGCGGGTGGATCTGGCAGGAATCGGCGGTTCGGCGCTGACCGATCCCAGCGTCGCCGTGCCGGAAATTTCGCAGCCCGGGATTCCGGCCACCTACGTTCCAGCGCGCAATACCCTGTTTCTGTCGCTGGCGCTGGGCTGGGCCGAAGTGGTCGGCGCCAACGATATTTTCATCGGCGTCAATGCCGTGGACTATTCGGGCTACCCGGATTGCCGCCCGGCCTTCATTGAAGAGTTCGAAAAACTGGCGCAGCTTGCCACCAAGGCCGGCATCGAGGGCGCACGCTTCAAGATTCATGCGCCGTTGATCGAAATGAGCAAGGCGGACATTATCCAAGCAGGTTTGAGTCTGGGCGTGGATTTCAGCGCGACGGTTTCCTGCTACCAGGCCGATGCCGAGGGTAGGGCCTGCGCCAAATGCGATTCCTGCCGGCTGCGCGCGGCGGGCTTCGCGGCGGCGAATACGCCAGATCCCACGCGTTACCGCTAGGCAGCGCCCACAGCCAGAGGAGCACCCGGACGGCCTGCGGTGGCGTTTGGCGGTGATCTGGCGCCGCAGTTCGGCTATGATGCGCGCCTGCAAATGGGACGGTAGCTCAGTTGGTAGAGCAAGGCCCTTTTAAGGCTTTGGTCCTGGGTTCGAGTCCCAGCCGTCCCAACTCAATTTATATAATATAATCAATCTATTACATAAAGAAACTATAATTTACATTGAACCGTGTTTTCTCGATCCACTACGCTAAGCAGCTGGCAAACGGAGCCTGTAATCGGTTGTAATATCTGAAAGCTGTTCGATCGTGCGATGTAGGGGTTCGACCCACTGCCGCCCGTCGTGGGCGTCAGCTTTGCGGCACCGGAACCGATCACTCTCAATGTAGGCGATGCCGCGAAGCCGCCCCACGAAATTTAGGTTTCACCTCGAGACCTCGGTCTGCAAAGTGCAGCAATGCCGCGAGTAATAAGCATGGAGCATAGGACTACTGCCGACGCCGCAATCAGAGCCAAAGCGACATCGACAACGACTGCAACAGAGTTGGCAGCACCTCCGGCCACAGGCAAATCCATTTTAACAGCGTGCGTCTTGTGCGGAAAAGTCAGCACTACGCCAGGACCGAAAAAAAATGTGCCAAGCACACGGGCGAGCCGAACCGAGCGTTGAAAAGGGGGAGCCCAGCGGCTGCCAAGGTAGGTGCCCAGCCCCACCAGAAGGCCGCCAGCAATTGGCGCAAGTAAGTCGGCAAAATGCACGGAGGATTGCGTAGTTAGCGAGAGCACCACAAGCATGGAGGCCGCCAGCGCCATCGCAGTGGTCGCAGCAATATGAACTGATGAGCGCATTGTGAGGCCTAACGATGAGGTTGAGCGACGCGGGGCCTCACCAGCGTCAAACGAAGGCACTTTATCTCAATCATCGACTCCCTCCTGGCCTCACCGACTATACCGCGTCAGCGGTATAGAACGCCCTTCCATGGCGGCCCGAAGGGCGAGGCGCGTAGCGCCGAGTAACATGCGACCCGCGATTCGCTCCAACCGATTGTTAAAGAACATGGTCAAACCTTCCCGTTCGATGGCCGTGTTACCAACAAAAACGCGGCAATCGCTCGTGCCTTAAACACCAGCGCCAAGGCCGCAGCAAATTCGAGGATGCTCTCCACCATAAGCGCCACACTCTTTGTGTCCATTTCCCGCAGCGGAACGTCCTCGTGAAGAAGAACTAGCACTACCGAAACATAGCGAGTTAGTGAAGGGAATACCCGAGCGACGCAGAGCCAAAGGCCCAGCACAATGCAAGCGACGGTTGCCACTTCGATTGCTGAAACGGGCGCTCGCGTTTCGCAATTTGTGCCCTTCATCAGCTTGTCCGCGACGAACATGGGGAAACACCACAACGTTACTGCGGCAAGACCCTCTAAACCTGCGATAACGTAAGGCGCAATGCTGTGACCCTGGGAAGCGAGGGCTACACCTACACCGATAGCTTGCGCCGCCACAAAGAAGAGCCATATAGCGAAAAGGCGAACGAAAAGGCCAACATATTGCTGTGACGTCATGGTGTTCTCAAATTGTTAATTCCGCGGCAGAAGTGCCGTAGTGAAATGCGAAACACGGGCGATAGCTTACCGCGCTCCGCGAATGGCGGCTTTACGGCGTGGATTCTTATGTGATGAATTACCGCTCTTGAGCCGGAAGCGGCGGTAGTAGCATTTCGTGGGTTGTGTTCCCTCGGAGGTCAGTGCCCGCGTCTACCGTTACCTCCAAGCTTGCGTAAGAAGCTCGTCTAAAGCGGCGACGATCTTCTGGCTCTCCTGTTCGCTGCCATCGCCGAATACATCGGTATCACCGTCGAGGAGCTGAAGGTGCTTCGGCTTTCCTAAGAGGTTCTGCGCTAGGGCCACTAATTGATTGACCTTATCGTTCGGCCCGTCGGGGGAATGTATCTGGCTACGCGACCGATGTCTCCGGGCTTTAAGTCGATTTCGGCGAGCTGAGATGTGATCGACTTGTCGAGGTGATAGACAATCAATTTGGGTAACGTTGACCAACTTTTAGGATCATTGAGCGAAGCTTCCGGAACACCTGTATCCCAAAGCAGCCACTCGCTTCCGTGCTTTATCAGCCAACAAGTCGAGGAGAATTCGATATCGCGGCCAACGTTTTTGCCCGGCGTCCATACCGACTCGTCGTTTGCGAGCGAGTGACCACAATCCAACCTATAGAGCTTGTCGGCAACACCGGCGCGATGCGGAGCTGGTAGCTTGGAGCTTACAGTTGCATCGCTCGTGCCCTCGAGGAGTGGACTTGCAGCAACCGGCCAACGCTATTGCACCAAGGTGCCGACTCCCTTTGCCATGAGACGATTGCAGTGGTTCAGTGCCGCCAGATCCTATCTCTTCTGATACGAGGTAAAGACGTAGTCCCGCGCCCTTGCAACCGTGTGGCACGCGGCACCACACTTGGCGTCGTTCGCTTGCGGAGGATTGTCGGTTACGGTGCCCGGCCTGAAGGTCTCGGACGCGGTGTCGTACTCAAACGCGGCATATCCCCACCCGCCGCTGTCCGCGAATCGCTTGCTATCTTTCACCATGAAATCGGCGTCATGGAGGGTATTCGGCACCAGCGGCTGACCGGGTTCTGTTTCGTTCTTTTGCGGAATCCAGTGGATTTTCGCGATTTTGGCGCCATCGGGGAAGGGCTTGCCGTTTTCGGGAGCCCCCGCCTTATATGCATCGATCATCGCAGGGTTCCCGAGGATCACGGCGAACTTGCCTCCGTTCTGGCTGACCGAAACGGCTTGCCAGCCTTCGTATCCTTTGACCTCAGAGAAGGCAATGCCGCCTGGTACTTTCAAACTGTACTTGTCCTGCGCCGACATGGCGCTAGTACTCATCACCACGGCAGTTGCCGCGGTCATGATCCCCATCACCCAGTATACAATCCTGCTCATGTTCATCTCCTTTGCAATGACTTACCAAATAACCTATCGCAGCGCCCGAAAGCTCGCTCGAAGCTCTTCTGAAAAGACCTGCGGCTGTTCCCACGCGGCGAAGTGCCCGCCCTTGGGCAGTCGGTTGTAATGGATGAGCTTTGGGTAAGCTCGTTGCGTCCAACTTCGCGGAGCCGTATAGATTTCATCGGGGAACGCGCTCACCGCTACCGGTATGGCAACCCCTTTCGGAGCAAAAAAGGCCAGCTTGCTTTCCCAATAGAGACGAGCTGAGGAAACCGCCGTATTCGTCAACCAGTAGAGCGTGACGTTGTCGAGGATGTCGTCTCGGGTAAGACCTTCAGGCTGCCCTGCAAAGACGCGTGCGATGAGTGCGTAACTGCGTGCGTCGTGATCGAGCATCCAAGCGGCGAGTCCGACTGGCGAGTCCTCGATCCCATACAGCGTCTGCGGGCGATTACTCATCTCCTGGGCGTATGCGAGGCCGTGCTTGTAGAAGAAATCGAGTTGATCGTACGCATACTTCTCGTCCGGTGAGAGGCCGTCCGGCGCCGGTCCGCCCGACTGAAGCGCCTTGGCAATCTCATCGGGAATCGTGGCCGGCATGTTGGTGTGAATGCCGATCAATTCGGGAGGCGCCAGCAGCGCCATCTGTTCCGTGACTGCATTACCCCAATCGCCGCCTTGCGCCACATATCGGCGGTAGCCGAGACGTTTCATGAGCACAATCCAGGCGCGAGCAACGCGAACGGGGTCCCAGCCAAGAGCGACGGGCTTCCCTGAAAACCCGTGTCCCGGTAACGATGGAATGACAACGTCAAAGGCGTCCGATGTTTTGCCGCCATATGCCGTGGGGTTCGTCAGCGGATCGATGACCTTCATCTGCTCGATAATCGAGCCGGGCCAACCATGTGTAATAACGACGGGTAGCGCATTCGGATGTTTTGAGCGAACGTGAATAAAGTGAATATCCACGCCGTCGATAGTGGTGACAAATTGAGGTAATGCTTCTAGCCTAGCTTCGAATTTGCGCCAGTCATAATCTATTTGCCAATAGCGTGCGAGTTCCACCATCGTCTGAAGCTGCACACCCTGTGATGCATCCGTTACCACTTCCCGCGATGGCCACTTCGTCGCGCCGATCCGCCGGCGAAGATCTGCGAGTGCCTCATCGGAGGCTCGGAACGTGAACGGCCGGATGGCGTCCCCGGGAGCCGATTGTCGCGGCGTGGAAATCGATCCATCGACATGAGTGGACGAGACCGCCTGAGCGTAGCAGGGGACGGCGAGCAAACCTAAGCTAAACGCGCCCATGGCTCTCGAGACGGCGAAGAACCAGTTCCGCATTGACGCTGACGGATTTTCTGACATAACTGCTCTCCGGATTAAATTGGCCGCGATTCAAAATGCTCCGAAGTCATCAGATCAGTTACGAAGTGATCAAGGTATTGCACTAAGGTGGGACATGCTTTGACGTTGACCGACCGCGCGACTCGACACGAAGGTATCGAGTAATACCAACGTGCAATCAACATGGCGCGCGGGGTGTGGTCTCATTCCGCTTCATGAGCCACGCCAACCAACAGACCAGATATGGAGATGCAGAAGAGCGCTACCGGGTGGTTGGATGTAACAACCTGTGTTAAGCGATTCTGACGTGCATCACCTGCATAGTGTTGATCGTTCGACGCTCTTGATCGTGTTGGCGAGCTTGTTGGCCAGCATCTCATCACACCCATTCATCCAAGTCGGCGATGCTGATGACAACCATCAACCCACTGGGTCGGAGGCTCTTAATGGGCGCTAACAAGGCACAGCCACAATCTCGCGAGAACTTGTCGCAGCGGCGCCGCTCCCCGCTCATCACGCCGACAGATCTCGGATCCGAGGCGTCAATGGATATTGCGGGCGGTATGAATGCCATCCTTGCAGATGTCTTCGCGTTGTACATGAAGACAAAAAACTTTCATTGGCACATGAGTGGGCCGCATTTCCGCGACTATCATTTGCTCCTCGATGAGCAGGCCGATCAGCTTTACGCGATGACGGACCCAATTGCTGAGCGCATCAGGAAGACCGGCGGCTCGACTCTTCGATCGATCGGACACATCACTCGGATTCAGCGTGTCAAGGACAACGATGCGGAGTACGTAGACCCCCTCGATATGTTGGCGGAGCTGCGCAGGACAATCGGGATTTGGCGGCGCGGCTGCGCGAGGTGCACGACATGGTAGATGAGCACCGCGACATCGGCACCGCAAGCCTGATTGAGAGTTGGATTGATGAGACGGAGCGACGAACCTGGTTTCTGTTCGAGTCGAGCCGCAACGGCGATTAGCCTATCAGGGCCCACGATAGTACATTTTAATGCGCACCCCCGGCGTTCCCCCGCTTCGCCTAGCGCATTGCCTATCGTGGGCCTTTTTTTGGGTCATCGCTGATAGGAGGAGAGGCCGGAAGTACCTCTAGGCAGCGACTCGCCCGCTGCTCGTCTTGGCGTCGAAGCCCGCGACGGCTGCCTCTGCGACCTCAACGTCTTGTTTGACGCTGCCTCCGCTTGCTCCGACGGCTCCGATTACCACGCCATCGCGTTTGACGGGAATTCCTCCGCCAAAGATGACGACCCTCGAGTCGTTGGTCGTGTTGATCCCGAAACCTTGCTGGCCACTTTGTGCCACATGCGAGAGGTCATCGGTCGGCATGTCAAATGCCCGCGCGGTCCAAGCTTTATTGATTGCGATATCTATGCTGCCGAGCCACGCGCCATCCATACGTACGTGTGCTACAAGGCCTCCGCCAGCGTCTGCAACGGCGATGTTATAAGGAATTCCCATTTCAACTGCTTTGCGTTCACCCGCTGCGATGATTCGTCGGGCGTCGGCAAGGTCCAAGGACAGGGCTGGTCTAGTCATGAAAGTCTCCTGATTTAGCTTCGGAGCTCAATGGAAGCACAGGATTAGTGTTGTTCGAATTGAACGATGGTATTACTTGAGGGCAAATGCTGGCTCTGCCGATGTCGCAAAGACCCGATTGCGAGGTGTGACACCAACGTGCAATAGCGATATCCCCCGCGCGGGCCTAAAACTGCGACCTTTCCATGTGTGGTTGCAATAGGAGGTTCCGATGAGCGCGACAATGAAGACAACGCCGGCAACGAAGGCAAAGCAATTACGACTCAGTAAAGTATCGCCTAACTATTGGCGAGTCACTTTCGACAATCCGCCGCTGAATCTGATGGGCCCAGAATTTGTCATTGAATTCGGGGAGATCGTGACCGCTATTGAGAACGACGAGCACGTCAGAGTCGTCGTCTTCGACAGCGCGGTCGAAGGATTCTTTCTGAACCATAGCGATTTTACGGTGAAACTCGAGGAGTTGACCAGCCTGCCCCAAGGGCCTACGGGACTGGAAGCGTGGCCCGACATACTCGTGCGAGTTACCCACGCGCCGGTCGTATTCATTTCAAAAATCCGTGGTCGGGCGACTGGCAACGGAAG
>Ga0210387_10004396_pt1 | contig 10800 bp, 8 predicted proteins | sample IncBWC7OmetaG_FD_160108 | JGI IMG/M metagenome (GOLD analysis project Ga0210387, IMG submission 160108) | Forest soil microbial communities from Barre Woods Harvard Forest LTER site, Petersham, Massachusetts, United States - Inc-BW-C-7-O ... | reverse complement strand
AACCGGAACGCTAAACCGCTGGGGATACGCCAGCGGCGCGGGCCGGATTGCCGGAACGGGAGAAACCGGTACGTTCTCATCGCGGACGGCCGGGACGCCGCCTCGAACGGGTTCGGGCGGCGCGGGCCGAAAAAAGGGCAGGCCTGCTGCCTACAGCTTAGTCCGATTCCGGCGGATGCGTGAGATCGGCCCGCGCGAGCCGGTAGTCGGTCGGCCGCATGCCGGTCCATTTGCGAAAGGCACGATGAAATGCGCTCGGTTCGGCGAAACCCACCCTGGTCGCGATCTCGGCGATGCTGAGCCGGCTATCTTGCAGTTCCGCAATGGCGATGTCGCGCCGCAGATCATCTTTAATCGATTGATAGGTATAGCCCTCCTGTTTAAGATGCCGCCGCATGGTCGCTTCGGCGACGTGCAGGCGCAGCGCTATCTGGTCGGCGGCGGGCCAACTGGCCATCGGTAGCGCGCGCAGCATCTTGCGAACCCGCGCCGCCAGCGAGCCGGGATTGCGGTACTTGACGATAAAGTTGCCGGGCGCATCGCGCAGAAACGGCTTGATCGTCTGGGTAGTCTGGATCACCGGCAGTTCGAGAAATTCGGGCGGCAGGTCCACATACGAGGCGTCCTGGCCGAAGCGCATGTCGTCGCAGAACATCAGCCGGTATTCCTGCGCCGCGGCCGGCTCGGCGCAGCGAAAGCGCGCCGCCAGTAAGGGAATACGCCGACCGACGAGCCAGCACACCAGCCCGTACACCAGGATGAAATACGTCGCATAGGCGAACATGGTCGGCTGTGGCGTGCCCTCGCGATGGCTGAAGGTGATCCGTACGCGGTGCGGTTCTGTGCTGACTTGTGCGCTCAGATCGTCGAGTACGAGGCGCATGAATCCGAGCGAGCGTGACAGCGCCTGGTCGCCGTTGCGTGCCGTCAAGGCGCACTGGGTCATGGCGATAAAGCTGCCGGAGCGCATCGGATGCGAGTCCTGGCCGAAAAACTCGTCGTCCAGCGCCCGCGCAATGCCGGTCCACAGCGCGCCGTATTGCGCCGACGACACCCGGCTTTTCGGTGCGGCCAGCATTTGCGGCGCGATCCCCGATGCTTCGACGAGTGGCAGGACATCGAGGCCGCGCGCCCGCGCGAGCGCCAGCGTTTCTTCGACGAGGCTCAGCGAGATCGTCCCTCTATCATTTTTCGGTGTCATTCGATCTAGTCGGGTTGCATGGCCTGGGCCGGCTAACGGGCTGCAAACGGGCTGCAAGCTCAAGGCAGGCAAAACACCGGGCTGGCAAATGCGCTCAGGGATCCGCACGCCGTGTGATGCTGGTAGCATGAATCCGCGCCAGAAGGACCTGCCCGGTTGTGCCGGTATGGCAAATTCGCTCACGCAGAATGATCGGGCAGAGCATCGAACCTGTCCAGCAGGTTGCTACACTGGTCCTTACATTGACGCAGAGGCGAGGCCCCTTCATGGACGATTTTTACACCGACGACCAACGGATGATCCGCGACGCGGCACGCGATTTCTCAGTCGAATGTTTGGCGCCGCACGCGGCGCAATGGGACCGCGACGCAAAACTGCCGGACGAGGTCGTCAAACAGATGGGCGAGCTCGGTTTGCTGGGCATGATCGTGCCGTCCGAATGGGGCGGCTCGTACACCGACTACGTGGCCTATGCGCTGGCGCTCGAAGAAGTCGCCGCCGGTTGCGCTTCCTGCGCGACCGTGATGAGCGTGCACAACTCGGTCGGCTGCGGTCCGATCCTTAACTTCGGTACCAAGGAGCAGAAAGACACCTACCTCGAGGATCTCGCCACGGGGCGCCGGATCGGCGCATTCTGCCTGACCGAACCGCAGGCCGGCTCGGAGGCCCACAACCTGCGCACCCGCGCGGAGTTGCGCGACGGAAAGTGGATTCTCAACGGCAACAAGCAGTTCGTGACCAACGGCGCACGGGCAAACATCGCCATCGTGTTCGCCGTCACCGATCCGGACCTGGGCAAGCGGGGCATATCCGCGTTTATCGTGCCCACCGACACGTCCGGCTTCAATGTCGGCCGGCCCGAGCACAAGATGGGCATTCGTGCTTCGGATACCTGTCCGATTGCGTTCGACGACTGTGCTGTGCCCGAGGCGAATCTGCTCGGCCAGCGCGGCGAAGGACTGCGCATTGCGTTGTCGAATCTCGAAGGCGGACGGATCGGCATTGCAGCGCAGGCGCTGGGGATTGCCCGGGCGGCCTTCGATGCGGCGCGTCTCTACGCCAATGAGCGCGTCCAGTTTGGCAAGCCTTTGAAGGAGCACCAGAGCGTCGCCAATATGCTGGCCGATATGACGACGCGCCTGAACGCGGCGCGGCTGCTGGTGCATCACGCGGCGCGGCTGCGCACCGCGGGCAAGCCGTGCCTGTCCGAAGCCTCGCAGGCCAAGCTCTACGCCTCTGAGATGGCCGAGGAGGTCTGCTCGCATGCGATCCAGATTCACGGCGGCTATGGCTTCCTGGAGGACTACGCGGTCGAGCGGCACTATCGCGATGCCCGCATTACGCAGATCTACGAGGGGACTAGCGAAGTACAAAGAATGGTGATCGCGCGGAACGTTTGAGCGCAGAATAAACCGCCAATAGAGCGCAATCGTGCCAGACAGGAGACGACGATGACCGGCCGCACACTTTCGACGCAGAGCTTTCTCGAGGCGCGTGACCTGTTGCTGCGCCATCGCACCGACTACGAACGCGCCTATCGCGAGTTCGCATGGCCGGTGCTCGATGAATTCAACTGGGCGCTCGACTATTTCGATGTGATCGCGCAGGGCAACCGCAACCCGGCACTGTGGATCGTCGACGATCCGGCAGGCGAGGGCACGAAGTACTCCTACGCGCAGATGTCCGAGCGTTCGGCGCGGATGGCGAACTTCCTGCGTGGCGTCGGCGTGGGGCGCGGCGACCGTCTGCTGCTGATGCTGCCCAACCGCGTCGAACTCTGGGACGTGATGCTGGCGGCGATGAAACTCGGCGCCATCGTGCTGCCCGCCACCACCCAGCTTTCCGCCGAAGATGTGCGCGACCGCGTGCAGATCGGCGAGGCGAAATTCGTGGTGGTGGACAGCGCCGAACTGGCGAAATTCGACAGCCTCGAGATTCCGCTCACGCGCCTGTCGGTCGGTACGCCGCGCGACGGCTGGATCGATCTTGCCGCAGGCTACGACGCCGCGCCGCAGTTCACGCCGGACGGCCCGACGCGCGCCGCCGATCCGCTCCTGCTGTACTTCACCTCGGGCACGACCTCGAAGCCCAAGCTCGTCGAGCATACCCATCAGAGCTATCCAGTCGGCCATTTGTCGACGATGTACTGGATCGGTCTGCAACCCGGCGATATCCACTGGAACATCAGCTCGCCAGGCTGGGCCAAGCACGCCTGGAGCTGCTTCTACGCGCCGTGGAATGCGCAGGCGTGTGTGTTCGTGTTCAACTACCCGCGCTTCGTTCCGAAGCAAACGCTCGACGTACTGGTGCGCTGCCAGATCACGACGCTGTGTGCGCCGCCCACGGTCTGGCGCATGCTGGTGCAGGAGCCGCTGGCGGAGTATCCGGTCAGGCTGCGCGAGATCGTTGGTGCGGGCGAGCCTTTGAATCCGGAGGTGATCGAGCGCGTCCGCCATGCATGGGACGTGACGATTCGCGACGGCTTCGGCCAGACCGAGACCACCTGCCAGATCGGCAATTCGCCGGGTCAGCCGGTTGTGCCGGGTTCGATGGGGCGGCCCTTGCCGGGCTACCGGATCGAGCTGGTCGATGCTGACGATCATCCGGTCAGCGAAGGCGAAATCGCCTTGCCGCTTGCGCAACGCCCGCTCGGCCTGATGACGGGCTACGCGAACAACGCCAACGCGACCGTGCAGTCGATGCGCAACGGCTACTACCACACCTCCGATGTCGCGCTGCGTCGCGACGATGGCTACTACCTGTATGTGGGCCGCGCCGATGACGTGTTCAAGTCGTCCGACTACCGGCTGAGTCCGTTTGAACTGGAAAGCGTTCTGATCGAGCACGAAGCGATTGCCGAAGCCGCCGTGGTGCCGAGCGCCGACGCCGTGCGCCTGTCCGTGCCTAAAGCGTTTGTCACCGTGCGGCACGGCTACGAAGCCGGTCCCGAGCTCGCGCGCAGCGTGTTTCAGTTCTCGCGCGAAAAACTCTCCCCGTACAAGCGGGTCCGGCGGCTGCAATTCAGCGAACTGCCCAAGACCATCTCCGGCAAGATCCGCCGCGTGGAGCTACGGCGCCGCGAACTGGAGCGAGGAACTGAACCCGCGCGTCTGCCGGGCGAGTACTGGGAAGAAGACTTCCCGGATCTGTCGGGCGCGAACGGTAAATAGACCGAAGGAGGACACATCATGATCGAACTCGACTACGCCAACGATGGCGCCATCGCACTGCTCACGCTTAAGCGTCCGCCCGCGAATGCCTTTACACCGGATGGGCTGCTGCAACTGCAGCGTACCGTCGAACGTCTGAACGGCGAGGCGCGGGTGCAGGCTATTGTTGTCACCGGAGACGGCCCGAAATTTTTCAGCGCCGGTGCCGATTTGAACACCTTCGCCGACGGCAATCGAGATGTGGCGCGCACGGCGGCCACGCGCTTCGGCGCAGCCTTCGAGGCGTTGCAGAACGCACGCACTGTGGTGATCGCCGCGATCAACGGCTATGCGATGGGCGGTGGACTCGAGTGCGCGCTGTCGTGCGATATCCGCATCGCCGAGCAGCACGCGCAGCTTGCGTTGCCGGAGACGGCGGTGGGCCTGTTGCCCTGCGGATGCGGCACGCAGACGCTGCCTTGGCTGGTGGGCGAGGGTTGGGCGAAGCGGATGATTCTGACCGGCGAGCGAGTCGATGCCGCGACGGCATTGCGGATTGGTCTCGTCGAAGAAGTGGTGGAAAAGGGCGGCGCGCGCGAGGCCGCACTGGCGATGGCGGCACGTGTCACCACGCTGAGCCCGCAAGCCGTCTCGTTCAGCAAGAGTCTGATTCATCAGGCACGCCATGGCGTGCCGCGCTCGGCGGCCCTCGCGGTTGAACGCGAGCGCTTCGTCGATCTGTTCGACGGCCCGGATCAGCGCGAAGGCGTCAACGCATTCCTCGAGAAACGTGCGCCACAATGGCATGTGACGCAGGGGACGCCCGAAGCCGGCCAGTCATGAATGCCGTGGCAAACGCACATAGCAGCTCCACTGTGGTTGCAGACGGGCTTGCGGCGCAGGCTGCCGAACCGGCGATCCTGTTTCGCGTGCTCAACCGCGTCGCGATCATCACGCTGAACCGGCCTGCCGCGCTAAACGCACTGTCGCACCCGATGGTGCGCGAACTCGCGGCGCTCCTGGAGCGTTGCCGGACTGACGACGGGATCGTCGCCGTGGTGCTGCGCGGTGCAGGCGAAAAGGGCTTCTGCGCGGGCGGCGACGTGCGTGAGCTGTACCGCATGAAAACGCGCGGCGAGACCGGTTGGCAAGCGTTCTTTATCGACGAATACCGGCTCGACTACGCGCTGCACACCTTTCCGAAGCCGGTTGTCGCGTTGCTCGACGGCATTACGATGGGCGGCGGCATGGGCCTTGGCCAGGCGGCGAGACTCCGCGTCGTCACCGAGCGTACGAAGATCGCCATGCCCGAGACGCGCATCGGCTTCTTGCCCGATGTCGGCGCCACGCATTTCCTGGCCGTCATGCCGGTGGAGGTTGAACTGTATGTCGGGCTGACCGGCGTGACGCTGTCCGGCGCGGATGCGGTGCGTCTGCAACTGGCCGATCTGTGCGTTCCCGCCGAATGGCTCGCCAGCTTCGAGGAGCGTCTGCAACGCATGCCGACCGATGGCGAGTTGTTGCTCGCGCTGCGCGCGGTGTTCGAACCGCCGTGCAATGTGGTGCCGCACGCCGCGCTCGGCTCGTTCACGCAACTGATCCTGCGGCATTTCGATCCCCGCGCGAGTCTCGAGCGGACGGTGGCCACGTTGCGCCACGATCTGGAGCGCGAGCCGCCGCGCGAAGTGCGTCAATGGCTGCAGGCCACCTTCGATGCGCTAACCAGCCATTCGCCGACCATGCTACACGTGACCCGCGAGGCGCTGCTGAGCGGCCGCCAGATGACGCTGGCCGAATGCTTCCGGATGGAGCTGGGCATCGTTAGCCGCGTGATCGAAGAGGGGGATTTCTGCGAGGGGGTGCGGGCGAATCTGGTCGACAAGGACCGCCAGCCGCGCTGGGCGCCCATGACGCTGACGGAAGTGCGCACGGAGCGCGTGCGGCGCTTCCTGGCGTCGCCGTGGCGCAGTGATGCGCATCCGTTGGCGGATCTGGGCAGGACGGCGCCGCTTGCTTAGAGATGCTTCATAATTTTAATGTCGCCCACAGTGTTGGTGTGCGTTGCTCCCCGGGGTGGATTGAACGGTGCTTTGCGTCACGTTGCGCGGCGCAAAGCACAATCTTCAATCGCGTTTCAGCAGGCGCTTCATGATGGCCCAAGGAATATCGCCCGGATTGTGGTGGCACCTGAACCGTTAGCGATCGCTACGACAATCACGCACTTCGCGCTCGAGGCCTTGATCACGCCGGCATACATGTGCTGCAAATACAGCAGTCCCGCGATCAGACGCGGTTCCTCCAACTCCGAAACGAAAGCGCAGCGCTGCAGCCCAGCATCGCATCATTCGCTCAAAACGCTACCTGATGGCGACCAGCTTTTCTGATCAACGGCAGCCCAGTCGCTGCTGTGCCCGTCCAGCCGATGCATTCGCGCGTTCTCCCTAGCTGTCAAAACGGCTGGGTCCAGCGGGGTGGTGAAGACATTGTCAACGAGCGAATACTCCGCTGCCAGACGGCCAATCGGCGCTATAGCTGCGGTATCGACGCGGCCCCTGTCGAGATAAAGATCGTCACGAATGTGAAAACGCACGACGCGTCCCCAGACCACGTGGTCGTCATGGTCGCCCACGTTAAAAATGCGGTCGACCTTGCATTCCATCGACACGGGTGCCTGCGCAACTCGCGGAGGACGCACCACTTCGCTTGGTGCCTTCTCCAGACCGACCGCATCGAATTCGTCGATCTCGGGTGGATGTTCGAATGCCGAACGATGCATGGCATCCGCGAGCGGTAGCGTTACAAGATTGGTCACAAACTCGCCAGTGTCACGAATATTGACGAAGGAGTCCTTCAGGGTCACTCCGTCTGACTTCGGCTGCATTGTCACCGACAGGATTGGAGGCTTTCTGCCGACCACGGTAAAAAACGAAAAGGGGGCGAGGTTAGCAACTCCGTCTTTCGAAAGTGTGCTAATCCAGCCGATCGCACGCGGCACTACTGTGGCGATCAAAAGCTTGTAGGTTGCGGCGACGTCCAGCGAATCTGCATCGATAATCATTGACTTTGCTCCAACTTCGAAAATGTGTTGTTACTTCTGCCCATTGCCTGGGAGGAAGTGCTTGGAGTCGATTTCGCCACGGAGACTTTCGCCGAGTCGCGTTGAGAAAAGTATCGCGCCCTGCATGGGACGGTGATGAATCGCGATATGGCCGATCGCACCACTTTCATCCCGGGTCAGGATGGTGACGCCAGAAAGCCTGAAGCCGCCAAACGCTTCAGCCTTCCATTCGACGTATTGTCGGGAGTCAGGGGCCGACTGATCAGTGAACGTCAAGCTTTCGTAGATTTTGCTGGCTGCGGCCATGACACGCTTGACGTTGTCACGTCCGACGACCGGCTCGTTCATCGCACTGGCCTCAAGAATGACGTCATCTGCGAAGGCATCGGCGAACGACGTTGCCGTCTTTTGGGAGAAGGCATTCTTCCAGTCGCCGGCAGTGTCACTGCCATTCATCGCGGCTTGATTACCCACGCCATCCCAGTCAATATTGGCGAGATATTGGTCAAGGGCTCGAGCAACAGAAACGGGCGATTCGACGTGCGCCCAGTGCCCCGCGGCCTCAATCGAGATGAGACGGACGTCTGAGAAGCGAGGAACGGTACGAGCGACCATCGCATCATCGACGAACGGGTCACTGGCCCCCCGCAGGATCAGAACAGGGCCGCTGAAGACGCTATGCGAAGCACCACGTGCGTGACCGTTGTTCCAGGCATCGACGAGATGCGGCGAGACAGACGCCTTTATATTCTCGCCAAACTCCTGAAGACGTTCGATGTCTGGTTCGGAAAGCGCATGGGACAACTGGATCCGCATGTTCCGTTGTGCTTTGGATTGCCCTCCCAGTTGCTTGAATGGAGCGACCACTTCCTCAGGTGCATTCACTCCTGCGAGCGGTACAGGGGTTAGGAGTACCAGTCCTCGGACTCGGTCAGGGTGCGCTGAAGCAACAAGCTCTGCAACTTGTGCGCCCATGCTGTGGCCGACGATCACGACCGGCTTGCCAAGCGATGCGGCAACCGATCCTACGACTTCAGCGTGGCGTTCCAGCGTGAACGGACCTTCGGTCTCATGCAGGTGACCCATCCCAGGCAAATCAAGGGTGACCTTTTGGAGGTTACGTGTTGTTAGCGAGTCGATGACTGAATTCCAGATGCGGCCGGAATCAAGAAAGCCGTGTATGAACAACACAGCGTGGGATCCTTCATCAACGCAGACGTAGGGAATCGTTACTTCCATGTGGTTTGTCTCATCCATAGTTCGATACCTTGGTGACTAGGCCTCACGTACTTGTTACAGTGACGTCTCCTTGAATATATGCGCATATGCGCATATATTCAAGGAGAATAAAAACGGCTAAGCACAGAGAAGTGCAATTTGATGTTGAAGGCGGTATGAAGCTGCGGGGCGGGTTATTTGACGGACACGTTGGATGGGCCGGATACCACGACGACCGAAGCTAAGAGGTCAGCTGGACGCGCGGTCCCTTTCGTCGAGCCATTCGACGATGTTGCGAACGATGTCGTCGTAGTATGTTGGATACACTCGTGCGTTACGTAGCCGAAATGCGGTGTAGCGAGGACAGGCCTGTCTACAACCAACCCGATCTCATCACAAAGAAACAATCGCATCGGCCGGACCGACCAATCCGAATCTCGAGCGACTTTCTGATCACGTTCACGAAAGCCGGGCGTCATGGTTAACGCTAGCGATACTTTATTCGGTGGTGCTTGTGGGATGTGCAACCTCCTCAGACGTCACTTCGACACAGAGCTGGAACTTGGCAGTGTCGGCGCGAGCGCAACCTGAGCGCGGAATCTGTTTCATGGGCAAGCGAAAAGGATACGGCCCTGGATCATGCCAAAACATATTGCAACGCCCAAGGCAAGCAGACTAGGCAAATCGGCACATCGACAGACGGCATGATGCGGCTATCGAGTGACCGGGGTGACGGTTATTTTTGACTGTGCTTAAGCAGCCCTGCTGTCATGCTACTGCTAGTCGTAGGCATAGACGCCGCGGCCGGTCTTCCGACCAAGCTTTCCTGTTGCCACCATTTCCCGTAGGAGTGGACAGGCACGATACCTGGAATCCCCGAAGTCCCTCACAAACACATCGATCACAGATAGACAGACATCAAGGCCGATAAGGTCTGCCAGGGCTGGCGAGCCTAGGGGTTGATTCGCATCAAGTCGATTCGGAAACCTAAATGGGGCGACCGGCCAGCAATCGCTTCGCGGTGTATGAAAGGACGCGTTCATCGCGCTGATTCAACACGTCAATGCGGCTCGTCACGACTGCACGGTTGTTTTTGGATGTGGGTTTCACTTCTTCCACTTCCACAATCCCGTAGATCGAATCATTGACGAGAACCGGACCGTGGGCCTTCAGCGTCAACTCCAGCAGTGCCAGGCCCGTGCCTTGTATCATCGTCTGGAATAGCAGCCCTTCAATCAGGCCGCTCGTCAGCGCTGCAGGGACCGCACGGCCGCGCATGGCGGCGTGTTCGTAACCTGCGTCGATGAAAATGGCCTCCAGCATGCCAGTCACGGAGATAAAATTGACAAGATCGGTCTCGGTCACGGTGCGGCGATAAGTTCTAAAGCGTTGGCCGGCCTGAATCTCCTGCCAGTAGAAGCCGCGTCCTAGCAGTTGGGTGTCTTGTTGGATACTCATATTTACTCCAGATGGGAATGTGGCTATCGACGCCGCCTGCAGTCAGTTCTTTGGGCGGCTATCGTGTTGACGAAACGCGGCTTCGCGATATCTTCGATATCGCGAAGCTGAACTAGAACCTGACGCGCAAGCCAGCAGTAACGGCTACCTGGTATCGCGAATTGGAACCCGTCGGTCCGCCCACGTTGTCGATCGTCGCAGTCAGGGCATCGCCCAAGGCCTTCTGATATACCGCGGCCAGATAGGCAGTGGTACGTTTGCTCAGGAAATATTGTCCCCCTACGTTGATTTGCGCCCAACGAGGATGAGTTCCATCGGTAACGTGTGCTATGTCCGGGGCTCCGCCTACCTTTCCATCGCTGTAGATGAATGCGACACCCGCAAGAAGACTCGGGGTGATCTGATACTTTGCGTTGGCTTCATAGTTCGCAAGGGAAAAGTTCGAGTGATCGACGTACCGCAACCTGGCCACTGTGTATGCAAACCCCAGCGTCGCCGCATCCAGCTGGTATGCCACGCCAGCCCCGGTGACGTCCTGAGTCCTGACCGGGCGCGTGTAGAAGATATCGGTGGGGCTCGTGTAATCGCCAACGATGGCGCCACCGGTATTGGTTCCGTTCGTACCCCCGGCCGAAGGGCTTGAGAGGTGCAGGTGGCCAGCCCCCAGCGTCAGAGGTCCCGCGGCGTAGCTCGCCCCGACGCTCCATGCGCTATTG
>Ga0210387_10004395_pt1 | contig 10800 bp, 17 predicted proteins | sample IncBWC7OmetaG_FD_160108 | JGI IMG/M metagenome (GOLD analysis project Ga0210387, IMG submission 160108) | Forest soil microbial communities from Barre Woods Harvard Forest LTER site, Petersham, Massachusetts, United States - Inc-BW-C-7-O ... | reverse complement strand
GGACGGTGTATTCCGAGACCTCGCGGACGGAAAGATAAAGCTGCTTGAAAACAAAACGGCCTCTCAGATCTCTACGGCCTATCTAGAGCTAGACGATCAGGGTGGATCTTACTGGGCCGTCGCGAGCCAGGTACTGCGGGCAAAGGGAGTCCTAAAGCCAGGCGAGGATATCGACGGCATCATCTACAACTTCCTCCGGAAGGCTATGCCCGATACCCGGCCGAGGAATGAGGCGGGCGACTACCTTAACAAGCCTGTCAAAGAGCATTACCTCATAGCCCTCCGTTCGGCAGGCATAGAAACCGTAGAGCAGGGAAGCCCCAAGGCCGGTCCAGTACCAATCGACAAAGCTACGGTTAAGGACCTGGAAGTGGCAGCCTCGTTTGCCGGCCTGGAAGTCCAGGGCGAGATAAGCAAGAGTCAGCCTCCACCGCTATTCGTCCGCGAGCCTATGCATAGGGTACCATCCGAACAGCGGACCCAGCTAGAGAAGATTGCCGATGAAGTCGAAGTGATGAACGCAGTCCGCGCCGGAACCATCCCAGTACTCAAAACGTCTACCAAAGACTGTCCGAAATGTCCGCTATGGGGTCCCTGTACGCTTCACGAGCGCGGAGCCGATTCCTACCGTTCACTACTCCAGTCAAACTTCCTGCAGATAGACCCGTACGCCGACATGAGAAAGAGTGCGTGATTACAATGGCCGATGGACCTGCTCTACGCGGAACACAGCGTCATCAAGGACGAGCCTCGCAGACCGCGAAGCAGACTCGCGAGAACCCACTGGCGATGGTAGAGACCGACGTCACGATTGAGATTGAGGATCTCTCAGCTCCCACGCGGAAGCCGCCAGTCAACATTCTTCTCCACGGGCCGTCCGGACACGGCAAGACACTACTAGCCGGAGGCGCGGCAGACGGCAGCCGCAGGGTCTGGTTCCTGTCGACTGAGACGGAAGGCGTAGCGAGCGCACGAGCCGTGGGATCTCAGGCTCAGCTCATCCGGGCTCCGGACTGGGAGCATGCCGTTGCCGGCGTCAAGTGGGCCGAGGCGAACCTGACCGAGGACGACTGGCTGGTGATCGATTCCGGAACGCAGATGCAGGAATCCTACATGCAGTGGATTCTGGAGCGCGAGAACGCGATCAACCCGCAGCGCGACCTCGATATACCGGCTATACAGAACCACCAGAAGTATCAGAACGGATTCAAGCGGTGGGCCGGACGGATTATTGCCGCTCCGTTCAATGTGATCTTTATCACAACATCAATGTCGGTCGATGACGCCGAGGGCGAGCCGCGCGTGATTCCACTACTGCTGGGGAAGAAAGGCGAAATATCCGATTACGTTTCCTCTCAGTTCTCCGTCGCGCTATACTACTCCGTAGCGAGGGAATCGCGGGACATGAAAGGACCGATCGTTAGGCGAGCGCTAGCCCAGCCTTTCCCTCCGTGGTTTGCTAAGGACCGCTATATGGCCCTAGGCAGAACATGGGATGTCGGTGAAGGCGAATTCTTCGCGATGTCCGAAATGATAACGGCAATCGAGAAGTCGAGAGGCGTCAGTGGCAGCGAAGGTAGCGCTAGCCGACCCAGAAGGCCAGCTAGCCGAGTGGCTCCGCAAGCACGTGGAAAAGCGACACGGACTGCTCCGGTACGTCACGAAAGGGGAACACGCAGCAGACCACAGGCTTCATAAGGATTACCTCGATCACATCCACGAAGGGAACAACCTGTAATGGCTAAGCTCCGGCCAGAGGACGTCGCAGATATCGACGTCAAGGCACTGGAAGCGGCGGAATACTCCACCGAGGAATTCGACCGGTATTATGGCGAGACGCCTCCGGTCGGCACCGAACTCAACGCCTACGTCAAGCGGATGTGGTGGACGCGCTCCGCTCCCAAGGCCGGTGGCGGCGGCAACGACCCCATGCTGAAGATTCTCACCGTCGCGGCCGAGAACGAGGGCGACCTGGCAGAGTTCAACGACTGCCCATTCTGGCTCAACGTCACCCTGACGGAAAACGCGAAGTTCCGCTGGGGTCCTTTCTTCGACAACTTCGGCCTCTCGATTCGCGCGGTCAAAGCGCGGAAGGTCGATGTGGAGGAAGTCGAGGACCAGAACGGATCTCCGATCACCTCCATCGACGGCTTCAAGCCGGGCGAGGAAGAGGATGACGCGTGGTGCCGGATCATCACCGATCAGGAGCCGTACAACGGCGTCATGCAGCCGCGCGTCAAGGAATGGCTCCCGTGGGACGTGGACGCCGAGTACAGCGACAACGGCGACGGTGAGGCCGAGGACGGCGACGAGGACGCCGACGAGGACTATGAGGATGAGCTAGAGCCCGAGCCCGAGCCCGAGCCTCCGGCGCACGGTCGCGGAGCGGCCCGGAGCGCGTCCAGGAGCCCAGCTCCGGCTCGCGGTACCCGTCCGGCCCGCCCGGCTCCGGAGGCGGCTCCTGCGCGGCGCGGTGGGCGTCCTGCGGCCGCTGCGGCTCCCGCTCCGGCGAGCCCGCGCCGTGCCCGTGGACAGGCTGCGGCGGCTCCCGCTCCGGCGCGTCGTGGCCGTGGCGGTCGCGGTGGCGGTTCGTCGGACGAACCTCCGTTTTAGCGAGATCGTCACGAGGCTCCGTGAGGAACTGCACCGGGATCTGATGGACATGTCCTGGAGAGGATTCCGGCGCGAGCCGTTCTAATTCCTGCCCCCGATGGGCAGGATACGGCCCGGTAGGGTACCAGGCATCTGCCCTACCGGGCCGGCCATCAGTAAGGAAGGACCGACAATGAGTCGCGTCACGATTCTGGGATGCGGCCCGGCTGGACTGGCGGCGGCTGCGGCCGTCGTCAGTTCCGGCCAAGAGGCCGTCATCGTAAGCAATACCCGCGAGCCTAGCCGGCAATACGGCTGTCAGTATCTCCACGCGCCAATCCCTGGGTACGAGAACGCGCCCCACGCTAGGGTCGGTTACTGGCTCATCGGTACCGCAGAAGAGTACCGGCAGAAGGTCTACGGCGACAAGTGGCAGGGAAAGGTATCGCCGGAGGACTTCATAGGCGAACACGACGCCTGGGATATCCGGTGGACGTACCGGGAGATGTGGAGCCGTCTGATCGACGGAGGCCTGGCCTGGATCCACGTTGACGAGCCGATCGCTGACGGCCGGATACCGCCCTGCGTCTATGACCTCCGCTCCGAGCGGATCATCTCAACAATCCCGGCACCAGCGCTCTGCTGGAAAAAAGAGCACGAATTCCGGTATCACGCGATCTTCGCGAACGGAAGCACGACGGAGAGCCCTCGCACAGACAACATGATTATCTGCGACGGCACCGACCAGAATGCCTGGTACCGGATCTCTAACGTATTCGGATACAAGACAACGGAATGGGCGAAGGCTCCCATCGGCACGCGCGGTGGCGTAATGGTACCTAAGCCGCTCGTTACCGACTGTGACTGTCATCCGGAGATTCACCGCGTCGGCCGGTACGGGAAATGGCAGAAGTCATATCTCGTCCACGAGGTCTACCCGGAGGTAATGGAGCTGGTACGATGATGAACGTGCTATGTATCGACGGCCCGGCTCGCGGCGAGATCCGCGAAGTAGAGCCCTCCCACAACATCCAGATCCGGACGGAAGGTAAAGGCCTGTCGTTCTACACGGTTCACCATTTCGTTATCCTGAACCGTGTTATCCGGGTAGCCTCCGTATATGAGAAGGTCGATGATATCTTCCTGGATACCGCATTCGATCTCATCACCTCAGACCTAGCAAGGAAAGTAGTTATCAATTAGATGGTAGCAACATACCCGGAGGCTCGCTTGAATTCAACATTTCGTACCGGCGAAGGCAAGCCGGTAATCGCGGTCGATATCGACGGCACGCTAGGCGACTACCACGCTCACTTCCTCTGGTTCGCGGAACAATGGCTAGGAATGCCTATGCCGTCCGCGACCGAGATCAACCCCGGTCTCCCACTCAGCGAATTTATGGGCGTCCAGCACAGCGTCTACCGGCAGTGTAAGCTCGCCTACCGGCAGGGTGGCCTCAAGCGGTTCATGCCAGCCTATCCCTGCGCGCGAGAGCTTACCCACCACATCCGCGAGGCCGGAGCGCAGGTATGGATCTGTACTTCCCGGCCGTATCTCCGGCTAGACAATATCGATCCGGACACTCGCGAATGGCTCAGCCGTAACGGTATCGAGTATGACGCCGTGATCTTTGAGGGAGTCCTCGATGGGGGTGACTCGATGACGAAATACGGCGAGCTAGTACGCCAGGTCGGTACCGACCGGATCGTGGCGGCCGTTGATGACCTCCCGGAGCAGACGCAGGACGCAGTAAAGCACCGTATCTCGCGAGTCTATCTCCGCGACCAGCCGTACAACCGATCCTGGGACGTGCTAGGCGAGCGCGTTACCTCCCTCCCGGAGCTATGGGACCGGCTAGACATAGACCTGCAGGTATGGAAGGGATCGGCATGAGCGAGAAGCGGAAGGTTCTCATCGTCGGGGGCAATAGCGGCATAGGCAAAGAGGTCTCGCGTACTCTCACCAAGTCATACCGGGCAATACCCCAGTTCATCCCCTCCCGCGATTTCATGGACGTTACCTCGCGCCACGCGGTGGAAACGTTTATCAAAGGGTATGGCCCGTTCACGCACATCGTCTATTCGGCCGGAGCGAATGAGCTTGCGTGGGTGTCAGCCGCGAACGTTACGATGCTCGCTGAGGAATTGTTCGACGTCAACTGCGCCGGATTTATCACGGTCATCTCCGAGCACATCCGGCAGTACCCGGAGAGCCCGCTCTCAGCCGTTGCGGTATCGAGCGATGCGGCCGAGATCCCTATGCGCGGCTCCGTCGCGTACTGCGCCTCTAAGGCCGCGCTAAACATGGCCGTGAAGGTCCTCGCTCGCGAGCTAGCGCCGCTCCACAGGATCAACGCGGTCTCGCCCGGTATGGTCGATGGGACGCCTATGACGGCCTACATCGATTCAACCATTCCGATCTTCCGTGGATGGACTCCGGACCAGGCCCGTAATTACGAGAAGCAGAATGTCCCGACCAGAAAGCGCGCTACCCGCGACGAGGTAGCCGAGACCGTTATCTGGGTCCTGATGGGACCGGATCAGATGACGGGCTCTATCATCGACATCAATGGAGGAAGGTCGTAATGCGCATCAACGTCTATTCGCAGGAGCTTACCCGCGAAGTCGAGCTAGTCAGTAAGACTGCCGACACCGGCATTACCTACTACGGCGTGCGAATGTACCTTGCGAGCCCGGACATTCTCCACCACACGCCGGAGGACGATGACCGCAGCGCCATCACCTTCTGGCTTCCCAACAACAAGACGTTCAGCAAACGCGACCTGGCGCACGTATTCCGGGAAATGGCGGATGTCACATTTGAAGCTCCGGATCCACAGGAGAACTGATGAGCTACGCCGACGATACGATTGACTGGCAGTCGATTCGCGACATCGACGCCTGGCTAGACCGCGCGGTATCCGGCATGTACACGGATCAGCCGCTAGCACAGGACTGGGCGCGCTTGTCGAAGGTCGCTGAGGAACTTTCCGAGGCTCTGGAAGAGCTACCGGAGGACGCCACGGCACAGGACCTCCGGCGAATCAGCGAGATAACAAAGGCTCTCGGAAAAGCCATTCAGGACCACATCGGCGCGACCGGTCAGAACCCCAGGAAAGGTACCGACCTTCAGGGGTATAATAAGATGCTGGATGAGCTAGCGGATACCGCGCTAACGGCTATCCTAGCAATTCAGCATTTCACCAAAGACATTCATCAGAGCAGCGGCATTATCCAGGGCAGGCTTACCCGGACGTATATGCGAATGCTTGAGGCGAACCGGAAAGAGGACGACTCGATATGAATAAGGCAATAGGAGGATGGATCCATGAAGATGGGTCCGTCTGTAACGAGTATCTCGCGCCTCCGGAAAGTATGCCGCCGACCGGCTACTGGTGCACCCTGCATGAGCAGTACGTCCGGCACCCAGAGGCGACCGGTACCACGCTGCCCGTCCGATGGGCCGACCGCGCGATGTACTCCGCGAAGCCAATCGACGGTACCGGGCCGACCGTAGTCCTCAGCGACATGACGGCGAATCCGCTCCGGCTCGTTGCGGCGGTCAGCGAGCAGTACCGGGGCGGAATCTTCCCGGACCCCACAGAGGTCACCAGGGAACAGGCGATGGAGTGGTACCACGGAGCGCTCAAGGCGCGCGGGCTCCCGGCTCCGCTCGAATGGGTCAACTTCTCGTTCTACATCGAGGGAGTCACCCGCGCGTTCACGCACCAGCTTGTCCGGCAGCGCACGGCGACGTTCGTTCAGGAGTCGATGCGGTTCGCGGTCAAAGAGAACGCCGAGATGGAAATCGTGATGCCGGAGTACATCGCCCGGCTCGCGGAGGACCATCCTCTGCGAGTCGAATGGCGGACTACCGCCCGGTACATCGCGGCGAGCTATAACCGGATGGTGAATGGTGGCGTACCCGCAGAGGACGCTCGCGGTATCCTCCCGACCAACATCGCCACCCGCGTCCACTACCGGACGAACCTCCGTAACCTCATCGAGCATGCCGGGCTCCGGCTCTGCTCCCAGGCCCAGTACGAATGGAAGCAGGTCTGGGCCGAGATTATCAAGGCCATCCTCGCGTACGGCCCAGAAGAGGACCGCTGGCAGCAGGAAGCAATCGTGCGGATGTTCCGCCCGGTCTGCTACCAGACGGGCCGGTGCGAGTTTATGGGACCGGCCGACCGGTTCTGTTCGATCCGCGACCGCGTAGAGGCGCACCACAAGAACGGCGACCGGCCGGAGACCTGGGGCGACATCCACCCACACGAGGCGCTCTCGTACGGAGCCGCAAGGAAGGCGTAACAATGGCCGAGGAAGGATCGCAGCCACGCTTTCCGATCGTAGACCAGACGGTCATCGCGAACGCGCTAGCGAGGCTAACGGAGCCGCCGCACGTACATCGCTGGGAGATCCTAGGAATCCAGAGACCGGCACGCCGCGCTCCGCATCCGCGTATACCGGATAGCAATACCACAATCGTCCTACTCCGCTGCCGGACGTGTAACTGGCCGGAGACGTCGGAGCTAGACGGTATGTGGACCGAAGAACAAGTCAGGGAAGGATACAGGCTATGAGCATAGCAGAGTCGGACGCACAGGAGACGGCCGACCGGGACGCGGCGCACGACTTCCTCAAGGCGATCGGGCTCACGCCGACTCCGGACGCCATAGGGCAGCTAGCCGGGCCGTTCGCGCTCGCGCTCTCGGTTATGTGCGAGCGCGGGTACGATCCGGAAGGCGCGACCTGGCGCACTAAGGGCTGGAAAGGTCTCGTCCACGATATCCTCAACAAGGCCGGGCGAATCAAGTTCCATTCCTGGCGGCACAACGACTTCGATGGCGACTCAGCTATCGACATCATCAACTTCGCTGGGTTCTACTGGCGCCATCGATGCGAGGGCTCTAAGTGGGGAGAATTCGGAGAGCCGTCATGACGCCAAAGAAACGCCGCAGCGATATCGGCCAGGAGCCCCACAAAGATCCCCGCTTCCTGGCGGCTGTCGATATGGTAGGCCGTTCCGGAGCCGACCAGTTCATGATGTGGTCCTGTGGCGAAGAGAATCCGATCGTGTGGATAGCCGCCGCGCTCTTTGAGGAGAGCTGGGAATGTGCGGCCGCGATCAACCCGCTCCGGGCTCTCTTCCGGCTCTGTGAGACGCTTATTGACGGCGGCATGTGCGTCCATTGTGAGCGAGGTACCGGATTTATCCCAGACATCAATCCGATGCCGTTCGATGACGTCATCTGCTGGTACCAGTGGGACCCTGAGCGGAAGACCTTTAGGCGAGGATGCGAGGGCGACGGGAAATGACGACCGGATGGGGCAGCGACGAAAGCGGACGGACTCAGATCTATGGGTTCTGGACGCCGAATGGATTCTGGCAGCTGATCCCTCCGGAGCCCGTCCATTACGAGATCCCGGACATGACGGCTGAAGAGCGGATAGAGGCCGCGCAGCGCTACATCAAATCGCTACTCGCGAAGAATGGATATGCCCCGTGGGGAGTCCAGAGCAGTTCGTGGCGCTTATCCGCGACTTCCCGGTAAGCGTGGATGACGAGGACGCGCGAATGCTCGCATACCTCATCTGGTCCGCTGAGCTAGCTAGATTCGGCGGCACGCCGGTATCGGGCGAGGACGATGTGGAAATCAAAGAGATGATGGTGGAAGGCGATATCCTGATGGTGCGAGTCCTAGGGCTAGCCGAACGTGGCTGATATCGAGTACGTTAACTTGCACGGCCATTCGACCTTTAGTCATGGTGACGGCCACAAGCTGCCCCGGTACCATGTGGAGCGCGCGGCCGGGCTAGGCTATAAGGCTATGGCGCTAACCGAGCACGGTGGCGTTAGCTCTCATTTCCAGCTTGAGAAGTACGGCCTACAGCTAGGCGTCAAGCCGATATTCGGGCTAGAGGGATATACCGGAGCCGTCGATGACGAACACAGGGGACAGTTCAAGTTCCACCTCACAATTCTCGCGAGAGATTCCAGAGGGTACAGAAATCTCAATAAGATCGTCACCCAGTCGTGGCGTGATCATCATTATCATCCGACCATCTCGGGAAGCTCGCTCGCAGCGAACCGAGATGGACTGGCAGTATTGTCTGGATGCAGCGGTAGTCTTCTTGCTTGCTCTCTTCTCGGCGGTAAAGGGATACCAGAGCCCGTCAGTAAGCGAGCCGGGTATAATCGAGCCCTAGAGGTAATCGAGCGGTTCTATGCTACATTCGGCAATTACTACTTCCTAGAAGTCCAGCCTTTCTGGGAGCTACCCAGGACGTCTGAAATCAATACCACGTATGAGAAGCTATCGAGGGAGACGGGCGTGCCTCTTGTCGTTACGTGCGACGTCCATTACCCACGGCCGGATGATGGCGAGATGCAGGCTATTCTCCACGCGGTCCATCGCGGTAAGCATTCGATTGACGACGCGCTCCGAGAGTGGAATTATGAAGTCCCAATGACGCTTCCGGAATCCGACCGCGAGCTAGCCGAGCGGCTAATGAAGACTGGCCTTTCTAAATCGGCCTCGCGGGAAGCTATTCAGTCCTCCGCGAACATTGCTGGTTTCTGTAACGTAACCCTACCAAAGGCCGAACGGCTCCGGTACCCGATTAGTGAGGATGATGACGCGCCATGGACCTAGAACCGGAAGTGTGGGAGCGCGCGAATAGGCTACCGGAGACCGGCTCTTACATCTACATAGAGCAGGTCTGCCCGGTTCGCGCCTTTATTGGCAAGGTAGTCCTGATATGGCTTAACGAGAACGACCGTCATGTCATAGCCGTTATTGACGGTTCCAACTGCATCATCAATCTAGCCGAGGATGACCGCTGGGTCGCGTACAACGCCTCTCCGCAGCCGTGCCCTAGGCTAACCGACGTCGAGATCCTAAACAGGACGCACGGATGTCCGTGCTGTGACGCTCCGCTACTAGCGGACGGCTCCGACTCCGTAGTCCATCCCTGGCTCTGGACCTAAAACGTTATCCGGCCGGATAAGGGAGGCAACAATGCGTACTCCGCTACAGGAGAAGATTGCCGGGCTTATGTGCGTCCGGGCCGGATGGGCGTTCGGCGTACCGGAGGACGGGCAGCAGCAATGGCTTGACGACGTTGAGGAAGCCGTCCGCGAGGCCGTAGCGGAAGGCATAATCTGATGGGTAACACGGAAGTTAAGTCGGAGCGCTCCCGGCCAGAGGCCGAGGAAATGCTATGGAAGTGGCTCCGGTTCGGATGGGAGTACCGGCGCGTAGGCGAGCGGTCCCAGGAACAGCGAGAGTGGTACGGCGACCGCGTGAAGTATGAGATGGACCTGATCCTTGAGAGGGGGCTCGCGGATTTCTTCCTGTTTACCTCCGACACAATCCGGTGGGGCAAGGATCACGGCGTGGCGTTCGGCCCCGGACGCGGTAGCACAGCGGCCTCGGTAGTAGCGTGGCTACTCCGGATTACTGAGATCGATCCTTTCCGCTATCAGGGCATGGTCTTTGAGCGCTTCCTCGATATCTCCCGTCCGGACCCACCAGACATCGACGTTGACTGCTCCGACGAGGACCGCTGGAAGGTCTGGAAATACCTGGAGCGGAAATACGGCCGTGACTGTTTCGGACATATCGGGAATTTCGTCAGGTACCGGGGCAAGAATTCCATTGACGATGTAGCCCGCGTATACAACATTCCTCCGTGGGCGGCGCAGGAGCTGAAGAACCTACTGATCGAAAGGTCGGGTGGAGACTCGCGGTTTGACTCTACCCTGAGTGATACCTTTGATATGTTCCCAGCCGCTCAGACGATTCTGGACGAGTACCCTGATCTCATTAAGGCGACGAGGCTAGAGGGCGACATACGCGGAATGAGCGTTCACGCCGCTGGCCTGGTAATCGCGAATAGCCCGCTGACGGATATCTGCGCTGTGTACGAGAAAGATGGCGTCCAGGTAATGTCCGTCGATAAGTACGACGCGGAGTACATGGGAGCCCTCAAGCTTGACTTCCTAGGGCTCTCTACTATGGGAATGATCGCCCGCTGTCTAAAGATGGCCGGCCTGACTCTGGAGGACCTTTATGCGATACCCGATACTGACCCTGGAGCTATCGAGATTTTCCGTACCGGAGACGTCATCGGCGTGTTTCAGTTTGAGGGTAGAGCTACTCGGCTCGTCAACCGAGACGTCCGGCCAGATCACTTCATGCATATC
>Ga0210387_10004394_pt1 | contig 10800 bp, 14 predicted proteins | sample IncBWC7OmetaG_FD_160108 | JGI IMG/M metagenome (GOLD analysis project Ga0210387, IMG submission 160108) | Forest soil microbial communities from Barre Woods Harvard Forest LTER site, Petersham, Massachusetts, United States - Inc-BW-C-7-O ... | reverse complement strand
GGGTGGCCGGGGTGGGTGTGGGGGTGTGAAATACGGAGTGAGGAATTCCGATTGGCTGATGGGGGAGGTGGCGGACCAGCGTGCTGAGCCTGGGGGTGAATAGTTCGAGTACACGAGGTTGAGGTGCGAAGGGGAGGTGGGGTGCATGGAGGAAGTGTGGAGTGGGGGGACGGAGAGGGAGGCCGATTTGACGGGCTTGGTGCGCACTTGGAGTTTGGGGATGCCGCCGTTGAGTCGTTCGGCAGATTTAGTGTCGAGGCGCCGGAGGTTGGGAACGCTGGGACGGCGGGGTGGTGCAGGACGGCGAAATCCGGCTTGGGAGGGCGGGGGTGAAGGGGTGGAGTCCATGATGTTGGTGTTTTTGTTGCGGGACGGCGGCGGTATCGCGGAAGGCATCGTTGGTAATGGGGAGCTTGGAGAACGCTGTGTACTAGAAGCCGTCGACGAGGATGACAGGTCGATCTCGGGTAGTGTCTTTGAGCGAAAGGCAGATTGGGTGTCGAGCTGGAAGAGGCCTCCGCCCTTTTTCCCCCCTTGGACTGGTGGTGGGTCTTCTGTCCCGAAATCGAACTCTCCCCCGGAGAAGATGAGGTTTTGCAGGTCAGGGTGATGACGCGCAGTTGATATACCGCCTGCTAGGTAATCTACACCGCCGTAGCTCAGGAGCGGGGCGATGACCGGTAAGAGTGCCCACGGGGTGACTTGGGTGTTGTCCCTGTCCTTTGGATCCATCTCCTCGTCGTACACAATCACGTCCCCGTCCCACGGCCCGCCAGGTCCAATCAAATCATCCCATGCCTCTTTGCCCTGTTCTGTAGTGATAAACTGCCGCAGAGCATCTAGATCTTGGAATCCACCACCTGGCTTCCGACAGCGTTTGAGGATGAGGGAAGGGATGGCAATGTTGATGCTGTGTTGGATGTGGAATGCGAGATGTGAGGCGGGGGGGCGTGTGTCAATTAATAAGGGTCGGTTTGAGGCGGAGAGACGATCATAGAGAGCGCCCGCATCTATTGGGCGTGACGGTCGTGGAGAAGGGACGCGGGATAGGGAAGATGAATCTGAGGCACTTGAACCGATATATCGAGCACTCAGGGGAGATGGGTGGGTATCCGACAAAGGGGTGAAGTAGCATGATGCTGTGCTGGATGTAGGGCTAGTAGCTGTGCGGGGTGCAGAGTCGTGCCAGGCAGATGACGGAGGGGAGAATGGGGATGAGGAGGGATCTTTTACCAAGTTTACTTTGGGTAGGGCGTTATGTGAGCGGATTGGGCGCAGACGCAAGTTCTTTTGGACGCTCTTGCGGAGTTGAGCGAGTGCAGCGAGGTCCTTGGAGATATCATCCGAGACCGGGTCGTCGTCGGACGACTCCATGCTTAGAGCGGGGACATTGGGAGATGTTGTTGGAGAGGATTGGGAGGAATCGAGGTGGAGAATGTCATCGTCGTCAGAAAGGTCGACCGGGGACTCGGACTCGAGCTGGATAGCCGCAACAGGCACTCGATCACTGGCTAGAGTGAGATTTGGAGGCCGAAAGCGCTTTGCTGCAGCCATGTTCATGGTTTTGTCAAATGATGATAAGGGTAGTGGTAGATAGTGTCCAAGAGCAAAACCGCTGGAATCAAAATCAGGTCGAGCTCAAGGCACGCTTAGGATCGATCACTCAGGCCAAGGATCACTGGGCCTTGACACAAGTACAATTAGTATAGAGTTACGGTCCTGGGTACCCGCAGGACACAAGTTCACTCGGACAATTCGAACATCGTTGAGCAGCTACAAACACTTTTACAGCACTCCACAGCACTCCACAGCACTCCGGAGAAATCAACATGAATCGAGTATCGGATATTAATAATCAAATATTACTTAATCTCAAATATTTGTTCTTGTTGTCAAGACATCATTTGGGAAAACCTGTGCAAATAAAGGACTTTGAAAATACAGTTTTTCACAAGTTTTTCAATTTATGTAAGCAATGAGAATCACCAGCTCGGCTAAGGCGAACGACAAGAAACCGAACTGCAAGTAGCCTTCATTGAAGCACAACACAGGTTCCGAGAGTTCGGAGGGTATCGCAGGGTATCGCTCCTGGCCGGCACGCCCACCGATTTATTTGGGTACGAATATAGTGAATTTTCAATCTCCGCACCACCGCTCAAGTGCGCTAGTCAGGCACCGTCGCTTCCTACCGTTTCGTCCTCGTTCGCCATGTCCTATAAATCTGCACTTCGCGCCAAGCAGCCCTCTGACCAAACAGATGGCAAATATCGTTCACAGGCACAGACCCTCCAAGAACTATTCCCCGCCTGGTCAAACGATGGTATTGTCACACCGCAATTTATATCCGCACGCGTCTCATTTTTTCTCGAAAGACCTCCAATCACTCCTCGCTGAAGTAGCCGGCGACGTTGAGTTAGCAGCTACTCGAATCAGTGACGGTAAGTTGTCTCTCTGCTTTCGGCTTGCATTCCCTTTAACCTCGACGTCTCTCAAGGCCGCGCAGAGCAATGGGGCTCGGTGACTCGTAAAAAAGACAAGAAAGCACCGATCCCCTCTCACACTTCCAAGGACTCATCTTCAGGTAGAGGTGATTCCCGTGGAGGTAGAGGTGGACGAAGTGGACGAGGTGGGCCGGGGCGTGGTGGTGCTGCTCTTCGCAGCCGCGGTGGTACGCCAAGAGGAGGTGCCTTTCCTTCAACTAATGGACACCCTGTTCGTGATACCGCTAATCCTCTCGCCTCCCCGACCACACCTATCACTCCTTGGGGAGATGGTGGTGTGCCTGCTGCCAACGCCACAACAGATAAAGCGCCTGGTGACACGCCCAACTCTTCCCCTGAAGGCGCTGGATGGCCAAATGACCAGCAAGACGGAGTGACACCATCTACTTCGAGCTGGGTGGACTCTTCGTCGTCTCAGCTGGAGACTCCACCTACGACAACATCGCAATCAACTCCCCCGTCCGCTTGGGGCGGAACGAGTACGTCTACTTGGGGCGGTGATACAGACATCAATGGCTCGGCCTCTTCCCTGAATGTGAGCATGAATGTTGCCCCGGGAAAAGTGTCAAAAACTCCTGCAACCTCAAAACTGTCCTGGGCTCAAATCGCACGGTGGGTCGAGTTGCTCCATCCAGGTTGAATATTGTTAATCCAGGCACAAAAAAATAACCAGTCCCCAAGAAAAACTCACACCTCTCCCTCTCGCCCCTGGTCCCATTGCCGCCCCACCTCCCGCATCCGCACCTCCCTCATTCGAACCTACACTCGCCCCCGAGCCCGAGCCAGAACCTCAACACCAAGGCTGGGAAGAACCAACAACCGTACAACCCCCCACTTGGGATGACGAGCTCCCAGTGAAACTCTCCACTTCCGCCGCGGACGTGTGGTCATCCACCCAAACTGAAGAACCAAAGACAGAACAACAGGAAGAGGAACAGCAGGAAGAACTTCCGAATGCTCCCGCTGCACCTGAACCTGTGCTAGAACCGACACCTGCGCCAAGGGAAGCGGAACCTGAGCCCGCGGTAGTGACAGCCACGGCCTCACCTCCGAAACCAATCGCCCCACGTCCGGTTACAGGGGCGCATCGCAGCAGCGCGCGATACAAGACAATCGATCAGCCTGTTGTCATGCCCAGTTCCTTTGGATCGGGTGTCGAGAAGATTGGGATGCAATTTGGTAGCTTGAGTTTAGGGGGAGAGAGCCTCTTCGATTCTAATCCGTAAGAAATTCACATTCCGCTTAAAAAATTTTGATCGAGAGATTAACATGCCGTGATAGACCTGAGCCAGAGGCTACATCTACGCGCACACAAGAGCCAAGTGCCCCTGAAGCACAGTCGCCGCCTACGCCGCAAGCCCAGCTACATCATGAACCGCCTCAGGCATCTGCTTCTGCCACCTCGGGGTCCCTCAGTTCTGGTCTTTTCCAACAGCAAGGCATCCCACAACCCTCTCAGCAACAATCCCCTCCTCAGCAATCCGTGTCACAGCACTCACTCGGCACCTCCATCTCTCAACCCACCATCCAGGCGCAACCCCAGGCGCCATCTCACGCAGCAGCAGCAGCCTCCCCCATCCAGCAATTCGCTCAACACCAGCAGTCTGTCTCGCAACAACAATCGCTCTCCTCCTCTCACCAACAGCAGCAGCAGCAACAACAACCACAACAACCACACCAGCAACCACATCAAATCCCCCAACAGACACAATCCCACTCGCACCACCAATACGCGCAGCACGGTCTCCCAACTCATATTGATCCCTCGCAACAGAGCCAGGCACAGCACTCCCCTGTTCCTCAGGTACCGCAACAGCCGCCTAGTGCGGGACATGCGAGTTACATCAGGCAGAGTGAGGCGGCTCCGTACTTCCATACCCCAACGCCGCCTGCTGGGCAAGCACAGGAGACCCCATATGGGTCATTTGGGCAGCTCGGGGGACAGGCGCAGCATCAACAGGGTTCACATCTGGGTGGGTTCGCCGCGGCGGAATACGGGTATGGAGATGGTCAGCGGGTGAGTGCTAGAAGTCATTTCCACTGGGTGAAGCGATTGATTTTTTTTTTACTTCTGTTACAGGGCTTCTACGAGTCATACGTTCAACAGTCTGGCTTTGGCAACCGTAACGTTTTGGGGCACGACGATGTCAAAGGCTTACCAGGGGCCCAACAGCCTCCTACGAGCGCTGGACTCCCACCTGCGAACCCCCAGACGTCCCAGCAACATCCCCCGGCATCTCAAGGAGCCACACAACCGCAACCTGCCGCTGGGCAACCACCCCAACAAGGGTATCCGGCCCCAGTACCATACTATTACAACCCGTACCCACAGAACCAGTACTATGGCTCACCGTACAATTCGGCCTACGGCGTCCCGCAGCCTTTCGTGAAGTATCCAACAATGTTCCAGCCGGGACCACCGGGGCCTGGGTCGGCCCCGAGCCCGGCGACGAAGCAGCCTGGTGCAAATGTGGGAGTTGGGGTTGGTGTGCAGCCGCAGAGTAACCCGTATGGGCAGGGCTTGTATGCCCAACATCAACAGGCATCGTATGATGATTACCAGCACCATACGCAGCACCAGCACCAACAACATCAGCACCAACAGCACCAACACCACACGCAACACCAGCAGCACCAGCATGCACTTGGACTTGGACAGGGTGGGGTTGGGACTTCGGGTGAATATGGGAAACAGCTGTATGCTGGGGCTGGGCAGGGGATGCAAGGGTTTATGGGACTTGGAGGACAGTCGAATGCGCCGTCGGGTGGGGGACCGAGGGCTACTGGAGGAGCTTCCCCTGAGACTCCGTATAAACCATATGCACCCAAGGATGTTGGCGGTGTTGGTGTTGGAGGTGTTGGAGTTGGGACAGGGCGTGGTGCGGCTGTACAGCAGCAACAGCAACAGCAAGGACCACAAGGGCAAGGACCGCCAGGGCAAGGACAAGTGCAGGGACAGCCGCAGCAAGGGGGGCAAGGAGGGTTTTATGGAGGTAATCGGTTTGGGAGTGCTGGTGGGGTTGGGGGTGGAGGTGTTGCTGCTGGTGTTGGTGCCGGTGCAGGGGGAGTCGGAGGAGGACCTCAGGGTGGTGTTGGGCAGAGTGGGCATCATCAACAGCAGGGCGGGCCGCAAGGACACCTTGGGTATCCCCAGGGAGGGAGTGATGGGAGTTTTTATTCGTATCAGCCAAGGCAGCAGCAGGGGTACTGGCAGTGACGGTCGTGAAGAAGCAAACTGAATTTGATGTGACTGAGTCGCTTCTTCTCTCTTTCTCTTTCATTTCTTCAGTCTCTCACTCTACTTTTTACTCGTCGCTATTGTTTTATCTCTCTCACTCAGTCTCGTATCATACATCTCACCTCAGTCTCGCTCAATATTTTGTACGTATATCACTTACAACTTTTGTGGCCCAAGGCCGAGAAAAGGCTATCAATGCCTCTTGCACCTGCACTTGACCGTAAATAAAACAGAATGATCAGATAATCAATGAGCCTCGCGGACGTTTTTTTGGAATCGGCCGCGGTCGTTCTAGGTCTCATCTCTTTTATTCATTGCTCTTGTACAGGACCGTCTTGGGTCTGTCTGTGATCAATACATTTGCTGGCTGAAAAGGCTTATCAACCGATCGATCCTTGGCAATTGACCATGCCGGCGCCTGCATTTATATCCCACCGCCTTTCTATTCGGTGGCTACCTGACGAAGCCATTCAAGAACCTACCGATACGGTAGTTCTAACAGGATCCCAGACAGGGTGCTTCATGGATGTGCGATTTATTAAAGCTACTGGTCAACTAGATTGGGCATTTGCAGGATACAGGTCGTCCAGTCCGTTCAACCACAAGTTCATGCTATATTCCAATGACTGACCACTGAGTATTAGCTGGGCCGAACAGCACGAGATTCAAGCACTGCATTGATTCGAGAACACTGGCTAGTTGATTTAACTGGATATGGAGAAACAACGTTGATGGATGCATGTGCTGTAGAACCCTTTAGACGTTGAGGATCGCGGTACCAATACCACATTACCAGATGGGACAATATTGGAAGTAGGCGAGATGATCAACCCGCTGACAGGGAAGATGACGGCATACGAAGAGATGTGGAAGGACGAAGAGAACGAGCTGGGGTTGTTTGTCAAGAATGTTGCAGGATCAGTATGGAAGGCTCGTGTTGGGAATTGGCAGATGGGGTTGGGACGCAGGGAAGATGGAGTATTTTGGGCCTGGCAGGCTCAGAGAGAAGGTAGCGGGGAAGCGTGGAAGATGAAACATTCGACGGAAAGTGCAGAGAGTTTGAGTTACTTGCCAGAACACGATATGGGGTCGGAGGGTGCCACCATGGAATGGGGTGGGGATCATTGGGTGGTTCTGGAACACTCCATGACTAACACACAGTAGCTTAGCAATATATGGTGTATACCCCACCCAGATGTAGCGCTGACTGATCTCGTTGTTTGGCAACTTGGAGGAAGATGGTCAACTCTAAATGGATATTGCAATTTATTTGTCAGGCCAAACAAAGCCGACTATATAAGCTCCAAAAAATGTTGACATCGGACTGGCACTTAGCCCTGCGATGCCCAACAAACAACCTAAGCTGCTCGACCCCTCCACTGCGCTTGAGCATCTAAAAAGTTATACCCGTTCTGATGGCCTTTCCATCGCAGAGCTCATGGATTCTCAGGTCCATGGCGGGCTGACCTACAACGATTTCCTTCTCCTTCCTGGAAAAATCGACTTCCCTGCGTCTGACGTGCTGGCAGAAAGCCGCATCACCCGCAACGTCGTCCTCAAAACACCTTTCATGAGTAGTCCAATGGACACTGTCACCGAGGGAAACATGGCCATTGCCATTGCAGTAAGCATTCGCCCAACACCGTGTTCGTTCCCAATCTAATTGCCTCATGGTCATATATTTAGCTCCTTGGAGGTATCGGTGTTATTCATCATAACCAGGCGCCTGAAGCCCAGGCTGCCATGGTCCGAGCCGTTAAACGGCATGAGAACGGATTTATCACAGATCCGGTCGTTCTATCGCCTTCCCATTTTGTGGAGGACGTATTAGATATCAAAGCTAGGCTAGGATTTTGTGGAATTCCGATCACGGGTTCGTCTCACTTTCCCATCTTGTTCATAGGATGAGACATTCAATTCATAACCTTCGTTCTTCCGAGCCAACGCGTTTACAATGTGTGACCTGCGGAGATTTTTCATGTACCTTCTGAACTACTTCTTCTACCTACCTTGTACGCTATCGACCTACTGCTAACACCTTACCATCTTTTCACTCTACTAGATACGGGATACTGCGGAGGCAAACTCGTAGGCATCGTCACTTCCCGTGATGTCCAATTTCGGGACCCCTCATCACCCCTTTCAGCCGTAATGACCACTACCCTTGTTACAGCGCAACAAGGCATTACCCTCTCTGAAGCTAACGACATCCTGCGCGACTCTAAGAAGGGGAAACTTCCCATTGTTGACTCGCAAGGCCGACTCATCTCCCTCCTGGCGCGTTCTGACCTTCTAAAGAACCAGAGTTACCCACTTGCCTCGAAAAATCCTGACACTAAGCAGCTTTACGCTGCTGCAGCTATTGGCACCCGTCCGTCGGACAGAGATCGTCTTGCACTCCTCGTTAATGCGGGCTTGGATATTGTCGTCCTGGATTCGTCCCAGGGAAATTCGATTTTCCAAATTCAAATGATTGAATACATAAAGGCGACGTATCCAAAACTTGAAGTGATAGCAGGGAACGTTGTTACTCGCGAGCAAGCCGCATCACTTATCGCCGCTGGGGCAGACGCCCTTCGTGTTGGTATGGGTTCAGGCTCTATCTGCATAACACAGGAAATCATGGCTGTGGGTCGGCCACAGGCTACCGCCGTTTATTCCGTAGCGGAGTTCGCTGGGGAGGTTGTGGTGCCAGTTATTGCTGATGGTGGGGTGGGTAATGTAGGGCACATTGTCAAGGCGCTTGCGTTGGGGGCGGGGGCGGTGATGATGGGGAGTTTGTTGGCTGGGACAGAAGAGGCTCCTGGGGAATATTTCTATCATGAGGGGAAGCGAGTGAAAGCATATCGCGGGATGGGGTCATTGGAGGCGATGGAACGGGGAAAACCCACCTCGAACGGAGTACCAGGATTGAATAAATACCCACCACCGACGAAAACGAGTACGCATGAGAACGCCGCTACTTCGAGGTACTTTTCAGAGAGCAGTGCTGTGAAAGTTGCACAGGGAGTGAGCGGGGATGTACAGGATAAGGGGAGTGTTAAGGCATTCTTGCCATATTTATACACGGGTGTACAGCATTCTTTGCAAGATATTGGGGTTAAGAGTGTTGGGGAATTGAGGAGGGGTGTCAGGGAGGGACAGGTAAGGTTTGAGTTGAGGACAGCAAGTGCGCAGGTTGAGGGTGGGGTGCATGGATTAAATTCGTAAGTTTTCTGTTTGAGTGTGCTTAAAGAGACGTGCTGATCGTTTTTAATATTTTCTATGATAGGTACACAAAGAGGTTGTTTGCGTGATTGCTGTATGGTCTATAATAGTAAACTGTGGAGAAATTAGAATGAAATGGCTCCAGGTGTCGAGGGTAATCTGTGCAACGACAACTGTCTGCATCCAATCGCAGAGCTTTGTCGTGGTTATGAGGTACCGGTACCGGTCTTGTCACCCAAGCGATATGAACGCTGGCAGGCCAACCCCATCCTTGCAATTGTGCAGTCGTGCGGGAATGTATATATGATACGAAGAATACATGTAACCTCAACTGATGAGAAGTTGTGTTCTTAATATATATTTTACATAAATCCGAGTTTTTGCTACTATAAAATATACAGTATCTGGCTTCCGGCGAAAAAATGAGTTGATCGATCTACAAATACAAGTCAACTCTTGGCGAAAAATGTTGTGATCTTCGGCGAAGATTCTGGCTGGAGCTTGCCCTTCTGTTGAATGAATGACATGGGGAAGTGGTAAACATATGGCAATGCCAGTGGGACGCACTCGCACCTTTGGTGTCTTAAGATTCGAGGGAGAGGTCTTTATTAAAACGGAAGAATAGATTTAGAAATAATAGCATACCGACCTTTAACGATGATGACTTCCCATTGGCGGATTTAGACGTATCAGGCTGGTCATCCTCTAATTTCGACTTCTTCACCGGAGATCCACCTTGTTGGGAGCGACCTTTGGTGGTAGGGCCCAGATTGACAGAAAAGTCAACGACTGCCGAAAGTGAAGCGCTGCGGCTCCGTTTCCGTTTACTTGCCGATCTTGTACTTTTCGCAGAAGAGCTTTGCGACTGTGACTGTTTCTGCTTTGAAAACATCGCTTGGATCCCATCCTTTCGGTGAGAGACTGGCTCTATAAAAGTAGATGATTCGGTGCCAACCCTTCCTATCTCTTTCGGAACTTGATAACTGGGCGACTGTTGAATTCAATGAGCTCGAAAATGTAGATCAAGGTACATACCAATCCAGTGGAGAGGTCAAGTCGTGGTAAGGTTCAACCAACTTTGTGAGTTCGGGAGTCCATGTTTGAGAGGAAGTATTGAGCCATGTGTCGAGAGCTGCCTTCGTAGAAAGGATCACAGGTTGACGGTCATGTAGCCATTCGAACTCTTTATTGGCCGCGGTGGTCACAATTGTGAACGTCCAAAGCGGTTGGCGCTCGCCTGCAATTGTATTTACATGGGAAATTTTTGAAGGAAAGATGAATACTGACCTTCCAGAACTACAGAGTCATATAAACCAGCCATAAGCATCACTTTGCCGTCTTTGTGTTTTATGAAGTGGGGCAGTTTGTCCTTGCCCTTCGTCAGCCATTCATAGTACCTGATGGCATGTAAGTATCTTTGAGATAGATTTAATAACGATAACGACCCTTGGCAGACGACTGCACATCGTTTCTTTCCCTTGATGCTGGCCCACATACCTCCTCCGTCCACGAGGTTTTCAGAACGAGCGTTGGTTGTACTTAGCGTCTTGTCTTCGAACTTGCTCCAGTGCGGAACCAAACCTGCATGCCAATAGGTTCCAGTTACCTCACCGCTAATCGAGTTTAACACACACCCCATTTCATCGACTGTAGCACCAATTCCACGCGTTCATTATTGGAATTGGACGGGCCAGCATCTCTCCGACGCACTACGGGAGCTTGAGTGCGCGGTGCGATGTTGTATCTTGGCACGAACTGGTCTTGGTCAATCCATTCACCTATGTGAGCGTCCGGATAGCCAGGTAATTGCTGGATTTCTTCGTGCTAAGTAAATAAATCAAGGATATGGCCATG
>Ga0210387_10004390_pt1 | contig 10807 bp, 11 predicted proteins | sample IncBWC7OmetaG_FD_160108 | JGI IMG/M metagenome (GOLD analysis project Ga0210387, IMG submission 160108) | Forest soil microbial communities from Barre Woods Harvard Forest LTER site, Petersham, Massachusetts, United States - Inc-BW-C-7-O ... | reverse complement strand
GTTTGCTGTGTGAAGTGACATACCTTTCAACGCTATCACCTGCGAGTTGACTCGCGGTCGGCGGTTTCGGTGCTCTCACGGTGACTTCAGGCACCTCGGGCGGCGCGCCCGTCGGCGATTGAGCGAAGCACACCGGTGCGATGAAGAGCCTGAGGATGCCAATTGCGATCGCTGGTTTCATGGAAGGTCAGTGAATCGAACTGCAGCATTCTGCGCCGATTCTGGATTTACGTGCTGGCAATTTTGGTGCCTCTTGCGTGACAAAAATTGCCAGAAGCGGTAAGACATTCCCGCAGGAGCTTTTTGGACGGACGCAACAATGAAAATCGCCACGTTTGCCCGAGTCTTCACCCAAATTTCACTGAGTGGAATGATGCTCTTCGCATCCTTTGCCCCAAGGGCCGGCGAACCGGTTGTCATTGGCGAGAAATTCCAGATCGAGTCCAAGGTACTCGCAGAGACGCGAACATATGTAGTTCACACCCCCGACCACTATAAAAATGGGATAGATGCCTATCCCGTGCTTGTACTGCTGGACGCGGAGAATAACTTCGCGTACACGAGCGGTGCGGTGCATTTGCTGTCGGCGAACGGCCGCATCCCAGCGATGATCGTCGTTGGCATCAATAATACTGACCGCACCCGCGACATGACTCACTCGAAGCCCGCCTCCGGCATTACCGGCACGCCCTGGACAGGTTCGGCAGGGGGCGCTGACAAATTTCTCTCCTTCATTGCGGACGAAGTTTTGCCCACGATTGATCGCGCTTATCGAACACGCCCTTATCGGGTGCTGATCGGCCATTCGCTCGGGGGCCTATTTGCGGTATACGCGCTTCTGAACCGCCCAGAGGTTTTCAAGGGCTACATCGTCACCAGCCCATCGTTGTGGTGGGATGATCAGGCCTTGGTCAAGGCGGCGCAGCCGTTTTTTGCCGCTCACAAGGATCTTCGTGCCGATCTTTACATGACCATGGCAAATGAAGGTGGCGCGATGCTAGGCGGCGCGTGGAAACTGTCTGCGGCGCTCGAAGAGAGCGAGCTGCCCTTTCTGCGCTGGCAATTCAAGCGCTCTCCCGAAGAGGAGCATGGCACCATTCCCTATATAAGCACTTACGAAGGACTTCAAGCCATCTTTTCAGGCTATCGCATCGCGGATCCGGTCGCATTGTTTGAGGAAGGCGGTCTGCCGGCCTTCGAGCGGCACTACGCCGACGTGTCCAAGCGCCTGGGGTACAGCGTTCCCGTGCCTGCGCGAGCTTATGGCGACACACTGTCGGACCTGTCAAATCGCGGACGCTTTGCGGAGGCCGAAGAAATCGGTAAGAAAATGCTGGAGCTCGATCCGAAGAACACATGGGCCCTGTTCGCCCTCGCGCAGGTCGCGGAGAAACAAAAGGACGATGCCCGAGCGATCGCCTATTGGACTCAGGTGTTGCAACTCTACCCGGGCAGTACACAAGCCCGTGCCGCGCTTGCGAAATACAATGTCGATGTCGACACGATCGTGCCGAACCTCGAGCTGTCACCCAAGTCAGAGACGCCCTATGTGGGAGAGTACCGTTTCAATGATGAACTATGGAAGGTCGTGTACGAGAAAGGCCAGCTCAGGGCTACCAGCTCCGCGGGCAAATGTCTGATGCGCGCGCTGACGCAAACCAAATTTTATTGCGTCGATATCGAGGTGGCGCTCCAGTTCATTAGGGACAACCGCGACCGCGTTGTTGGCCTTACGGCTGAGTGGGCAGACCACAACGAGGAGTTCAAAAAAGTGAAGTGAGCTGTTCGGGGATCACTCGATACTCGCACCTCAGCTGAGATAACACATGTTAAGGGCCGCTTGGGATTTTACATATAGCCTAAGGTTTTGGCGACGACGACCCAATGCCGATCATTGGGTGTAGGCGAACCTGCGTTAGGCGGGTAGAACTAGAGCTGCGGAAATGTCGTTCCTAAGAAGACAAGGGTGGCGTCTCTTACTTAGGACGGCGCGGGAGGGATGGTCATGGAACTCATAAAACGATTGAGCCAATACGCTCGATCCGCCGGTGCTTTTGTATCGAGCGTGGAATCCTCGCACCCGGCCTTGCGGAAAGTGGGGTTGTCGAGACCGTTCAAGCCGACACCAGCGGCGATCAAAGCTTACGGTACGGTCATTGCGGAGAAAGTCGCGCTGATAGACCGACTTCCAGCGAAATATCGGCAAGACGCGTACGAACTCATTTGGAGCTGCGTGATGAAGGGATACGATGCGTCCGGCTTGGCGCGGGCATTGTCCGATCGACTCGGGATGACTCCGGATAGAGCAAAGCTGATCGCGCGATCTCAATGCAATATGGCCCGCGCGGTGATGGAGAATGCAGAACGCATGGAGAAGGGCATTCAGGAGGCGGTGTGGTACTACGAAACGCGCTGTGGAATCCGAAGTCACCGTGCCTTGAATGGGCGAAGATACGTATTGGCACAGGGCGCTAGCCTCGATGGAAAACGGCTATGGCCGGGCGGTGAGCCGTCATGCTATTGCTCGAGTATCGACATTAAAGAGTAGTTCTCCGTCTGCTCGATCCATTCGGGCGACACTACGCCCATGGCCATTCGCCATATCCTGCGCAAATCAAAAACAAGCCTTAGAGATCGGCTGATTTCAACCCGAGAGGGCTCTGATGGCATCGGCAATGTAGGTGGCTTCATTGGTTCGCGCGCGGCTCTCCTCTCGCCCCAGAGGGGAAGATGACATCGAGGTGTTGCTCCACAAGGCAGCGCGCCGTTTGCAGATCGCGACGCAGCGCTCGCGTTCGCGGTATAGCCATTCGTTAACCGCCTCTTCGAGGCGTGCGGTGATTCTTGCAGACATGTCTATGGGAACGGGCGCGTTGATCTCATTGAGGATCTCTTGCGCCAACGTTTTAATTGCGGCGGCTTTGTCCGCGCTGGATAGATCAGGCATAGGGGTCTCATACCACGTCAGTTATTTCGTAGACTCTTCGTTATGCATTCAGCCCGACGAACCCGGTCCCTTGAGGGGGTCTTGAATAATAATTCGTTGCCAACCATTGCCTGAACGGACCATGAAATAGCCTTCCGTTGGGGGCGTCAGCAGCAGAGGCTGATCGCCGCCTCCGAGACCCGGAGAGTAGTGAGGGGTCGTCACTACGAAGCCCATTTTGTCGCTCACGGAAATCCAGTCGCGTTCAGCAACACCGGCGGGGCGATCGGGATCCGAGGCTCCCAGTGCCAGATGTATCGCCAATCCAGAGACAAGAATCAGTACCGCTGTGTAGATTGCTTTCATGACTTGAACTCCCTGGTGTGAGTCGCCTTCCAAAGGTATTACAGCACTCCACCCGTCTTGTGAAAGAAATCCAGTCCGACCAGCGTCGGGTGATAGATCGAATCGCCGGGTGCCTCGTGCGCCGATTGGTAGACGATGAGATCAGCGCATTCTTCTTTGGTTTTCGCACGGGCTAAATTCATCGCAAACGTCACGTCGAGAATCTCGCACGCCGGGGAGGTCAGCCACAGGTGGAATGGGCAGCCTTCATCTAGCCAAGCCTGAGTATTTCCTTCGATAAAGCGCTGAATCAAGCGTTCGTCGTGCTGGTAGATGGCTTTGCCCTTGTGCACGATCCAGCCGATGGTCAGATTAAAGGATATGCGGGTTTTGTCGTAGAGCAGGGGTACCAACGCGAAATGAATTGCTGCGGTCTGGCCGATCACGGAATCCGGCGGGCTGCGCTCCAAGTAGTCTAATAGGAAAGGCCGAAGGGCAAGCATGTCGACACAATCTTTCTTCACGATAAGGCGCATCGGAGGCTTGAACCCAAACTCTTCAGTTCGGTCGATCGCGGCGAGGTACTCGCCTACATAGGGAGAGAGCTTCAGGGCAGGTGCGAAATCGAGAATACTGTTTGGGTTTGGTGTCCGAGGCCGCAAGAATGACCAGATGCTCATGTAGTGTGCCTTTTAGCCGTCGTTGTGCGAGTTGCACTCGTCTTGGACCCAAGCGGCTGCTCAGCGGTTCACGACAAAAGCAGGATTTTTTATATTAAAGATTCTGCCGTCGCGATGCTGGGCAAGGTTTCCCGAAGCAAGTCTCTTACGCGAAGCCGTCGAGAGCTGCATCGAGGCTGACTGCCTCGCGCAGTGGTTCAGGTCCCGGCCGGGCCGGCCGTCCGATGCGATTGTGCCAGACCACTCGCATCCCGACATTCGTGGCGCCGGCCACGTCGGCACTGCTGCCGGCTACAAATAGCACATCATCGGCGCGTAGGTTGAGCGCCCTGAGGACTTCGCGGTAGGGCTCGGGGCGCGGCTTATAGAATCCCGCTTCCTCCGCGGTCACGACCGCATCAAAAGGCATTCCGCAGCGTGCGACTGCGCGCCGCCCGAGCTCTAGGGAACAGTTGGTCACGACGCCGAGGCGTAACCCTCGCGCCCGCAGGCGTGCGAGAACGCCCGGTGCCTCCGGCCAGGGAGTTAACGTGTCCCAGTTTGCGCGCAGCGCGGCGGCAGCGGTGGAGGGCAGCCCGAGGTCGGTCGCCGCGTCGGCGACCAGTTCCTCGTAGGGTCGGTAGGCACCGCATTCATAGGTCCGCTCCAGGTAGCGGGCGCGCCATCGCCGACCTGGCGTTTCGCCGCCCGCGGCCCTGTCCCAGACGCTCCAGCTGTCCAGAAGCGCGGTGAGGAGGTCGAAGATGACGGCTCTGAGATGTGGAGTAGGGATCGCGGGTCCTGTGATCATTGCAAAGCGCCTCCTCGATCAAGTGGCCCGCAATGCGTCGGCCACGGGGAGCCGTGCCGCGCGTATTGCGGGGAACAACCCGCCGGCAAAACCCAGCGCAAAGGCAAACGCGAGCCCCAGCGCTATTAGGCTCGGTGGCACGGCAAGCCTGAACACAAGGCCTCCAACCGTATGAAGGTTTCCGTTGAATACGATCCAAGCGGCAACGGCGCCGATTGCCGCGCCGGAGAGCGCCAGAACAAGCGACTCCGCCAGCACGGACACCACCACTGCGACGCCGCTGAAGCCGATCGCACGCAGCGTGGCTATTTCCAACGCACGGGCGCTGACGGCGGTATACATGGTGTTGAGTGCGCCGAAGGTGGCGCCGAGGCCCATGATGCCGCCGACCACGTAGGCAATCATGGTCAAAAACGTGTTCAAATATTTGGACTGATCCGCTAGAAACTCCGTCTCTCTTGTGACATCGACTGCTAGAGTCGGGTTTGCCGCGATCGCCGTTCGGAACTGCTCCAAAGACTCGGGCGTCTGAAGCATAACGGTCACACTGTGAAAGGTGTTGGCGCGCATCGCCGAAAGCAGCGTCTCAGAATCTGCCAGCAGTTCGGATTCGCGCTCATCCCCGTTGCTCTCGAAGCTGCCCGTAATAGTCCAATCGCCGTCCGCTAGAGGCACCTGACCGCCGACTTCGAGTCCTTCAAACTGGGCGAGCGCAGATTTCCCGACAATCAGTTCGTGTCTCGCAGGTAGGAACATGCGGCCGCTAACCAGTTTTATCTCAGGGCGCAGTGCAAAACCTTCGAGGCCCACGCCTCGCAGCGAGAGGTAGGCGTCGAGCCCATCGCTCGTCTTGGTGACAAGAACCGCGACCAGATATTCGGCAGAGACGATCGGCTTGCCGTCGCCGGCGATCTTTATACCTGGCGCGTCGCCGATCGTGAGCGCGTTGTCGCGGGAAATGGCGCTCCCGAATTCGTACTGCGAACCATGGCTGAGTACGATGGCTCGGTCAATGCGACCGGTATTGTGAACAGTGCGCATAAAACCCACCGACATCGAGAGAATCGAGATCGTGACAGCGACGACCAGAGCCATTCCGATGACGATCACCAGGGAGGCGCCCAAGCGGTCCGGGATGGCGCGCAATCCCATCACTGTCACTGCTGCTATCCGTCGAACGCTCGCTAGCACACCGGTCCACCTACTGTCGTTTGACCAAGGCATCGACTTTGAGCTGCTTAACGCGTAGAGCGGGTAGTAAGCTGCTGAGGAGCGCAACGATCAGCGCGAGACCAAGGCCGCGCAACAAGGCGGTCCAGGGCATTTGCAGTAGCAAGAGGAAATCGGACAGCGGGCCGCGTGCGATCGGGATGATGAGTTTCGATACGAGGAGACCCAAGGCTGCGGCCAGTAAACACAGCAGCACCGATTCGGCTACGACTAAAGACAAGACACTTCTGTCGGAGAATCCCAGGGCCTTTAGCACCGCGAACTCGGGAACTCGTTCACGGACCGACTGCAACATCGTATTGCCGCTTAGGAACAGCAACATGAAAAATACCGCGCCCAATACGGCACCCGTTAGAAAATTCACGTCGCCAAAGAACTGTAGACCGGACTGCGCCCCAGACCTCTCTGAGCTCGTCCGCGTCGCTACGCTGGAGTTAGCAAACAGTTTGTCGATCTGATGGCCGATCTGGCCCCCGCGTTCGGGGTCCCGAATGCGGACCAAGAATCGAGTGATTGTGCCTTTTTCGGTGACCCGGCCCTCGTCCAGGTAGGAGTAGTTGGCGATGAACCATCCGCCTCCACCGGGGTAGTTGAGATCGTCCACGATCGCCACGATATCGAAGGTCCAGACCTGATTGCCATCTGCCTGCGCCGTTTGGGTTTGAATCGGCACTTTGTCGCCGACTTTCCAGCCGTACTTGCGCGCCTGCTCAGCACTAACGGCAGCGCCGGTTCGCGTCTGCAGCAGTGTTTCGAGTTGTGGCGTTGAAATAGTGATCTCGGGACGCAGCGAAAAGAAGCGCCGGTCCGCGCAGAGCACATAAACAGAGTTCTTAGGATCCTGAAAGTAACCAAACAGGCCGGATCGCGGAGCCACTACGGCGACTCCCGGCACGCTCGCGATTTGTTCCGCGTAAGAGAGCGGCATCGGGGCCCCAAAACGAGAATCCGTGAACAGACGATCCATTCGCGAGACTGCAAGGGTGTGAGCGAACCCCGCATCAATGCCAGACAGAATTCCGAACAAGATGTACGCAACCGCGATCGAGAGCAGAGTAAAGATGGTTCGGGCGGGTCTACGCCACAAGCCATTCCAAACGAGCGGGAGATACTTCACGGGACGTCCATGCTGGGTTCTTAAGCCTACGTTGTCATCGTCGACGCTTGTCAGCCAGATTGACCATCCGCGCCGAAGTCATCGGTCGGAGGATACTCAACCCCCCAATTCTCGCTCGCGGACCGATAGTTGGGCCAAGCGGGGCCATTTGGGCCCTTGCAGGCAAAGTAGGTCTTGCTAAATCACATATCTTTGATTATAAATTTGTGATCACAAATCAAGGATGCCCCGATGTCCGTTCGTACAAACCTCGGGTTAGCTCGTATCGCCCGTGAAACTGTCCAGGAGCGTGTCTATTGCGCCCTGCGAGATCAGTTGATGCGCGGTGGCTTCGAGCCAGGGCAAAAATTGAAAATAGCCGAACTCGCGGAGGCGTTTGGCACGAGTGCCATGCCGGTTCGAGATGCCCTCAACCGTTTGACCGTCGAGCGAGCGCTGGAAACGTTGCCCAGCCGGACTGTTCGGGTACCGGCTCTATCAAAAGATGCGTTGCAGGACTTGCGAGAAGCTCGCTTCGCGATCGAGGGACTGGCGATATCTCGGGCTGCGTCGAATATGACCGATGAATCGTTGGTCACGCTCCGGCGGCTCATTGACGCACAAAGCGAAACGGATGAGGAGCATGTCTCTGAAGAAAGCGCGGAACAGAACCGAGCCTTTCACTTCACGATCTATCGCCAATGCGGGTCGACGGTTTTATTGCCGATCATCGAAAGTCTGTGGCTTCAGTTTGGGCCATATCTACGCGAGGCATCTGAGCTCTTTGACGGCGGAGAGGGGCGCGGCACGAACTTTCACCTCGAAATGCTCGACGCACTGTCACGGGGCGACGCCCTCGCGGCGCGCGGAGCGCTCGAAGCCGACATAGGACGTGCATTCGATCTGGTCATGAGTGATGAGTCGCTCTGGCAGCGACGGGATGGAGTCGCGTGACCACGCAACCCAATGGCCCGCGGGACACCGAGGGATTCGAACTCTACGATCTGCGTGTCGAAGTGACGGGACCGCCGGACCGAACAATTTATTGCGGCGCGCGGTTGGGTGATTATTTCGAATTGCACGGCGAGATGTTGAAGCTGCCGCCGGGCCAAGGATTTTCGATCTACTCATTGGCGGCATTGTTGCCCTTGCTACCTGCTAAACAACGCATATCTGATCCGAATGATTGGATGTCGACCGACGCGGAGGTCGCCTGCCCCGACCCCAACTGTCCGACGCGCTTTCGCATTACCCGTACGGGCCGCCGCCGCTTCGAGCGCTCGCAGGTGACCGCAACTTCCCTCGCGGGCGAGAGTCCGAGGTGATTCCACGGAGTTCCCTGTCCGGCGAGTACACGATTTCGCGAATCATCAAAGGCGGCTGGCACCTCGCCGGTGATCATGGGGACATCGATCCCGAGCAAGCGCGAAAGGACATGGCAACCTTTGTCGACGCGGGGATCACCACCTTTGACTGCGCGGATATCTATACCGGCGTCGAACGTCTGATCGGCAGTTTCCGTCGAGCGTACCCAGCGCACGCGAAGCAGGTACAGATTCATACCAAGTTCGTTCCTGACCTCTCCGATCTGCGCTCTATTGATCGCGCGCAAGTTGAAACCATCATCGATCGATCCTTGATGCGATTGGGGCAGGAGCGACTGGATTTGGTGCAATTTCATTGGTGGGACCTCGCAATACCTCGCTACGTCGAGACGGCTTTGGAACTCGACCGCCTACGTCGTGCCGGTAAAATCGCACGAATCGGAGTCACGAACTTCGACACGCCACGTTTGAAAGAACTCGTCGATGCCGGGATCCCGATCACATCGCATCAGGTTCAATACTCACTGGTGGATGATCGTCCGAATCACGGGATGGTGGCCTATTGTCGAGCTCAGAACATCGCCTTGTTGTGCTACGGCACGGTTTGCGGTGGCTTTCTTTCCGAGCGATGGCTGGGTAAGCCCGCTCCGGCGCGTGATTTGGCGAACCGCTCATTGGCCAAGTACAAGTTGATCATCGAAGACTTCGGCGGGTGGGGACTGTTTCAAGAACTATTGCGAGTGCTTAGCCGCGTTGCCGCGACGCACGATACCGATATTGCTTCGATTGCGACGCGAGTGATGCTGGACCGAGATCAGGTCGCCGCGGCGATCGTCGGGGCAGTCAATACCTCGCACCTTCACGCGCACGCGCAGATCGGCGGGATTCGCCTGCATGCCGACGAATCATCCGCGATTGCGGGCGTCCTCAGTCGGCGACAAGGCCCTGTGGGCGATGTATACGATTTGGAACGTGATCGCTCGGGCGCTCACGGCCGGATCATGAAGTATGAATTGAATGCGTTGCCAGAGCAGCGCGTTGTCGATCAACAGTGAAGTGAACATCTGGAGTTGAACACTCCAATTGAAGTAAATGTCCGATCAATAAGAGGGGTGGGGATATGACGAAGCAATACTGCGTCAGGCGAGTGCTCGCGGCTTTGGGATGTTGTACGGCGTTGACGGGCACGGTGTGGGCACAGGTCGCGCCTCCGAGCGAGGAATTGCAAGAAATTGTCGTCACCGCGGAAAAGCGCGAGTCCACCGTGCAAAAGACGCCGATCAGCATCACGGCCATCAGCGGCGCGGATTTGCAGGCTCAGGGACTGTCGGACATGGCATCGGTTGCGCAGCAAGTGCCGGGCGTGTCGTTCAAGACCTCGGGACCCGGGCAGACGGAATTCGAGATGCGAGGACTGACCTCCACCGGTGGCGAGTCCCCGACCGTGGGCTTCTATTTGGACGATGCGGTGTTGACGCCGGCCGCGATGGCGCAGAACGGCAAGACCGTCATCGACCCGAGCCTGTTCGACCTGAGCCGCGTCGAGGTGCTGCGCGGGCCGCAGGGTACGTTGTACGGCGCGGGCTCGATGGGCGGTACGATCAAACTCGTCACCAATCAACCGGACCCGAAGGCCTTCGGCGTCAATGTCGAGGTGATCGGCTCGGGGACCACCAACGGCGGCGGCTTCAATCACACGGAGAATGTGATGCTCAACATCCCGTTGATGCAGGATGTGGCTGCCTTGCGCTTGGTCGGCACGGACAAATACATCGATGGATGGATCGATCGGAAAGTGTTGAGCCCGTTTCCACCTGAGGTCAACGGCAGCACGGCCCGCGGCGATGTGGCCGGAGCGCCCGTGGCGGAGGATTTTCGACACTCGAACACGGAGCACCTGCAGGCGGGGCGCGCGACGTTGCTGATTCAGCCGACCGATCGCCTGAGCGTCACGCTGGGGTACATGCATCAGTCGCTCACTCAAGACGGGCCGAGCACGATCGACAGTCCGCCGCTGACTGAAACGCACTATCAGCCATTCGACGTATCAGAGCCCTTCGAGGACAAGTTCGATCTCTACACGCTGACGGGCAAGGTCAACTTCGATTCCTTCCAGCTGGTATCCGCGTCGGCATACTGGGATCGCCAGCAGAACCAGACTCAAGACATTTCCGAAGCGATGCAGGATTACATCGGCGGATTTTTCGGCCCGCCGGCGGCATTTCCGTATTCATCGACGCAAACGGTGACGGAGGGCGGCGCCACGTTTTTCGGACTCGGCGCCGGATCGATCACGGAGGATGACTACACGCGTCAGTTCAGCGAAGAGATACGGCTGGCGTCAACCGGGACAGGTCCGTTGCAATGGTTGGCGGGCGGTTACTACAGCAGCTTCGGCGCGACCTCGCATGTGTT
>Ga0210387_10004388_pt1 | contig 10811 bp, 7 predicted proteins | sample IncBWC7OmetaG_FD_160108 | JGI IMG/M metagenome (GOLD analysis project Ga0210387, IMG submission 160108) | Forest soil microbial communities from Barre Woods Harvard Forest LTER site, Petersham, Massachusetts, United States - Inc-BW-C-7-O ... | reverse complement strand
TACCTCCGCTCACCTTCGTAGGGCACGCAATCTTCTTCAAAGCGTCAATGCTGACGTGCTCGGCGTTGTACTAAATGCAGCGGACCTGGGCTCACCGGATTACTACCATTACCACTATGGATACAAATATCGCTCTTATAACGGAAAGGAAGGAAAGGAGTACAACAGCAGAACCAATGACAACCAAGACTCAGATGAGATCACGGAGCCGCGCGAACATAAGGAAACATCGCCCAGGCCTTCATAACAAGGTATGAGATCCTTCACTACGATGATGAGCGGATCAAAACCGGGTTGGCCACGAACGATGCTATCGTTCGCTATTTGCATCGTGGGCGCAATGGGTTACGCCTGGTTTGCAGTCACAGCATATCGCGCACAGCGGCTTGCCCAACGCTCTGACCAATCCTCTATTGAGAAGGCCATCAACCTTGCACCGCAAAGCGCCGAATATCACGACCAATTGTGCCGTACCATGATCTTCGTTTCCCAGCAACCCAACAGTGCTATTGCCCAGTGCAAAAAAGCCTCAGAGCTGAATCCTTACAGCTCTGCCATCTGGCTGGATCTGGCGCAAGCATACTATTCCTCTGGAAACAAAGAGTTGACCGATATTGCTATTCGTAGAGCGCTGACGGTAGATCCTAAAACTCCTGACACGGTTTGGAACGCCGCTAACTTTTTACTTATTCAAGGCAATACTGACGAGGCCTTGACCATGTTTGCAATAGTTCTAGAAGAAAACCCCTCGCTTGCTCCAGCTTCACTAAACATTTGCTGGCAAACAGTGCACGATGTCAATCGCATCCAAAACATCCTCCCATTGAACTCAGAGGTCTACTTCGCCTTTATCAAACTGTTGCTGTCAACAGGCGAACCTGATGCTGCCCGTCAGATATGGTTATCCCTTATGCATTTAAACGCTCCCCTAGATTTCCATCATGGGCTTTTTTATATAGACAGCCTGATTCAGGCGCGATCTGTGCCCGAGGCAAGCGAAGCATGGAAACAACTTATGTCGAGATCGAGAGTTCTTCAGGTATATTCTCAGCCCGACAACCTGGTCATGGACGGAACATTCACTCAGGAAATTCTTAATTCAGGATTTGCCTGGCGCTACGTTCCCAAACTACAAATTGCATTAGCTCTGGACAAATCGGAATTCCACACCGGCAACCGTTCTCTGAGACTGGTCTACAGCGGGAGCGGCAGTGACGCTGGAATCTTTCAGTACATTGCTGTACGGCCAGGCGCGCGCTATCGTCTGTCCGCATGGGTAAAGAGCGACCAACTCGAAACTGCCAACGGCCCGGCAATCACTATAGTTGACGGTTACAATAATGCCACCTATAGATCTACCGAAGAAACCGTTGGAACTACCCCTTGGCACCGGGTGGAAACAGAGGTGCAGACTGGACCTGAGACGAATCTGCTGATACTTGCGGTGCTACGTCGTCCGGGAGAAACACGCATTCAGGGCAAATTCTGGGTAGATGACATCAAACTGGAGCCTTTACAGGGTGTTTGAAGCCTGCGCAATATACTCCAGAAATTCGATAATGGACGATGCCGCCGTCAGACAGTCTTATTGACCGTCCTCGGTTCTAGAGCCTCTTGAGGCATTCCAGCATATGCAGTTCTGACCAAGGAGCACTTCTACAAACAACCATGTCTAATCGTCGATAACCGACAAATATTTCGATACGACACTACATACTGTGAATTGTTGCAGATAATCAGAACTGTCATTCCGCACCGGATTATCCAGGGTATCTAACAGAGCTTGCGCCATGGCCTCGTGATCTCCCACAGGTACAAGAGTGCCGAATTTCCCATCACAAAGTATTTCTGCAGGACCAAACGTCCTTGTTGAAACAACAGGCACTCCTAGAGCTAGGGCCTCCACTAGTGCCACACCAAATCCTTCCCACTGAGACGAGAATGCAAATACGGCAGCATGATTCATGAACTTGTATGGGTCTTGTTCAGAGCCGGGGAGGGTGACATCCCGTGCCAGGCGAGCTTCCGCCACCGTCTTCTCGATCCGGCTACGGTCAGGCCCTTCCCCCAAAATCATCAGCCGAGCGGGACGATTCTTTCTGACCATGCTAAATGCGCGAACCAGCATCGGAAAATCCTTCGATTTATCCAATCTGCCAACGGCCAGTATCACCGGCGGTTGCCCCTCCTGAAGCCAAGGGTGTGTTACGGTTGCCTTTGCTGCTGAATAGAGGGCATCCGTAATCACGGGATTGTAGATAACCCGGAATCGTTCGCGGGGAATGCCAGTGCATGCAGTCAAATCGTCTGCGACCCCATTTGAGACAGCCACAATGGAATCTGCAGAAGTAAGGGCCCATCGTCCCCACAAAGGCATTAGTCTGTACTTGAGACCTGTTGTATTTGTTACTGCCTGCGACATCGAGCTGTGCTCCGTGGCTATGATTTTGGTTTTCTGACGGGAAATCGATCTCGCAGCTACTGCCGCAGCGGTGCTGTGTGTCATACCTGCGATGATCGCGTCAGGCTTCCTAGCACGAAGATACTTTGCTACTCCCAAAATGCCACTCATCATGTGGTTCGACCCGAGATCAAATACATGGATGTCGTCTTCGAGAACCACTGACATATCTCCCCCTGCTCGCCCCACAACCAGGTCAACCCCCACTCCACATTGATGCAAGCCATTAGCAAGATTCGCGAACATTCGTTCGACCCCACCAATCTCCAAAGTCGGGACTAATAGCGCGACTCTCATTGCGTTCATGATTGTTTCAGATCAATGCGCATCAATTTCCGAAACTCGAAATCGGGCCATCTTATCCCACTCTACCTCGAAAATAAACATGGCCACACGAAGAACCTGTTGCCCAAAACGCTCGCATATTACGTGGTCAACTACCAATTTGCACCCAGAATAAGGTTCTTACTCTATTGATTTACATAGAACATAGTTGTAATTCTCTTTTGTTTTGAAGCTACCTGTCGGCATGAAAGAAATATACATAGGCGGGTGTAGCGTCAATTCTTCTCCATCCACCAGGAACTCTTGATGGTATCGAATTAACAAGAGAAGGAATTGCGCCGGCAATCACAGCTTTGGCTCCAGTTCCCTGCAGGATGTCTAACGCTCTTCTCTGCGAGTCGGGTCCCGATTCCCAGAAGTCCATTGCCGGCAAACCTTGGCGCGACGCACTGCTTCCCGGTATTTCGGCAATGATTTGGAGGTGCGCAAGGTGTGCCCAGTACGCTCCAGTTCCATCGCCAATAACAGCTATACGATCGCCGGAGTGGAAGCCGTTCTGGAGCAAGCCGGTTGCAATCGTTGCATCCTCAGAACTTCTACCTTCTGCATGATCGATCCCCACTGCCTCCCGGCTTGTTTGTAGTATCGCCGATGCCCCTACCATGAAGAGCGCCGCAGTACCGATGCAACGAACTGCACGTAATGTACTTGCATCCGGAGGAAACACAGAGGCACAGATCATGCCGGCAAAAAGCATAATCAGCCATCCACCGAGATAACGCGGCTCGACGAGAATGAGGGCATACATCGTCAGCGCCGCTATGCCAGGCGCCCACACAAACCAGAGCCGACAGAAGCTGTCGATCCAACGCCTTCGATGACCAGCCAGCAACGCGAGAATAATCACAACACAGACGAGTACAGAGCCAGACTCCAAAATGATTTCGAATGTAAGCACGAGGTTGCGCACGAAAACAATTACCTGACGTTTCAAAATGAAGTGCGGGGTAATGCCCTCGTACCAATAACCCGGGCTAAACCATGGCGGATAAGTCCCCATATGCTTATCTGCGAACTCATAGATCTCTGGATAATCACTCAATTTGCGGGTAGGATGGAGCGGCATGCCAGAGCCTGGTGGTCCGCCCTGCCAGTGACGGAAGTATTGAACCCCGTCGATAACCATCGCATAATTGATACGGGCCGAATCGCCAAAAGTCAGACGACCGCTCGCACGCGATAACGCAGTCACCAGTGGAGCGCAAACCAGAAGGAACGCTGTCGTTACTACTCCTCCCAACAGGATCATCCGTCGCGACACTGGCCGCTGCCAGCACGCACACGCGATGAATACTGCGGCTAGCGGGAAGAAGGGCGCCTTGGCGTAGTAGCCCAACGCCAGCACGAAGCCCAGTGACAGAGCACGGCCATAACCCGGAACCCGCCGGAAGCGTAGCGCACTCCATCCTGCCAGACAGGCGAAAGCTGATGCCAGTAAATCAGGGCCAACCAGGCCTAGAGTGATGATGTTTAAAATCGCAACGCCGAATACTGCATAGCCAAGTGCCCAGAATGCGTCTTCGGGTATCGCTGCACCCCGGCCTGCTGAATAATTGCGATGCCATTGCAACACTTCCTGCCAATACATCTGAAAGCATGCGAGTGTTCCCGCGAAGATCAGCAGGTTAATAGCATGGACGAGGGGGAACTCCCAATACGCATTCGGGCGAAATAAGCGCAGGAAGAGCGAGATAAGTACAGGATATCCGGGGGACCAATGTCCGTTGATCGCCCAGTAGGGCTGCCCCTCAGCGACAGCCCTGGCTATATCCAAATAGGACATGGAATCTGCCGTCAGCTCATATCGCGTAAACCATGCTCTTATCATCGCAACTGCTATCAGTACTATCCAGCAACCGATCTGGAGCATGCGGGTATCGATGCATGTGACGCAATCAGTCTGGGTCCTTGCTAAGGGCGCTTCGAGCTCTTTCATCTACATCCCTCCCTCGGCCGGAAACAAACTTAAGGAGACCGAGACACAACGATGCAGGCCGTTGACTACTTGCCCCAAGGTTTGACCGCTACAGCGGCGGGCTCAGATCCCCATAGCAGGATGCCATCTAGGCGTCGCAGCCCAACCAGCATGGACGCTGCAGGACATTCAATCAATTGGACTTGCAAAAATGTCATGATCATCGGTTATGTTTTAGCACGAGACATAAACCCAATCAGCGGGAAGTTCCTGCGGCTTACGCCGATATACAGGAAGTAAGCGGACTTGAATAGTCTCTGGCCGAGGGACGTCCGACGTACCACCGACCGCCTCACCAGGGGATACGCCCTTAAGGCGGGATTTCTCAGCTCTGTCGAAAATATTTACGTGCCCATCCTGTATTACCCGACTCCTTCGTGGTCCCTAGTTTCTACCGGAAAGCGCGACCTGAAATGCTCGTCAAGGATGTTAGCGAAGATTGCCGTCCAAATTGTTTATCCTTGAGCAGCATAATATCGAAATCTTCGAGAACCGCGAGCTGTGGGAGAAAAAACCTCTGCTGCAAAAGGTGTATTCAGAGTTTTATCGTGAGATCACGCTCAGGGTGAATCCGGCTCACCCCGGTCTTACGGTGGAGCTCGGATCGGGCATGGGCAATATCAAGCAGCACATGCCGCAGTGCATTACCACAGACATTTTCTCGAATCCGTGGTTGGACCGCGTGGAGAACGCTTACCATCTCTCCTTCGACCAGGGAGAGGTTGGCCACTTGATTCTGTTCGATGTTTGGCACCACCTTAGGTACCCTGGTACGGCACTAAAGGAGTTCGCAAGGGTTCTTGCACCGGAAGGGCGGATCATCCTTTTTGAACCCGCAATGGGACTGATCGGCCGTTTTGTCTTTGGTCACTTTCACCATGAGCCATTGGGCTTGAAAGCTGAGATTGAATTCAACGCACCGGACGGCTTTTTGGGACTTGAACCCACATACTATGCAGCACAGGGGAATGCGAGTCGTGTGTTCGGATCTGCGGCTTTCAAAGACGAACTTCGTCCGTGGCGAATCACCGAGATCAAGTACTTTCCAGGTCTCCCGTACATTGCAAGCGGCGGGTTCCGCGGGCCGCAGTTGTATCCGGAGAAGTTTTGGCCTTTCCTCAACCTGATAGATTCTGCATTATCCAGGTTTCCCAGGCTAGCATCGCGAATGTTGGTCGTATTAGAACGGGACGGTCCTTAGAGATTAAGAAGGCAATTGGACGAGCCTACAACAACTCCAAAGAGTTCCTCGCCTCAGTACGAGATGAAAATGGTATTTCGGGAAATGAAAATGCCACCGCACCTGCTGCTTTACACTGGATCGCAATACGAGCTATCGCTCTCCTCGCTGAATGATGCCGGCACAGCCTCAACTCGCGCCAACTTCGCCAGTAATCAGGCAGCCCACCGCTCCAACAAATTCGAGATACTGGAATAAATACTGGAACACATTGCTTGGCCAAGAAATCTCCGCGCTGACAAGATATTGCGACCGGGTAATTCAGTGGTTACCGAGGGATGACGACCCCGGCCTCTTAATGGAGAAGATCGAGGCGCGATGCAAAGAGAAGGTTCGAGCGGAAGACATGTTCCCCTCCCTCGCAGACGAGGAAGAACGACGTACTGCAATTCTCATTAATGGGACCCTCAACCATCATTTCGATGTGCAAGGGGTTCTAAGTGCGCTCAAACCGAATCTTTCGCGCACATCCCGTCTAATTCTTGTGCTCTATAATCCGTATTTCCGCGGGCTCTATCACTTGGCAAACCGCCTCGGAATTCGAAAAGGCGAGCTTCCAACGACATTTCTGCGGCGCATCGATCTGCAAAACCTAGCCAAGCTAAGTGGATTTGAAATCGTCAGACAGCAACCCAAAATCTACTTTCCATGGCATTTATTCGGAGTGGGCGATGCGATGAACCGGCTCCTTCCCTTAATCCCCTTAGTTCGCTGGCTTAGTCTTGCCTATTTGTCTATCTGGCGGCCGATCATTGCAACGGCTCCGATGGGTCTTTCGTGCGTAATCCCCGCTCGAAATGAACGCGGCAATATCGAAAATGTGCTCAAACGGTTCCCCCGCTTAGCCGCTGATACGGAGCTCATCTTTGTTGAAGGACATTCAAGCGACGGGACCTGGGAAGAAATTCAGCGAGTCGCGCGCTTGTATGGCGACAGATTTCAAATTAAGACCTTACAGCAGAGCGGAAAAGGAAAGGCCGATGCGGTCAGACTAGGCTTCGCTCATGCTACACAGCATCTTCTGACAATTCTCGATGCCGATCTCACGATGCCGCCCGAGATGCTGACGCGGTTCTACGACGCGTACAATCGTGGGTTGGGCGACTTCATCAATGGGTCCCGACTTGTCTACCCATACGAGGGTGAAGCGATGCGGCCACTTAATAAATTAGGTAATGTGTTCTTCGCAAAAACTCTAAGTTGGGTTTTGGATACGCGTTTGGGCGATTCGCTGTGCGGAACAAAATTGTTAGCGCGCCACGACTATGACCGCATCGTTGCTTGGCGTCGAGATTTCGGCGATTTTGATCCGTTCGGAGACTTTGAGCTATTGTTTCCGGCATCGGTGTTGGGTCTCGGTATCGTCGATATTCCGGTTCGATATCTGGCGAGGACTTATGGAAGCACAAACATCCGTCGGTTCCGGGATGGACTCGTGCTGTTGAGAATGACTGTGATTGGATTATTTCGTATTAAATTGGGACTACTGCGCAATCCGAAACTCGACAAATCATGAGTCCGTCGCTTCTTCGCCGAGCTTAGACTAACCACGCTATACTTTTTCAAACAACCGTCGTTCTCATCCTAGCTCAAGCTCGTGTGCTCATGGTTGAGTTAATTGGGTGATCGCATAGGAACGATTTCAGGCTGTTTAGGACAGTAATCAATCGGAAGTCGGCATAGTATCTCCTGAATCACGGCATCGGCTTTCCTTGCTCGGGCTGCGGACTCTAATTCAACCAGCAGCTGCGAGAATCCGATGGGCACGGAAGTTGCTTTGACCTGAAAGACTTCGCGAAACGATGTACTTGTAACCAGCGAGCCGTCTCCCCAGAGCTTCTCGTGAAGCTTCTCTCCGGGCCGAGTACCAACGACCTTGATCTCGATGTCCTTGCCGGGCGTTAGGCCTGCCAGACGGATGATGTCCTTGGCGAAATCGACGATCTTCACCGGATTGCCCATGTCCAGCAGATAAATGTCTCCCTGGGATGCCAGCGTGGCAGCTTGTAGGACTAGCCGCACCGCCTGCGTGATCGTCATGAAGTAGCGGGTCATCTCCGCGTGTGTAATCGTGACCGGGCCACCCGCAGCGATCTGCCGAAGAAAAATGGGGACAACACTACCGCGGCTGCCCAGAACGTTTCCGAACCGTACACAGGCAAAGTGCGTGTTGTAACCATTGCCGTTGTTCTCGTCGGCCCGCTGTTGAATCACCAACTCTGCGGTCCGCTTGGTCGCTCCCATAACACTTGATGGATTCACCGCTTTGTCAGTGGAAATCATCACCAGGCGTTCACAGCCAAATTCTATGGCCGCATCTGCAAGCTCGCGTGTCCCGATGACATTGTTTAGCACCGCTTCACAGCAGTTCCCCTCCATTACGGGAACGTGTTTGTAAGCTGCAGCGTGGAGGACAATCTGCGGGCGATGCTGCTCAAAGGTTCGACGGACGGTTTCATGGTCGCGAATGTCACCCACAATAGGCACGATTTGTTTACCGTCCAGAGAGCCAATCAACTCGAAAATTGAATTCTCGTCGTGATCGAATACCGCAATGCGGTCAACTTCGAGTGCCGAGACCTGTCGCGCTATCTCCGAACCAATGGATCCCCCAGCTCCAGTAATTAGGACCGTCCTCGTACTGAAGCAGCTCATCACCGATGGATGCACTTCGCTCGCGATCTCAGTACCTCCATGCGTCAGCTGATCAATAGATACCGGGCGGCTCACCTTCACTTTCCCATCCATCAGGTCGCTGGCAGACGGCAAGATACGGACCTGAACATCCAGACTGCTCGCATCGCGAATCACCTGCGCCCCACACCTGAGATTCCCGCCCGAGAGAACGACCACGTCTATCCGGTGACTCACGAGAAGACTGGCCAGGGACTCCGGCGTACCCAGGACGGGCCGACCAGCTATGTAGACACCGGCCATGCGCGGATCTTCGCTGACTAGGCCGATGATCTGGGCATCTCTGCAGTCCTGAAGATGGTGGATTGCTGTAGCCAGCGTGGTCTCACAGCCCACAATCAGCGCGCGCGGCCGTTCTGATGAGCTATGAACCACTTCGTGTCCAAGACGCCGCGTCACGCGCAATGTGGAAGCAAGAAAGAGGAAGATGATGTACTCGAGTATCAGCACACTATACGGAACGACGGGGACGCCCGGCACCCACCAACGGGCCGCCAGCAGCAAAATTGTCAATGGCAGTGAGCGCAATGCAAGAACAAGCGCATCGCGCACGTCAAAGAATCGCCAAGTCGCATGATACCCGTCACGAGTAAGGTGCAAGGAGAGCGGTCTCAGGACAACCACTACGCATAGCCATGTCCACAGACTGTGCCGCATTTTTTGTCCGATTTGAAAATCAAACCGGAGCATATACGCGCTGGTCATCGCAGTCGCCGCGGTAAGGCCGTCCAGAAGCACGCGAACGTATCCATGAAAAATCCAAGAGGGCATGAGGTTGCCATACCACTCGCGCTCCTGATCGGTGGCACCCAACTGGTGAGGAAGATGCTCCACAGGGCCTCCCTTCGGCTCTGGGATGGCGGTCGATCACGCTGCTGCATCCGACATTCGACTTGCCCTTACTCAGCAACGAGACAATCGACAAAATGTACTGACATTGAATCTGGCAGAAATCGAGAATTCGCAGGTGACATTCAAATTATCGACAATGGTTTGCACAACACATTAGCTCTACGACGATAAATTGGCAATCTTGCCCGGATAAAGAACTGGCAATATTTGCCTGAATAGACGGCCCCATTGTCCGACGCCACTGTGAACGAATGTTCTTACATTTCACTCCTATTTCATTCAGTTTTCACGTCACGAATAATGCGATTATCGACAGCTTCCCGCTGAAGCGGTATAGTGAGTGGGAATCAATGCCTCAGGACTTTCCTTGGGGCTGGTTTTCTGGCTAGACTCTGTGAACGTGACTATCAGCCACTACGGAGTTTCGATGATCCTCCGATTACGGTCAGCGATCTCACTCCTCACATGCTGGTGTTTTGTCACCACGGTTTCTGCCTCCTCGGCAAATATAGGGCTTGTGATCGCGACAGGTGGCGTTCAGGTGGATGGCGTATCTGTTCCGGGCAACGCAGCCATTTTTTCTGGAAGTCGCATCGCGTCAGATGGAATTTCGAATCTGCGGTTTTCAGACGGCACAAGTGCGGTCATGAGGCCACGCGCGGAGATAACCGTTTACCGCGAACATTCTGTCTTGCTACAGGGAGTGACTATGCAGCGCGGCGCCGATAAGCATCCTGTCATTGCTGATGGATTGAGGATTTCCGGAGCAACTCCTAACGCTGCTGTCGTTGTCGAGGTCAAGGACGAGTCTCATTTTGTGGTTGCTGCAGCAGGCGGCGAATTGGAGGTACGGACCTCTACAGGAGATCTTGTTTCCCACGTAGTACCGGGGAAAGACCTGAGCTTCACCATCAGCCAGGCTCCTGCCGGGATCCCGCCAAATAACGTGCAGATCTGCGGCCGCCTGGGCGGGAATGACAAGCTTATAGATGAATTCACCAGCGTTCCCGAACAGTTGCAGGGACAAGGACTCGAGCGTTACCGCGGAAAAACAGTCCAGGTAATTGGAACAGTGGTAAATCCCTCCGCAACATCCCAAGTCGTGGATATTTCTACGATAAGAGTAGTTAGCTCGTGCGGGGTTGCTGGCTCCGGTGCGGCTCCGGCGGCCACCTCAATCCGATCAGGCAAGGGCCTCATCCTGGTGAGCGCGGCTATGGCCGGCCTCGGTGCAGCCATATATT
>Ga0210387_10004387_pt1 | contig 10813 bp, 12 predicted proteins | sample IncBWC7OmetaG_FD_160108 | JGI IMG/M metagenome (GOLD analysis project Ga0210387, IMG submission 160108) | Forest soil microbial communities from Barre Woods Harvard Forest LTER site, Petersham, Massachusetts, United States - Inc-BW-C-7-O ... | reverse complement strand
GACGCTCCGCGCGGTCGCCGAGTCGGTGGAGACGGTCGTGAAAAAAGTGGGCGCGCAACTCCACCTGTATCGCGCCGCCGGGCTCGAATCGACGAATTCGCTCGCTGAATGTGCGGCTCATCAATGGTCGCGAAGTGAGCGCGCCGTACTCGTCGTCGACGACATCGAGGCATTTTCGGCGACCGGTGAGGGTGCCATGTCGCACGCGGCCGCGGCGAATGCGAGCATGGAAGGCCGCGTGACTCACGTCGCCTATGATTTGCGGCGCATCGCCGATCAGGGTTGCTCGGTCATCTTCACGACGTTGTCGCGGCACTCCGACTTGGTCGCGCCCGCGGTGACGCTGGCGGGCGAGTTGCGCGCTGCACCCGACACCCCGAGCGAACCCGGCGAGCGTTCGATGGAGTTCGCCGTCTACAAGAACCGCATTGGCGAGACCGGCGTCGTCCCGTTGCGCTTCGTGCCGGGCGCCGGTCTATTCGAAGAACGCAAGCGTCGCACCTGACGACGAGCGCGCGGCGATGGCTCAGCGCTTCATCCTGCACGCGGACATGGATGCCTTTTACGCATCCATCGAGCAGCGCGATCGACCCGAGCTGCGTGGTCTACCCGTGATCGTTGGCGCCAACTCGGCGCGCGGGGTGGTTGCGGCGGCGTCCTATGAGGCGAGGAAATTCGGCGTGCGTTCGGCGATGCCCGGCTTCCAAGCGCGCGCGCTGTGCCCGAACGGCGTGTTTCTGCCGGCAAACATCGCGCGTTACGCCGAGGTATCCGAGCAGGTTCATGGCGTGTTTGGCGAGTTTACACCGGACATCGAACCGATCGCGCTGGACGAAGCGTTTCTCGACATCACTGCGTCCGAGCGCCTATTCGGTGGCCCGCTGGAGCTTGCCACGCGCCTGAAACGGCTGGTCTTGGAGCGCACCGAGCTCACGATTTCGGTGGGCGTCGCGCCGAACAAACTGGTTGCGAAGATCGCCTGCACGCTCGCTAAACCGAATGGCCTCAAGATGGTGCGTGAGGAGGAAGTGCGCGCGTTGCTCGACCCGTTGCCCGTGCGCCGGCTTTGGGGCGTGGGCCCGGTTCTTGGTGACAAGCTCGCGCGGTTGGGGCTGAAGACGTTCGCGGACATCGTCGCCTACGACGCAAAGCAACTCGCTCGTGAGCTAGGTGAGCGCGCCGGCGAGTTGCAAGCATTGGCTGCCGGGATCGACTCGCGCCCGGTGATCTCCGAACGCGCAGCAAAGTCGATCGGCGAAGAAAATACATTCGAGACCGACACGCTCGATCGCGAGAAGGTCAGCGCTGTGCTCACCGCCCATGCGGACGAGGTGGCGCGCCGGCTCCGGCGCTCGGGCTACCTCGGCTGCACTGTCACCCTCAAGATTAAGCTCGGCACGTCACGACGCAGGCGCGAGGCGCGGGTGGGTGAGGGCGACGAACCGGTGTATCCGCTGCTCACGCGTAGCAAAACGCTGCGCGAGCCGACGGACGACGGCGCGTTAATCCGGCAAGTTGCCCTCGATTTGTGGGATGCGGCGCGCATCAAGGAACCCGTGCGACTGCTTGGCGTGAGCGTTTCGCAACTGAGTCAGAGCGAACGCACGCAGCTCGAGCTATTCACGCCGCAGAAGCCGGCGCGCGCGCTCGGTCAGGCGTTGGATGCGATTCGCGAGCGTTTCGGGCGGGATGCGATCGGACCCGCCGTCGGCAACCTCGAGAAGGTCACGCCGAGCCTTCGAAAAAAGCGCGGCGAGTGAGCGCGACACGATCTGGTTTTCCACGCGAAACCCGAGCGCGCCTAGGATTGCCAGAATAATCGAGTGGTTGTAGTAGGTCTGGCCGCGAGCACCCGCGTGGGTCTTGCGGTGACGATTCTTATTGTTCGGAGGAGATCGAAATGAAGAAGCTTACGGTACTCTTGGCGGTAGCCGCTCTCGGCGCGGGCATTGCGCTGGTCGGTTGCTCGAGCGACGGTGATGACACGGCCGCAGCAGGTGGCAGTGGTGGTGCGGCTGGCGGTTCGTCGTCGGCTGGCACAGGTGGCTCGGGCGAAGCTGGTGAATCCAGCACGACCGCGGGCACTGGTGGCAAGGCTAGCGTCGGCAGCGCGGGTGACACCGGCGCGAGCGAAGCGGGCGCTGCCAGTTGAGCCTTAGTTACCGAACCCCGGCGCGCCCTCGCATCCAAGGGAGCGCCGGGGCTCGGTGGCACAAGCTCCGAGATCTCGAGCGCCGCTTCGAAAAAAAATTCGAATTACACGGCGCGCGAAGCAAATTCGGTCATGGGACCAATCGCCTGATAAATAGGCGAGTGATTCCAATGTGTTAAGAGCTAAAGTGTGCCATGCGCACTGGGTGCGACACCGCCGTACGACGCTGCCCAATGTGGTTTCCGGGCAAAAACCGCGCTGTCATGCGATTGCAATGAGAATCGAGCAGTTGTAATAGGCCTGACACCATGACACGAAAGTCGGGGTTCATGGTGACGGGCTTGGTTTCCGGGCTCGTGTCGAACTTAGATACCTTAATAATTCTTTTCACTTAGCCAGCTTCTTGTGCGGCGCGCCATATTGGCATGCACTGTGCTTGAGGGCCGGCGGGCGGCTCCGCCCACGTGACTGTGACTAACCTAGGTTATTCGGAGGATTTGGATATGAAGAAGCTAACTGGCTTGCTCGCTGTGATCGCGCTCGGCGCGGGCATCGCGGCGGTGGGCTGCTCAAGTAGTGGCGATGACACGGCCGCAGCGGCCGGCTCGGGTGGCGCTTCGGCGGGCACCGGCGGCGCAGCAGGTGGCACGGCTGGCAAGGCCGGCGCGGGTGGCACGGCTGCTGCCGGCGCGGCTGGCAAAGCGGGCAGCGGCACCGGTGGTGCTGGCGAAGCTGGCGCTGCGACGGGCGGCACCGGTGGTGCTGGCGAAGCTGGCGCCGGTGACACCGCTGGCGCGACTGACGTCGGCGCTGCTGGCGCGAACTGAGCGCCTCGTTCTCAGGGGTAGCGCCCGAGCGCGCTGCCCCGAAGAACATCACTTAGCAGTATGCAACGACGCGGCAGGTACCTGCCGCGTCGTTGTGTTTTGTGGGGGTCGTCGCGCACGCTAAGCTGTGCCGGACGATGAATCACCCGCAGCCCCACGCGTCGCTTGCGCTAGCATTTGCCTCAGTTGCGGTGCTCGCGGCCTGTGGTGGGCGCTTTGATCCGGCCCACTTCGAGGGGTCCAGCGAGCCGCGTCGCACCGCGCCGGAAGCGCTGCGCGAGCTCGCCACACGTACGAGTCAGCTCGAAGCGATCGGCGGCGTGCACGCGAGTTGCGCGTTACACCCCGGCTTTCACCGTTTGGATGGTGAAGCCTTGAGTGACCTGGATTGCAGTACGGAACGCTTGGACTTTGCGCTCCGCGAGTCGGCCGCCAGCGCGGGCGGCGATGCATTGATCGGTGTGCACTGCGACTCCCGGCGCCTAGGCACGACTTCACGCGAGACGCATCGGCTGAGCTGTGCTGCGGAAGTCGCGCGCTTCAGTGGTAAATTACCCAGTGAGCGGCCGCTCGCGGTGCCGGAGTCGTTGCAGGTGGAGGGGCCTGCTCCGAGCGCCGCCGAGGTGCAGCGCATCGACGAGCCGGACGCGTCGTTGTCATTTCGCATCTCTCTCAAGTTCGAGCCCACCGTTCCGAAATTCGAGGGCCGCCCGCGTGTCAGCGCGGAGGTGAACGAGCTTCCGCTGCTGCCGCTGGCAGATCGCCCGCTGGGCGATCTGGTAGCGAGCTGTGAGGATGGTTGCGACGAGCGCGCGCTGCGGCGAGGGGTGCTGATTGCGGCGGGGCGTCTCGGGGTGCCCGATGTCGTGTCCGTGCGTTGCTTTAGCTCCACCGCCAGCAATTCTTGCGTCGGCACGTTGGCCGCCCCAGAGCGCGACGAGTAAGCGGCGCTCGGTCAGCTTTGCCAGTCGAAGACGACGGGGACCAGGATAGCCTCGAGCAAGCTCAGTCGCACCGGGCATTCGTGGGCGGCGCGTTCGACCTCCGCGCGCCCGTCTTGGACGCTGTCCGTGGCGGCCTTTGGCAAGGTGATGGCGACGGCCAGCTGGGCGATGCGGCGCGGGGGCGAGCTGGTCATCGTCTTCTTCACGTGCACACGGGTGCCCTCCAAGGCAAAGCCGCGCTTTCTGGCCAAGATGCCGATCACGGTCGCCATGCAGGTGCCGAGCCCGGTCGCGACCAAGTCGGTGGGCGAGAACGACTCACCCCGGCCCTGATTGTCGACGGGGGCGTCCGTGACGAGCACGGCCGATGAGGGGCCGTGCTGGGCTTGGCAGTGCAGATCGCCCTGATATTCAACGAAGATATCGACCACGCGCGGAGCTCCTCGGTCCTGGCCCCGACAATTCGGGGACGCCGCCCGGGATTCTGGCAAACTCCCGCGCGTCCGACCACTGCCCATGGAAATCATGCTTTTGCGCCACGGCGAGAGTGAAGGCAATGCCGCTGGTCGCATGCAGGGCCAGCGCGACTATCCGCTCAGCGCGCTCGGGCGCGAGCAGGCGGCGCGAGCTGGTGAGTTTCTTGCGACGCGCGGCCACCCCTTTGCGGCTGTCTATGTCTCGCCGCTGAAACGCGCCTTCGAAACGGCGAGCATCGTCTTCGAGCGCGGAGTGCAGCCTGCGCCCGTGGTCGATCCGGACCTACACGAGATCGGTGCGGGCCGGCTCGAGGGGCTCGATGAAGTCGAGATTCGTGAACGCCATCCGGAGTTCATGCAGCGCAGCTTGACCGAGACCGGAGATTTTTCGAGCTACGGGGGTGAAAGTTACGCTGACGTCCAGGCACGGGTCCGGCGCACCATGACGGGCCTCGAAGCCCGGCACCGCGGCGCAGCTGAGCGCATTCTGCTGGTGGGCCACGGTGGCTTTCATTATCAGCTCGCAAAATCCCTGCTCTGCGAGCCCGTGCCGCGCGTGTGCATCTTGAAGATGGGCAATTGCACACTCTCTCTCCTCCGCTTGCGTGAGCGTCGCGGGTTGTACCTCGCGGAGCTGGTTTTCCACGTGCCGGTCGAGTTGATGGGTGGCACGTCCGGAGAAGGCGCGGCGCGCCTGTTTCGGTGAACGTCGTGCAGCTCCGTTTCGCGTCCGGTACACTCGAGCTGCGCGGCACCTTGCCTGAAGGCGTCGCGCTCGCGCCACACGCAGCGTGGGACGCGCGCAGTCGTTGTTTCCGCGCTCCCGCGGTTGCTTACGCGGACATCGTGCGCGTGCTGCATCGTGCGGGCATCGAGTACGAGGATGAAGCGCGCGCCTACCTCGAACTCGAACGCGGCCTGTGCGTGCATCGTGAAGCCCGACCATTCCAAGCCGAAGCGCTAGCAGCATGGCGTGAAGCCAAGGGGCGAGGGGTCGTCGTGCTCCCGACGGGCGCGGGCAAAAGCCACGTCGCGCTGCTGGCCATCGACGACAAGCGCCGTAGCGCGCTGGTCGTCGCGCCGACGCTCGACCTGGTGCGGCAATGGTACGATCTGCTGCGTGCCAGCTTTGCTACTGAAGTGGGCATCGTGGGCGGTGGGTCGTACGAGGTGTTGCCGCTGACCGTCACGACCTACGATTCAGCCTGTTTGCACATGGATCACTTCGGCGCGCGCTTTGGGCTCGTCGTGTTCGACGAGTGTCACCACTTGCCCGGGCCAAGCTACGCGCTGGCTGCCGAGCTGTGTCTCGCGCCATTTCGGCTCGGGCTCAGTGCCACGCCGGAACGCAGCGACGGCCAGGAGCAGAAGCTGACTCGTCTGATTGGTCCGGTCGTGTACCGGAAGGACATCATCGAGCTCACTGGGCCGTACCTCGCGGAATACGAGACCGTGCGCGTGGAGGTCGATCTGAGCGCCGAGGAGCGCGCCGAGTACGAAGTCGAACGCGGTATCTATCTGGACTTCGTGCGCAGTCAAGGCATTCGCATGGGCAGTGCACGGGGTTGGAACGACTTCATCATGCGCTCGGCGCGTACGGCGGTGGGTCAGCGGGCCATGAAAGCGTACCGTCGACAGCGTGAGCTCTCACTCGGCGCCCAAGCCAAGCTCGATTACATCGAACGCTTGCTCGACGCGCACCGCGACGAGAAAGCCTTGATCTTCACCCAGGACAACGCGACGGCCTACGGCATTTCCAAGCGCTTTTTGATCCCGATCATCACCCATCAAACCAAGGTGAAGGAACGTAGCGAAATTCTGGAGCGCTTTGCCGACGGGCGGTACCGCGCGATCGCCACGTCCAAGGTCTTGAATGAGGGTGTTGACGTGCCCGATGCGAGCGTTGCGATCGTGATCAGCGGCAGCGGCTCGGTGCGTGAGCACGTGCAGCGTTTGGGCCGCATTTTGCGTAGAAAGGGTGACAAGTTCGCGACCCTGTACGAGCTCGTCTCGCGCAAAACCGGTGAAGTGTTCACCAGTGAGAGGCGCCGTGAGCACGCGGCGTACGGCGGCGGTTAATCGATGATCAGCCCGGACTTCGTGCGTGTGCGCAAACGCAACGGCGTGCTCTCGCTGACCACGGTCTCGCCGGATGCTCGGGCGCGTGCGCGCAGCCTGGCTGAGCAGGTGCTGGCCGTCATCCACGCAGGGGTGCAGCAGACGCGCATGCTGGTCGAGGAGGAACTGTCCGCGCTCGAGAGCACCCCCCAAGAAAAAAAGCTGCTCAGCGCTCTAAAAAAACTCGCGTTGGACGACAGCACGTTCGACTCCAACGCGGCACTGGACGCGCCGACGTTGCGGCGAGAGGTTTTTTCTCGAGCGGTCGTGGCTCGGCAAGGGCTGGCGGCTGGCGCGCGCTTCGATCGGGAAAGCGTCATCGCGCAGGTCGCCGCGCAGCTCGATCTGACACCGGAGGCCCTCGAAGGAGGCCTGTATTCGGATCTGCGTAGCGCCGAGCGCTTGCTCAAGGCTCCGAGCTATGACGCGGACGGCCTGCTCGTGCGCCACGCGCGCGCCGAGGTGCAAGCGGTGCTCTTGTGCTCGGTGCGCGTCATAGCGCTCGTGCGTTGCGCGAGCGCGGACCAGTACCGGGCGCTGTTTCATAAATTGAAGTTCCGACAGCTCCTGTTTCAACTCTCCGCCGAAGCTGGCGGAGGCTACCGAATCGAAATCGATGGGCCGTATAGCTTGTTCGAGTCGGTGACCAAGTACGGCCTCGAGCTCGCGTTGCTCCTGCCCGCGCTAGAGGCCTGTGAGAACGTAAAATTGACCGCGGATCTGCGCTGGGGAAAAAAACGCGAGGCGCTGAAGTTCTCCTTCGAGTTGACCGCCCGCGGTGCCGGCGAACCCGCGCCGCCGCGTGACGAGATCCAAAGCTTGTTGGACGCTTTCGCTGCCTCGGCAGCCTGGCGCGCCGAGCCCGCGCGAGAAGTGCTCGATTTGCCCGGTATCGGGCTGTGTGTGCCGGATCTGTGCTTCACGAATCAGCGCACTGGGGAACAAGTTTTGTGCGAGGTGCTGGGGTTTTGGAATCGCGACGCGGTGTGGCGCCGCGTCGAGCTGGTCGAGCAAGGCCTGGCGACGAAAATCGTGTTCGTGGTCAGCGCGCGCTTGCGAGTCAGTGAAGAGGTCCTGAGTGATACCGAGTCCGCCGCGCTTTACGTGTACAAGGGAGCGATCAATCCGAAGGCGTTGGAGCGCAAGCTCGAACAGCTCGTGGTAAGGTCGAAGGGCCCGTGAGTCGTCGCGCCGAAGCCGCCAACAGTATTCGCAGATCCGGCGTAGTGGCCGTGGTGCGCACGCGTGAATCCGACCGTGTCACCGCGATAGCCGAAGCGCTGGTCGAGGGCGGCCTGACCGCGATCGAGATCACCACGACCGTGCCTGGCGCGGTCGACGTCCTGCGCACGTTGTCGGCCGCACTCGGTGGCCGCATTTTGCTGGGTGCTGGCACCGTGTTGGACCTGGAGACGGCGCGTCGCGTGATCGACGCCGGCGCGCGTTTCGTGGCGTCGCCCATCTTCCAACGCAGTTTGCTCGAGCTGTGTCATGACCACGACGTTGCGGTCGCTCCGGGCTGTTTTTCACCGACTGAGATCTTCGAAGCCTGGGAAGCAGGGGCCGATTTCGTGAAGGTGTTCCCGGCTGCCACGCTCGGCCCGGACTATTTTCGGGAGCTCCGCGGCCCACTGCCGCACTTGCCGATCATGCCCACGGGCGGCGTTACACTCGACAACGTTGCCGATTGGATCAACGCGGGCGCCGTTGCGGTGGGCGTTGAAACCGCGTTGCTGGATCCGCGAGCCATCGTGAGTGGGCACTACGGCGTGCTCACGGCGCGCGCGAGCGCGTTCCTCGCTGCAGTCAAGCAAGCGCGCGGCGGCTGAGCCGAGATCGATGCGCTCGACCACACCGCGTGATCTACGGGGCCATTGTCCGCGTTGCACGTTGCAGCTCGAGATTTGCGTGTGTGGTGTGTTGCCGCGCGTCGAGACGCGCATCGAGGTGGTCTTGATTCGGCACGTGACCGAGCTGCTCTTGACCAGCAATAGCGGGCGATTTGCGGCGCTTTCCTTGCCCAACTCGCGCGTGCTCGGGTACGGCGGCGGCGCCGAGTTCGACGCCTCGAGCGTGCTTGGCCCGGGCACGGCGTTACTCTACTGCAGCGGCCCACCACGACCGTTGGCTTTCGTCCCCACGCGTTTGATCGTGCTCGACGGTAGCTTTCGCCAAGCGCGCCGCATGTACAAACGCGTCGCTGCGCTGCGCGATTTGCCCGAGCTGACACTGCCAGCGCCGCGCATCACGCCCACGCGGCTGCGCCGGCCCACGCAACCGGACGGCATGTCGACGATCGAAGCGATTGCCGCCGCTCTCTCGCTGCTCGAAGGCCCAGAGCTTGCGGCGCCGCTTTGGGCGTTGCACGCGGAGCTGGTGCGGCGGGCGGACTACATGCGCGGGCGCAAACGCGAGCTCGTCAGCGCGGGCCCCTGAGCCGCACGGGCGGGCGTCGCTCGCTGTCCAGCTTGCGAATCAAACCGATCAAGAAACGCCCGAGCGCTAGCGCGCCCGAGAAGCCTGCCAAGCTGAGCCCGGACACCATCAACAGCTCGCCCCCGCCGGAGGCGCTCTGCACCGAGGAATGGGGACCCTTGAGCGCCAGCCAGGCGCCGAGCAGCGCCAAGAGGCCGCCCAAAGCGCCCGTGGTCGTCAGCAGGCGGGCGCTGCGATGCGCGAAATTGGGGGCAGGGCGGGCCACGGCAGCCACAGTTTAGCAGCCCCGCGAGCCCAAAACCGACTCCGATTTGGCCCGCTGACCGCGGCCTCTCAGGCCGAGCTCAGCGTGAAATGGCCGCTCCTCGACGGCTCCTTCCGCGAAGATTTCTGCAACAAAGGCGCGACAATCATCGAAAGATGAGGTACGAACCCGGCCCTCAAAAGAACTAAGTCCGGGTAGCTCAGTCGGTAGAGCAGTGGATTGAAAATCCACGTGTCGTCAGTTCAATTCTGACCCTGGACACCAAAACTGTGAACATTTCGGCGGGAGTCGCGAGCCTGCACAGCTGCCGAAATAGCGCTGAAAACGTGGCGCGCGAAGGCAGGCTATGATGCTCCGGTGGTCAGTTTGTCGCCCGGGCAGCAGAACCCGTACGCATCGGAGGCGTACCTCCAGCAACTGTTGCAGAAGGCAAAGGCGGCGGGAGCGCGCGATGTCCACCTGAAGGTGGGTCAGCCGCCGGGCGCGCGGGTGCGAGGTGCGTTGGTTTTCTTCCGCGTCGAGCGGATTCGTCCGGCCGATACCGAAGCCGTCGTGCGGCACCTGATCCGTGATCCGATGATCCTCGCGAACCTGGATGCGCTGCGCGAGTACGACACGTCGTACGAGGTGCACGGTGTCGGGCGCTTCCGTGTCAACGTGTATCGTCAGCGCGCCACGCTCGCGGTCGTGATGCGCGTCATTCCGCATGAAGTGCCGAGCCTCGAGCAGCTGGGCGCGCCGCCGGCGTGTCGTACTCTTGCCGATAAAGATCGCGGGCTCGTGTTGTGCGTCGGGGCGGCCGGCAACGGCAAAACGAGCACGCTCGCGGCGATGCTCGACTACATGAATCACAACACCGCGCGTCACATCGTCACGATCGAAGATCCAATCGAATACATTTACGTGGACGACAAATGCTCGGTGAGCCAACGCGAAATTGGCTACGACACGCAGAGCTTTGCGAGCGCGCTGCGCGCCGCGCTGCGCCAAGATCCGGACGTGATTCAGGTCGGCGAGATCCGTGACGCGGAGACCATGGAGATCGCCCTCAAGGCCGCGGAGACCGGCCACCTCGTGCTGTCCACCTTGCATACGCCGGACGTGTCGCGCACCATGAATCGCGTCATCGCGCTCAGCGATGGAGATTCGGAGGACTTGCGCGAGCGCCTGGGCGACGCGCTGCAAGGCATCGTCGCGCAGCGGCTACTGCCGCGCGCGGACGGCCAAGGCATGGCGCTCGCGGCCGAAGTGTTGGTGTCCACCGGCTCCGTTCGCGAGACCATCAAGCGCCCGCTGGGCAACCCGCCGCTCAAGGAGCTGATGGAGCAGGGCCAATCGATGTACGGCATGCAAACTTTCGAAACTCACATCAAAGCGTTGATCCAAGCCGGCATCGTGGACCGTGAAGTCGGCCGCGCGGCGATGGGTTTTTAGCTGCCTCACCGCGCCGAAGCGCAGCGTGGCCTGCCGTGCTCGCGCCTCCGGCGCTGCGCGCGGCAGGGGCCTCCAAACGCCGGCCTCCGGCCGGACGTGGAGCCCCAACGACGAACCGCATCGTTATGCGCCGCTGCCAAGGCGGAACGGCTGGATTCGCA
>Ga0210387_10004384_pt1 | contig 10815 bp, 12 predicted proteins | sample IncBWC7OmetaG_FD_160108 | JGI IMG/M metagenome (GOLD analysis project Ga0210387, IMG submission 160108) | Forest soil microbial communities from Barre Woods Harvard Forest LTER site, Petersham, Massachusetts, United States - Inc-BW-C-7-O ... | reverse complement strand
TGTCATGCAACGGAATATCCAGTACCGGCTGCGCCAGAAACGGCCCGCTCAATCCGCCCGAGACAAACAGGGATACAAAGCCGATGGCATAGAGCATCGGCGTTTGGAATCGCACGCGCCCGCCGTGAATAGTCCCCAGCCAGTTGAAGGTCTTAATGGCCGACGGAACTCCGATGGCCATCGTCATGAGCGAGAACGCAAACGCCGTGTAAGGGCTCATGCCGCTCATGAACATATGATGGCCCCACACCATGAATCCCAAAAAGCCGATGGCCATAATGGCATACACCATGGCCTTGTATCCGAAAATCGGTTTGCGCGAGAAGGTCGAAAGCAACTGCGAAGCCACGCCCATCCCCGGCAGAATCGCGATGTACACCTCGGGATGTCCGAAGAACCAGAACAGATGCTGCCACAGCAGTGGTGAACCGCCCTTGTGGCCCATGATCTGGCCGTTCACAACGACCAGCGGGACATAGAAGCTGGTGCCCAGGTTGCGATCGAGCAGCAGGAGAATACCCGCGGAGAGCAAAACACCGAAAGCCAGCAGCCCGAGAATTGCCGTGACAAACCATGCCCACACCGTAAGCGGCAGACGCATCATCGTCATGCCCTTGGCTCGCAGGTCAAGCGTAGTGGTGATGAAATTCAGCGCTCCCATCAGCGACGCGATGCAGAAAATTGCGATGCTGGTAATCCACAAATCCGCGCCCAGTTGTTCCCCAGGTCCGGAATTCGTGAGGGCGCTCAACGGCGCGTAGCCGGTCCAGCCATGCAGCGGAGCTCCTCCAGTCACAAAGAAGGCCGCCAGTATCACCACGAAAGCGATGAACGTAGTCCAGAACGAAAGCATGTTCAGGACCGGAAACGCCATATCCGGTGCGCCAATCTGGATGGGCAGAAAGTAGTTCCCGAATCCGCCCTGCGGCGCCGTTGTCAACACGAAGAACACCATAATCGTGCCGTGCATCGTCAGCAGACTCAGGTAGGTTTCAGGTTTGATCTCGCCAACCAGCGGCAAAACCGCCGTCGGCCAGATCATGTGAAAGCGCATCAGCAGCGACAGGAACATCCCGACAAACACCGCCACCAGCGCCAGAAAGTAGTACTGCAGCCCAATGACTTTGTGGTCCAGACTGAAAATATATTTGCGAATAAAACCCTGAGGAGCGTGCGCGTGGATCGTAGCCGAAGTCGCCATTACTGTTTCTCCGCCTCCTTACTTGCCAGCCACTTATCAAAGTCTTCCTGGCTCACAACCTTCAGCATGCCGTGCATCTTGTAGTGTCCGAGCCCGCAAAGCTCGGCGCAGGCAATCTCGTAATCGCCAACCTCAGTCGGAGTGAAATGCATATGGATGGCGAGTCCGGGAACCGCATCCTGTTTGAACCGCATCTGAGGAACAAAAAAGCTGTGAATGACGTCGACCGCACGCAAGGTGAGATTCACCTGCCGGTTCACCGGAAGATACATGGTGCCGGTGACAACGTCATCCTTGGCTGCCGGATCGGTCGTATCCAGCCCAATCGCAGCTTCGCTTCCGGCCGATGGATCCATCAGCTTTACATCGGTCCGCCCAAATTTTCCATCAGCGCCCGGATATCGGAAGTACCAGGCAAACTGCATACCGGTCACTTCCACTGGCACCGAGTCAGCGTCCGCTGGTGCGAAGCGCTCCGACGCCCAGATAGGACTGCCCATTAAGTTCAGCCCTATAAACAGGATGGCGGTCAATGCCGTCCAAACCACTTCCATCCTTGTATTGCCGTGAGAATAAGTGACTTTACTGGCGCTTCCACGATCGCGGTACTGCCACACGAAAAGCCCGAGAGCGCCTTGGGCGGCCACGAAAACGATCCCCATGAGCACATACGTCAGCGCAAACTGATGGTCGATCCAGGGCGTCGACGTCGATGCGCCGTGCGGAAGCCACCAGGTTTGTGCCACGAAAAAGTAAGTGCTGACAAAGGTGATCAACCAGATAATCGCAAGAAGAGCGAGGCCCATCTACAAGACCTCCAGGGGTCGGGTTTTATGCATTGTCATAGCGCGTCAAAAAAACACAAAGCTGCGGTTGGCCCCGAAGTTTATCACACGCAAGCGCGATGCGTGCAAGCACTTGTTGTGGAAGGAACCGATTCGGGAACATAGCTGTTGAAATTCGCAATCACAAACGAGATCAGTCTCGCTCGCGTCTACTTTCCTTTGTTACTTGAGCCTGTCCGTAGTCGAAGTGCGTCCTTCGTGGTTTAATGTTTTTGACGTATGCCAAAGAAATCCACTGGTCATGGCCACGACACCCCCTACATCCGCCTGCAGAAGAACTATTGCTTTGCCTGCGGGATGAACAATCCTGAAGGAATGCGCCTCAAGTTTACTTATGACGAGGAGCACGATTGCTTCGTATGCCGCTTCCGCCTCGGCAAACGCTACACCGGACCGCCCGGCCATGCCCACGGCGGCATTATTGCGACCATCCTGGACGAGGCCATGGGTAAGGTAAATAAGTTGCGCCACGTGATCGCATTGACCTCACAGATCACCGTAAACTACCTGAAGCCCGTGCCGCTCAACAAACCGCTTCTAGTGGAGTCCCGTGAAGTGCGCGTCCATGGTCGACAGCACATCAACATGGCGGAGATTCTCAATCCGACAGGCGAGGTGCTAGCTCGCAGCCGCGGTCTATTCATCGCAATCGATCCCCACAAAATGTTCGCCAAGTTCGTAGATAGTTAAGATCATGGCGGACGGGCGTCCCCGCCCGTCCCTAGCAATCAAGCCAGACACTCCAGCAAAGCCTGAGCCAATTGCTCCACTCCGCGCCGAAGTTCCCGCGCATCTACTGCCGCAAACCCCAGCACGATCCCGTCACTTCGCGCACGCCCGTAAGCATACCGGCTCAACGGAACCACCTCGACGTCGTACTTCGCCGCAGCCTTCGCCGCCCGCTCGGCCATGATTCCGCCCTGCAGCCAACCTACCGTTCGCAGCCCTGCCTCTACCGCCGGAATCTCCAGCAATCCCCCAAGCCGTTCCCGAACAGATTCAACCAGCACCGACAAACGCTCGGCATACAATTCCCGCATCCGCCGAACATGCCGCGCAAAGTGACCTTCGCGGATGAAATCGCACAATATCGCCTGATCGATCAGCGGCGGATGATGTGTGCTCACCGACTCCGCCGCCGCAAAAATCTCCACCATGTCCGCCGGAACCACCAGGTACGCAAGTCGCAGAGCAGGGAAGAGAACGTCAGTGAAACTGCCGGCGAAGATTACGACCGCGGCCCGATCCAAACCCTGCAACGCCGGGATGGGCCGTCCAGAATAACGATATTCGCTGTCGTAGTCATCTTCAAAGATGATCGTCCGCGACCGCCTCGCCCATTCGAGCAGCGACAACCTGCGACGCAAGCTCATGGTTACGCCAAGAGGGAACTGATGTGCTGGAGTTACATAAATCAACCGAGGGCGCTGCTTCTGCCAACGTCTTCGGCCAGAGTCAAGATTCAAACCTTCGGAATCGACTGGCACCGGACAAATTTTCGCTCCCACGGCGCGGAAGACGACCGCAGCACCGGGATATCCCGGTTCCTCCATCCACACCGGATCGCCCGGGTCGAGGAGCAAGTGCGCCGTCCGATCAAGCGCCTGTTGCACGCCTGAGATGATCAAAACCTGATCCGCCGTACATTTCACGCCCCGAGACGTATTTAGGTATTCTGCCACGGCTTCGCGAAGCGGACGATACCCCAGCGCTTCGCCACCAGCGAGTAAGCGTGTTGACACGCGCCGCAAACGCCGTGCTGCCACCTGAGCCCAAAGGTTCGTAGGAAAAGCATCGAGTGCAGGTTGGCTCGCGCGAAATGCCCGTGCAGGACGAGCCTCGGCTCGGGGCAAAGGCCGCAGTCGTCGAGCGTAGGCGGAAAGCGGAATCCCGCGCCTCCGGGTTCCCGCAGTGGATTTTGCGCGCGGCGCCTGCAACAACTCGTCCGGAAGAGTCTCGCTTACATAGGTTCCCGAACCCACCTTGCCTTCCACATAACCCTCGGACCGCAACTGCTCGAAAGCGGTGACAATCGTCGGCCGAGAAATCCGATATTGTTGAGCCAAATCCCGCGTAGCCGGCAGACGAGCCCCCGGGTGCAATCGTCCGGCAAGAATTTCCGAGCGCAGCTCTTCATAGAGCCAGCGATACAAAGGCATTCGCAGCTTCGGGCCCTTCAGGTTCAGCGGTAACGTGCTCGACTTCTTCGCCATGCATCGGCCACGGTCGAACTGTGCGGGCCATTCCTCCCCGTTTGTCATTCCGAGCGAAGCGAGGAATCTGCTGTTTCGCCGGTACGGATAAATGCAAGTCCTCGCTCGCAAGGCGTAACAAGCCGCAGGAAAAGTGGTATGTAAAGAATATATGAAAATGGACATTCCAAGCTAGCCACTAAAATTGTTATCGTAAGTGAGTCGTTCCATAGAGTAACGCTGTCATCCTGAGCGCAGCGAAGGATCTGTGCAGCACAGTCCAGGCGCTACGCGTCGCCTTGAACAACACCAGATGGCGGCGACGAACTTCAGGGCGCCACTGAGCTCTACTAGAGAAAGAGGACCCATGTCGAGCAACAACGGAAGATCCACCAGCCTGCGCCTAAAAACGGGCCTGGCCGAAATGCTGAAAGGCGGCGTCATTATGGACGTCACCAACGCCGAGCAAGCGGTGATTGCCGAGAAGGCTGGCGCCGTCGCAGTCATGGCTCTCGAACGCGTCCCCGCGCAAATCCGCGCCGAAGGCGGAGTCGCGCGCATGGCTTCGCCCAAAAAGATTCGCGAGATCATGGCCGCCGTCTCGATCCCGGTAATGGCCAAGTGCCGCATCGGACATTTCGCCGAAGCACAAATTCTCCAGGAACTCGGCGTCGACTACATCGACGAGTCCGAAGTCCTCACGCCCGCCGACGAAGCTCACCACGTCGACAAGCACGCCTTCACGGTGCCATTCGTCTGCGGCGCCCGCAATCTCGGAGAGGCCCTGCGCCGCATCGCCGAGGGCGCAGCCATGATTCGCACCAAGGGCGAAGCCGGCACCGGCGATGTCGTTCACGCGGTAAAACACATGCGCCAGATCGTGCAAGAAATGAGGATACTGACCGTGCTCGGCGAAGAAGAACTCTACGCTAAAGCCAAAGAACATCAGGCCCCGTATGAACTGGTGAGGATGGTCGCGAAAGAAGGGAAGCTGCCCGTCCCCAATTTCTCCGCCGGAGGCATAGCCACACCGGCTGATGCATCGCTGGTCATGCAGTTGGGCGCGGAATCCGTGTTCGTGGGTTCGGGCATCTTCATGCAGGATTCGACTGCGTTTGCCCCTCCGGCAGAAGCAGAAAAGCGCGCCAAGGCAATCGTTCAGGCCGCAACGCACTACAACGATCCTAAAGTATTACTTGAAGTCAGCGAAGACCTCGTGGGCGCAATGAAAGGCCTAGCAATAGGCGCGCTGGATGAAGCCCACATGCTGCAAACCAGGGGTTGGTAGATCGAGTTGTTAAATCACGAAGGACACCAAACTTCCACTTAAGGAAAGTTAGACCTTAGTTTTGAGTTTTCCTTTGTGAACCTTCGTGTCCTTTGTGGTTAAGGGTTTCTTATGAAGATCGGAGTATTGGCTCTCCAGGGCGATTTTGACGCCCACCGCCGCCGGCTTGAGGCGCTGGGCGCCGAAGTTGTGCTGATCAAGAAGCCCCAGCAACTCGACGAGATCGACGGCCTGGTAATCCCGGGGGGAGAATCAGGCACATTTCTCAAACTGCTGGGGGAAGCCGGATTCGAAAAGCTGAAGCAGTTCGTTCATGGGAAGCCGACATTCGGTACCTGCGCTGGCGCAATCCTGTTAGCCAACGAAGTAGAAAACCCAAAGCAGTCCGGATTGGGCGCGCTCAATATCCGCATCCGCCGCAACGCCTACGGCCGTCAGATCGACAGCTCGGTCCGCGAAGGCCGATTCGGTAGTCAGCCGATCGAAATGGTCTTCATCCGCGCTCCAAAGATCGAACGCGTCGGCCCCGAAGTTGAAGTAATCGCTACCGAGGGCAAAGATAACGACCCGGTCGCCGTCCGACAGGGAAAAGTCATGGCTGCAACTTTCCACCCCGAGCTGAGCGACGACACCTGCGTGCATGAGTCCTTCCTGAACCTGGTCCGCAGTGAGGATTAGAGCTCATCCAAAGCACGACTGTACTCCACTTCTCATGCGGTCAAGGCCTCGGTCCCCAGCGAAGGCAGGAATTTATCCAGTCTGTCATAGCTCGCGGCCATGCCTTTCTGCATCGGCGACTTAAGAACGGCATCGCGCGTCTCCGGCGAGTTGTAGCGAATTGTTTGCGTAAGCGTGGTCTGTCCGGCCTTCTCGACCAGGACGATCGTGTCCACGGCGTCGCCTGGATACCACGCCTCGTCGAATACCTCCGTGACGACAATCCGTTCCGGCGGCACGACCTCGCGATAAATCCCGCCCATCCCCATTTCACGTCCGTCAGCGTCGCTCTTCCAGACATAGCGATATTTGCCGCCTACCCTCAAGTCGACCTTGCAAACCGGCATCGACCAGCCGTCTGGTCCAAGCAACCACTGCTTGATCAGTTCCGGCTTGGTATACGCATCGAATACCAACCTGCGCGGTGCATCGAAAAGGCGCGTCACCAGAATCTCGCGATTCCCGTGCGCAGTGATGTTAAATGTTTCGCTTTTTTTCATGAGTGTCTCCTTTCATCGTCTCCTCTTCTTTTTCTTCCACTTTGGATCTGCGGTTTGCAAGTCTCGCAGAAGGTCATCCAGGCGTTGAAACTGCGCCTCCCAAAACTGGCGGTAGTTCTCCAGCCAATGGGTAGCGTCGCGCAGGGGCCGACCTTCTAATCGCCGTGGACGACGTTGCGCATCACGTCCGCGCGAAATCAATCCCGCGCGTTGCAGCACTTTAAGGTGCTTGGAAACCGCGGGCTGGCTCATCGCGAATGGCTCCGCTAGTTCCGTTACCGACGCCTCGCCCTTAGCCAATCGAGCCAGGATCGCTCGACGTGTCGGATCGGCAAGGGCCGCGAAAGTTGTGTCCAGATTGTGCATAACCGTAAGGTTAGATAACTGACAAGTAATATAATAAACAGCGCACCGTGTCAAGACGGTTTATGAGTGAAACCTGACCGGAACGAAGTCGGATCGAAACTTTCCTCTTGACAACTCTATCGCGTAACCGTACAGTTACACATTATGCGGAACCGTTCGGTTACATATTCCACGGAAGCGACTTTCCAGGTTTTGGCCGATCCGACGAGACGCGCCGTGCTTGATCTTCTTCGAAGCGGAACTCAGGCGGCAGGGCAAATTGCCCGGGCTTTTCCAGTTTCACGTCCGGCCATCTCCAAACATTTGCGCTTGCTTCGCCGCGCTCATCTGGTCCAAGAACGCCGCGAAGGCCGCCACCGTCTTTATCAACTCAACCCCGAACCGTTGAAAGCTGTGGATTCATGGCTGGAAGAGTATCGCGTCTTCTGGCAATCCAGCCTGACCAACTTGAAGACTTTTGTCGAAGCTGAGTACGCCAAAGAAAGTTTGTACGATCGTCCAAAACACAAATAACAGGAGGAACGAAAATGAAAACACTACAAATTGCAGCCTGCATTTTGTTGTTCGCGACCGCCGTTTTTGCGCAATCGGACGCGCAGAAATCATTCCACCAACTGAAATCACTCACCGGGTCATGGGAAGGGAAGAACTCTATCGGTCAATCGGTGGAGGTCTCTTACCGCATGACCGCTGGGGGCTCTGCGTTGATGAGTGAAATCGTGGGCCACGGCGAAACCATGATTTCAATGATTAATTTCGATGGCCCCAATCGCCTGCTCCTGACTCATTACTGTGCCGTCGGAAACCAGCCGCGCATGCAAGCCAGCGCTTCACCGGACGGCAAAACCATTACCTTTAACTTTCTCGACGCAACCAACCTCGACAATCCGCAGTCAGGCCATATGGATCACGTAGTCATCGCCATGCTCGGACCCGACCGCCACACCGAGGAATGGAACTTTGTCGATCACGGCAAGGAGATCAAGGAATTCTTTGACCTGACGCGCAAGAATTGAAGCGCGTTTACCTTCCCGAACCAGGCAGTGAGACAACTCAATCCAGGAGCCAGCTATGGCACAAGCAGTGGTTACTCCCGATCAAGACGCGATCATCAGCGAAATAGATGTCAACGCGCCGGCAGAGCGAGTATTTCAGGCGCTCACCGATCCACGACAGTTCAAGCTCTGGTGGAATAGTGACGAATGCCAGACCGAGTTCTTTGAAATGGATCCGCGCCCCGGAGGCAAATGGCGGTTCGGCACCAGGAAGACCAAATTGAAAGTCAACGGCGTGAACCAGTTCGTTTGCGAGGGCAACGTGCTCGATTTCGATCCGCCACGCCTGCTGGCCTACACCTGGATTGCGAACTGGCACGACGACAAATCCCGCAGAACGATTGTGCGCTGGGAGTTGACGCCGACCAAAGACGGCACCCACGTCAAAGTCACTCACAGCGGTTTGGCCCAGGAAGCGGTTGCCCGCAAGGATTACAGCGGCGGCTGGCCTGGCGTTGTGGAGATGCTCAAGAAATTTGTCGAGAACAAATGAACAGGAGACCTTATGGCTACGATTGAAATCACTCCCGATCAAGATACGGTAGTCGCGGAAATCTTTATTGCCGCACCGCCGGAGCGTGTCTTCCAGGCGATTACCGATCCCGCGCAGACCTCGCAGTGGTGGGGGCAGAAAGGCGTGTATCGCATCACGGAACGGCACGCCGATTTTCGCGTCGGCGGCAAATATTCGAGTGTCGGCGTGGGAGCGGATGGTACGCCGTTTCGAGTGGACGGCGAATATTTGGAAATTGATCCGCCGCGGCTGCTGGTCCAGACCTGGACCGCCAGTTGGCGCGCAGACGTGAAGACCATCGTGCGGTGGGAACTCGAGCCCCAAACTGTTCACGGCCTGCAACATCGCGGTCCACAAAAAGTGGGGACGGGCACCGTGGTGAGGGTTCGCCAGCAAGGATTTGCTGGAGCTCCAAAGGCGGCTGTCGATCACGCCCAGGGATGGACGCGCGTCCTCGGCTGGATGCAGGCGTTCGTCGAAAAGGGAGAGACCGTCGACACCCGCGAGTAAGATGTCCAAGCCGGGTTCAGCGCCCGGGTGCCCCGGTCTCGGGCTCTTTGAGACCGTTTGTGCGGTACCCGGCGCTGATTGAATCATACCGACGCTGACAATCGCTCTCCTACACGCGAGACCCTTTGTTCGCGCCAGTGGCGAGCTTGCGTGATGCAGATGATGTGCAAGATGAACAGCAACGGTACAGCGAACGTCGGAATCACGCTCAGAGGGAGCACGGTCATGGGGCTGGTCGGGATTCCGTGCGGGTCGATCAGCCAGGCGTTGGCGCCCAGGGTCACTGCGGTTACCAGATCTGCAATCCCAAGCAGCTGCCACAGGATGAAGCTTTTGCGGTGACCGGGATTCGCGAGTGTCATCGCAACCAGGGGTGCGGTCGCTCCGATGACGATGTCCCCCCAACCTGCGGGCAACGCGAACAGGCCCGGCAGAATGCCGTAGGTGTACAACGCGAGGAAGGCGAGGCCGGCGATCCTCCAGGCCTGCAGGAACGTCAAGGTACGCGGGTTCAAGGCCAGAACGAATTGGCGAAATGAATCCGAGGTTGTAAACCACAAGAGGAACAGGGCGATCGGAGCCAGCGCAGCCACTCCCAAAGGAATCGGCGGACGGCTGGGATCAGTCTCGAATACATGCAGAGCCGAGGCGGCAAGAGAAAGAATGAACCATGCGCCAATCAGCCCGGCGGTGAGCTTTCCATAATTCGGGTTCGTCTTCGTCATAACAATTTCTCCTTGTGCCGTTATTGCAATTCCGTTACTGCGTTAGTTACTTTGTCGGTCAGCTTTAGCAGGCTGTCGCTGAGTTCGTTTCCAAGTTGTGCGCGTAGCCGGCCTTGCACTTTCTGCCAGTGGGGCAGCGCACTTTTTAGTTGGGCCACGCCCGGCTTGGATAGCCGCATTCGCCATTCGCGCCGGTCCTGGCCACGGCGCTTTGCGATCCATCCGTGCCCGCCCATGATCTCTAGCGTGCGAGTCAGCGTGGTGCTATCCATAGCCAACAGCTGTCCCAGGTCGCGCTGGGAGACTTCTCCGGCAAGCGAGAGCGCTTGCAGGACGGTGAACTGGGTTGCTCGCAGACCGAGCGGACGCAGGGCCTCATCGTAAAGCTGAGTGAGGGCCCGCGATGCGCGGCGAAGCGTGGCACACATGCAGGGAAGACTTGGCAGTGAACCGGTCATGCTGAGTTAGATGCATATACATCTATTGGATTCACAAAATCTTTAAAAGAGAACTGGCCTGACCGTCAACTGGGTGTGAGTCTGATCGCGGATGTGAAGCGGGCTTTTGCAGTGCAGTGAACAGAATACCGGGTGCCCCAGGTCTCGCGTTTTCGAGACCTGGCATCTGGCCATCTCCGCAAGCATAACGCGAGACATTGGCGACGTTACTTCATCGGCGAAAAATCCGTCGGACGCATGTACGTCACGTCTATTTTTTCCACTGTCTTCTCGGTCTGCTCGGATTTCAACATCGCTTGAAAGTCCGGGTCGGCCCGTATTGCGTCCCAGTTCTTTTTCGCGTCCTCCAGGCTGGGATGAGCCAACATGAAGATGAACGTGTTGTCCCAAGCGGGGTTATCCTCGGGCACCCAGTAACCCACAACCTTCAGATCATGTTTGGTG
>Ga0210387_10004383_pt1 | contig 10815 bp, 13 predicted proteins | sample IncBWC7OmetaG_FD_160108 | JGI IMG/M metagenome (GOLD analysis project Ga0210387, IMG submission 160108) | Forest soil microbial communities from Barre Woods Harvard Forest LTER site, Petersham, Massachusetts, United States - Inc-BW-C-7-O ... | reverse complement strand
CCTTACATGATGACCTGCCAGAATTGCGCATATTTTGATTCTTATTTATTTTTTAAAGGAAGATAAAGGTTTATCAGAATCTCCTCACTTTCCTGATGCCTAAACCTGAGCAGAGAAAAGCCACGTGTTTGAGTCACTCTCAGCCTGAGGTTCAGCCGAATCATTGACGATTGAGTGGTGAATATCAGAAGTGGTCACGGTAAACTATATTTTGTGTAACTCAGTTTCATATGTAACATGTAACACGTTGTATGGTAAAGCTGGAAAGTTTGAGAGGAAGGGCAAAGGCTTTGAGGGCAAACACTCTCAAATACACTTTAAAAATCTTCCGAGCAACTTCCGAGTCTGTGCAAGTCTTTGCTCGCTTTTGACCTAGAAGACTTCTCAGAAATGGCGAAGTCCAACAGAACTGCCAACTGGTCCAACGCCAGCTTGAAAAAAACTCGGCCGTCCGGTAGTAAAGCCAATGCCGCGGGTTATGCGAAACGGCATTCCCGCAAAGCAAAATCACTCGATGGGCTTCAGGCTTCGGACATATACGAGTACAAGCCCGAAAAGGTTCGGCGGTCCAAGGTCACTCTTGAATTGGACCGAGATGAGGCTGGAGAGTTTGCATTTGGGGGAGAGGGAGAAGACGTGGAGGAAAAGGATCGGCTGGAGGCTAGGTTGGTTGGTGAAAATGGAGAGGACGAGAAGATTGATAGTGGAGACGATGAAGAAATCGATAGTGATGGCGCGTTTGAGGAAAGCGATGAGGAAACGTTCGCAGGTTTCTTTTCTACTAAGGTGCGGTTGGGTTTGCATTTCTGCGCATCTACTAACGACACAACCGAATGTAGGGAAATAAGAAGACTACGAGGAGGAAACGTGAGAGTGTTCGGTTTGTTGATGTAGACTTGAATGAGGACGAAGAAATGGATGAGGGAAAGGATACGGGAAGTGACGAGGACGATGACATGGAAGAAGAGGGTAACGATGACGAGTTCATTGACGTGTTGGACGTCCTTGATGGCAAGGGGGAGGTAGACAATGGGAACGACTCTGGGGCCGTAATGAATGGCAGGACAGACGACTCTGGGACGACAGAATGGGACAATGAAGGTGGAAGCGGTGGGGAGGATCACGATGAGGAGGAAGGTGAGGATGAGGATGATAATGAAGAAGAAGGAGACTCAGATGCCGATGATCAGCTTGCTGTCTCTCCTTCGGAGTCAGAAGAAGCACCCCCAGAAGCACTGGACCACCTTCAAAACTTCATTTCCACCCTCGACCCATCATCCAAAAAGCGCAAAGCCCCCGCCGGCGATGACACTCTTCCCGATGACGAGGGAGCCCGAACGCGAAAACGTCGAATGATCAAGGAGCGCACGGAAGCTGGTGTAGAAAATGAATTCCGCGCACAAACCGCAGGTGCGTTTTTATCTTGCAGTTTTATTCTTGGTACTGATGTATTATATTATATTATATTAGGCTCGAAACTTAATCTAGACGACCTCCTTGCGCCCCTGTCTTCCCAATCCACCACTCTCCTCTCACTCAAAAAGTCTACCAAAATCCTCGCACCCTCCTCAAAATCCAAAACACAAACTCTATCTGCCCCTCTTCCACAGCGAACACAGGAGCGCCTGGATCGCGAGGCAGCGTATGAGCAGACGAAGGAAGAGGTAGATAAGTGGACGGGGACGATGAAGAGGATTCGGGAGGTGCGTTGCCTTGTGTAATAGTTGTGATATACATAACATTCATTGTATTTTTTGCAGGCTGAACATCTCAGCTTCCCGCTCCAAGCACAGCCCACCGGGCGGGTCTCCAACTTGGAGTTGGCAGCCAAGTTCAAAGTACGCACGGGCATATTTCTAACCACTTATTCAAATTATTCAAAAATTAACTTCATGCTAGCCAACAACAACCCTCGAAAGCTCAGTCGACGCGCTGCTCAAATCCGCGCAAATGCGAGAAGAGGACATACAACACACAGAAGACAATATGTTGCAGCAGAGCAATCTATCAGTGGAGGAAGTCGCGCAACGCCGTGGAGAGTTGAGGAAGATGCGGGAGCTGATGTTCCGGGCAGAGATTAAGGCGAGACGAGTGGGAAAGATTAAAAGTAAGACGTATAGACGAATCAGGAGACGGGAGAAAGAGCGGTTTGAGGAGAAGTTGGGTGACGGGAATGGCAGTGACGAGGATAAAGAGGGGAGGATGAAGAGGGAAGTCGAGAGGGCAAGGGAGAGGGCTACGTTGAGGCACAAGAATACGGGCAAGTGGGCAAAGCAGATGAGAGGGAAGGAAGGATTGGGTGTGGACGGAAGGAGAGAGATTGAAGAAATGTTAGAGAGGGGGGAAAGGTTGACGAGGAAAATTCGAGGAGCAGAGAGTGATGAAGGGGAGAGTGAAGATAGTGATGAAGATGAAGTCGAGGAGGGCGGGATCGAGAGAATCAAGAACGGTGCATTTGAGGAGCTTGAGAAGCTTGACGCAGAAGCTGGGCAGGTTGGGCTTGATGAGGGAAGGAAAGGAAAGGGTATATTCGACATGAAATTCATGAAAGACGCGATGGCGCGTGAGCAGCAGGGTGCGGATCGTATGGTAGATGATTTCATTAAAGAGATGGGCGGGAGAGTTGGAGGGGATGAGAATAGCGACGCTGAGGAAACGGATCAAGTTGACCAATCGAGCGGAGTCGTTGCCGAGCGCACGGGTGGACGACTTGTATATCGGCCAGGAACGATGGTAGGTATCTAATTTCTTTATAGTCTATGACTTACGAACCCTGTACTGCTCATCAGGCACCGCAACAACTGTCCGCCCGTCCTCTCGGTTCATTAGCCTCAGACACGTCGAGTGTCACCCTGAAATCCACTGATCCTCTCTCACCTCCACCCTCACCTCAACAACACCAGCGTTCTGTCGTTCCTGTCCCCACAGAGAATGATTCCAACCCATGGCTCACACCCCGAGATCAGGACCCTGCGACCAACGCACCTCGGAAGAAAAATGAGGTGATCATCGGCAAAGACAGCACAAGCATCGAAAAATCAAAGAATAAGCTGAAGAAGCGGACGAAGAAGAGGGACGAGGAGAAGGAAAAGGCAAGGGATGATGCAGTGGTTGAAATTTCGATGGAGAATGCGTTGACCTTGGACACTTCTGCGTCCCCTCCTACTCAAGAGCAAAAGGGAGAGCAAAGACGTAACGGGGAAAGGGGAGATTCTCAAACGAACCACGACGTGGACCACGATTCGGACGCGAACAGTGAGGTCGAGGCACAGGAAAAGGCTCTCGATCGCAAAGGCAAAGCCAAGCCAAAAGGTCTCAGAGCCTTTGAGCAGCGCGATCTTGTCGCTCTGGCATTTGCTGGTGATAATGTTGTTCAGGTGTGCTTCTTGTTTACCTATAACGTCTATCGGCACACTCAGTTTATACCCAAGGACTTTGAAGAAGCCAAACGCCGCGAAATCGCAGCCGATGCACCTCGTGAAATCGACACCACTCTTCCTGGCTGGGTAAGTTCTCCATTTTCCACCACAAAATATATTCCATCATTGTAACCACCTCTGTTCTCAGGGCGCCTGGGGCGGAATGGGCACACGTCGGGCACCGCCCAAACCACACCTGGTCAAAAAAGTAGCCGGTGTCGATCCATCTTCACGAGCAGATTTCAAGAAATCGCATGTTATCATATCAGAGAAGCGCGACAAGAAAGCTGCAAAGTACCTCGTCAAGGACTTGCCGTATCCGTACACGAGCAAGGCACAGTTCGAGCGTAGCATGGATCGACCCCTGGGTACGGAGTGGAATACGAGGGTTGGTTTCCAAAGGGGTACTTTGCCTAAGGTTGTCAAAAAGGTATTGTTTCTTGCGTCAGTGGTATGGTCCGGTATTCTAACTGATTGACCTGTTTTAGATGGGGACAATCATCGATCCACTGGAGAAATTGCTCTGAGTATCTCACCCGCCCAATCACACGCATATTCATTAGTTCCCAATCATTTGACTGAATCTGATTTGTCCAAAAGTGAGAGGAAAAAATCAATTATGACAAGAAAGACGTATAGTACTGTCTACCGTTATGGTGACTATCAATTTCTACATCAGATGTGTAAGCCTGGTGATGATTATCAACCTCATGCTACCGGTACTACCCCCCATTGCCCATTGCCAAAGTAACAATCACGTACATATTCGCCGCCAAGATCAGCAGCCATATTAAGCCTCCAACCACCGTCGTAACCTTGCTACTACTAAAATCCTCCATCTCATCGTCAGCACTCTCCAGTTCAGCAGTCCCGGGCGCTAATATATCAATTTGGCCAGGCTCACTCGAGCCAGTGGGAACCGCCACCGGTCTAGGTTTTCGGACTCGCATTACTGTTTTGGACGAGGTGAGGTAGACAAGGGGCAAGATGATGAATGGGAGGACGATGGAAAGGATGACCTGAGAGATGACGAGAAGGGCGTTGATGCCTGACCGGCCAACTGCAATCGCCACTACCATGGAAGGGATCACGGCGATGAGGCGGGTTAGGAGCCGGCGGATGACAGGCTTGAATAAAGTAAAATCTACTCAGTTTCATACGTCGAGATGATAGATTGAAGGCGCTGCTCACGGAAACACGCCATTCAAGGAAGCCTTCCGAAACGGCTTGTCCGGCTACGGTTGCTATGATGGATGAACTCTCTGTTGGTCTCCAGGTTAGAAGAGCATTAAGACCGAGCGTTTCAGGGAATTAAAACATACGACCAGACGCTAGAAGAGCAATAGCGAATAGTGTGGCAGCGGCTGAAGGGATATAATCCATATGTTAGCAGTGGTGATAATTGTGAAAGGGATCGAAATGCATACACTGCCCAACGAGGTCACGAATGAGATCATACGCGTCAAACAAGCTTGCTGGGTTCACCGTCCCGGTATTTCCACTGCTACCGTAGAAAAACACCGCCGAGGCGAGAATCAGGATCCTGGAATGACAAGCCATAAGGAATATCAGTGAAATGGGATTGATGGGAGCAACAAAGGCATGTACAGAGAATTAATCAAGACAGCAAATCCGAGGAGACTGCCGACAAGATCAGCGATTCCATGGTAAACGTGCGCCTTGACGAACGCTAAACTGTTGTTCTCTCTATCGGCGTGTCGAGTCACCCTGGTAGTATTGCTGCTAGGTGGTGGGATGCGGAAGGCCGCGACGAAGAACTCGACGGAGGCTTTGATGAGCCAGCGAGTCCGGGAGATGGGTTGCCCATCCAAATTCTGTGAGCCAGCGAAGAAAAGTGAGGATTTCTTCTCCGATGGTGGGGGGCAGGATAGTCTGTCTTGTGTCGCCAGAGCCGAGCCAAGGAAAAGACTGTGCGGCATGACGGTGGCACCCAAAATGCCCACGGCTGGTGGAAAGTGTTCAGCGTAAGTATTTGAATGGATAAGAATGAGAGGCAGAATTACATGTATAGAGGCCACCCGATTTAAAGACGTATTTCGAAGGGAGATAACCCACGAAAGCATCATCCCATTTCACATCAACTTTGGTTATGATAACAAGCATGCACACCAAGACTGCGAGAACCTGAAAATAGTCAATTGAGTATGGCCCAGGTACAAATGGCCTGTCAAACATACCAACCCAGCTATCAAAAACTCGAACGCCCTGAGAGGCCTGCCACGTAAGGGATCACCAAGAGCCAAAAGGAAGACAACGTCGAATGCGGTGAGCAATACACCGTGCCAGAGTTCCAGCTTTGGAAAGAGCAGGCATAGCGCAATGGCGGAGCCGAGTAGTTCAGCGAGATCTGTAGAGATGATCGCGATCTCTGAGAGGGCGTAGAGAGGGTAAAGCGCTAGCCAGCGGTAGAGCAGTGTATGTTTTGGTCTATTGTATAGGAGAACTCGACAATGAGAAGCGAGCTCTAGATGTGAAGAGAGATTATGGTCAGTTGAAAATGAAAACGGATTTTAAGGCATAGAGGTGAGAGTGAAAATAAAATGGGTTAAAGTAGATTATATAAAAGAGGTCGAATAGACTCGTTTCGTTGCACCGGAATGAAAAGACTCCTAACTATTCGAGAGATCAATCTCAAATCGTTCAAATCAGCTCACTGATTTGAAGCGATAAAACTGTTGAGAGCAACAGACGACAAGTTGCCACAGGAAAGACCATACTCACGAATACCGGTAACACATCCGAGTCTACTGGCCAGGACCTAAATGAATTATTACTTTTCGATATCACACCATCGGTAACACAACCAACCACTAACTTGTAGGAATACTGCGAATAACCCAGCTAGGAGAACCACAAAGAGCAGTCGGTAGCCAAACTGAGAACCAGCTTGTAAATCAACCCCCCAATTTCCGCTGGAAAGAATATTAGTGAATGAAACGGTCGACGAAAATCGCACTCACGGATCAAAGTAAGCGACGGCACAGATAACCCCAACGCCAGTGTGCTTTTTGACATGGTGTATAGTAAGCAAGCAAGCTGATTTTAAACGTGAGAACCCAGTAGTTTCATTTTCTCTAGGAGAAAGGGGTTCTGACATGGTGGGGTGGGGTGTTAGCTGGCAAAGCCAAGAATAAATAAGGAACCGGAACAACGACGAACCCAGAGGAGTGGACGTCCAGAAGAAACGGCGGTATGGTACGGTATTGATTTTTCGGTATCGTTCAGCCACATCAGTACCACATCAGTGATTTAACGTCATCTACACCCGCATTTGGCCGATCCACCTTCATGTTTGCTGTAGAGTAGGTTGTCTTCTGAATAAAATACAAACATTCAGAGCTGGAGAACGACAGGGCCAGCAGATTTTTCTGCGTCCCAGCTCGACATGCTTTAATTTTCTCATAGATCATAAGTTGACCCTTGACGCGAGGCTTTCAAGTTACCACTCCTCTGTTTCAACGTAATAAACGAGGGAATCCAGAAACCATACATCCAAAATCGATATAATTGCAATAGAAATGTAAGGCAACATTGGACAACAATCAGACATGCAGACAGTGGCACTGGTCAACACAATAATCGAAACGGCAATAAAATCATCCAGACCATCGGCCACGAAAGCAGAGCAACACTTGACACAACTTGCTCATCCAGGTCCTTGGGTGTATTCGTGAAATTCGGGCACTTGTGCGTGTTGATCCGATCCGACCGACCTTAACGTTTCGAAAGGAGGTCCAAACCTTGCCGCCGCCGTCCGCGATCCCCGACATCCACAGGAGTATCCGTACGAGTGGGCTCGACCACGTGCCTGCGATGGCCAAGTGTGAAAAAGGCCGTAACTTTCCGCCAGAGTGCCTTCCGTCGTGGTCCCGTGTTGACTCGAAGAGCTCTAAACCTTGAATAACCTTCCATTGCCAAAGTCGAACCTACGCCGTGTTGTACCAGATCCGAACCCAGATGACCTCGAATAACAGCAAACTCGTCACACTCTTCAAGCGATTCTTCAGCAGCCAACATCCTCGGGCCAGACCAAGACCCATGCAACATCCCAGTCGTTGGCGCAGTCTGAATCCCATCCGCTGCCTCAATACCTAGCCCCCTGGGACTCCCAACAGGTAACCCTAACATCCTTGTCACAGCCCTACTACCCGCATTACTTTCCCCAGGCCTCACGTACGGCTCCTTTAGATTCCTTCCTCTTCCCCCATCTCGCGAGTGATACCACAATTTACACGCCAGCCACTGTTTTTCACACTGGTGGCATAGGGATGTGGGTGTGGAGGACGTAGATTGGGGGTCCAATCCAAAGCCACAGCGTGTGCATTGAGGAAGCGAGGGAACCGGAGAGGTACCGCTGATCACAGGAATTAACGAGGGAGTAGCCGCGGGATTGGGGTGGAGATTGGGGCTGCGATGTATATCATTGCCTGCCGACGCGGCGACAAATTTGTGCACTGTAAAAGGGGACTGCGGAGCGAATACGGGCGATTTCGGGATCTCCGGAGTAGGAAAGGTGAGCATGAGAGCGGGCACTGGTGGTTCTGCATCCCTGTCTACTTTAGGGTCTGTACCTGTGAGATCTAAGTCAGTACCAGTCTCGGCAGCTATCCCAACTTGCCATAGTAACTCATACGTTGACTCAAAGAAAGTGTGTACGACGCGTTTGGGTTGTAGTCGTTTTTGAGGTCGAGGCTTTCTCGGTATCCGAGCTCCCCGCCAGTGGTCTGTGGGAATGAAAAGGAACAGAATGTAATTAACGGTCAACACGCTCTCGTCAATGCCAAGTTCTGCACACCATGCACAAGTGAAGACGCACCTTGCCGGTCGTATCGAAACTTGCTCCTGAGTTACCAATCCCGAGTTGAAACTCAACATCATCCCGTCGCAGAAAAAAACTGGAAGTTGAGCTCGTGAACGTAGATTGACTGCGATCGCTGAACGTGCTGGTGTCCTCGATGATCGGGGATAGCCCCAGTTCAAAGGATTGTGATGCGGGCTCCTAGACAAAAGGGAATAATTGATTGGTCTAGTTGTGTCTGGACATCCAAGATTGGAACTGACTTTGTAGACGTCATGCGAGAAATTGGGGTTGTGAGCTATATTACGGTGAGAACGCGGCGAATCGGATTGGGAGTCGCCGTGGGGTCCCTTTCCTCTAGACATCGTCAGGGAGAGCTGGACGGGTGCAGAAGAAAAAAACAGTCAACACGAATGGCGTAAGACGGCGCCAAGAAATACAATTACGAACCCAGCCAATCCCGTTCACCGAGATAGTACCTTTACTTCGTCTCAAACGCTTAGTACCAACTGGCCAAGCTGTCTTGGTCGCCCAATCGTCATGATTCTAACCGAAAAAAGACGTGAAACCATCGAAATGGAAGATTATAATGCAAAGTAAAATGCGAGATAGAAGAACTGACCTTGTTCTAATAAGGGCCGATTGTACCAAATGTCAGCCATTGTCACTTGGTACCATACATAGAACGGAAACCAAAGTACCTTCCCATACGGCAGCTCTCCATTCCTCCCCTTGGTTAATCTACGCTGCACGTACGAAGTAAGGCACGTATGAAGGACATTGGGATGATGCAACGTACTTCCATACGTCGATAAGACGCCAACGGCACAAAAGATGCTTGGCCTGTCTGTAACCAGAACACAGGCAGAATTCGAGACAGCCACAACATGTCACGTGAGAGGAATGTACGTGAGAGGAATGACGGTACCTCAACTAAACCAACAGGATCACCGACCATACTCTGAGGTCGAAACCTTAGCGTCGACAGCCAGATAATCATTTCAAGCCTGCCACGCACCATTCCACATTCATACGAACTGGATTCGGATGCACTAAGAGTGGTATTGCCTCGTTGAAAAAGAGACTTCTGACTCGGAGTTGGAGACGGGGATTCCTAATCAGGATGTGCTGTCAAATACATAATCACGAAACCGTAACCACGGACGAAGAGACATACCATACTGGAGGAGACAAGATGCCGATTTCGGTCTTTCCTATTCCGTAGAGCTCCATCCGCTGGGCAGGGCTACATATATTCCGTAAAATTCCGCAACAAAGCAATCGACGACTCACAATCTCCGAGGGAGTAGAACAATGACAAGAGCAGCAACAAACTGTTGCCGCTCCATCCGTTCTCATCGAGCGTTGACGCGTTGAGCGGAGCCCTGATGTTCGTGGCGTGCTGCCGCGAGGCATCGGCTGTGAGACAAAGGAAAGTCCCACTGCCCCGGATCCCACGCGGGATACGTGAGAATTAGAACGAGCGGAGCAGTTGTTATTACTGCCGTCTGTCGGAGATGATCCCGGTTCGTCACGGCATGCATAGTAAGTCCTTGGTACAAATAAATGGATAGCAACAGAATAGGAACACGGACATGGAAAATGGTAGAATGGGTCGGGATCCGATGAGGGTATATGAAAGGACTGCCAAATTGATGTACATGAGTAGGGTTGCGTTCTTCGACTTGGAAGCTGGGTAAAGGGTTGACGGAGACGAACTGGTTTGGGGTTTATTATGAAGTTTAGGAATCGCAGTGTGTTTTTGAACATGGCGGGGTTTAGTTTGGATGAATGACTCAAATATCTGAAAAAGAAGGTATCCGATGGGGGCTGCCAATTGGTTTGGATGGAATGCGGGGATGGATCTGGAACGCTGTCGCGTCGCGGGAATCAACGACAAGTATGTGTGCGTATTTGGTTGTAGTTCAAGGCTCGTTGGCACTCGACGTTGACTCGACGTCAAGAACTTGGATTGGGAGCTTCAATTAATGCTAGTTACCCCATATGTTACGGGGCTATCAATAGAGCTAATCACAAATGTTAATACGGAAAGAGATGGGGAGGAGCCACACTGGCAATGGACAAAGCAAAAAATCCCTTGCAAACAGTGACGTTAACCTTGCTAAAATCCGACTGTAATATGAAAAAGTTTAGAACTTGAAACGGACCTTATGAGGTGCCAAAAACAGATGAACGGTTAACATTGCATTTCAGCGAAATAAGTTACAAGTCCTGTAAGAAGTGACCGGTGACCCAAGTCAAACCTGATACAAAACCATGCAAGGAAGACAAAAACCATACTTGGGAAGAACAGCCCTGAACAGCCATAACAATGTTTGTCCCAAAACTACGAGTGTGACCAATAGCCAAAGGCCGATACCACGCTCAACTCTGAAGGGAAGTTTCAACTCGAATCTCCGTGAGCCCGCAAGATTTCAAAACGAAGCCCTGCGGCGGAGATGTCAAGCCGACTTGCTCTTCCACCAACGTAACAGGCCCCGAGTGTATGATGTCCACAGGGGCCTTGACTTTGTTCGTGGTACACGACGCCGGCACGAGAGGCATGACACATCGATG
>Ga0210387_10004382_pt1 | contig 10817 bp, 5 predicted proteins | sample IncBWC7OmetaG_FD_160108 | JGI IMG/M metagenome (GOLD analysis project Ga0210387, IMG submission 160108) | Forest soil microbial communities from Barre Woods Harvard Forest LTER site, Petersham, Massachusetts, United States - Inc-BW-C-7-O ... | reverse complement strand
GCTGGGTTAATGTACTGGGTCTTGGTCTGGTTTGCGTAGGGATTGCAACCAGCAACCTGGTCGGGGCGGTTGAAGTTGTTGCCATTGCCGCCGGTGTTAAAGGCGACGCCAGAAACGCCAGGCCCGGTAAAATTCCCGTTAGCGCTGTCTATGAGCGGAAAGGCGAAGCCGGATGTGATTTTTTCGATCAGTGTTACCTGCCAGCCGCCCAACAGCGAATTCGTCACGTCGCTCCAATCGGAGCCGAATTTCTTGCCTCTGCCAAACGGCAAATCATAGATGACGCTGGCAGTAAAGTTGTTGTGAAGATCGAGTTGAGACGGAGCCCAATCCAGTTTCTGCCAATCCGGCAGCGGGAAGTACGGCGCGCTCAGCAATGATCCGAGGCCGTCACTAAGCCCATTGTCGTAAGTATGCGAATACGTGTAGGCGACCAGCGCATAAACGCCGTAACGGGAACTCTTGGTTTCGGCCTTCACTTGCAAGGAGTTATAAGTGGTTTTGCCAAGGTCCCCGAATTCCAGAATAGCGTTGAAGTTTGGTGGAGTGTAGGGCGATATGAAAGGAGCCCCGCCTGCGGCGCAACCGATCGTGTAGGTTCCTCCGGCAACACATGCCGCGGGACCGTTGGTGTCCATGGCGTTACCGGCGACGAGGATGTGGTTGCCACGTGAACCGGCGTAGCCAGCGGTTACCACGATGTTCCCGGGCAACTGCCGCTCGACGTTGGCGTTGAACTGCACCACCTCTCCCTGCCGGAAGTCCCGCGGCTGGTAGAAATATGTCCCGCTAAAGGTGGACACAGTCGGCGGAGTGTTAAAAATGGGAAATCCGCTAGATATGCTGGAGACCGTGCCGCCCGGGCCGCAAGCCGGGGTATTGCCGGATGGGGTAGAAGTTGGGCACCCTCCGAACTGGAAGATGTCGCCCTCGGCGAAAAAGGGAGGGTTCTGCCAAAGGCCCTGCGCGCCCTGGCTCCACGCCGAATCGTGATAGATAGAAAATCCGCCGCGTACCACTGTCTTGTCGCTGCCGAGGACCTTCCAGGCCGCGCCAATACGCGGCTCAAGAGCCTGCCAATTCATGTATATGCCAGCCGACCCGCCTATGCCACCCTGATTGGCGATGAGAAGCTGGCCCGTGGCGGCATTCGCGCCTGTGGCGATGGTCGGTGGGATGTAGTCCGCCATCCGCCCAGCGGCCTCGGTGATAGGCGTGCTCAAATCCCATGCCAAGCCCAGATTGAGGGTGAGATCCTTGGTGATTCTCCAATCGTCTTGAACATAGGGGCGGATGATTTTCCAGCGGCGGCCGGTGACCGGGCCGTTGAAAGTCTGATCGTGTTCGGAGATGCTCGTATAGCCCAAGGTTAGATCGGCTTCGGGATTACCGGAGAATGAGCCGAGGGGAATCCAGAAACCATCCTGGAAGGCTTCGGTGCCGACGTTCATCTGATTGGCGCGGACGTCAATTCCGACTTTGAATTCGTGCTTGCCACGGATCAAGTCGAGGGAATCAGCGAACGTAAAGATATTGGTTCCACCCTGGAAGGGAGTGTAGCCGCGGTCGCCTAGGGACCATAAGCCGCCGTTGAACAACACCGAAACCAAGCCGCAGCTATAGGCTCCCGGGGTACACGTCTCGCTCCCGGGCGTGCCGGTGCAGCCGAGATTGGCGCCGGGAATGCCGATGCCAGCCAGGTTGGCAGAACTGCAAGTGCCCGTGCCCTGAGAAGTGATGTAGTCGAAGATGCGGTTGTAACCAAAGCTGGCCTGGTTCACCGTAGTGGGTGAAAAAACGTGGGTCTCGCTGAGGGCCACGTTGCGGGCGTGGTTGATCATACCCTGGTTGCTTCCGAAAGCGCTGGCCTCGGCAAATCCCCCGGTGAATCCGCCTGGAACGTAGGAAACAGCGTCGTCGTAGCTGAAACGGCCGAAGAGCGTGTCGTTGGCAGTCAGGTTGTGGTCCACACGGATGTCAAACTTCGTTTCATAGAGGCTGCGGACCGGCTCGCTTACGAAATTGAATCCCTGAGCGGCATTGTTGGCGTTTGGCATGGGATACAAATTAACCAAGGCCGCACCGAGGGGATTAACCAATGCGGCAGGTATTTTGGCGCAAGGAACACCAGCAACCTGGCTCCCGTTGGGATTGACGTTGGTTGGCAGCCCAGTGCCAGCGTTGCACTGGAAATAGGCATTGTTCGGCGCGGAAGGGTCTAACGTCGAACCTGCCAAATACGGGTTGGTGATCACCGGCACTTGGACCACAGGGCTCGTAGGGGTAGCCTGGAATGTGTTAAACACCGGATTGCCGAAGGGGTCGGCGCTGAAATCCGCGTAAGGCTGAGCTGCGCTCGTGTGCATCGCAGCGCTGGGGACTAGACCGGTAAACGTGATGCCACGAAGTTGATCCTTTTGCTCACCATCGACAAAGAAGAAGGTTTTGTTTTTGCGAATCGGGCCGCCGATGGAACCGCCGAATTGGTTCAGATTGAACTTTTCTGGCGTGGTGGCAAAGAAGCTCTTGGCATCGAGCGAAGTATTGCGCAAAAACTCGAACAGAGACCCGTGGAAATCATTGGAGCCGGATTTTGTTGTGACCAGCACGGTGGGCCCTGCGCGAGTGCCGTATTGGGCTGAGTAGTTGTAGGTCAAAACCTTGAATTCTTGAATGTCGTCAATCGATGAAAAAGTCCCAATGCCTCCAGCCGTCAATTCATTGTTATCGACGCCATCCAGAATCCAGTCGGTGCTGTTAGGACGCGAGCCGCCGACTGAGAGCGAGAAGGAGCCGCGCGCGGCAACTTCACTCGCAGAGGAGGAGGAGTTGAAAAAGCTACCGGGGTTCGTCTCTGCGGTAGCTCCGGGGGCGAGAGTGGCAAGCTGGACGAAGTCGCGGCCGTTCAGAGGAAGCTGCGCGACCTCTTGCGCCGTGATGACCTGGCCGAGGGAAGGATTGGTGGTTTCCACTGCGACGGCGGATGCGTTGACTTCCACTGTCGACGCAACGGTGGACGGCGCGAGCGCAAAGTTCAGTTCGCGCGCTTCATCGACCTGCAGGCGCAGGTCCTTGTTCTCGACGATCTGAAAACCCTGAAATTCGACGCGCAGCGTGTAGGTCGACGCCGGCAGCAAGGGGATGAGGTAGTGGCCGGCTTCATCCGTCTTAGCCTGACGGGCAACGCCTGTGCCTTGCGAGGTAGCCGTGACTGTGGCGCCCGAAATAGCGGAGCCGGATTTGTCCGCGACAGTTCCCGAGAAACTGCCCGTCGCTTGTCCGTACAAAACCGGCGAGACGCAAAAGGCCAGCGTACAGACCAGAAACAGAAAAAGTATGCGAAACCTCATAAGTAACACCCCTTTCGAAAACGACGATTGCGACTGCGCAGCCTCAGCCCAAAATTTGTTATCTCGCTTGGGCCCCAAAAAAGTTCCGCCAGCTATTGGTTGCAAATACGGTTTAGGGCCAGAACGCTTGGATGAAGGAGAAATCCGATGCAGGGTCGAACATTATACTGCGGAAACAATCTCCCCGTAAAACCGCGAAAGTGAACAAGTTTTAACAATCTCCAGAACCTCCCCCCATTCGCACCAGTGGTCGTAGGCTAGCGTTCGGCTGCGAGAAGTGTCAAGACAAAAGTAAGGCTGGCTAGCGGTTTCGGTGGAAGATTCTTTGAAGATTATTGGTTTTTGCGGTGAATTCAAATTTTTGATGAATCAAGTTGCAAACAATCGACGAGTAGCGCCGTTGCGGGACAAATCGGCGATGCCAAAATAGGAATGGCCTGGATGTCGGCTATAATCACGCACCGTGTCTGCGAAAAACATTTTGGATGGCGTGCATGTCGTCGAATTGAGCGAGGCGCTGGCTGGCCCTTACTGCGCAATGCTGCTGGGGGATCTTGGCGCCGAGGTCATTAAAATCGAGCGGCCCGGGGTGGGCGACCAGTCGCGCGGCTGGGGTCCACCGTTTATGGGCGGCGAATCCACATATTTTCTCGGCGCGAACCGGAACAAAAAATCGGTGTCATTAAACTACGATCATCCGCGCGGAGCGGAAGCGCTGCGGAAACTGATCGCGGCTTCTGACATTTTCATTTGCAATCAGCCGTCCTTGTCTTCCTTAGAGAAACGCGGCATCGATTGGGTGACGCTCGGCCGGAGGCATCCCCGGCTTATCTATTGCAGCATAACGGGATATGGTTTCACCGGACCCAAAGCGGGCCGGCCGGGCTACGACATCCTCGCGCAAGCAGAGTCCGGTGTGATGAGTTTCACCGGCGAGCCCCAGGGCGGCCCGATGCGTTATCCCATCGCGATTGCGGACATGACCTGCGGCATGTATTCCGCGATGGGAATCTTGGCGGCGCTTTACGCGCGCGAGAAAACAGGACGCGGACAATTCCTGGATATGGCGCTGCTCGATTCGCAATTGACCTGGCTCGCGAATGTCGGCAGCAGCTATTTGAACACGAAAGCTTTGCCGAAACGCTGGGGCAACGCTCACCCGAGCATCGTGCCGTACGAAGTATTTCGTGGCGCGGACGGCCGAAGCTTTGTTCTAGGCGTAGGAACGGAAGCGCTGTGGAAGAAATTTCTTCGCCTCATGGGAACAGAGAACGGCATCGGGCAAGACGAGCGTTTCCGCACAAACGCGCTGCGAACGGAAAATCGCGCCGAGCTGATTCCGCTGCTGCAAAAAATGTTTAATGGCCGGCCCGCGAGCGCGTGGCTTGAACAACTGGCCGCGGCCCAGATTCCCGCGGCGCCCATCAACACTGCAGAAGAAGCCGTGAACGACCCGCAAACGCTGGCGCGCTGCATGATTGTGCAGCTCGAGCATCCCGCGCTGGGTATGGCCCGCAGCATCGGCAATCCCATCAAATTCTCCGAGACGCCGGTGAGCTACCGTCTCCCGCCGCCGCTGCTCGGCGAACACACAGCCGAAATTCTGCAATCCCTAGGCTACTCCGAAGAGGAAGCGCGCGATGTATCTGCGACAACGAACTGACGACGTGCTCTTGCGGGGGATAGGGGCATGAACCTAAACGGCGCGCTACTCCACGCATGACTAAAACAAAGAAGGACGCGCCGAGCCTCCCAACAGACTGTTATTCACGTTAGCGATGGTATGCGTGCCCTCGCTGCCGCCCCATGAAAAGAGCAGGTATACCTGCGGGAAGCCTCCTGCGCGAAGCGTTAGGCCAGCGGAAAAGCTATGAATCCAGGGGCTCGAACCGAGGCCGCCGCGAGTGAGCGCAACTTTTCCTTCGTCGACCATAAAGGTGAAGCCCAGCGGCAAACTGCCGATGGAGTGTTCGAAATTTTCGCGAATCAGAAGGACATTCGGCGCGCGGAAACGAAAGTCTTGATAGCTGCTCAACGATTGATTACCGTTGATATCGGAGCCACCGAGTGTGGGCTGGAAATAAAATGGCACGATGTCGCCGCCAGGGGTCATGGAAAGCGCCGAATAAACGCGCACACCAAAACTGCCTTGAAGGTCCCGGCTAAGTTCCTTGCACTCCGGGCTGTTTGCGCCTTGCGCGGTCAGGCATTCGTGATGTTCGGCGAATTTGTCCACGGAGCACTCTGCGTTTTCAGAGTCCTGATCCACCGAGCACTCGTCCGGCCCGTTGGTGTCCCGCGGCACGATAAAACGAGTGGTCTTCCTATAGATGGAAAACTGGTGCGACAAATCCGCGGTCAGGCGCTGAAACGAAAAAGTCGAGTCTCCGGGGGCAAAATACTGCTGGTAGGTAAGGTTGTAATCCAGATGAACAAAATCATCGAAGAGCACCGGGCGCATACGGACGCCTTCGCCAAGTTGCAGCGTGCCGGCCTGGTTCGTAAGTCCCGGCGCGGTAGCTTCCGTGTAGAGCGCGCTTATGCTGGGGCTCGGCTGGCCGGAACTGGGGAAGATGTCCACGAAGCGTCCGTTCGCCTCGCCGAAGAGTGCAGCGCTTAGTCGAGCGGCAAACGGCTTGACCGCGCTTACGCCGACGACCGTCTGTCGCATGCCGTAAAACGAGCGGCCAGCCTCGGTGGAATCGGGGCCCAGACCAAAGTAAGTCAGTTTGTTGAGCGTGATCGTCTGCGCATACACATTGATGACCGGCCTCTCTGGCAGCGCCGTCAGATTGGGCTTCAGGTTACGCCCCTTCGTGCCGAACTCGACCGTTGGCGCCTTTTCGTAGGTGTTCACGAGCTTCAGATAAACGCCCGCACGCCACGAACCGTTATCGGAAGCTACCGCGTCTGAATCCCAGGTGATGCGCCAGTTTTCCGTTGTTTTGTGGCCGACGTAGGCCAGCCCCACGCCGAACCCATTCTGCGGCGCAATGCTGCCGACAGCGATGTGCACAGGCTGGCCGGTGAAGAGTTCCTGTCCGCAATCGATGAGTCCTTTGAGATTGAAACAACTGTGCTCGAGCTTGTAGAGCTCCGAGGGGTTGTCTGGTCCAGTGTCTGCAGGAGCAGCGGGCTGTTGCCCACTCATCGTAGGCACTGCAAGTGCCGTAAGGAGAAGAACGGCGGCGGCGCGGGACATAGAAACCTCCTTCACTTTTTGGCAGGCTTTCCGCCGTGGGTGTGCAGCAGAGCTGTTGCTTTGTGGACGTACGCGCTCACATCGGCTTCGGTTACCAGAGACTTCATGTCGATATTGAGCAGAGTGGTCAGCTCATGCACGTGCTTGATCAGCGCCTCACGCATATGCAGTGCCTGGGATCGCAACAATGTCCCCGCCGGCCGGTTGGGGTTGTACGCGCCGGCGTCAGTCTTCGGAACTTCGATTATTTTAGGAGCCATCTTTTCCCCCTCAGCTACTGAAGATTGTTGAAGACCACGCAGTCGTCATCCGGCCGCATCTGATCGGTCAGCGGGCCCAGAAAGGACTTGGCCTGCTGTTCCCGAACGGTGCGCTTGGCGTCGCCGTTGAGAAAGAGGTTCGTAACTGTCCCAGGAATGGAAGCGTGCTCGAAAATCTGCCCGTTGGCAGCATCCTCGGGGCCCGTTACGACCGTACCGCGCGGAATCCACGGAGAAACAAGCACAGCCGGCACTCGGATTCCGAGGCGATCAAAGGCGAACGGCGCGCCGGTTCCCGTGGCGTCAGCAGAAGCCGTGTATCCATCCGGCGTGCAGGCCGGCGGAACAACGTGGTCATAGATTCCGCCATGCTCGTCGTACACGACCAGAAGCGCTGTGTTCTGCCAAAGAGTGGGATTGGTGCGGATGGCGTTGTAGACGCTCCCAATGAAGCGCTCGCCCTCGCGCACGTTGTGGTCCGGGTGCTGGTCCGAAGCGAGGACTTGCCCGCCGTCCGCGCCCGGATGGTCGTTGTAGCAAGGCTCGATAAAACTGTAGTCAGGGAGGGTGTTTCCCGAGCAGTCGGTGATGAATTGATCGAACGTCGCGAAAATCTGCGGTTGGTTCTTCAGCAGGTTAACGATCTCCATGGTCGAGCTCGGCTGATCGTAGTAATAAATTTTCGCCGTGTGCCCAGCCTGAATCATCCGCTCATAAATGCTCGCAATGGTATTGTCCAAAATATAGAAAATATCCATCCCCACCTGGCCAAACGAGGTCCCGTAATGGGCAAACGCGCGGTTACAAATCGTCGGCCCTGGAATCGATGAAAACCATCCATTGAACACCGCAAACTCCGTAGCCAGCGTCGTGAGCACCGGCAATTTGTCCGGTGTGAAGTAATACATAATGTTGTGCGAGCGATTAACGTCCTTCGTCTGGGAAAAGTAATCCTTTACGAATCCCTGCATGTTGGCCACACGCCCCGCTCCCTGCGGAGCGCCGCCAAAAATTTGAAGATCCACTCCCGGAAAATGATGATCCGGATCCGGATCAAGCTGGCTCTGAAATTGCGCGTTCGGCTGAACTTTAACGATCGCCCCATTCGTATCGGGATTCGACTCATTTCCCGTCAGCCCATTGATCTTGCGATTTTTCTGCATGAGCGCGCCCAGCATGTGGTCGAACGACCGGTTCTCCATCATCAACACCACTATGTGTTTCAGGTTGTCCAACCCGACGGACATACACACCCCCATGCATTTTCAGAGTTTTGGCTGGTTCTCTGCAGGTAGTGCAGTCCATCCGCGAAACGTTTCATCGCCCGGACGCACTAATTGCCAAGCAGCATAGTCTACGCAGCATTTAATGCAAAGGCGGGATTTCAGCCCGACTGGGAGGTGTGAATGTTCGGATCGCAAGTCCTCGAAGTGGTGATCGGTGTCACCTTGATCTATCTCGTACTCAGCATCGGCTGTTCCGGCATCAAAGAAGTCATCGCCGCGATCTTCTCTCTCCGCGCCAATACGCTCGAAAAAGGCGTCCGCAACATGCTGAAGAACGGCCCGAATGACTACACCGCCAAGCTCTTCGCGCATCCTCTCATCACGGGCACCGCGCCTGAAGGACAAAAGCCCTCCTACATCTCCGCGCGCATGTTCTCCGCGGCCTTATTCGACATCGTTGCTCCTGCGGACAACGCGCAACCCCGCACGATTCAATCCTTGCGGGCCGGCGTTGCCCAAATCCCGGACGTCAAGCTTCGCTCGACGCTGCTCAACATGATCGATACCTCGGGCACCGACGTCGAAGCAGCGCGCCTCAAGGTCGAGCATTGGTTCGACGACACCATGGCCCGCGTCAGCGGCTGGTACAAACGCATGGCGCAAAAAATCATCTTCGTCCTCGGACTGCTTCTCTGCGCGGCGATTAACGCTGACACGCTCATGATCGTCAGGGAACTGTGGAGCGACCAAGCGCTTAGCAGCGCGGTGGTTGCACAAGCGGCGAAAAAGGTTCAATCTACGAATCCAGCCGATTACCTCAACCCAGAGGGTTCTCTACAACAAGTCGCAGGAGAAATTCGCGATGTAAATACACCTCCCATCGGATGGGCGCGGGACGAACGTGACATTCGCGCATTGCCCAAGAGCATCGGCGCGGGAAGCTTGAAAATGCTCGGCATCTTGCTCACTTCCTTTGCCATCGTCCTGGGCGCGCCCTTCTGGTTTGACATGCTCAACAACCTCATCAATTTGCGTTCCTCCGGGAACCCGCCGCCAGTGAGCGGATTGGAGGCTTCCAGCAAGTAGCAGCCAGTACGAAGGTCACACAGCACTAAAAAGGACCGAGAGAATCGAAAAATGGAAAGGAGTTGCCCATCATGAATGCAGGACAAAAACAGACCAAGCTAGCAGGCAGCACAAAACATCGTTTGCCCAACGCCCAAGTCGTCGGCGAAGTGCCAAGCGCGGAATTCCACATCACGGTCACCGTGCGCCGCCGCAACGAGCTTCCCTCCCTAGAAGCTCAGAGCAAACAAAAGCCCGGCGAGCGCACCTACATGACGCGAGAAGAACACGCCGAAAGACACGGAGCCGATCCCGCCGACATTGCCAAAGTCGAAGCCTTCGCGAGAGAAAACGGGTTGCGCGTCACCGATAGAAATCCCGCCCAGCGCACCGTTACGCTCTCGGGCGCCGCTCCGGCTTACAGCAAAGCCTTCGGCGTCGACCTCAAGATGTACAAGTCCGGCGAGGTGTCTTATCGAGGCAGAGAAGGCGACATCCTTATTCCAGAAAACCTGCAAGGCATCGTCACCAGTGTCACCGGACTCGACAACCGCCCTTTTGCTAAGCCGCACTACCGCATCCGGCGGGGCACGGCTCGCGCAGCAAGTGTTGGCGCAACGGCTGATCGCTCGACAGCGTCGGCTTCGATCCCAGCCGGATTCACGCCGCCGCAGCTCGCATCTCTCTACAATTTTCCAAAAAACCTCGATGGCACCGGCCAAACCATCGCCATCCTCGAACTCGGCGGCGGCTTCCATCCAGCGGAGTTGACAACCTACTTTCAGAATCTCGGCATCGCCACGCCGCCAAGCGTAACTGCCGCCACTTATACAAATGGCGGAACGAACAGCCCCGGCACCAACGCGCTCGATCCCAACAATCCCGACGTCGAAGTCATGCTCGATATCGAAGTGTCCGGCTCGATCGCACCCGGCGCTAAGATCGTCGTCTACTTCGCTCCCGACACCACCGACCAGAGCTTTCTCGGCGTGATGAACGCCATCCTCACCGACACCGTCAACAAGCCCAACATCGTTTCGATCAGCTGGGGCGGACCCGAAGACGAAGCCACCGCGCAGTTCCGCAACGAATTCGACCAGCTGCTGCAATCCGCCGCGAGCCTGGGCTTGACGGTCTGCGTCGCTGCCGGCGACAACGGCTCCGCGGACCTAGCCGCAGATGATCCCAACTGGGACGGCAAGGCCCATGTGGACTTCCCCGCTTCCGATCCCTTCGTGCTCGCCTGCGGCGGCACGCAGTTGACCGCATCGAGCACCGCCATCACGGAAGAAGTCGTCTGGGACGACGGAAAAAATGATGGCACAGGCGGCGGCGTTAGCCGTTTCTTCGCGCTGCCGAGCTATCAACAGAACGCCGGAGTCCCTCCAGCCGCCGACCCCGCAGGCCCTGTGATGCGCGGCGTGCCGGATGTCGCCGGTGATGCCGCTCCGGCCTCCGGCTATCGAATCATCTGCGATGGAACAAGCTTCCCCGATCCTTCAGAAGGGATTCCTCCGGTTGGTGGCACGAGCGCCGTAGCGCCTCTTTGGGCCGGCCTGCTCGCGCGCATCAATCAAGGCCTTGGCAGGCCCGTCGGCTTCATCAATCCCCTACTCTATGCCGCACCGGAAGACGGCACGTTCCGCGACATCACGAGTGGAAATAACGGCGACTACAAGGCCAGCAAGGGTTGGGACGCTTGCACCGGACTCGG
>Ga0210387_10004380_pt1 | contig 10818 bp, 11 predicted proteins | sample IncBWC7OmetaG_FD_160108 | JGI IMG/M metagenome (GOLD analysis project Ga0210387, IMG submission 160108) | Forest soil microbial communities from Barre Woods Harvard Forest LTER site, Petersham, Massachusetts, United States - Inc-BW-C-7-O ... | reverse complement strand
CCACCGTCACGAACAAAAATCCAAACACCACCACAAAAATCCCCGCCAGCAAATTCTGATACCACGTCGTGTCCGCGCCCTTCATCGGATGAAACGTCAGCATCACCCACATCATCACCACAATCACGAGCGACCCGATCATCACCGTCCGAATAGAAATATCGCGCTCGAGCCGGTTCTTCTCCGCGGCTTGCTCCGCGCCTTCCGCGCGCACATCTTTCAACCCGGCTCGCAGCGCCGAAATAATCGTCGGGAGCGTTCGCAACAACGTAATCAATCCAGCAGCCGCCACCGCCCCTGCTCCCATCGGACGAATGTATTGCCGCCACATGTCGTCCGGTGTCATCTGCGGTATCGGAATCGTCGACGGATAAATCGGCGTGTTTCCTGCGAGCTGCCCGAAGAATTGAATCGCAGGCATAATCAACAGCCACGAGATCACCCCCCCGGCAAAAAGAATCCCTGAAACTTTCGGCCCGATGATGTAACCCACTCCCAGATATTCCGAAGTAATCGTCGCGCGGAATGACGCGCCCGGAAACCAATGCGGCCGCCCTTCAGGCTGCGGATTCCACGCCTGAATCGTATTCATCAAAAATGTGTATGCGCCGCCAATTCCAAGCCCCCAAAACACTCGTCCCGCGAACGATCCGCCGCGCTCTCCCGCCACCAACACGTCCGCGCATGCAGTTCCTTCCGGAAACGTCAGGTTTCCGTGCTCTTTCACAATCAGCTGCCGCCGCAGCGGAATCATGAACAGCACTCCCAGCCACCCGCCGAGCAGCGCCAGCGGAAAAATCCGCCAGAAAGTAAACTCCGATCCAAACCCCAAAAAGATCAGCGCCGGAATCGTAAACATCACGCCCGCCGCCAGCGATTCCCCCGCCGACCCGGTCGTCTGCACAATGTTGTTTTCAAGAATTGTCGATCGCCCAAATGCCCGCAGAATGCTGATCGACAAAACCGCAATCGGAATCGACGCTGACACCGTCAACCCGGCCCTCAGCCCCACATACACCGTCACCGCGCCAAACAGCAGCCCGAACAGCGCACCCAGCACCACCGCGCGCAAAGTGAACTCAGCAAGCGTCTCCTCCGCCGGCACGTACGGACGAAATTCCCCCGGCGGCGCCGTAGAACTCCAAGCCTTATTCACAATCGCCAAGCCTCACCTCCACAAAATCATCCCGTGCGCCAATCGCCCCACAAAATCCAGGAGTGCACAACGATCCAATTTGGCTGTCACCAGTGCGCGCAACTTAGCACCAGTCGCAAACCCAGGCAAGCCGCAAACATTGTCGCTGCTTCCTGCATGAACTCCTTGTTTCTTTTTCTCTGTAGGGGCACGGCATGCCGTGCCCTATCGCGCACGATTCATCCGCGCGCATCCAAGCGCCGCGCCTCCTATGTTATTCTTGTCGCCATCCAGAGGAGAAAAATGGGTTACATCGACCGCATCCAGTCCGATCTCACCGCCGCCATGAAGGAAAAGGACGAGCTCCGCCTCAGCGTCCTCCGCATGATGAAGTCCGCCCTAAAACACAAAGAAATCGAAAAGATGCGCCCGCTCGACGATCTTGAATCCCTTCAAATCCTGCAAACGCTCGTCAAACAGCGTCACGAATCTGCCGAACAATTCACCAAAGGCGGCCGCAACGATCTCGCCGAAAAAGAAAAAAAGGAAATCATCATCATCGAGAAATATCTGCCCGCATCTCCGTCCGACGAAGAACTTCACCGAGCCATTGACGCCGCCATCGCCGAATCCGGCGCCGACTCCTTGAAACAAATGGGCGCCGTAATCAAAGCCGCCCGCGCCCGCCTCGAAGGCAAAACCATCGACGGCAAAGCTCTAAGCGATAAAGTCCGCGACCGCCTGACGCCAAAATCCTAATCCGCGGCTCACCTGCTTCCCGATGTCTATGCTCGTCATGACGAACGCATTTCTCCTCGTAGGCCTAACCCGAATTCCGATTTCTCGCTTACAGTAATCCTCATGCCCCTCCCCGACTCCATCCCCGTAAAATATTCCGAAGACGACGCTCAGTTCATCAGCATCCGCCCGCTCGTCCGCCAATCCTTCCGCCCCGCAGAATTGATCGACATGATCGTCAGCGTCACAGGAAAAGATTCCGATCGAGTCGCGCAAATCCTCCGCTCCGGCACAATCGTCTTCAACTCGTATCGATACTGGTGGGACGCGCTCAACCCCGACTCCGCCGCGCTGTCAGAAATCCTCGCCAAATATCCCGACCCAGAGCCGTCTCGCGCCTTCCACGCGGAAGATTGCACAGAAGCAATTCTCGAATCGCCAGGCACGCCACCTCGCCACTCGCTCCGCCTGCGCCGCGAAGTCGCTACAAAAAGACGCCTGTTCCGCACACGCAGCTTTTGGGACGCGCTGATGGATCTTGCACGTCAGCAAGTGCCCACGTACCGCGAATATTCCTACGCCCACCGCGCCGACATCTACGCGCTCAACCTCGACGCCTCCGCAATCGCCCACCTAACCCACGACGCGGCCCGCTACGCCCCTCGCGCCCTCCGCGCTAAACTCGCAACCCTCCCTAAAATCGCACACATAATCTTTCTGTGTCCCCGCCGCTAGCTCTGCAATCAACGTCATCGCTTTTGCGCGCACAAATCGCTGCAAGACGTGCGCACAATTCACCACTCGTTCGGAAATCTTGCAGAACCGTCCGTGTTCATGAGATGAATAATCCCTTAGCAGGCGTGTTCGTTCGCCCGACGCAAACGACCCGTACGGCGCCGTCACTGCGAAAGACCACGCCCCAATCGCAATTAAAATTTGGACAATGGAGAACAAACGTGCCGAAGGCCTACTGGATTACCAACTACCGCTCGATCGCAAACCCTGCCGGAGTCGTCGCCTATGCCGAACTCGCCGGCCCGGCAATCAGAGCCGCCGGCGGACGCATCCTCGCGCGCAGCACTCCTGCAAAAACTTACGAGCAAGGAATCAACGAACGAGTTGTAATAATTGAATTTGACAGCGTAGCCGCCGCAATTGCGGCCTACGAAAGCGAACCGTACAAAGCTGCCCTTCGCACCCTGGGCAATTCAGCCGATCGTGACTTGCGTATCGTGGAAGCCGTCGCCTAAATCTCGCGAACGAGCTTTATATCCATTCAATCAGTGTTCATCTGTGGTTACTCTTTTCGCCGAACCCGCGGCGCGGCCTGGCACCTCGCACAAAAAAAACTACTCCTCCCAGCCACAATCGCCCTTCGAATCATTCCGCCGCAACGAAAACATTTCTTCCCTTCGCGCTGATACACACGATGCCGCAGCTGAAATCCGCCGCGCTGCCCCTCTGAATCCACATAATCCGACACCGACGATCCGCGCAGCCGAATCGCTTCCATCAAAATCTCGCGCACTGCGCGATGCAGCCGCCGCACTTCAACCGCGCTCAAATTCGCGCCCAATCTCTTCGGATTTATCTTCGCGCGCCACAAACTTTCATCCGTATAAATGTTCCCCATCCCGCGAAACACGCGCTGATCCATCAGGAGCGCCTTAATCCGCGCCCGCCGCGACGTAATCACGCCGCGAAATTCCTCTTCACTCGCCTCGAGCGGATCGATGCCGAGCGGTCCCAGCACAGCCTCGCGTGCTCCATCTGCCAGGATTCCCATCCGTCCGAACCGGCGAGGATCGGTGTAGCGAAGTTCGCGCCCGTTATCCAGCGTCAGAAACACATGCGTGTGCGCCGCCACCGGCGCTTCAGCCGCACCGACAACGATCTGCCCCGTCATTCCCAAATGAATAAGCAGCGCGATCGCACCGCCGCGCCCGTCATCTTCGCCGGCCCTGCCCCGTTCCAAATCCAAAACCAAAAACTTCCCGTAACGCGCCACGCTTTTCACGCGCGTTCCAGGCAAATCCCTTTCAAGCGCCGCAGGATCGTCGATGAAATCCGTCTTCGCGCTCAATCGAACGCGCACGATCCCCCGCCCCGGCAGCACCAATCGCAAGCCGCGCGCTACAGTCTCGACTTCTGGAAGTTCCGGCATGTCTCGAACACGTTAGCATAGACAAATCCAATTCGGCAGCGCGCAGCCTCTGTGCTAGACTCCCGCCGATTTAGAATCACTCTCGCTATTGTTTCGAAGTGGAATTTCTTGGAGGCCCCGGATGCATCGTTTGCTTTTCTGTCTCGCTCTTCAATGCGCTTGTCTCTGCGCCGTTCCCGTCTCTGGCCAAACCGTCGCAATCCGCGCCGGTAATCTGATCGATCCCGCCACCGGTTCTGTAGCAAAAAATCAAATCATTCTCGTCAAAGACAAAAAAATCGTCGACGTCGGCCCCAGCGTCACAATCCCCGCCGACGCGCAGGTCATCGATCTCTCGAATGAATGGGTCATGCCCGGCATCATGGACGCGCACACCCACGTCACTTACGAAGTTGCCTCTCTTGCCGTTCCGGGCGATGCGAATTTCCTCGAAATCAGCAAAGGTATGCGCGTCCTGCAAGGACTGAAAATTTCGCAGACTCTTCTCAACGCGGGTGTCACCACCGTCCGCGATGTCGGCAACGACGCCAATTATTCCTCGATCGATTTACGCAATGCCATCAACAAAGGATGGTTCGTCGGCCCCACAATTCTTACCTCTGGAAAAATCATCGGTCCCTATGGCGGCCAGTCCGAAGGTATTCCGCCTGAAGCGGGCCAAACCTGGCTCTTTGAATACATCGATGCCGATGGCCCTCTCGAAGTCCGCAAAGCCGTGCGAGAAAATATTTTTTACGGCGCGGACCTGATCAAACTTTGCGCCGACAACAGCCCCTACCATTATTCCGAAGAAGAGTTGCTCGCTGCGGTCGATGAAGCCCATAAAGCGGGCCGTGCTGTTGCCGTTCACGTCTATGGAGGCGAAGCTGCCACTCTCGTCATCCAGGCCGGCGTCGACTCCATCGAACACGGCTGGTTTCTCACCGACGATCAGCTCCGCATGATGAAAGACAAAGGAATCTTCCTTGCCGGCACAGATTTTCCGGCCGCCCATTTCATCGCCAGTGGTTTTAAAGGCGGCGCGGAAAAATCAGCCGCCGCCCTCGATCGTTTGCATCGCGCTTACAACATCGGCGTGAAAATGGCCTTCTCCACTGACATTGTCACCGCGATGCCCGGCGAGTCGCGCGCGGACATGACGTGGGACTACCTCGCAATCTGGCGCCAGGCAGGCGTTCCGCCCGCCGCGGTCCTTAAAGCGATGACGACGAATGCCGCCGAACTCCTTCGCATTCAAAAAGAGCGCGGCGCAATAAGCGCAGGCCAATTTGCGGACATCATCGCCATGCCTGCAAGCCCTCTCGCCGACACCGAAGCACTGCGCAAAGTAAATTTCGTAATGAAAAACGGCGCCGTAGTCAGGCACGATGCGGTTAAGTAGCACAGGCTTCAGCCTGTGCCACGCCGAATGCACCTTGTAACGCTGGATCGCGCACGCAACTAGTCGCAACCAAGGACGCGTTGTCATCCTTCGGGCATCCCTCCAGGATGCCCGAAGGATCTCAGCGCTCACGGCTACAATCGAGTGCGCCGCGAGTACACTGCAGAGCAGCGAAGATATACCTCACGTCTCGAAGGAGCTTTCGAATGCGTCGTCTGCTTCTCGGTTTTTTTTTACTCTTCGCAATTCCGCTGTCGGCGCAAACCATCGCCATCCGCGCCGGCAACCTAATCGATCCCGCCTCCGGCTTCGTCACCAAGAATCAAATCATCCTGATCAAAGACCAAAAGATCACCGCCGTCGGCCCAACCGTCGCCATCCCCGCCGGCGCTCAGGTCATCGACCTCTCCAACGAATGGCTCATGCCCGGAGTAATCGATTCCCACACCCACGTCACCTTCCTGCTACCGAATATGAGTACGCCGCTCGAAGAAAACTACCTCGAAGTCAGCAAAGGAACTCGCGTCCTCCAGGGCCTCAAAATCGCGCAGACACTGTTGAATGCAGGCATCACCACGATTCGCGACGTCGGTAACGAAGCAGACTACGCTTCGGTCGACGTGCGGAATGCCATCAACAAAGGATGGTTCGTCGGCCCCACCATTCTCACTTCCGGAAAAATCATCGCCGCCTTCGGCGGGCAATCCTCTGGAGTCCCGCCTGAAGCGGGTCCGGTGTGGCGCTTTGAATACATCGACGCCGATGGTCCCTGGGAAATTCGCAAAGCCGTGCGGCAAAACATTTTCTACGGCGCCGATCTGATTAAGCTTGTCTCGGACAATAGCGATTACTTCTACTCAGAAGAAGAGATTCGCGCCGCCGCCGATGAAGCCCACAAAGCAGGAAGAGCGCTGGCCGTGCACTGTTACAAAGCGGAGGAGGCAGATAATGTCATCAATGGCGGCGCCGATTCCCTCGAACACGGGTGGCACCTCACCGATGATCAACTCCGTTTGATGAAAGCAAAAGGGACGTTCCTCGCGGGCACCGAATTCCCCGAAGCGCATTTTGTGCGAGGCGGCTATCCCGATGGAAAGGCCGTTGCCGCGGCAGCGATCGATCGTCTCCGTCGCGCCAATACCATCGGCGTGAAGATGGTCTTCTCTACCGACATCGTCACCGAGATGCCCGGAGAATCTCGCGCCGACATGACGTGGGACTACCTCGCAGGTTGGCGCCAGGCCGGCGTTCCGCCCGCAGCCGTCTTGAAAGCGATGACCACAAATGCCGCCGAGCTTCTCCGCATTCAGAAAGAACGCGGCGCAATAACTGCAGGCCTGTTCGCAGACATAATCGCCATGCCCGCGAATCCGCTAGACGATACCGAAGCCCTGCGCAAAATAAATTTCGTAATGAAAAATGGCGCTGTCGTCAGGCGCGATGCGGTTAAGTAGCACAGGCTTCACGCTTGCCTGCTTGTCCTGAGGAACGAAGGGTGCCGCGCCGAATGATCTTATAACGCGGGAGCGAGAGGGCGAGAACCCTGAGGAAAACAATTTGATCTTTCGAACGCACTCTCAAAGGAGCCTTAGCATGCGTCGATTAGCAGTCCTGTTCGCAATGCTCTTTGCCTTCCCCGCTTACGCGCAAACCATCGCCATCCGCGCCGGCAACGTGATCGATCCGGCTACCGGGAAAGTCGCCACGAATCAAATCATCCTGGTGGAGGACCAAAAGATCGCAGACATCGGCCCCACCGTCGCGATCCCCGCCGGCGCTCAAGTGATCGATCTTTCTACCGAATGGCTCATGCCCGGCGTCATGGACACGCACACACACATCACGTTTCTCGAACACGATCTCCGCAACACCCTGGAAACCAATTACCTGATTGAGGGGAAAGGCACTCGCGTCCTTTACGGCCTGAAGACGGCGCAGATTCTTCTCAACGCCGGTATCACCACTGTTCGCGATGTTGGCAACGAAGCGGACTACGCTTCCGTCGACGTTCGTAACGCGATCAGCAAGGGTTGGTTCACAGGACCCACGATACTAACGTCTGGAAAAATCATCGCTCCGTTCGGAGGCCAGGGAAAACGCATTCCCCCCGAAGCTGGCCCCGTCTGGCTCTTCGAATATATAGATGCGGATGGGGCGCAGGAAATCCGGAAAGCCGTCCGCGAAAATATCTTCTACGGCGCCGACCTGATCAAACTCGTCGCCGATAGTAATCCCTACTACTACTCCGAAGAGGAAATCCGAGCCGCTGCCGACGAAACACACAAAGCCAATCGCGCGCTGGCCGTCCACGTTCTTGGAGGACAAGCCGCCCGTAACGTAATCATGGGTGGCGCCGATTCAATCGAGCATGGCTGGAATCTGGACGATGACCTCCTCAGGCTCATGAAAGAAAAGGGCGTTTTCCTCGCTGGCACCGATTTCCCCACAATCCATCTCAGCACGGCCGGATATCGGAACGCCGACAAAATCGGCGCAAACATCATCGATCGCCTCAGTCGTGCCTACAAAATCGGCGTCAAACTAACATTCTCCACCGATACCGTTACCGAAATGCCCAACGAAACCCGTGCCGACATGGCCTGGGACTACCTCGCCGTCTGGCGCGCCGCCGGCGTCCCGCCGGCAGAAATCCTCAAAGCTATGACGACGTATCCAGCCGAACTCCTCCGCATCCAAAAAGAACGCGGCGCCATCGCAACAGGTCTATACGCCGACATCATCGCGATGCCCGGAAGTCCTCTCGACGACGTCGAGTCGCTCCGCAAAGTAAATTTCGTAATGAAGAATGGTGCAATCGTCAGGCACGATGCGGTTAAGTAGCACAGGCTTCAGCCTGTGCCACGCCGAATGCATTTTATAACGCAGGATCAATCCGCGATCTTGTGCGCCGTTCGGACCCGACAGTCGTCCGGACGAACGTGTTCGTGTGTCCACCTCATAATTTCCAAGTGGAAATTAGAAAACGCCAAAGTGATACTGAACATGTGTTTGCGTAACTGAGTGCTTCGCGGAAGGTGACCAATGAGCGTTTTTCAAATTCTCGTGCTGTTGATGTTGGCTTATATCTGTTATCGACTCACCGTTTTAGGCTCCGCATCCTCTCTAAAAGCAATGGCGACCTATCTGATTTTCGGTCTCGAGAACGGATTGCGCCATGAAATCGCCTCCGCTATTGGGAGCTATCGGCCCGACGGCGACTATCAACTCGGAATGCACGAGCAACTCGTCGCCGCGCTGAAGAAAGTGAAAGGAATGCCGTGAACTGAAATTGCCGTTAACTGGATTGCTTGGGGCGCATGCTTGTCGTCCTGAGGCCGCTGCGGCCGAAGGATCTCAATTTCCACATCTCCCCAGCTTTACTTCGTCCGCCGCACCCTCCCGTCGAGCCCCCAAACAGTCCCGGCCCGCGCCGCATAAAAAACCACGAACAATAACAACAGCGAAATGTGATCCAGATTCGCGCCAAAATACTGCCACACAGGCGCTCCGCGTCCCGGCGCGAACCAGGTAGACAGCGCGAGGCTTATCATGAAAATCCCACCCCACACCGATGCAGGCCGCACAAGCAATCCAAGAATCAAACTAACCGCAATCGCCAACTCGCCCCACGCCACGATCCGCGCGCAAACCGCGGGATGCACCAGCGCTAGATTCACAAGCACCGGCCTGAAGAATCTTACAGGCTGTCCCTGCTCCACCCATCCGCCCACCCACTGAATGAATCCGCCGGGCGTAAACTCATTTCCTGCAATTTTGTACTCCGCGAACAAGAAGAAAATATTCCCCGTAGCAATCCGCGCGACCGCAATCGTTTTCGCCGCCGAAACCGTCATTGACTCGGTCATAGTCCGCGCGTTCATCGCACTCACTTCGGCGGCAATACCGCAAACACGCGGCAAGGCCCGCCCGATCCGCCTTCCAGCTTGATCGGCGCAGCGATGATAAACGCCCCCGCTTCCGGCAAATATTCTGTGTGCGCCAGATTCTCCAGGTTGTAAAGCCCTGCGGGCAAATCCACGCGATGCACGTCGTAATCCTTCGAACCGCCGTAATCAACACTCAACGTATCAATCCCCAATCCAACCACTCCGCGCTCAATCAGCAATTTCGCCGATTCCACCGAATATCCCGGAAAATGCATCACTTTGTTCGAGTCCATATTTCTATATCGCGCAGCGTCAGGAACTCGCGATCCCCATCCCGTCCTCAACACCGCAATCGCGCCCTTCGGAATTTCGCCGTGCTCCGCTTCCCACTTTTTGATTCTCACCACCGTCAACCGGTAATCCGCGTCCTTCGCCACATCCTCGCGAACGTCAATCACCACCGCAGGCCCGAAAAAATGCGCTTCCGGAATTTCGTCCAGCGTCACCTTCCCCGGAGGAAAATGCGCCGGCGCATCCATATGCGTCCCGTAGTGCTCGAGCATCCAAAAGCTCCGCGTGAAATAACCATCTTTCGCCACCGTTGCATTCGCTTTCGCTTCAAACACGTGATCGTCCCCCGGCCACGCCGGAAATTTATCGCTCACCGGGTACGTCATATCGACCACCAGATTCCGCCCGTCGCTCACTCCCTCGATCCAATTTCCATTCGCGCCCGCGCCCTTTTTCTGCGCCACAGCCGATCCCGAATGCACCGCGGCAACCGCCGCACCGAATATCACCACCGTCGCCGCAAAAATTATTCTTCGCATAGAATTCCTCCCTGCTCGGCGCACATTCTATCCGAGTTCCATTTTCAATTTTCTATTTTCGATTTTCTGCTTCGGTAATCTATGGAAGAGGAATTCCCGGCGACGCCACCACTCCCGCCATCCGCAAAATCTCCGCATACTCTTCATCCGTCAGCGGACATATCGTCAGCCGCGTGTTCTTCATAAATTTAATCTTCCGCAACAGACGGTTCTCCCGCAATTCCGCAAGCGTTACCTGCCGCGGCAAACGCTCAATCGCTCGCAAATCCATCACCATTTTCTTCGTGTCCGATTCGTGCGGGTCAGGGTACGGATCGCGGCTCACTTCCGCCAGCGCGTACAACGCGTGCTCCGCCTTCCCGTGATACAGCAGCGTCCGATCGCCCTTGTGCACCTGCTTCAGTTGACGCAGCGTGTCAGGACGGCTCCCCGCATGCCGCCACATTTCCTTCCCCTTCACGAAAAGGGTGTCCCAGTGATATACGCGTGGGTCGACGGCCAGGAGCCATCGCCTTGGTTTAGCTGGCGGTTGGTTCATTCGAAAATTCGTCGCGCGAACTATACACGGAAGCGGTAAAAAGCGGAAAAGTTTTGCGCAGATTTTTTAGGCCGTACGGACTTCACTGTAGAGCAGTTAGATCGTTAATCCCGTCGCGTTTCCCAGATTTACAGCCATACTCGAT
>Ga0210387_10004379_pt1 | contig 10818 bp, 8 predicted proteins | sample IncBWC7OmetaG_FD_160108 | JGI IMG/M metagenome (GOLD analysis project Ga0210387, IMG submission 160108) | Forest soil microbial communities from Barre Woods Harvard Forest LTER site, Petersham, Massachusetts, United States - Inc-BW-C-7-O ... | reverse complement strand
GCTGCGGATTCTTAGCCTCCTGCGCTGTGGTCGACACCGCATCGAAGCCGATGTAGGCAAAAAATATGTACGCCGCCCCCGCTCCGATTCCCGCGATACCGTTGGGCGCGTAGGAATGCCAGTCCGTGCCCCAGTTGCTCACATTAATGTAGTGAGCACCCAGAGCGATAACGAAGAGCACAACCGAAACTTTAATGACTACGATCCCGGTATTAAAGCGTGCGCTTTCTTTGATCCCGACCACAAGAATCGCGGTGATGATGAGGGCGATGATAAACGCGGGCAGATTCAATCCGATTTCCATGCCAAACAGATGCGGAGCTCCCAAGAGTTCATGCCCGCGCTGCACCAGTTCCGTCGATTGCATGGTCATGATCGAGCTGACTTTATCGAGAAAGGCTTGCGAGCCCGGCACCAGCGAGGAATCTGCCGCCTGCGCCATCTGACGCGCAACCATATTCTCAGCGGTCTTAAGGGCCGTCCAGTGGTCATAAGCCAGCCAGAGCGGCATCCGGATGTGAAAAATCTTCAACAGTTCGATGAAGTGGTTTGACCAGCCGGACGATACCGCGCTCGCGCCCATCGCATATTCCAGCGTGAGATCCCAGCCAATGATCCACGCCAGCAATTCGCCGAGTGTGGCGTAGGCGTATGTATAGGCGCTGCCTGCCAGCGGAATCATGGCCGCAAACTCCGCGTAGCACAACCCGGCAAACGCGCATCCCAACCCTGACAGAACGAAGGACAGTGTGAGACCAGGGCCGGCATACTGCGCGCCCAACCCGACCATCACAAAAATGCCTGCCCCGATAATTGCGCCCACGCCCAAGGCGGTGAGTTGAAAGACTCCCAGCGTGCGTTTGAGGCTATGTTCGCCCGTCTCGCGGGCTTCCTCCATGAGCAGGTTCAGGGGCTTGGTTGCAAACAGATTTGCCATTCGTTTGGTTTCTCCTTAGGAGCTAAACCGGTTGGCGCTTTTTATCTGCGCTCCGGGACCACGCAAAATATACCGGGATGCCCAGCAAAACCACAATCAGCCCCGGCCACGTGAATTGCGGTTTGTAGCGCAATAGTACGACATCGATAAATAATGCCATCACAATATAAATCGCAGGCAGCACCGGATATCCAACCGCACGATAGGGCCGCTCGGCATTTGGCCGGGTCCGCCGCAACACAAACAAGCCTACGATGGTCAAAATGTAGAACACCAGCACTGCGAAAATGATGTAGTCGAGAAGCTGCCCGTAGCTGCCAGATACGCACAGCAGGCACGCCCACACCATCTGCACCATCAACGAGACTGCCGGAGTCTTGTAGGTAGGATGCAGCCGGGCGACGCTCTTGAAGAATAGGCCGTCCTTTGCCATGGCATAGTAGACGCGGGCGCCGGAAAGAATCAGGCCGTTATTGCAGCCGAAACTGGAAATCAAAATCGCTCCGGCCATCAAAAGGCCGCCCACGGCGCCGAACATCTGCGTCATGACCGCTGTCCCAACACGATCCTCCGCGGCAAACTTGATCCCCCGGCCCAGAATCGTTGCCGCGCCAGCCGCGCCATCCAGTGGCAGGGCCAGCAAGTAAATAAAATTGCACGCAACATAAAGTGCGATGACAACGCCGGTCCCCAGCGCCAACGACAGCGGCAAATTACGGCTTGGATTTTTCACTTCCCCTGCGGTGAAGGTCACGTTGTTCCACGCGTCGGCGGAAAATAATGATCCCACCTGCGCGACCGCCAGAATCGTCAGCGTACCCACCATCACAACCGGACCGCCCACTCCCACCTGAACCGCGTGCTGCGCGCCCAATCCCGCGTTTCTCCAAAAGTGTCCGCTGAAGTTCGCAGCCAGCGCCTGCGCATTCCGCCCGACTGCCAGCCCGAACAATGCAAGCCCCAGCAGCGCCGAAACCTTGGCTGCGGTAAACACATTCTGGATGAGCGCTCCAAGCTTCAGCCCAAAAATATTCACAATAGAAAGCAAGACCACGAGCAGGATGGCGACCAGATTCTGGGTGTTGATTCCCACATCCATGTTGCCCAGAACCATCGGCCCCAGCCGGATTGGCGGAACTTTCCATAAATGCAAAATCCAGTTCGAGGAAGAAATCGCAGGAAAGAAAACTCCCAGAAACTTGCCGAAAGCCACACCTACGGCTGCAATCGTTCCGGTCTGAATTACAAGAAAGAGCGTCCAGCCGTAAAGAAAGCCCCACAAAGGTCCGAGCGCTTCGCGCAGATAGACGTATTGTCCGCCGGCCTGCGGCATCATGGCCGCCAGTTCGCCGTAGCTCAGCGCTGCCACGATGGTCATGAATCCCGCTACGGCCCATGCACCGATCAGCAAAGCTGGCGAATCCACTTCCCGGGCAATCTCAGCCGAAACAATAAAGATTCCGGAGCCGATCATCGACCCCATCACCAACATGGTGGCGCTGGTCAGGCCCAGACCTTTAACCAGTTCCTTGTCCTGCTGGCTGTGAGTTTCCCAGTCCGTACCAGTAACCGCCTGCGTTGTCGGTGTACTCAGGATCCCTCCTGCATGACCACCCGTTTCGCCCTGGAGCATTTTCGGGAAGGGCACGGCTTCAGCCGTACCAAATAACCCACCCATCTTCTCTTCGAGGGCTTTAACCCCTAAGGTGTCCCGTCATCGAGCGATCGAGGGTCAACTGACTTTACCTCAGAACGCGGAAAAATTCCTCTGCTGATTTACGCGGCTCCCGCAACAGATCGGCGATCACCGCCACCGAATCAGCCCCTGCCTCAATCACAGAAGCTGCATTGGCCCGCGTAATCCCGCCGATTGCCACCAGCGGCTTGCGCGTCAACTGCCGCGCCTGGCGCACTCCTGCAAGGCCCACCATAGGATCAGGCCGCTCCTTGCTGGAGGTCGAGAACACAGGTCCAATCGCCAGATAGTCCGCCGAAGTGTGGTCCGCCTGTTGCAACTGCTCTGGATTATGCGTAGAAACCCCCAGCCATCGCTCAGCCCCAATGATTCCCCGAACAGCTTCCGGCGAAAGATCGTCCTGCCCGACGTGCACGCCATCGAACTCCGCCGCCAGGCAAAGGTCGGCGCGGTCGTTCATGATGAGCTTGGAATTTGCCCCGATGCGGCGCCTTAGTACCCGCGCCTGATCCAGCGCTTGAAGCGCGTTGCCTGATTTGTTGCGGTACTGGAGCAGGGTCACGCCCGCCAGTACCAGTTCGTGGGCAACATCGAAAAGGGCATCGCTGTCGGGAAAAGAAACGGCGTCAAGAATGGCATACAAACGGGGAAGCAACATGCCCTGTTGACTGTACTATCGCGACAGCTCACAAATCCAGTTGACTTCCCAAGTCTTGCCACCGTCCGGTGAGTATGACTGCTCCATACGCGCCGAGTTCGGTGAAAGGTCGAGCCAGAGGTAGCGTACCAGAATCGTGCGGCCTTTAAGGTTTTCCTGATGGTAAAACTCCCCGCGCTTGCCGGTAAAACCGCCAACGACAGGAGGCGTGTCGAGGGTTCCGTTGTCGAGGTCGATGAGGTAGATGCTCCACTGCCGCGTGGCAGGATTGTAAAGCCGCAGCGTCTGGGCTTTAATGTGAAGTTTTTTGTCGGTGCTGGTAACTTCGAACTGCTCGAAGTTCGCGTTGCTATCAAGAAGCTTATGGTGATTGGAAATGCCGTCATACTCGACCCAGATCTTGGAGTTGTTCAGGCGATCCGGCAGGCGGCGGACGTGCGCTTTCCAATCGCCGATGAGGAAGTCAAAGTCGTGAGAGCCATCGCGCTGCGGGAGCTCTGAGGGATTGTCGGAGGTTTGGGCGTGAAGGCCCACCGTGAGCACTGCGCTCAAAATAAGTAGTAGAAACGTTGAGATCTTGTCGGATTTCATCCAGGTTGCGCCCTTTCCAAAGGTTCAGATACGGCAGCAAGAGTTTCGTTAGCAAACGCTGGGGAGATTGGTCAACTCACTTCGCCTCCGAATGTGTAGGATTAGACACGATGAAACGCGGTTACGACGACGCAACGCAAGCGGGCGAGCAACAGTTCTACGACACCGACGGCAAGCTGGTGCTCCTCACAAAATTCGGATACGACCACAACGGCGCGTTAACGCGTGTTCGATGCTTCAGGCAAAGAACAAGTCGGTGGTGAGACATTTGTCGATGCTCAACATAAATCGACCATTCGCCCGGGTTACGTCGAGTGGCAGGCGATTTATGACGATCATGGAAACTGGACGGAACGCAGACGTTTGTACGCTCCCGCCGAGGGAAGCCTCAAGATCATGACAAGGCTGGTTCGACAAAACATAACTTACCGATAGAATTGCGAAATATCCGGCTGACGAGGGCGCCCAGCGCTCCACGGCTGGTCTCACTTTCCTTTCGCCAGAAATCGCTCAATAAAACCCGTATCAAATTTTCCCGCCCGGAAGTCAGGATCGGCGAGAATCTTACGGTGCAGCGGAATCGTCGTGTATACGCCCTCCACGATAAACATCTCCAGAGCCCGCGTCATGCGCGAGATCGCCTCGCTGCGGTCCTTGCCGCGCACGATCAGCTTGGCAATCAGCGAGTCATAATAGGGCGGGATCACACCTTCGGTGTAGGCCGCCGTATCTACCCGCACTCCGGTCCCTCCGGGCGGATGAAACGCCGTAATCCTTCCCGCAGACGGCGTGAATTTCTCGGGATGCTCCGCATTGATGCGGCACTCGATGGAGTGCCCGCGATGCACAATCGGCCCCAGCAACACTTCGTCCATCCGCGCGCCTGCCGCAATCATGATCTGGCTCTTCACCAGGTCCACATCCGTCACCATCTCCGTCACCGGATGCTCCACCTGAATACGCGTGTTCATTTCGATGAAATGCAAGCGGCGGTCCTGGTCCATCAGGAACTCGATGGTTCCCGCATTGGTGTAGCCGATCTCCGTCAGCGACTTGCACAACACGGCGCCAATCTGATCACGCAACTCTGGTGTGACCTGGGTCGAGGGCGATTCTTCCAGCAACTTTTGATGCCGCCGTTGGATCGAACATTCTCGCTCCCCAAGGCTCACCACATTCCCGTGCTCATCCGCCAGAACCTGAAACTCAATGTGTCGCGGATGCTCGACATACTTCTCCATGTAAAGATCGCCGTTGCCGAACGCTCCGGCAGCCTCTGACTGCGCCGCCCTGAAGAGTCCCGGCAGCTCTTCTTCCGTACGAACGATGCGCATGCCGCGTCCGCCGCCCCCTGCCGTCGCCTTCACAATCACCGGAAAGCTCACCTGCCGGGCCCACTCCAGCGCTTCGCCCTCGGAAGCAACGATTCCATCCGACCCCGGCAGAATGGGCACGCCCGCGCGTTTCATGGCCGCACGCGCCTTTTCTTTCTCTCCCATCAGCCGCATCACTTCAGGTCGCGGGCCGATAAATTTGATCCCGCTGGTCTCGCACACTTCGGCGAAGTTTGCATTCTCCGACAGCAATCCATAGCCGGGATGAATCGCATCCACGTTGGCAATCTCCGCCGCGCTGATCACTGCCGGAATGTTCAGATAGCTCAACGCCAGTTGTGGCGGACCAATGCAGATGGCTTCGTCCGCAAAACGAACCGGCAAGGAATGACGGTCCGCCTCACTGTAAATCGCGACCGTGCGGATGCCCAGTTCCTTGCACGCGCAAATGACGCGCAGCGCAATCTCACCGCGATTCGCAATCAGAATTTTCTTAAACATGAACCGGTTTTCAGCTTTCGGCCATTAGCGCTAGGGCCGTTGGCTTGCCGTTCGCAATGGATATTGTTGGTAGGAACGGTTCGTGTTGGAAGACCTGTCGGAAGAAGATGCCATGCAAAAATGTGCGACTCGGCGCGACTCAACAGAAACCTCCGTCTCACTTCCTCGCCCGGATAGCGAATAACTCCTGACCATATTCAATCGGCTGGCCGTTGCTCCCCAACTTCTTCACGATTTCGCCCGCCACATCCGACTCAATTTCGTTCAGCAGTTTCATCGCCTCAACGATACACAATACCTGCCCCACTTCGACCATATCCCCAACCTTGACAAAAGGCGGCGCGCCCGGCGATGGCGCCTCATAGAAGGTTCCTACGATCGGCGACTTCACCTTGTGCAGGACTTCTTCTGGGGACGGAGCCTCAATCGGCGCCGCAGGGGGCGCGGCGGCAGGAGATGTCCCGGCGGCCTGGCCGGTTTGCGGGACGGTCACCGCCACATACGGCACGTCCGCGCGCGTATGCACCACGGTGTGCTCGCCGCCCCGCTTGATCTTCACTTTGACATCACCGCGCTCCAGTTCAAACTCGGTAATGTCCTTTTCGATTAAGAACTCGATGAGTTCCTTCAGCTCTTTTTGATTCATTCGTATGAAAGTTAGGACCGCTCGCCAATCCGCGCAGCGCCCAGACCGGGAACAGCCAGGCACTCCACGGCGAAACCCTTGAATTGACCAACTTGAATCTTAGCAACTCAAACCGACAGGAAATCCTTGCTTGTGGGAGTCAGCACCTCGCAACCGTTTTCGCTGACAGCCACCATGTCCTCGATCCTCACGCCCCATTTGCCGGGGAAGTATACTCCCGGCTCAATCGTAATGACCATCCCGGGTCGCAGGATCTCTTTTTGACCCGCCGCGACCCTCGGCGCCTCATGGATTTCCAGCCCGACACCGTGTCCGGTCGAATGTGTGAAGTAGCGGCCTAACCCCTCTTTACGCAAGACCTTACGCGCCGCATCATCCACTTCCGCGACCGCAATACCCGGTCGCACAGCGGCTATCGCCGCCTGCTGCGCTTCCCTAACCGATTCGTATGCGTGGCGTGCATCTGCCGGCGCCGCACTTGACCCGCTTCCCACCCATACGGTGCGGGTTTGGTCCGAACAATAACCTCCGAGTATAACACCGAAATCACAGACCACGAATCCGCCGGGGACGATGGCCTGCCCCGTAGCCCGGCCATGCGGCAGTGCCGACCTCGCTCCAGAAGCAATGATCGTCGGAAACGACATCTCTTCCGACCCCGCCCGGCGCGCCGCATGCTCCATCTCTCCCGCTACCTCAATCTCCTTCACTCCTGGGCGCAACATCTGGAGCGCGCGCTCGAACAAGGTCGCTCCCAACTGCACGGCCGCCCGAATACTTCTTAACTCGTCGCCGTCCTTCACCATGCGTGCGCGCTCGACGATCGCGGTCGCGTCCCGCAAGCGCACGCCGGTGGGCAGCAGATCCGTCAGCCGTTTCTTTTCCGCCACGGTCATGTGCTCGGATTCGATTCCGATGGCCACCTTCGACCTCTTTTTGTGCGCACCGATCCATTCCGCGAGCGCGCTCAGCACCGCCTTGCGGGCGATGATCACCTTCGCGCCCTTCACCTCCTCGCGCCCCTGTGTGTCGTAACGGACGTCGCTGAAGAACAAGCTTCGAGAATCATTGACTAACAGATACCCCGCACTCCCGGTAAACCCGCAGAGATATCGAATGTTGGGAAGATGGCTGATCAGCAGCGCGTCAAACCGCGTGGTGGCAAGGTGCGCCCGCAGTTTCTTCTGGCGAGTGAGAAAATCCATCGCTGAAGAGTTTAGCAAAGAAGTACCGAGTTCCCACTACCCCGGCAAGAAGATCCGGAGTTCGCGCAGGCTCGGACCCGTAGCTGGTACTCGTGTCTGTCCGAGCCAAAAACAAAACCGCCGGCCCTGACAGGTTCTTCAGGCCGACGGCTTTTAAATCTTCAACTTGCGCTGCTATGTCTGACGCTGTTACGTCTGAATGATTCGCGGCGTGATGAAGAAGATCAATTCCTGGTTCGACGTATTTACCTGGGTATGTTTGAACAGGTTGCCCAGGATTGGAAGGTTGCCGAGCAAAGGTACCTGCGTGATGTTGATCGAGTTCTGCGTCTGAATTACGCCACCGATCACCACCGTGCCTCCATCGGTCACCAGCACCTGCGTAGTTGCTTGCTGGGTGATCAATTCGGGGTTGCCCTGCACTTCCTGCCCGAAGTTTGGAGTCGTATTCTCCACGTCCACGTTCAGGAAGATGGTATTTTCCGAGGTGATCTGCGGAGTGACCGTCAGGCGCAGGAACGCATCGACGTAGGTTACGGTCGGCGGTCCGCCCAACTGTGCTTGCGTCACGATCGGCACACGCACACCCTGCTTCACCAGGGCTTGGATATTGTTTTGCGTCACCACCCGAGGACGGGACAGAACCTTCAGCAAGCCGCGCGATTCTGCCATCGTCAGGACCGCATCGATGCGAACCGTGTTGCTGGCGTTCAAGAAGGTCAAGCCGCTGCTGGGTGAGGTCGATCCCAGGTTCGAAAACAATGGGATCGTCGATCCCGGATTCGAGCCGGTGCTCGGCACTGTAATGTAGCCCGGAGTCAAGTTGCCGACGGTCGTTGGGGAAGTGCCTACCGCGGAGGCGCCGCCAACCGCGCTGTGGCCGTCGCCCCAGCCGAAGCCGAGTTGCGTGCCGATGTCGCGCGCGAACTGCCGCGTTGCGGCGACTACGCGCGCTTCGATTTCCACTTCCTGCGTCTTGCGGTCAAGCTGTGTCAGCAGGCGGTCAATGATAGGAAGCACTTTCGGTATGTCGTTCACGATGATGGCATTGGTGCGTTCATCCGCAACCACGTCTCCGCGCTGCGAGAGGAACTTCTTCACCGTGACCATCACATCCTTGGCATGGGCATAGCTGAGGAAGCGGGTGATGGAAACTTTCTCGACTGCCAGCGCTTCCGCTTCTACCTGGCCGCGCCGTCCTTCCGCTTCTTTCTTAAGAGTCTCAACCGTGGCGATGCGCAGAACATTGCCTTCCAACTCCCGCGCCAGATCGTTGTTCTTCAACACGATGTCCAGCGCCTGGTCCCACGGCACGTCGTCCAACACAACCGTCAAAGTGCCATGAACATTAGGATCGAGCACCACGTTCAAGCCGCTGATCTCGTGAATGAGGCGGAAGAAATCCTTCAGATCCACGTCTTTCAAGTTCACCGAAATCGGCTCGCCCGTATACTTCGGGCCGACCGAGGCGGGTTGCTGTCCAGCTTGCGCTTTCTGCTCGGCCGCCAGATTCACCGCCGGTTGGATGCCGCTGCCGCTGGTAGATGCGCCTTGCGAGGACTGCTGCGCCGCATTCATGCTCACGGGCAACAGCTCCGGGGCTGTCTTGTCGGCAAACTTCGCCGCCGCTTCCTGGGCGCGCCCGGCAGGCTCAACTGCCGGATCGGCCGAATTCGCCTTGGCAGCGTAGGTGGGCTCCACGAACACAAAATCGCTGGTGGAAGCCGTCTCAGGTTTTTGCGGAGCCGGAGCTGCCTTCGGGGTCGCAATCTTCGGGATCACCGAATCGGTTGCGGCCGCCGGCGGCACGTTCGCCGTCACTTCCTTCTTGGCTTCCGCTTTCACCGCAATCACCCGCGTTGAGAACGGAGACATAACCTTGCTGGCAGCCGGAGAAGTTTCGGCCACGGTGGTCCTGGGAGCGCGTGCCACCGCCGCTGTCGTCGGCTGCGTGTGCAGCGTCAGCACCAGCTTTCCATCGGCCGACGGATTCAGCTCGTAGCGGCAGGCGTGTTCCAGATCGACTACTACGCGAGTGCTTGGAGGCGTGCCGCCATCCATGCCGATGCGTACCCCTTTCACACCCGCGCTGCCTACGCTGATGCGGCTCTGCCCTGTCACCATAATGGTGCCCGGCAAATCCACGATCAGACGCGCCGGCGAGTCCGCCGTGCTTAGCTTGGGCGTCACCGCGCCACGAGCGTTGATCTCGACCCGGATCTCATCCGCGCCGCGAACTACGTTCACGCGCTGCAGTTCATTTCGCTGGCTGGCCGCCGGTAACGCCGGCGTCTCTGCGGCTGAAGCCATCAGCCCCAGCAGCATCAGCGGTAGGATTACACTCAGCAGTTGCTTTCGCATTTCGCTTCTCCCCGAATCGCGGGTCTGCCCCGCGTGTCCTTACTGGAACTCGATTTTGTTGATGCTCCGGCCTTCCGGAGCACCTTTACCCACGCTAAACAGCAGGCGTGAAAATTCGCTTGGTCACTTCCCGCGTCAGCGGTTTCCCTAACTTGTCCTGCACTGTCTCTTGAAACACAACCGCGTCACCGGTAATCCTCATCACGTACCCGTTGAACACGGGATCGTTCTCGCGCAGGAAATACGCTTTGTTCAGGCTGTTGGTCACTACCGCGATGAAACCGCTCTCCGACTTCACCACGCCGCGCAGATTGATCTGGCCAATCTCCAGGCATTTTTTTCCGGTCGAGCATCCCGAACCTGTAGGCTGCTGCACCACCGGACTGAAGAACGGATCGCGCTTCCCGCTCATCGCCCATTTCTTTTCTTCGGGCTTGGGCGCCTTGGACACTTCAGCGCTCTTGCCGATCTCGGCCGGCTTGGCATCCGCCGAAATCTTGGTAGCAGCCGGAGGAGCGCTCTTGGATGTGGTCTTCGCGGCCGCCTTGGGTGCGGTTTCTTTCGCCGCAACCACCGAATGCGCCGCCACCGCCTTCTTTGCCACCGGCGTCGAGTGCGGTTTCGCGGCGGCCGCTGGAGCCGAGTTGCTCTTCGCTCCCACCGGCGCTGCCTGGGCTGGCGTTGCCTGGGCCGACATCGGCTGAATCGCCGCGGTTTTCACCGTAGCCCCCGCAGCCGGTTTCGCTCCCGGGTTAGCCGACGGCGTGCCCGTGATACCCAGTGCAGCGTTGGAATCTTCCGTCTTCTTCTGCTGCACCGCGTTCATCGTGTCCTGCACTTTGTTGATGACATTCGGATTCTGTGCCCAGAGTCCGCCAGTCATCATTCC
>Ga0210387_10004378_pt1 | contig 10818 bp, 12 predicted proteins | sample IncBWC7OmetaG_FD_160108 | JGI IMG/M metagenome (GOLD analysis project Ga0210387, IMG submission 160108) | Forest soil microbial communities from Barre Woods Harvard Forest LTER site, Petersham, Massachusetts, United States - Inc-BW-C-7-O ... | reverse complement strand
AAATGAACAAAAAAAAAAAAAAAAAATGGTGGCGCACCTCAAGGGCATCGCTGTCGTACCCTGATGCCGCAGCGCTCGCGGTCCCTCCCCTTGTGCATTCCTGTGCTCTCCGCATCATTGTTGTGCTTGTCCTGCTCGTGGTTGTGTTCCTCATCATTGTGCTTGTCCTTCTTGTGGTTGTTCTGTCCTCCTTGTCCCTGTCCTGCTCGTATTTGTGTTCCTTGTCGTTGTGCTCATCCTTCTCGCGATTGTTCTCGTCCTCGTTGTCCTCATCCTGCTTGCGGTTGTGTTCCTCATCATTGTGCTTGTCCTTCTCATGGTTGTTCTGTCCTCCTCGTCCTCATCCTGCTTGCGGTCATCCATTATGTTCTTTATCGTTGTGGTTGTGTTTGTCATTGGGGTGGTGGTGCGAAGGGGTAGGGTGGTGGTGTGAAGGGGTAGGGTGGTGCGTGAAAGGGTGGTGGTGGTGGTGGTGGTAAGGAGGAGTCGTAGTGGCATGTTTGTTTGTTGGTTTAAATGAACCACAAATCACATGACCGTCCATTGCATGTAATGTATTTGTAATACCAATATTACTATGGCTGTCTGGCTGAGTTGGTATATTGCTATACTTTCCATGCATGTGACTTCTTCTTGAGCTCTGGGTTCAATTCCTCCAAATAGATTATTTTTTACATTGATCACTACTCAGTATTCAATGATAAAAAGCTGGTTGCAGAATCCTGAGGAACTCCTTGAGGACTCCTTATGGAGTATGACTCCTCAGGGACTCCTCAGGGACTCCTCAAGGACTCCTTGAAAAATAGGCACTCCTCAGGCACTCCTTAGGACTGCTCCTAGTTCAGTCCTTGAACACTCCTTAAGGAGTCCTCAAGGAGTCCTTGACATTCTGGCAGGTAGTCCTTGAGCAGTCCTTGAGCAGTCCTCAGACAGTCTTTGAGTGGTCCTCAAACAGTCCTCAGACTCCTCAGACAGTCCTCAGGGACTCCCCAGGGACTCCTCAGACTTCTCAAGGACTCCTTAGGAGTCCTTGAGGATCCGTGGGCGAGTGTAATGTCCTCCCTCATCTTTAGAACAGATGGTCACCAGTCTAAACACAAGCAATGGTTTATGCATGTCCTTTGAAATTCCATCTAAGCTACACCTAATGTTCCTGCATGTCTTTGCATTTTACTCTTCAGAGTTACCAACCAACAATATGAGAGAAGAAAATTTGCATTTTTCCATTCATCTCTTCATGTCCATACTGGTTGCAACTATCTTCCACTTGTCATCATTCAAGTCTTGATCACATTCTTGATCACATTTTCTGACCACTATGCCAAAGGCAACCACCAAAAAATCTGCTCCCCATCTTCAAAGGGTGGAGTGGTGGGAATCAGAAACCACCAGAGGCACAATTACCAGATCAGTCAAGATGAAACACAAACCCAGTCCCTTGAGGCCCTCTCCAGCAAAGCCATCAACCCCACAGCATGCTACCCATGGACATTGATTTTGATTTTGACCCCACATCAGGAAAACCTTAAATTTCTTAACTCCCCTTAAGAGTGCTTAAATATTCTTGGCAATGTCACTAAACAGAAAAAAGTGAAAATAATAAAGGTCTTCATTAAGAGGAATCTACTTGGCCACTTGGCACTAAGCAGTCTGCTTAGTGCACTTGGACTGCTTATTGATGTCAAGTAGACTATTAATTTGAGCAAGAATAAGAGTAGAAAAGCAAATTCAATTCATTTTAACAGGATAAAGTATCAGTAATGGGCAATAAAAATGTGTAGTAAAAGATTGGTGTAAAAATCTAGACAAACTGAAGAAATTGGGGGGAGCTCACTGTGTTGTCATCTTTGAGCAGCTGAAGGAGCTGCAGGATGTGATTCTCAATCATAGCACACAGTTTGGCTTGAAATGTACATCAACAATAAAACTGAAGAAATTTGTGGAAAATCACAGTGTTCAATGAGTTTTGCATTTACAAATATTTGCACCAGCAACTTGAAATTATGACTTTTCATCTGAAGTAGCTGCAGCATGATATTCTCAATTGTGGCATGCAGTTTGTGATGGGCCATGCTGGTCAGGCCCCATTTGCTCCATGTGTTCATTGTGTTGGTTTGTCATTTGGAGTCCTTGTCCAGGTTATGTCTTGTTCCCATCACTGGTTGCCTATGCCATTCCTTGTTCATGTCCTGTGTCCACATCAATGTCATTGTGGTTGGTGCATGAGTGTATAGAGGCAAATGAGCAAGGATGTTGTCATGGATTACTTACTCTCTGTCCCTATCTCTATGCTACCATTACTATACTTTACTCTCCATCAACCTACCTACTCTATGCTCACCTTTACCTTTCTATTTATCTTGTCTGCATCTCACAAAAGCTATTTTACAACAATCTAGTTTGGAGTTTCCTTATTTGTACAGTAGCCCAGGCCTCTGCCAAACAATGGATTGGGTTGACAAACAGTGGGTTGCCACATGAGCAATCCATTTGAGGAAGGTGATGGAGTGTTCAGGTTTTGGTCAGAAAGTTCTAGATTTCAGAAACTTGTAGAAGTATTTGGAACATTCTTCTAGTTTCCAAAAGCTGTAGTATATAATCCTCAGATGTACAGTATATAAAATACTTTCTTACTTGTACTTAATTCTGGCAATACATTGTAATTGCATTGTACTTGATTCTTGTGTGAGGTTAAGATTCAATAACTCATGCAAGTTGGTCTAATCTCTTCATGTGAAGAGGTTAAACACGATTACGTGCATAATCACATTAGTAAGAATCTTACCGAGAATAGAGTCAGTGATTCTGTGCATAGTAAGAATAAGATATGGTTATGTAATCAATCAATCACAGGTGTACTGAGTGCAGTACACCAGTATTAGGTCAAGCCCTAAACCCTAACAGATGTTGAGGGTTTAGTTTGAGATCATGTGGGATTTTTGAACATGAGCCAAACATGGTGGGAAGCCATGTCCCAAAAATGGTGGTGGTGGGCTGGAAGACAATGAGCTGATTGGTGAAGATGAAGATGATGATAGTGGTAAAGCAGATGATGAGGAGTTCTTCAATGGCCTGGAGGACATACCACCCAAACCAGGTTGGTTGGATAAAAATGGTAATACCACCATGGTCATTGTGGACAAATCTGGAATCCATCATCTATCTGTAAACTGGTGCCATTGCCAAGATTGTCCCAAGATAGATATGCAACTGCTGGCCATGATTCCAGCCTCATTCAAGAGGATTCAGACTGCATTCACTTTTCAAGTCCTTGATGACTTTTTGCTTGGTAACTTGGAATGCAAGACCTTGGCCCTCCACTATACTAGCAACTGGCAAGAGTGATAAGCAATGCCTTTCCACATACTGTTCCAGTCAGTCTGATCACATTCCCAGCAACATGATTGATCTGATCCAAAGGGTGTCACAGAATCAGTACTGGGAACTCATGAGACTGAGCTGACAATGGAGAAATCTCAAGGACAGGGAATGCTTTGGCTTCAGCCATGAGAATTGTAAACCTGGAGTCAGAGAGTTGGCCTTGTTCTACCCAGTGTGTCCCCAGCCTGGTCTCAATTTGCTGGAAGGCTGGAAGTTGGATCCAAATAGGTACAAAAGGCAGCATATATACTCTTCAGAGTACTTGTTTATCAGCATTCAGGACTGTGTATGCCCATGGGTTCATACAGGACAGCAACTTTACTGCTGTCCATCAGATCCAGAAGAGACTGGAAGATGATGTGTGGATGGTCAATGGCATGGGTTTCATGCTCAGTAGGGAACAATATCAGGCCTACCTCAAAGTTGCCAAAGAATATAAAGAAGTAAGTCTGGTTTTTTGCACTAATGTGATGCTGACAGCAGAATTGACATTGAAATAGCATCAGTTTGGCTTAGAAATTGACATGAAATGAGCACCATGCTCTGAATGATGCTCACCAAATCAACTCTCATTGTGATGTGACTGGCATCAGTGCCATGGCATACTGGCATGGCATTTTCTGTCCTTCTGGTATGGTGGACTTTCACAAGGGTGAATGGTTCATGACATGGATAATGTCTGGTCTTTGGCATGACTGACTCCAACTCTAGGCAGATGGATATGGACTACTCCTTCTGTCAGGCTGTGGAACACAGCAATATGGAAGACATAACTGATTGTATCACAAGAAATTTTTACAGAGAGTGACCAAGAACCCATATTTGTCCCTTCCAGAAAGACTCAACATATTCTGAGTGATCAGCCTGTTCCATGTGCATGGTCACCAAGACTTGTGTATGGCCCAATTTGCACCAATGTTCTCAAAAGGTGCAGGAATGACTGATGGTGAAATTTTGGAAACATTATGGGCTGTTCTCAACAAGATTTTCCCAAGCACCAGCCCAAAAATCACAGGTTTACTGTACCCATGCAGAATCCTAACTGTCAGCAGCATCTGCTCTTGTGATCCACTGATCCAGAAATTGACCCTTGGCCTTACAGTTCAATCACCTCTATTTGCATACCTACACCATTCTATCATGGGCCATGTACTTGTATCAACCTGATAATATCTGGAAACATTGGGAGATCTGAGAGAAACATATGTCATGTGAATTACCCATTATAGTAATGTGCCTGATTACATAGTTAGTTACCCTCAGGAGCCAGGACCCCTGAAAGTCCCCCATAGGTATGTGAGGTGTCCAGACGAATTTGGGCTGAAAATTTTGTATGTTTGTTTTCATCCAGACAGATTTGGTAGATTTTGAGACCTAAGTATGGTTAATAATCCAGATATCCATGGCATCTGGTAAGGGGTATGTTCCTCCATCCAGATGCCGACCATGACATCACCTGCCATTTTGTCCTGCTAATGGTCCATTTTGAACCAATTTCTGTATTTTCTTCACTCTTTTTTTTTTTGCAATGACTCATGGTAAATTTCAAGTCATGTTCAGAAGTTTGCCATGGCCCTCCAGGCCAATAAACTGTAAATTGCACCACCAAGCCATTGGGATGGTGGATTCATAGTCCTTTTCTGGGATTTTTCAAGCTTGCATCTACAGCAGGTGAAAACAATCTATTTACAGCAGAATTTAGGAAATTCAGGCTTTTTTGGCCTTTTTTAATGTATGTGTCACCATCTGGACACCAATGGGGTCAAGACCTGAGGTCAGTGCCAAAATCCGGACACAATCAGGTTGGGGGCAAAATTTTCATCTGGACATAGGGTTCAGGCCTCTGGATCATACCTCTGGGGGAGCTTTCGGGGGTCCTCAGGAGCCTCGGGGGGAAAAAAATTGACCCTAGGTCCAATTTTTTAATGCCAGTCCCCCCTTGAGTTCCTCAAGTTCCCCAGAAACTTCTCAGATTCACATTTGTTCTCTCCTCCCACTTACGTAAGCCAAAGTTGAGGGCATTTTTAAGCCTTAAGCCTGCTTAAGCAACACTGCTTTGCATCAGGAAAACCCTGGGAAAACCAAGGGAAAACCCGAAATTTCTTGCAGCTGCTTGCCGCCTCACGATTACCTCGAAGGCCTGAACCACACCCTTCTGACGGTTAACTGGCCATGGAAACTACCGAAAACTTCGGTACTCCAACACGTGTATGCGGCATGGTTTTTAGGAACTGTGGATTTCATTAAGTCTTTGTTACAGTCCAGTTTCACCTTACACGTAGCCCATTGAATCAACCACCATATCCGACTCCTTACCAGTGTCGCCTATCCACAATGCCTATAGAATTTCTTGCACGCCAAACAATTGAACCTTTCGATGTTCCCGAGACAAGTGTTGAGTAAGTGGCTAAAGGGTTTCGCCATGTCATACTTGGTTCTCACAGGTGTAAAAAAATTGATAGCTCGACCAGATTCGACGTGATCGAGCGGGTACGGGAGGCTATCACATCGCCCACACCACTAACACAGCTTCTTCAAGATCCAGAGGTCATACAGACACTTGCTGGATCCAAACACAAAAAGAACCGCGGAGGGCATTCGGGCTCACCTCACCGTGAACATCGTTCATCGCCCTCCATTATGAGTCTTGTCCTTGTGGAAGAAGAGCGCCAGGCGTGCCACCTCAAGGACGTTCTTCGCAGCACAGGCGATCGACTAGAGTACGAGATCCGACGAGCGGATGATGCGGTCGGGCGTGCTGAGTATGCCGAAATGAGGGCAAAAGATGTTTTTACAAGAGTCGCTGCTATGGAAGCCGCTTTACATAATGCAGAAGTTCAGTCGGTCAGATCAGGAGAGGAACTCAGGAAGTATCAAATGCAGTCGCAAGTCATGGAACGGGAACTAAGGCGTGTACAAGCAGATGTAGTGAGATTAGAGAAGCAGAAGGCAGAAGCTGAGAAGTCCGCTGGGAAGGCGAGAGATGCAACTCGGCAGTATCAGATGATCTTGAGAGAATACCAGGCGAGGGAGGAAGGGCAGCATATGGGGGTGCAGAAGTGGTTTGATCAAGGCAGAGATCAAGGCTGGGAGGAAGGACATCCTGAGGGATTTGAAGAAGGAAAAATCAGCGGGTTCGAGGAGGGGATTAGGGTTGGAAGAAAGGAAGGCTTGCGGGCAGGCAAAGAACGGGGTCGGTACGAGGAACGCCGGAATGCTCTGGACGCATTTGATCGATATCTTGATGAAGAAATAGGTGCCGATGAAGAAGTCAGTAGCTCGCTTTTCGCTTTATCCTCGTACTGATTATTTTTTTGTAGCGCGCTGAGCGGACTTCGCGACGGGCAGAGACGATTGGCCATTCTAATAAGGTTAAAGCAACTCCACCTGGGTCCAGTCCAGCAGTGTTCCGTCGTCGATAATGCCGTGGTCGGCAATTACGTGTAGATAATAGATAATTAGATTTCGAATCGTGGAGGTTTGCTCAGATAGCCCAAAATAGATAACCAAAAAAAGCGCATTTGCGAAATATGTTGAGAGTTGATGGATAGTACAAATGGCCGGAGGGAGATTCCCTTGCCAGTCCTCAAACTGGCCCAAACGGACGTCGGCGCTGAATTCAGATAGCCGCATAAGCCTCCTGTACTCGAGTGAGCTGGAACCCTGGATGATTGCCGGAGAGTGAATGAGGTTAAGTTCAAAGGATCAATAAATGAAGCAAACCGATTAAAGGACAGGTGGAGCCGAACATTGACATTGTGGTCGTCACCGTACTGAGCGCTGCTGTTAAGTGACCGTACTGGGCCCTAGACACCGAGGATGACCAGCCGGGGCTGGCAGATTGAGGGGTCTTTATGCTTGAAATCGCCCGAATAAAGACCTGGCATACAGCAACCCACATAGTCTGGGAAAAGTGAGATAAAAGCTAGGCGGCGAGGGAAAAATCACAGACCCCCATAATCGGATTAATAAATTTCCATTGGACGATATTAGGAATGCTTTCGATCGCGATAACGACTGCTTTGGCGGCCTCTAGACACTTCCGACTTGACGCTGCATTGTTTTCTGCAAAAGCGCTGTGAAGCTGGATCATGGCCACTTGCGCAATCGTGTATGTAACAAGTCGCCTGCGGACCATATCGATAGGCGTAGCGGATGAGTTCTCGAAGGAAGAAAACACGTTTATGAATTGAAGTAAGCCTCGATCGACAGTCAAGACCTGTATACGTTCGTCCGAGTCTGTTAGGTCTGATATACGTTAGTATCATCCGTCGCTGGGTATGATTTACCATACCTGACTTCCATTGCACGCCGAGATAGCTGGCACGCTCGAACAGCGTTGCTGCTTTGACGTGTAGTGCAAGAGTAGAGCTGGCAACTTCAACATTCGTAGCTGTCGGATCATCAAGAAACATTTTCCAAGTCCAGCGTCGCTGAAGGTGGATGGGGATTTGTCCCTAAGTACGGATGAAGGTGTGAGTCGAAGGGAACTTGATGGTAAGTAAAATGACTCACAGATTCATATGCAAACATCTCCAACGGCCAGGGAATGTTGATTTGCTCGTCCAGGACATCAGAAATGGTTGAAGGCCACTGGAGAGAAACTCCCCAGCATTTGTGAAGAATGAGAATTGTCCAAAACCCGTCAATTCGTTCTCCCTGCTCAATAGCATCACGGGGCGGGGCAAGTTCGAATGCAACATCAGAGTTGGTGGTGGGACTCCGTTGTTTGTGGAGACCGCAGCCAATCGAAAGGGACACAGCAGAATTGATACGATGCATTGCCTCGAGAAATCTTCCGTTGCGTAAGAAATAGTGGGAAAGCAACACTTCCGCTTGGATAGAATGGATGACTTGATGTGGAGCATGGAAAGACAACACATTGTGGACAGCGCGTGTAAGGAATACTGATTCATGAGATGTCAGGGCTTGTGAGCCGGACAAGTGAATACCGAAGAGATGGACTGCACTCAGCAGAGCCGGAGAAGGACGAACCCGATGAAGACGGGGATCCGAAGGCAGAATTGATGCGAGGAACCGAGGTACATTGATAAAAAACCCAAATTGAGTGGCATAAGGAACAAAAAAATTGACACTGTTGCGGTATCAGCTTATTATGAATTGAAATTTCTGTTGTACGCTTACAGCATTTGTGAGACATTGAAGGGTGGTGCAGCCGAGTCCCACCATCTATGGGGCAAAGCAAAATTTTCAGAAGGAAGACCGCCAACCACTTGACTATTGGTTCTGCTGAAGGGCAATGAGGGTCTGCTGCTCGACCTGTGGGAGGAACCGGGAGACTGTGAAGATAAGGAACTACCGAATGGTTGACCGTATAGGTGAGGCTCATGAAGCGCGACCGCCGAGGAAGCCGCATCAGGACGTTCAAGTTCGCGAATGCGAGTTTCAAGCCGGGCTATACTTTGTTCAAGGATTTGGGTTCGTGTTTGCCCTTGTTCGTCCAAGTACTCGCAATCTTCGCCATGGGCAGCACGAACGCATCTGCCACAAGCAGGCCAACCGCCATCGCATTTCTGTAGCCAATAAGAAGAAAACGTGAGGATGACCCACAGCATAGGGTAACAGGTTCCACTTACGACTTTCCGTCGCCTGCAGGGTAATACGCTGTAAGTGATGCTGCTGCAATAGTAGAGACACGGACCTGCAATCTACACAAGCTTTACCTCTCTCGAGGAAAGTCGGGTAAGTCGCCTTGGAGCTCGATGGTCCGAGTTCAGTCATTGATGCGATTTTGAAGGGACTGCTGCGGCAAAGAAATGGCAGATATAACAGCCCATTTATACAGGCCTGGATATGTTTAAGATGAACTTTCAGATTCAGGCCTGGCATGAGGCATCGGCGCTGAAACCAAAAGAGAACAAGGTGTACACAGCACAATCAAGACGATGTCAGAATATCGCCAGAAGCCTGACCAGCGTTCAGTGGAAATGCGGTGTACGATGATGGAACATTCATTCATCTCTGACCCTTCCCCGAGGATGGCCGAAGTCTTCAGCTTTCCATGAATGTTCCGGCCGTTTGGCCTCCTAAACGACATAATCCAAGGGAGCAGTGCGATGCCACTCTAGCAATTGGAGTCTTGGGGTCATGCCAAACGGTTAGATTCATACAAATATCTGCTTGAATGAATTCGGATTTGCATGACTTGTTATTATTGACGCCAGCAACGGCTTTCTGGATTTGGTAGGTTCTAAGACGTAGAGGAATACAGTGCGGAGTTAGGATTTGTATTTGTAGTGTGATCGTGAATACAACACTTACCAAAACGGATTGAATTTTGGTCTCACTCACGCCATGCACGCTTTGTCACAGACCCTACGCTATAGTCATCGATCCTTTTTTCCGATGTCGTTGGAGCATAGGGTGTAATCGTCGTTGTCTGCACGGGTGACTGAAGGGCAGTGCAACATCAGGGAGTGAATAATTGGGAAAAGATCAGCTGCGTAAATTGGGAGTAGGGTGATGTTAGGTAGAGAGCTTACCGTTCCTTCAAAGGTACCTATGAGCTCTACCTCATTCCGCAGTTTGTTTTTCCACAATAAGAATCACAACGGTAGGGCCATCGATGTGGGGAAGATTCCAGCCAGGTTGACAAGTAGAGAAAATTTGTGTCAACAATTTGTGTGGTTAACGTTCTACATCCAAGGTTAATGAAATAGGTCTCATTAGTCAATCTCAAGATACTCCTGCTAACCTTGTAACACATAAGCCCTTCCGGAAGCCTGTGGATGGTAATTGATCGTGAATTTAAATTTTAAGAGGGTAACATGCTTGCTTGAGGTAACAAGTCCCGTGAAGAGAAGGTGCGCTCCGGAGCTGGGAAATTTGTAACTTGAGAAGATCATATATATCATGCCAGTGATGTTCAATAGAACCTTCATTATGTAATATTTGGCTGCAGCATCTGACTCAAACAAGCCAGTCTTACAACAAGCAAACAAGCCTCAAAGGCCGTACACCATCCTGAAAATTAGTGACAAGGAAATTTAATGCTAGAGGCGGCGAGGTTCTTTTTCACTGACACAGACTGAAAAATTGCACAATTATATCAACCACCCTCATTTTTTTTTTCAAAAGATGTTGTTGAACCAGCTACCCACATACCATTAATGCTCACCTGTTGTGTAGATAGTGCTGTGCTTGGCCTCAGGCTGGGAGCCAAGCCAAGCCAGGCCAAAGTGACAGCCTGTGCTATATATTTAATATATATTACTCAGGAAGGGCCGACTGCTGTCGGCACAAACATTGCTTGTTGTAACTAACATGAAGTTTGGGGCAAATGAGATTAGTGTAACTTTCATAATTATTTAAATTGAATGTAGGTACTACTTCTACTCAATGATGAGCCCAGGAAGATTTCAAACATATCAAATTAAAGAATTAAAGAAATCAAGTAAGTTGAGCATAAAACAAATG
>Ga0210387_10004377_pt1 | contig 10820 bp, 8 predicted proteins | sample IncBWC7OmetaG_FD_160108 | JGI IMG/M metagenome (GOLD analysis project Ga0210387, IMG submission 160108) | Forest soil microbial communities from Barre Woods Harvard Forest LTER site, Petersham, Massachusetts, United States - Inc-BW-C-7-O ... | reverse complement strand
ACCACGGCCGACATCTCGATTGTGTCTTGGCCTGACGTGAGCGAAATCACCAAGACCTACGCCACGGGTTTTGCGAACCTCGGCAACGGTAGCCCCGCGCAGCTCTACTCCGCGTGGGACGCCGCGACGGTCGATACGCAGATCAAATGGATGCAAGACACCGGCATCGACACCATCGCGCTGCAACGGTTCGGGGATTTTCGCGGCGCAGGTGGAGTTAGAAATACGGTGGCCACGAACGTGCGCGCCGCTGCCGAAGCGCACGGTCGCAAATTTTACATCATGTACGACATCAGCGGCTGGGACACGTTCCAAGCTGATCTCAAAGCGGACTGGACCGATCAGATCGTGGGCATGCTGCACCTGACGGACTCGCCCGCCTATGCCAAACAGGACGGCAAGCCCGTGATTTGCATTTGGGGTCTCGGCTACAACGGCCACCCCGGCACTCCGGCGACGACGCTCGACGTGATCAGTTACTTTCAGGGTTTGGGCCTGTACGTCATCGGCGGCCTGGGCAACGATTGGCGCACGGCCGACGGCACGCGCTGGTCGCAGGCCGGCTTTCTCTCGGTCTTCGACACGCTCGACGCGATCTCGCCCTGGATGGTCGGTGTGATCGGCAGCGACGCAGACTCGGACAACAACCGCACGACGTACAACCAGGGCGACGTCACGGATTTGCACGCGCGGGGCAAGCACTACCAGCCCTGCGTGCTGCCTGGAGATCTACACGGCCATCAGCGTCATCACGGCGATTTCATGTGGCACCAATTCTACAACATGATCCAGATCGGCTCGGACGGGATCTATATCTCGATGTACGACGAGTACAACGAAGGCAATCAGATCGCCAAGACCGCCCCCACACAGGCGAGCGTCCCCGCTGGCTCCAATTTCGTGACGCTCGACGAAGACGGCACCGCCTGCTCGTCCGACTATTACCTACGCCTCACGGCAGACGGCGGAAAAATGCTGAGAAAGCAAATCCCGCTCACTGCGACGCGCCCCACGTCACCAATGTGACGAGCTCGGTCGCGCCCCTGAAGTTCGCGGCCCGAGCACAGCGAGCGCTAGCGCGATAGACTCGCGGGGTGCGCGAGCCAAAATCAGACAACGAACTCGCGGGCAGCGTGCTGACCGAGCAGCTGCGCGCCCTCGGTGTGCGCGAGGCGGGTGTGTTGCTGGTGCACAGCTCGTTTCGCGCGGTTGCTCCGGTCGAGGGCGGTCCGCTCGGTTTGATCCAGGCGCTGCAACGAGCGCTCGGAGCGCGCGGCACGCTCGTGATGCCGACGATGACCGCAGGCGACTCGCTATTCGACCCGAAGACGACTCCAACTTGCGACATGGGCATCACCGCGGAGCTCTTCTGGCGGCAGCCCGGCGTCGTGCGCAGTACGCATCCTGGCGGCTCGTTCGCGGCCGCTGGACCGCTCGCGGACAGCATCTGCGCGCCGCAACCGCTGTCGCCGCCTCATGGGCTGGACAGCCCGGTCGGTCGCGTCTACGACTTGGACGGTCAGATTCTGCTGCTCGGTGTCACGCACTCCGAGAACACCACGCTGCACCTAGCCGAATCGCTGGCGCACGTGCCGTATTCGGTCTCGCACCCGTGCCTGGTCGAGCTCCAGGGCGTCGCACAGACCGTGCAGATCGCCGAAACCGACCATTGTTGTCGCGGATTTCGCGCAGCCGACGCGTGGCTGCGCGCATCGGGCGAGCAGCGCGAAGGCAAAGTTGGCCACGCCGATGCGCGCCTCGTTCGCTCGCGCGCGCTGGTGGCGACCGCGCTCGCAAAGCTCGCGCAAGACCCGCTCTCGTTCCTGTGCGCAAACGACGCACAGTGCCACGAGTGCGAGCTCGCGCGGGCCAGCGTACCTGAAAGGCCGTAACGCGCTGACTTCGCAGCGACTGCTTCAAGGACGCCTGACATCGCGCCGAGCTCATGGTCTGATGAAGCCGAACCAGTCGATGAAAATTGCCTTTCGCGTCGTGCTCGTCCTGACGCTGCTGCCCGTGGTGCTGGGGTTCCTCGGGCTGCTGCTGTCGTGGGCGTTCTCCTGCTCGGGCATGGATCACATCGAGACTTGCGGCGTCGCGGGTGGGCAGCGTTGGGTCGCACCGTTGATCGCATTCGTTTCAGTGAGTGTGTTCGTCGTGCCAATCGGGAGCGCCACGCTCGGCCTGCTCGCGCTCATCCAATTCGCGTTGCGTGCTCGGCAACGCCGATGAGCGTGCGCGGCCGCTCGGGCTAGGGCGGAGTCGGTTGCCCGAGCGCGCGAGCCACGACGGCTTGAGCGACCTTCCGAGCGAGCGTCAGCCCAGTGAGCGTTGGGTTGACCGAGCCGACGGTCACGAACAGCGCTTGGTCGGCAGAGTACGCGTTCGAAATGTGGTGAAAACGGCCGTTGCTATCGGTCACCGAGCGGGTCGGGTCTCCCATCCACAGCGTGCCGCCCTCATGATACGTCGAGCCCAGCGGATCTCGAGCGGGCGGGCTCATCTGCAAATCAGCGCTATTGCCGTTGGCCAGACCTTGCGCGAGCGCGACCATCGCCGCCTCCATCGCCTCAGCGAGCGTTTCCTCCTCAGGTGTCGTGGTCAGCTGAACGTAGGCGCGCGGCACGCCAAATTCATCGGACTCGAATGGGCTCAGATTGATCCAACGGCCCGTCGCATTCGGCACGGAGCTGGTCGTGTCGCCCTTGAGCTCCGAAGCGCCACGAAAGGCAAACGAGATAAAGCCCGATTGTTGGTTGGCGAGCAGCGCGTCGAGCTGATCGATGTCCGGGATCATGGTGTATAGGAGCGCGTCGGAGTTGCCCTGCTCGTCTGCCGAAGCGGTGACCTGGATCTGGAATTTGCCTTGCGCGGTCGCGCCGCGCACTAAGACGGCGCCCGTTTGCAGAGCCGCCGGCAGCGTGCCGCCGGAATCGAGCGCGCTACGCCGGACCTGGAAGTACATGTTGCTGCGAATGTGCGAGATCAGGTTGCGTCCGATCAGCTCCTGGTTCGGAACGCCTGGGCTCGTCGGAAACGACACCAGTGCCAGGCGCGTCGACTCGATGACACCCGCCGCGAGCACGACCGAGCACGCGGATGGAATCGCCAAAAACTGGGGCTGACCGTTGACCACGACCTGCACGCCGTCGACGACGCCATTGCTGACGGTGAGGCGGGTGACGTGCGCATTGGGCACGATGAACAAGCCGCGCGCAGCATCCGCTTGGCCCGCGGCTTCGCGCGCCGCATCGACCAGCAGAGTGACGGCGCTGAATTTGTCGAAGGCGAACAGCCCCGACGCTGGCGAGCTGCCCTGCACTGCCAGCGGTGGGTCCTGCACCGCGGTCAGGTTCGGCACTTGCGCGCTGAGCGTCTGAAAGCGACTCTTGAGCAGCGCGTACAGCGACCCCTGAATGAAATCAGTGGTATCATCGACGCCCGTTTGCCGCTCGATCAACGGGTAGTTGGTGTCGAGGTACTCTGCCACCGACGCGGGCCACGGGCTCAAGTCGTCCGCCTCGAGCCTCGGGCACCAGCCGCCCCAGTACAGCGATTTCCCGCCGACGCAATAAGCTTGCCCAACGAACTCGACGTTGCTGCGCCACGGCATGCCCCAAACCAAATCGCGCGCCACGCCGTTGTCTGCGCTCGGGGGCATCGGGTCGGGCACATCGAGGCCCGCACGCGGCAGATTTTGCACGTGCGTCGGCACGAGAAACGGTCCTGCCTCGAGGACCAACACGCGCAACTGTCGCCCAGCATCGGCGCGGAATACTTTGTCGGCCAAGTAGCCGCCGAACATGCCCGCGCCGATCACGATCACGTCGAACGGCGCGCCACCGTTGTTGACCGCTTCGTCCCAGGTGTCGCACACGAAGCGGCCCAGCACGTCGAGCGAAAACGTCGTCCGTTGCACGTCCGGTGGCGGAGAAATCGGCTGCCCAGAGTCCAGCAAACGATTCAAAGTCATGCCTTGCCTCGCTCCGCGCGTAACGTGGCACTCGCCGCGACGCCATAGTCATTTGCCTGTCGGCCGCTGGCGCGCGTGACCGATCAATGACGACGGTTACGAGCGACGACGACGAACGACGCGCCGCGCGAGCCCGAGCGCGGTCAGCGCACCGGCGAAAGCGAGCGCGCTGCCCAACGGGCCGTGCCGAGTGCGCAGCGCAAACGCGCAGCTCGACTGATCACCGCTGCTCGGGCGGGCAGCTCCCGCGCTGCCCGCGACTAGTCATATGCCGTCTTGTCGTTGGGGAATGCGCTGGACGCCGCTTGACGGTCTACACCGAGCACTTCACCAGCTGGCGCGGAGCACGCCGCGGCCGAGCTCACTACTGCGCCGAGCAGCATGAGGCGCGCCGCGTGCACGCCGGGGCCGCCGAGCTTCGCCGCCGAGGACAGACACGTTTCGTCTCGCATGAGCTGATCCCTTCGTAGCGCAGGGGCAATCGGCGATTTCCGAGCGCTCCCCGCCTCACCACGACCTTCATCTCACGATTGCGTCGCTCCTGCACACGCTTGCTCAGCAGACCGTGAGCCCGAGTGCAGCGTTCGTAGCCTGCGCTCTGCGCTACAAATCTTGCGTAGTGCCGACATGGGCGACTCGAAATCGTGCTCGCGCGGCGCGGCACCAACCTTGCTTAGACGCGAGCTCCCCATGCGCAAAAAGCTCCTCGGTGTGTCGGCGATCAGTGTGGTTTGTCTGGGCGGTGCGGCCATCGGCTGCGGCTCGCTTGCGCCGGATGCAAGCGACGGCGCAGCCGGCGCCAGTGCCGGAAGCGCAGCGCTGGGCGGCGCGAACGGCAACGCGGGGAGCGCGAGTTCGTTCGCCGGCGAAACTTTAGCGGGTGGCTCTGCAGCGGGCGGTTCCGCTGCAGGCTCGAGCGGAACCAGCGGCTCGAGCGGCACAGGCTCGAGCGGGGCCAGTGGCAGCGGCTCTTCAGGAGCCGCGGGTGCCAACGCTCAAGGCGGCGCCGCGGGCTCCGGCGGCAGCACGCAAGGGGCTGCTGGTAGCGGCGGCGCGGCGTCCACGCCTGACCTGAAGGTCGTGGCATACCTGGCCAACTACAGCGGCAGTTACTCGAGCTGGGCGAAGAAGATCAGCTTCGACAAGATGACTCACCTCAACTTGGCGTTCGCCACCGTGACCAGCAGCAACGACTGGGACATGGGCGCTTCAGACGCGGACGTGAAGACCCTCGTCGACACAGCGCACGCGGCCGGCGTGAAAGTCTTGGCCTCGCTCGGTGGCGGCGGCGGTGACGGCAGCATCTTCAACAATTGGGCGAACATGGACGCGATGCTCGCCAATCTCGACCCATTCCTGACGCGGCTCAACTTGGACGGCGCCGACATCGACATCGAAAACCCCGGTGAAGTGGGGGCCATCACCAGCACGAACGCCACCAACTACGATAAATTCGTGGAAGCGATCGTCGCCAAGCTGCACCCTGAAGGCAAGCTGGTCACCGCCGCGGTCGCGCCCTGGGTCGGCGGCCCGCGCGCTTCGACGCTCGAGCAGTTCGATTTCGTGAACATCATGGTCTACACGAGCAATCTGAGCGACTACACGAACGGCGTGAATTTTTTCAAGATCTTGCCGAAGACCAAAATGACGCTCGGTGCCGGCTTTTACGGCGCAAATTCGGACGACTCGAACGAGATCTCGTACGCGCAGATCATGGCCGCCGACCCCACCGCTTACAGCAAGAACTCGACCCAGGTCGGCGGCACGACCTACTACTACACCGGTGAAGCCGCGATGAAGTCGATCTGCGCGATGGCCAAGAACTACGGCGGCATCATGGTCTGGGACCTCACCGAAGACGTGACCGGCAGCCACTCGCTGTGGACACTGGTGCAGAACGCGATGTGAGGCAGCGCCGCAACGAGCGCGCTGGCTCAGTTGTGGACGACGGCCACGCTGTACGCCTCGACTACCGTATACGGAGTCGTGCTGATGGCCCCGGCCATCGCGGTTTGATCGTAGTTGCCGAATTTGAAATAGAAGCTCTTGGCTAGAGTCCCGGCGCTCGGAGTGTGAGTATAGACCTGCGTGCCATTGACGCTGACCGTCGCCACGCCTTTGGAGAGCGCCAAGCTGAACGTGTATTGGGTATTTAGCGCGACTGGGGTCTTCAGATCGGTCTCGCTGCCTCCGCCCTTGGCTTCTTCATAGAGCAGCTCGAAGCCACCCTTGCCGACCGAGTACTGCATCTCAATCAATGGAATGGAGTCCGTGCCGTTGAAGAGCTGACCCACGGTCACGTCGCCGCTCGAGCCGCCGCCCACTTTCAGCACCTTGCCCGTCACGGTCATGGTGTTGGTGCCGGTCGACGCCCACGCAGCTTGGCTGCCGTCCGCAGTGGACTCCCGCATCTCCGTCCGGCAGTGCACGGACCCCGAGGTGGTGATGCCGGTGGCGGGATCCATGAATGTTTGGCCGCCGTCGGCAGCAGGATAGAAATAGGCGTCCATGTAGCCCTGCGCCAGCTTGGCCGGCGAGATCGTCGTCGGCGACGTGCCTGTTCCGGTGGGCAACTGCAGCGACCAGATCGAAAAATCGATCTGCGACGAGGCGCCTCCGCTCTGACCCGCGCCGCCTCCGCTCTGGCCTGCGCCGCCGCCGCTTGGGGCAGCGCCGCCGGCGCCAGCGCTCGCGCTCGTTCCACCTGATCCGCCGCCCGCGCCGGAGCCACCCGTAGCACTCGCCCCTGCCGTCGTGCTCAGCCCGGCAGCACCATCCGTTGCGCCTGCGGTGCCGGGCGCGCCCCCCAGTGAGCCGCCTCCCGTACCGGTGTCAGTGCTGCCCGCGGAACCGCCCGCCGGGGTCGTCGTGCCGCTGGCGTCCGTGCCGCTGCTCGAGCACGCACTCAGGACCAGGCAAAGACCAGCGAAAACGGGGAACAAGCAGTTCATGAGCCAACCCGAAGCAAATTGAATGCCGGGACATCCCAGCGGGCATTCAAGCGACATACCGCGCGCGTCCCGGCAATGTACCACGACTTCGTCGTACGATCGTCTCACCCTCGACAGTTATTGGGCTAGGCCGCGGTGCTTTCACTACATGCACCCGATGCCCCCGCGCGGCGCCGCGGGTCTCGAGCTTGCGGCGTCGCAAGGAAACGCCAAAGCTGAACGACACAGTCCGATTTCCAAGGCGATTCCAGCGCCCAGGACGCGGCTGGCTCCCCCCGGTGCGAGAATGTGGTTACGTGCCGAGGTGACGCGGTCGATCCTCCTCTTGGCACTGCTCTCGAGCTGCACCCGTTTCGGACCGGTCTACCCGAGTCGCCCCGCATCGAATCCTTCGCCGCTCGTCGCAGATCCAGCCCCCTCGCGTGTGACGGCGCACGTGGCGCTTTCCGGTGCCGGACTCCAAGCGTCGCTCGAGGACGTCGTGCCCAAGACCGGCGCCGGCACCTTCTCGCTGCTCGGCAGCGAGCGCTCGTACCGTTGGACGCGCGGGCCGCTGGACGTCTCGTTCGCGGCGGGCCGAATCGTCGTCAAGACCAGCGTCAGCTCGAACGTCGATCTGCCCATAAGCAGCCTCGATCTCACGTTCGACGTGCGGATCTCGGCCGAGCCAGTCATCAACACCGAGTACGCGCTCAAGCTGCAAGCCACTGACGTAGCCGTGCACTCGGACGACCGCCGACTGAAGGTCATGGATCAGGTCGCCGGCGTGTTCGATCGCGTGGGAGGTGAAATCGACGAGAGGCTCCGCGGCTTCTCGTACGACCTCAAACCGTTGCTCGAGGAATCCTACGAACGAGTGCGAAAACCGTTGCCGCTGCCGATGGGCGACGCAAACGGCTGCGCAGAGCTGCGCGTGCTCGGGGTAGAAGCCGCACCGCTCATTCTAGCCGACGGCATCGAGAAGGACTTCGCGCTCGTGGTTGCGCCCTCCGTCACCATTCCGTGCACACCCCAGGCCGAGTCTGAGCCGCTCCCGCCGTTGGCGAACGTCGCGACGGTGCCGACGGGGCCGTTCACGGTAACGATCCCCGTGGTTGCTTCCTACGCGGAGCTCACGCGCGGGCTCGGCGCCGCGTTCACGAACGGCAAGCTATTTTTCTCCGCCGAGCACCCGAAGCTCTATTTGGAAAGGCCAGAGTTATACGAGTCGTCCGGCGCGCTCGTGCTGCGCCTGCACATCGCGGGCCCCGTGCACGAGCTCGGCATCGACGCGGACATCAATGGGGATCTGTACCTGGTCGGACACCCGACGCTGACGGACAACGAGATCGAGCTGCCGGATCTCGAGCCCACGATCGAGACCAGCAATTTTCTGCTCTCGCTCAAGGCCTTGACTGACGGCGCGCACATCAAAGCCGAGGCAAAGAAAGCGCTACGCCTCGACCTGACCGAGCGGCTGCACGCCGTACGGGCCAAACTGTCCACTGACCTGACGTTCGGCTCCGCGAAGCAGTGCTTCATCGGGCAAGTGGACAAGCTCGAGCTCACCGAGCTCCATCCCCACGAGTCCTACTTGCGGGTCAACGTAGTGGTCACCGCGCGCGCCTCTGCTTCGCTGCCCTGCGCCAGCAAACTGCCCGACCCAGCGCCCTAGCCGCGCCTGGTGCCGAGTATCGGTACCGCACTCACTCCGGGGCGTCGAAAGCGACCAGGATCTTCTGCGCGATGCGCTCGAAGTCTTCCACGTCGCGGTCGTCGAGGCTGCTACCAAGCCGCGCGATGATGTCATTGCGCGCGCTCTCCACCCGCTCGCGCGTGCGTTGCCCGGAAGCCGTGAGCTCGAGCACGTACTGGCGGCGATCGATCTCACTGCGCTTCCGCCTCACCCAGCCGCGCTCGACGAGCGTCTCGAGCGCGCGCCCAGTGAGCGTCGGGGCGGTGTCCGTGGCGCGCGCCAAGTCGGCTTGCGAAATGCGGCTGTGCCGACCAATGTGGCGTAGAAATTTTGCTTGCGCGCTCCCGACCTCGAACGTCGCATAAGCCTGTGCCGCGACCGAGCGAAGCCGGCGCGTGACCGCGCCAAAGAGCTCGAAGAATTCGTGAGAGTCGCGCCGAGCCACTCGACCAAGAATTAGTCGATGAGCTGTACGCGCGCAACGCTCCGCGCGGGCACTACTTGACAAATAGTGCACCGGTATACAATATTAGTACACTGGTATACTAAATGTGTCCACTGAACTTCGCGCTAAAACGCGGCGCCGGCTGATGCGATGAGCGGCACTTTCCGTTCGCTGAAGGGCTTCAACTATCGGACCTGGGCGCTCGGCGCCATCGTGTCCAACATCGGGACTTGGATGCAGCGCACGGCCCAAGACTGGCTCGTTCTCACCCAACTGACGCATCACAACGCGACCGCCGTGGGCATCGTGATGGCGCTCCAGTTCGGACCACAAGCCTTCTTGCTGCCCTGGACGGGCTTCGCTGCGGATCATCTCGATCGCCGCAAGCTGTTGTTCGCTACACAAGCGGCGATGGGCGCCCTGGCTCTAGGGCTCGGCGTGCTCACGATCGCCGGTGTCGTGAGGCTATGGCACGTCTATGGTTTCGCGTTTCTGTTGGGCTGCGTCACGGCGTTCGACTCACCCGCGCGCCAAACGTTCGTGTCCGACCTCGTGGTCGAGGCCGACCTGTCCAACGCAGTAGCGCTGAACTCCACGTCGTTCAACGCCGCGCGCATGGTCGGCCCGGCCATCGCCGGCGTGCTGATTGCTGCGGTCGGCTCCGGGTGGGTGTTCCTGATCAACGCGGGCTCGTTCGTCGCGGTACTCTGCTCGCTGAGCTTCTTGCGCGTCGCCGAGCTCCATCTCAAAGGGCGCGCGGTCCGCCGACGCGGCGACCTCGCGGACGGCTTTCGGTACGTCTGGCAGCGGCCCGACCTACGAACGTTCCTGGCGATGCTGTTTTTGATCGGCACGTTCGGGCTCAACTTCCCGATCTTCATCGCGACGATGTCCGTCAGCGTATTTCACGCGGGAGCGAACCAATATGGGTTGCTCTCGTCGATCATGGCCGTCGGCTCGGTCAGCGGCGCGCTGCTCTCCGCTCGGCGTGAGAAACCGCGCGTCGCGCTGCTGCTCACCGGCGCGACAATCTTCGGGCTCGGCCTGGCGTTGGCCGCGGTCATGCCCAACTACTGGCTCTTCGGTCTCACTCTGGTGGTCATCGGTGTGGCCGCCCAAACCTTCACCACGACGGTGAATAGTACGGTGCAATTGGCGACCGAGCCCCTGATGCGTGGGCGCGTGGTCGCCATTTTGCTCGCGATTGCGCTGGGCGGCACACCCATTGGTGCGCCCATCGTCGGCTGGGTCGCCGATACGCTCGGCCCGCGCTGGGCGCTCGGCGTCGGCGCCATTTCCGGCTTCGGCGCTGCGCTCGTCGGTCTCTACTACCTGGCAAAGCACGCGCATCTGCGGGTGTACTTCGACGCCGGGCGGCCGCGCTTGAGCTTCGACGGCCAAAGCTTTCAGTAGAAGGTTACGTCCTCTGCCGCAACGTTCCAGGTCGTGGGCCCCGCGCCAGCCGGATCACGCACGGCGAGGATCTGGATCTGGAGCAACTGGGATTTGTCGAACGGCTCGACGGCGCCCCAGCCGCGTTGGCTCAAATTCCCGAACGGCACGTCGCACAGCGCAAAGTTCGGCCCGACCGTGCACCACACGCCGTAGTGGTCGTCACACAAGCCGGAAGCACCCGTGCACGTTCCGTACGTGTCGCTCGTCGCCGTCGTGACCACGTTGACCCGCATGAGGTTGGGCGTCGGCGCATAGTTTGCACCTTCCGTGTATTGAGTGGTGCCTCGCAGCGAGAGGTGAATGCCATTGTAGACACTCGCG